>Ga0129309_1000144_pt1 | contig 64701 bp, 56 predicted proteins | sample L1105metagenome_FD_94439 | JGI IMG/M metagenome (GOLD analysis project Ga0129309, IMG submission 94439) | Ring-tailed lemur group fecal microbial communities from Wisconsin, USA - L1105 metagenome | ecosystem: Host-associated > Mammals > Digestive system > Large intestine > Fecal | place: USA...
GCCACCACCTTGCCGGACACCTTGTTCTCGGTGGCGATGGTATCCAGCGCCACCTCCTGGACCTGAACGGCCACACCGGCGGAGGCGTCCTGGCTGGAGGCCGACCCGCTGGCGGCAGAGGAATCGCCCCCGCAGGCGGTCAGGGACAGCATCAGAGCACCAGCCAGGGCAAGGGTAAAAATACGTTTCTGCGTCATAACTAAGGTCCTTTCCTTCAGTTCAAAATACCGTGATCCACGGCCCAGCGGTAGTTGTTGTAGGCGGAGAACAGGTCCCTCTGGGCGGAGGTCACCTTGTCCTGGGCGGTGCTGACGTCGTCCTGGGCGGTCAGCAGGGCGTTTTTGGAGATGGTGCCCTGCTGGTACTTCAGCTGGGCCACCGAGTAGTCGTCCTGCTCCACCGCCAGAGCGGTCTGGGCGGCGGTGAGCACCTGGGCGTAGTCCTTTACCTGGGCGTACAGGGTGCGGAATTTCAGCTCAAAGCTCTGCACCGCCCCCTGGTATGTATACTGAGCGCCCTGCCAGGCGTGCTGTGCCTGGACGTACTGGTACTTCTTCTCGTTGTGGCTGTACTCCTTACCTGCGTCCTTATAGGCTTCCTCGGCGTCGTCCAGGGTCTTCTTGGCGTCGTAGAGGGTGAAGCTGGCCTCCTTAGCGGCAGCCAGGTCGGCCTCCAGGTCCATGGCGGCCAGCTGGTCGCCGGACACCTTGGGCAGGGTCCCCAGCTTGGTCTGTCCGGTGAGGGCGGCCCCCACCATGGACTCCAGGCTCATATTCAGGGAGGCGGCGTTGGACTGTAAGGTTTGGCGGCTACTGACCAGGGCGGTGCGGCCCGCCTTGGCCTGCTGGAGGGTCAGAGCGGAGATCTGGCCCAGCTTGTAGCGCAGCTCCAGCTCCTCCAGCTGCCGGTCCAGGGCATCCAGAGACCGGCCCAGGGCCTCGTCGGTGGCGTTTAGGGCATCCAGCTGGACGTACATCCCCTGGGTCAGCATGACAATGCTGTTTTGGGCCTCTTGGAGCTGGCGGATGCCGTCGGCTGCCTGCTGCTGAATTTTGCCCTCCTTCAAGTCGTCGAACTGCTCCCGCAGAGCGTCGTACTGGGTCTTCAGGGCCTGGCTGGCCGAGGCGTTGGACATGGAGATCATGCCCTGGAGTGCGCCGTTGATTCCATCGGCCACGCCGGGCATCTGAGGAATGTCGGGGATCTGAGGAATCTGGGACCCGCTGGTGGCCAGCTGCCACTGGGCGTTGGCAATGTCGTTCAGGGCAGTGCGCAGGTCCTCTTTCATCTTGTCATAGTCGTTGGCTTCGATCCGGGCCACGCTCTCCTGGAGAACCAGGTAGTTCAGGTTGCCCGCCCGCACCTGACTGTCCAGGTTGGCGAAGCTGATGGTACCCGCCGGGTCCGGGGTAAAGACAGGCTCCTCCGGGACGGCGGCTGGTTCCTCCGAGACGTCGGTTCCCGTTTCGCCGGTCTTCTCCGGGGCGTCTCCGGTCTGGGCGGGGGCCGCTTCCGCTTCCGGGACAGACGCGTCTTGGGAAGCAGAGGACGCGCTCGACGCGTCCCCGCTCTCCAGCACGTCGCCCTCGGCGGCAAGGGCCGTGGCGCACAGGGACAGGGCCAGGGCGCCGGCCAAAAGCATGGCGATGATTTTTCGATTTAACATTGGTCTCCTCCTTGTTGTACGCAGGCCTCATTTTGTGTAACGCTTCCGGAACGAAGAATCTCAATTCGGGTTTGCAGCTGGGCCCGCTGCGCCTCCCACTGATCCGGCGCCTGGAGCACCTCCATCACTGCGGAGGTCAGGGACACGGCCAGCAGGAAAAAAACCTGCTCCACGAAATCTCGGTCCTTACGCCGGAAGCCGGTCAGGTCCGTTCCCGCCCACAGCCCCTCGGTCAGACACCGGGGCTTCTCGCCTATGATCTGCTGAACGTCCAGGCCTCGGTTCACCCGCATGACCCGGAGACACCGCCCCAGGGACGGGTCCGCGGATCCCTGTCCCCGGGTGAACCAGTCAAAGGATCGCAGGGACAGGGCGAACAGGTTGCCGCCCTCTTCCTTTAAAATCTGCTCCATGATTCCCGAGAAATATTGGCGCGTCCCGTCCAGCAAGAAAAAGAACAGATCTCCCTTGTCGGCAAAGTACTGATAAAAGCTTCCCCGGGGGATGCCGGCGGCCCGAATGATCTGATTAATAGATACGTCGGAAAAGCTGGTTTGTGTGAACTCCTCCCAGGCGGCCTCAATCAGCCGCTGGCGTTTTTCCTCCGGTAATCGAAAGAAGGTGCTGGTTGGCATGGAATCCCTCCATTTATGACACGTTGTCGTTTATGACAATCTGTCACAAATTATACTCAGTACCGCCCAGACTGTCAACCTATTTTTCGCTCCGCCGCCCCTGCGTTTGCCGCAAAGTAATTTATAATCCGGCCAAGAATCAGGATGACTAGGAAACACCGTGTTAAAAAAATAAAAAAACCCTGGAACTTTAGCAGTTCCAGGGTTTTTATTTGGTGGACGATACAGGACTCGAACCTGTGACCTCCCGCACGTCAAGCGGATGCTCTACCAGCTGAGCTAATCATCCATAGCGCCGAACAACATGGATTATTATACTGAAGCATCCCCCATTTGTCAACATATTTTTTGCAATTTTTCAACTTTTTTATTTCCGTCTTTAATTTGCCGGATTTTACAAAACTCGAGTGAAAATTCAGAAAAACTATGGTATAATAACCACATCGGCGAAAGCCATTCTTTCACTGGAGGAATGTCATATGTTAAACCTGAACCTGTCAAAAGTATCCCAATTCCTGCCCCAGGACTACATTGTTAGCCGTCAGGCCCGTCTGGAGGAAGCTGCTTCTATGCTGGCCAGCCACACCGGCCCCGGCGGTGACTATACCGGTTGGGTGACTTTGCCCCGGGACTATGACAAGGAGGAGTTTGCCCGCATCAAGGCCGCCGCCAAGAAGATTCAGCAGCAGTCCCAGGTGCTGGTGGTCATCGGAATCGGCGGCTCTTATCTGGGCGCTCGGGCGGTTATCGAGCTGCTGGCCTCTCCCAATTACAATTTAAAGAAGAAGGACACCCCCGATATTTACTTCGCGGGCAATAACCTGTCCACCGACAGCCTGCTGGAGCTGATTACCCTGATCGGCGACCGGGACTTCTCCGTCAATATTATCTCCAAGTCGGGCACTACCACCGAGCCCGCCGTGGCGTTCCGTATTTTCAAAGCCATGCTGGAAGAGAAGTACGGCAAGGAGGGTGCTCGGGAGCGCATCTATGCCACCACCGACAAGGCCCGCGGCGCGCTGAAGGGTCTGGCCGACGCCGAGGGCTATGAGGAGTTTGTGGTGCCCGATGATGTGGGCGGCCGTTACTCCGTCCTCACCGCCGTGGGTCTGCTGCCCATTGCCGCCGCTGGTATCGACATCGACGCCCTGATGGCCGGCGCCTGCCAGGCTATGGAGCGGATGGCGGTTCCCGGTCTGGACAACCCAGCCTGGCAGTACGCCGCCGCCCGCCATGCCCTGTACCAGAGCGGCAAGAAGATCGAGCTGCTGGCCGGCTACGAGCCCCCCTTCCGCTTCTTTGCCGAGTGGTGGAAGCAGCTGTTCGGCGAGAGCGAGGGCAAGGACGGCAAGGGCCTGTTCCCAGCCAGCGTGGAATTTACCGCCGACCTGCACTCCATGGGTCAGTACATCCAGCAGGGCGAGCGCATCATGTTTGAGGCGGTGGTCAAGTTTGCCCCGAAGGGCGAGTTCATCATCCCCACCGATCCCGCCAATGTGGACGGCCTGAATTTCCTGGCCGGCAAGCCCCTGTCCTTTGTGGCCGAGCAGGCCATGCGCGGCACCATCCTGGCCCATGTGGACGGCGGCGTGCCCAACGTCCTGGTGGAGATGCCCGCCATCAGCGAGACCAGCGTGGGCTACCTGATCTACTTCTTCGAGTACGTCTGCGGCCTGTCCGGCCACCTGCTGGAGGTCAACCCCTTCAACCAGCCCGGCGTGGAGGCTTACAAGAAGAACATGTTCGCGCTGCTCGGCAAGCCCGGCTATGAGGACATGAAGGCGGAGCTGGAGGCCAGACTTTAAACCTAAGATTGACCTTAAATTCCAATTCCTTCCGTTCAGAAAAAATTCACAGCAACCCTGTTGAAAAACCACTCCCCATATGTTAAAATGTGATACAAGCAAAGGGAACCACTTCCCTACCTTAAGTTAAGGAGTGATACACATGATTCGAGTTATCATGGGCAAGAAGGGCTCCGGTAAGACCAAGCAGATGATCGACATGATCAACAGCGCCGTCCAGACCGAGCACGGCAATGTGGTTTGCATTGAGAAGGGCAGCAAGCTGACCTTTGATATCCACTACCAGATCCGCCTGGTGGAGTCCAGCCAGTACGATATCGCCAATTACACCGCCCTGAAGGGCTTCGTCAGCGGCCTGTATGCCGGCAACTACGACATCACCCACATCTTTATTGACAGTCTGACCAAGATCGTGGGCGGCGAGTGCGACAACGAGACCGAGAAGTTCCTGGATTGGCTGAACAACTTCGGCGAGCGCCACAACATCAAGTTCACCATCACCATCAGCGACGACGCTTCTTTGGCCCCCGAGGGCGTGAAGAAGTATTTCTAAGCCCAATCGAATCGAACACCCCGCAGACAGACGTCTGCGGGGTGTTTTTTTCACTTTTTCGGGAAAAGTCCCTTATCTCGGTCTCTGGTCAACAAAATCTTAAATTGAAAGGGTTGACAGAATGTCAGAAAAGGAGTATGCTATGCCCATAGATAGAACATTAGTTCTATTGCTCGGGAAGAGAGCGAGGAGAGGCATCCTATGCGTCACTGCATAGGCCCGGTGGTTGCCGCGTGCGGCCGGTATGCGGCTCAGAGCGGTTGTCTCATCCACCTCGAGATCGAGATAATAAAAATGACCATCCCAAATGGGATAGTCACGAATCGTCCCCGCCGCTGCAGGCGGCATACCAAATCGAAGCCCAGCGCAGCGGGCTCGATTTGGAGAGGAGGAGCAAGGAAGCGGAGCGATGGCTCTTTCTTATAAAAAAGAGTGGTCGCAAAGCGAACTTTGCGACCACGTGGTGGAGGAGGGTGGATTCGAACCACCGAAGCGAAACGCAACAGATTTACAGTCTGCCCCCTTTGGCCACTCGGGAACTCCTCCAAATATGAAATTGTGGAGCTGGTGGACGGATTCGAACCCCCGACCTGCTGATTACAAATCAGCTGCTCTACCAGCTGAGCTACACCAGCGGATCAGCGGCGCTGTCCAACAGCAATGGGTATTCTACCAAAGGAGTTGAGAATTGTCAAGTATATTTTCAAAAAAACTTCCGGGGTTTTTTTGCCCGGAAAAAGGGGGATGCAGGCCGGTGCGCCAGAGGGGATGGAAACTCCGTCCACCGCTGAGAGATTGGCAGGAGGAACCCCCCGGCTGGCTCTGTCCGCTGTGCGGGGCGGAGCAATACCGCTGGGATGGGAGCGGAACCGTGGACGGGCGCAGACTCTGCCCACGGTGTCTGTCCCGGCGGGAGCAAAAGGAGGACAAGGAGAATCATGACGTTAAGGGAACTTTCTGTGGAGTACCGGGCCCACGCCCGGGAGCTGGATCTACGGATTTGCCAACTGGAGTATTGTCTGGAGCGGACCACAGATCCGGACGAGAGTATCATGCTCCAGGAGCGTATTCGGATGCTGGCCACCATGCTTCGGGAGGCCCGGGAGCTGGCGGTGCTCACCGAGCGCTACTATGACAGGGGGTACCGCCGGAATGCCAAATACACGATATAGAAGAGGCAAGGTGTATGCCGCCGACATGGCGGTCTACACCCGCCAGATGGCCGCCGACAACAGCCGGGAGCTCAGCCGACTCAAGCGCAACCTGATTCGGGCCCTGAAAGAGGATGTGACCCCCCGGCAGCGGCAGGCCATGCTGCTGTACTACGCCGAAGGTCTGAACATGCGGGAGATCGGCGAGCGGCTGGGCGTGGATAAGTCCACCATTTCCCGCACCATCAAGCGGGGCGAACGCCGGCTCCAGCGCTGCCTGCGCTACGGGGCCGAGGCCTATTTGAAGTCTATGGATGAGGGCTGAACGCCCTTGGCTCTGGCCGGGCGGACATTCCTTTCTTGAACGAAAGGAACCAAAAGGACTTTATCCCCTGTTTTGACGGAATACAGATCGAAAAGGACCGGCCACTGGCCGGTCCTTTGTTTTTCTTTCTTCTTTAATGGGGCCATACCAGGCTGACGGCGCACAGGACCAGGGACAGGGCCATGACGATATCTACTGTTTTCCGGTGCTGAACGAAGAGCTTTTGCAGGGATACCCCGGCGAACAGCCACACCAGATTGGCGATGGGGCCGGTAAAGGGAAGAAACACACCCACCGCCAGCAGGGGCAAAAATTTCTGGGTATAGGGCAGCACATAGGCGGTCTGGGCGGTGAAGCAGTAGATCATGACCTTTACGTTGGTGAGCTGCACCAGCAGGCCGTTGCGGAAGGAGGGGTAGGCTGGGTCCGTCTCAGTCAAAGGCGTACCGGCGGAGCGGAGCATGTGCCAGGCCATCCACAGCAGATAGGCCGCTCCCACCCAAGCCAGATAGCCCACATAGCCGCTGATTATATTGCCCAGCAGATAGGCCAGCGCCATGGCAGCCATAGAGTCCACAGCGAAGCCTACAAACAGCCCACGCCACTGTTTCAGGGCCGGACCCTTTCCATAGCGCAGGGCGGCGGACAGGGAGCACAGATTGGCCGGGCCGGGGGTGATGGCGCCGATGTAGCAGTAGACAAGAAAGGATGGAAGCAGGGAAAGTGGCATAGTGGACACCGCCCTTTTCTAGCATATGCCCATTTTACCAGAAGACCAAAGAGTTGGAAAGTGGGAGTTTGCCTCGAACAGGTTCCGAAAAGCGGGTGTGCCCCAGGAGGGGAATCTCAATCCCTTCGGGACGACTGGGACGGAATAGTCTGCGGCTGTTTTTTATATGAGACAGCTGGATTTCAGTGCACCGAGGAGAAGATAGGGGTGATCTCCTCCGCCTCCTGGGCCTCGGCGTTGGGGACGGTCAGACGCCGGATAATATTCTGACGGGTTACAATGCCCGCAAAGGCGCCACGGTCGTCCACCACGGGGATAAAGCTCTGCCGCATGGCCCGGTCCAGCAGCTCGGTCAGGGTGATATCGATGCGGACCGCCGGGTTAAAATTTTTTCGCAGAATATGAGACAGGGGGAGCTTTTCCTGGGCACGGAGGCTGTTGTCCTGCTGGTCCAGGATGTTCCAGAGAAAATCTCCCTCGCTGACGGTGCCCACATAGCGGCCGTCCCGGGCCAGGACGGGAATGGCGGTGTAGCCGTGGACCCGGAGCTTCTCCAGCCCCTGGCGGACGGTAAAATCATCGTAGAGATAGGCCACCTGGGCCTTGGGGGTGAGCAGGGAAATGACGTTCATTGCGGTCTCCTTTTCTGGGCCGGCCGTGGTGTCCCTGCCGCCAAGAGCAGAGGGGACCGGCTTTCTATTGACCAAGATAACATAGAAAATGCGAAAAATCCAGAAACGAATTGTGAACTTTTGCCTGGAGCGGGGATGCTGATTCCGAAAAGAGCCTGCTGCAAATCCCAATTTTGCGGCAGGCTCTTTTGCGGAATTGGGCTCGGGTCGGTTTCTGGGTTACTTCTCCACCGCTACGATTATGCGGATACGGCCCCCGGCGGAGCAGCCCAAATTGTCGTACCAGCCCTTCAGCGTATAGTCAGAGGCGTTGATCTGGGACAGCGAGGTGCTGTAATATCCCTTGGAGCCGGAGGTATCCCGCAGCAGAACCTGGACGTCCTCGGACAGGGTGTACTTTTTGTTCCCGGCGGAAGCGGACAGACTGGTCAGCCCGTCGAGGGTCACGGAGGTCAGCTGGCGAATGCTCTTCAAATCGCCGTCCTTGTAGATCAGGGCTGCGCCGCCGGTGGTGACGCTGTACGCCACGTTGTTGGTGTTCAGGGAGTGGCTCTCTCCGTTGACGAGGTACTGATAGCTGCCGGAGATATTCATGTCCCCGCTGGTGTTCTCTGCCTTGGTGAAGTAGGCATAGGTGTAGGTGTCCCCGGTGACCTCCGACAGGATCAGACGGTCGATGTTTCCGCTGGCGTCCAGGGTGTAGCCCCGCACGTCATCGCCGCTGAGCTTGACCCCCGCCAGCCGGGAGGGATAGATGCGGACATAGCCGCCGTTCCCGTCGGTGTCCAGAATCTCCACGTTGTCCGCAAAGGTGTAGCCGGCAAGCTTGGTGCCGGCGGCGTTCACCGTGCCCTCCAGGCTCTTGGCGGACAGGCTCTTCACCGTGGTGCCGGACTGGGTGACGGACACGGTGACCAGCTTGCCGGCGGACAGGGCGGAGCCGCTGTGGTAGAAGGTGCGCACGGCGCCGTCGGTGCAGGCCACCTGAGTGACTGCCTGGACGCTGCTGCTGCCGGAAGAAGTGGAAGAGGCCGACTTGGAGCTGGACACCACCACGCCGCAGTAGACCGATTCGCTGTCCTGGGCGTCCACCACGTCCACGATGTCCCCGTCCATGCCCAGCAGCACGGTCACCAGGTCGCCGGTGGTGAACTCACCCTGGCTGGACAGCTTGTAGGCGGCGGTGGAAGTGCCGATGGAGTAGGTGACTCCGGCCACAGTGGCGGAGGTGGGCGCGGTCTTGCTGGGAGACAGCCCCGTGAGGGTGCCGGAGACCCGGTCGCTGTACACCCAGACGGCGCGCAGATTGGTATTGTAGTAGTACACGTCATACGTCTGAACGTCGGACAGCGCGGCCGCCGCCCCATCCCGATAGACCGCGGTGGGGGTGAAGGGCAGCGTCAGGCTGCCGTCGGAGGCCACATAGGGACCCTTGGTGTCGGCGCTGACCAGGGAGGCGTAGTCCACCTCGCCGTTCGTCACCGTATACCCCAGGGAGGCGCCGTACACGCTTCCGGTGCTGTTCTGAGCTGTGAGCAGGTTGTAAAACAGGTCCACACAGTCCTGCCGGGTCATAGTGTGGCCCTGGGAGAGGGCCATGCCGTCCAGCAGGCCCGCCGAGGCGGCCTTGTTCAGCTGGGCGGTGGGGAAGGAGCCGGTGAGACTGGAGGAATCGTAGCCCAGCAGCCGCAGCAGGGCGGTGCAGGACTCCTCCAGGGTGATGGTGCGGTCCGGGCGGAAGGTGCCGTCCACATAGCCGCACATCCAGCCCTGCTCCACCGCCAGCTTGATGTACTGGCTGCCCCAGTAGCTGCTTTTCACATCCTGGAACAGCGATACGCCGTAACCGCTGCCCACGGTGTCCTTGTAGGAGGAGGCCGCCGTCATCATGGTGACGAACTCCGCCCGGGTCACGTTGGCGGACAGATTGAGGTCTCCAGTCTCGTCTCCTACCATGATGCCCAGGGCCCGGATGGTCTCCGACTTGGCGCTGTCCCCGGCGGCCAGAGCCCCGGTGGCGCACAGGGACAGGGTCAGGCATACAGCCGCCGCCAGGGCGGGAATGCGATGTGTTTTCATCAATAAAACCCCTTTGTTTCGAGTGAATTTAGTCGTAGTGCAGGGCGTCGATGGGATTGAGGGCCGCCGCCTTTTTGGCGGGCAGGTAGCCGAACAAAACGCCGATGCCCACCGAGATGCCGAAGGCCAGCAGAACGGCCCCGAAGGTGGGGGCCACGGTGAGGGAGGCCTCCATGACCTTGGTGACTACCTTGGAGGCTACGGCGGACAGCCCATAGCCCAGCAGAATGCCGATGACGCCGCCCAGGGCGCTGGTCACCGCCGCCTCGATGACGAACTGCTCCATGATGTACCGCTCCTTGGCGCCCAGGGACTTCCGGATGCCGATTTCCCGGGTGCGCTCGGTGACGGAGACCAGCATGATGTTCATGATGCCGATGCCGCCCACCACCAGAGAGATGGCGGCGATGCCCGCCAGGACATAGACCAGAATGCTGATCATGCTGGTCATGGTCTCCAGCATCTCGGACATGCTGATGACGGTGTAGAAGTCGTCGCTGCCGAAGAAGTCCTCCAGGGCGCTTTCCAGAGCCTCCTTGCTCTCAGTCAGGGTGTCCTCGCTTTTTACGGTGACGGTGTAGCTGGAGATCCGGCCGGACTGGCGGGAGGCGGTGGAGTAGGGCAGGTACAGACAGTCGTCGGTGCCGCCCTCCTCCAGGGTGTCGCTCTGCTGTTCGATGACGCCCACCACCGTCAGGGTGGAATTCCCCACCCGGAGGGTCTGGCCCACCGAATTGCCGCCGAAGTAGGCCTGGTCCACATAGGCACCCACCACACACACCTTGGAGCGGTTCAAAATATCGCTGTACTGCAGATTCCGCCCCTTGGCGACGGCGTAATTTTTGATGGACAGATAGTCCTCGCTGACCCCGCTGATCGAGGTGCTGGTGGTCTCGCTCCCGACCTTCACCGACCCCATCATGGAGGCCGTGGGGGAGCACAGGTCCAGATACGCGCTGTTTTCCGACACGATGTCGTACATGTCCTCCACTTCCATGGTCCGAGTGGAGCCCCGGGACTGGACGGAGACAGTGAGGGTGTTGGTGCCCAGGCTGGAGAAGCTCTCGGTGACGTAGCCCTCCAGGCCGTTGCCCAGGCCCACGATGACAATGACGGCGGCCACGCCGATGATAATGCCCAGCATGGTCAGCAGGGTCCGGGTCTTGCTGGACACGATGTTCTTGAGGGCCAGCTCCAGAGATTCCAAAATGCTCATGCGCCCCCGCCTCCTTCCGAATGGCCCGCCGCCCGGGGGGTGACCACCGCGTCGGGGGAGTCGGCGGGGCCGTCGTAGACCACCCGGCCGTCCTCCAGGCGGATGATCCGCTGGGCCTGGACGGCGATGGAGTTGTCGTGGGTGATGAGGACCACGGTGCTGCCCGCAGCGTGGATGTCCTGAAGGAGGGCCAGCACCTCCCGGCCCGTCCGGGAGTCCAGCGCGCCGGTGGGCTCGTCGGCCAGGATCACCGAGGGACTGCCCGCCAGGGCCCGGGCGATGGACACCCGCTGCTGCTGGCCGCCGGAGAGTTGGTTGGGCTTGTGTTTCCACTTGTCCTTCAGGCCCACCCGGTCCAGGGTCTCCAGGGCCCGGCGGCGGCGCTCCCCTTTGCCTATCCCCGCGTACATCAGGGGGACCTCTACGTTTTCCACCAGGTTCAGCTTGGGGAGCAGGTTGTACTGCTGGAAAATGAAACCCAGCAGCTCGTTGCGGATCTCGGCCAGCTCATTTTTGTTCATCTGGCCAACATCCCGGCCGTCCAGGGGGTAGGTCCCCTCCGAGGGGACGTCCAGACAGCCGATGATGTTCATGCAGGTGGATTTGCCCGAGCCCGAGGAGCCCACAATGGCCACGAACTCCCCCCTGTGGATCTGGAAGGAGATGTGGTCGGCGGCCACCACCGTGGAGTCGCCCATGTGGTAGTACTTGCACACCTGCTGAAATTCGATGAGTGCGTTCATGTCAGCACCCTCCTCAGAAGCCGCCGGGGCCGCCGCCCTGACCGCCGCCGGGCATTCCACCGCCGCCTCCGGCGGGCATACTGCCGCCGCTGGGCATTCCGCCGGGCATCATCATAGCGAAGTCCTGGCTGGAGGAGCTGGTGGAGATGTAGACCACGGTGTCCCCCTCCTGGAGGCCGGAGGTGATTTCGATATAGTCGCCGTCGCTGACGCCGGTAGTGACCGAAACGGAGACGTATTCGCTGGAAGCCTGGCCGCCTTTGGCGTCCGGATTCGGAGTATCCGCGTTCTCCGTCTTCTGGCCGTCCATGGCGCCGGACTTGTCTCCGTCAGGCGCGGCTTGGCCGGACGTCTGATCAGAGGCGGCGTTGGCGGCGCTGGGGGAGTCGGCGGTGACCAGCACCGTGTTGCCCCGGTTCAGGGCGGCGGATGGAATGGCCAGCACATCGGAGGCGCTGTTCAGGGTGATCTCCGCGTCCACGTTCATGCCCGGGAGCAGGCCGTCCGTCTCGTCGATACGGATGGTGACGGGGTAGGTGGTGACGCCGTTGGAGGCGGCGCCCGCCACGCTGACCTTGGTAACCACGCCCTCATAGGTCTTATCCTCCACCGCGTCGGCCGTGATGGACACGGTCTGGCCCACTTCGATGTTGGAGATGTCCAGCTCGTCTACGCTGAGGGTCATGGTGAGATAGCTCAGGTCGTAGATGGTGCACAGCACCTGGTTGGCGTCGCTGGTCTCGCCGGCCTTGTAGTTCTTGTCGATGATAGTGCCCGCGATGGGGGAGGTGATGGTGTAGTCGTCCAGCTGGTCATAGCGGTTTTCCAGGTTGAGCTGTGCGTTGCGCAGGGACTCGGAGGCGTTCTGGACCGCGTCGTCCAGGTCGTCGCTGGTCAGTACGATCAGGGTCTGGCCTTTGGTCACCCGGTCCCCCTCGGACACCCGGAGGGCGGCTACCTCGCCGGACACCTTGGCGGTGATAGTTTTTTCCTGACTGTATGTAAAGGTGCCGCTGCCCGTACTGGTGAGGCCGCCCACGGCGGCGCTGGCGCTCTGGCTGGTGGACAGGCCGCCGGGGTTTGCGACCTCGATGGTGACGGTCCGGACCTGGACGTTGCCGGTGAGCACCTGGGTGCTGCCGCCCACCTTGGTCACGGTGCCGGACAGGGTCTCAAAGGTGCTGTCCAGGGTGACCGTGGCCGCCTGGCCCACCGAGAGGTTCTGGGCCTCGTCGGCGGGGAAATTGACCTCCAGGGTCATGGTGTCCGAATCCCGGACGGTGGCCACGGTCTGGCCCGCCTGTACCTCGTCTCCCACCGCTACGTCGATGGAGTAGACCCGCCCGGCGGCGGTGGCGGAGACGTTCAGGTCCCCTTGGCTCTCCAGCTGCTTGTTGTAGCTGCGCTGGGCCTGCTCCAGGGAAATCTGGGCCTGCTCCAGAGAGCTGGAGCTGTCCGAGGAGTCGATGGTGTACAGCACCGTCCCCTCCTCCACCGTGTCCCCCTCCTCAAAATCGGCGGTGAGGATGGTGCCCTCCACCAGGGCGGTCACCGAGTAGGAGTTGGCGGCCTCCAGAGAGCCGCTGCCCGTGATGGCGGAGGTGATGTCCCGGCGCTCCACAGCGGCGGTGGTATAGGTCTGATCGGCGGCCGGGTCAGGCCCGTTTGTGGCGCCGAAGAAGCGGCCCCAGGCCCAAACGCCCAGGGCGCAGGCCAAAACCAGAGCGATGATCCGCTTTTTGCCCAGGTGTTTCAGAAGATTCCGGCTCTTGCTTTTTGAAGTGGGAGCAAGTTCGTCCGCCTTGGGGGGCGAGGATTTTTTTAACAGCGGCAGGTTCATTTGAGGATCGTCCTTTCCGGGTGAGTTGAGTTTCTTGACGACCCCTATTGTATGAGGAAAATTTAAACAGTCGGAGGCGGGAAACGAAATTTTTTCTAAACAGAGTTCAAACATTTTCTGGGCGGTATTGGGCCCTGTGCCGGCGATAGAAAAAAGCGGGAATCCTCCCGCCTTTTTTGAGCAATATTTACTTTTGTGCTGCTTTAATCCATAGTCGGAAGAGGGGGAAGGGTAAAGGCCGCCGCATACTTATCGTATGCGGCGGGAGACGTGGCGACAACGGTTCCGTCCGACAGCTGGAACGCAAATTCCTTTAAGGAGGCGGTCAGGCAAAACTTATTTTGAACAAAGGGACCTTCCTCCGATTTCACGTTTCCATACCAGCTCTGGTGAGTGACAACGGAACTGCCGTCCCGTTCCAGAGGGATGGTCAGGGTCACATCGTGTCCGTCGTTCATGGACACAGGGGAGAGGGGAACCTGAACGCGGCCCTGATATTCCCACCGCCATGGAAGCCGATAGCGGATCACTCCGTCCCAGCGGACCATAGTCGTTTCGCGTTGAATTCCGTTGCGATAGACCCCCGCCGTGACGGTTTTGTCCGCAGGCAGGAGGATCAGACCGAACAGTCCAGACAGGCACCAGACCAGCAGCAGGCCCGCGGCCCCCTGGGCCAGCAACGACCAGATTTTCCGCCGTTTCCGGCGGTGTATCTGCTGGACGGTGGATAAGGTCTCGGTCACAGCGGCCTCGGCAGTTTCCGTTTCGGTGCGTTCTCCATGCAGCAGGTCCAACACGTTCAGGTGCAGGGCCTGGGCCAGGGGCTCCAGCAGCCCTACGTCGGGAAATCCAGCGCCCCGCTCCCATTTGCTGATCGTTCGGTCGGAGATGTGGAGAGATTTGGCCAGCTCCTTCTGCGTCATGCAAAGTTCTTTCCGCGCGGAAGCGATCAATGCCCCTGTTTTTACCGGGTCCACGTTCATCACCTCGCCCTCAGTATATCAGAGAGAGGGGCATTTCACAACAAACGCAGCGTAGAGTTGGCTACAAAGTGGAAAAGAAAACCGTTTTTGGAGGAAAACAGGCATTTTATTGCGTTGACCCGTTGAGCCGGTAGCCTGCCCCCCACACGGTCTCGATGATCTTGGGCTTAGAGGGGTCGGCCTCGATCTTGTCCCGGATGCGGCCAATGTGGACGGTGACGGTGGCGCTGTCCCCCACATAGTCGTAGCCCCAGATGGTCTCAAAGAGCCGGTCCTTGGAAAAAACGATGTTGGGGTGTTCCGCCAGAAATTTCAGAAGCTCGAACTCCCGGTTGGGCAGCTTCAGCTCCTGGTCCCCCTTGTAGACCTTCCAGCTCTGGGGCAGGATGCGCAGGTTGCCCACGGTGATAACCTCCTGGTTTTCCGAAGTGCCCCCACCGCTGGTGAGACGGGCGTAGCGGTTCAGGTGGGACTTGACCCGGGCCACCAGCTCGGCGGGGTCAAAGGGCTTGGCAATGTAGTCGTCCGCCCCCAGGCCCAGCCCCCGGATCTTGTCCACAGACTCGGATCGGGCGGTGACCATCAGAATGGGGACGTCCACCCGGTCCCGAATCAGGCGGCACACATCGTACCCGTTGCAGCCGGGCAGCATCAGGTCCAGCAGGATCAGGTTGTATCCGCCCCCCAGGGCCTCGCTGACCGCGGCCTGTCCGTTGTCCACCAGAACGGTCTCGTACCCCTCAATCTCCAGGTAGTCCCGCTCCAGCATGGCGATCTCCTGGTCGTCCTCCACAATCAAAATTTTACTCATTTAAGGTTCCTCCACATGGGGCAGGGCGATCTCAAAGACCAGGCCGCCGTCGTTTTCGGCCTGGATGGTCCCGCCGTGGGCCTCCACGATATATTTGACGATGTACAGCCCCAGGCCGCTGCCCTCGCCGCCTCGGCTGCCCCGGGCTTGGTCCCCCCGCCAGAACTGCTCGAACAGGTGGGGGAGCTGGTCCTCGGGCACACCCATCCCGTTGTCGGCAAAGCGCAGGTACTCCCAGTCACCCGCCCGCTTCACCGTCAGGGAGAGGACCAGGGGGCGGATGTCGGCGTAGTGGAGGGCGTTGTCCTTCAGGTTGGTCAGCACCCGGACCATCTGCTCCTCGTCCAGTCGGACGGGGTGGGGACCCGGCTCCGAATCCAGCGCTACCTGGCCGCCAGAGGGAGCCAGCTCCTCATCCGCGGCCTCGACAAACCGGCGGACAAAGGTTCCGAGGTCGGTGGGCATCGGAAGCATGGGCAGACTTCCCGTCTCCAGCTTGGAGAAATAGAACAGCCGCTGGAGCAGCCGCTCCATGTCGCAGGATTTCCGGTAGGCGATGTCCAGGTATTGGGTCTGCTTCTCCGGGGTGTTGGCCACCCCGTCCCGCAGCCCCTTGATGTATCCCTTCACTGAAGTGAGGGGGGTGCGCAGGTCATGGGAGATGCCCGCCACCAGGTCGGTGCGGGCCCGCTCATAGGCGGCGTTCTTCTCCCGCTCCGCCAGCAGGTGTCCCTGCATATGGTCGAAGGCGGCGCACACCGAGGAGAACTCGTCCTTTCCCTGGTAGTCCACCGGGGTGGACAGGTCGCCCTCCTCCACCCGCTTGGCCGCCTGGGCCAGGGCGTTGACCGGGCGCATGATCTGCCTGATCTGGCAGCGGGTAAAGAAGAAGCTGAGCAGGACGATTATGCCGATGGCGGCGACGCCGCTGACCAGCATGGACAGCAGCATGGCCTCACTTTGGGGCCGCTGACGGCCCAGAACAGGGGGAACGTCCGGCCGGGGCATAGCCACCAGAGTGAATCCGCCCGCCTGGCAGCCCACCATCACGCCCCCCTCGTTCTGCACTGTGAGGGTGCCCTCTTCCGGCCAGAAGGCCTTTTTCTCCATCCGGCGGTACAGGTCCTCCTGGAAGCGGTCCAGGGAGGAGAAGACCACCTGACGGTTTTTGCTGACGACCAGGCCGTAGTCCAGCTCCCGCAGGGCGGTCTCCAGCTGTTCCCAGTCATGGGAGTCCTCGTCCCAGTCCTCCAAAATGGACTGGACCTGCTGGGAGCGCTGGTCCGCCGCCGGGACGGCCCGATCCTGGTAATAGCGGGTGATCCCGTGGACCACAACGCCGTTGATGACCAGCATGGCCACCATGGCGGCAATCAAAGTGAGGGTATGAAAGAAAAAGATCCGTTTGCGCACAGAGATCCCACCAAATCTATATTTTATTGCGGCGCAATAAAAAACGTTGCTTTAAGCTCCGCCCCTTGTCCCCGCGGGGCGGACGGGACGGATGGCATAAAAAAGCCTGCGGCTCTTTTTGGTTTTATTGTAGCGGAAAAGTCTAAACAGAGGAATGACCAAATATAAAATTTTTGCAAACTATGCTCCACCCGGGGGACGGCACAGCGGAACACAGACGGGCAACGGGTTTGGAGCGGAATTAACAGTCTGGATTAATCGGACACGATTCGCTCCATATGGACCTGCTCGGTGTCGGCAAAATATTGGAATAGGATCTCCAGAAAGAATTTGGAGTAGTGGGAGAGATAACGGTCCTTGTGGCGAATAAGCGACAGTCTCTGGACCATCAGCTGATTATGGTGGTAAAGCGGGAAAATATTGATGTCGTCCGGAATCTGGCTGCGCTGGTGGACCAGGCTCATCTGTGAGGCAAAGCAGGCGGCCAGCCGCTGGAAGCAGATGGACGTGCTGATCTGAGTATAAGTGCTGGTGAGGTAAGCCTTGGGCGTGATGCGGGCCTCGTCGAAGCACTCCTGGATTCTCCGTCCCATGCGGTTGGACAGCATACAGAAGGGGAGTTGGGAAAAATCCTTGATAGAGGCCCCCTGTTGGGCCGACTTTTTTATCTCCGCCGCCTGATCTCTGCCGTAGTACTCCGTCAGCAGGGAGTCGGCCACACAGAGATAGATCTGGTCGTTCATCAAATGGTGATCCACCAGCTTGGAATTGGCCTCTCCGGACAGGACGATGGCCATGTCCAGCTCTCCGTCCAGCACCATGGGCTCCAGCTTGGAGGAGATGGTATCGGTGATGCGCAGCTCCACATTGGGGTATCGGGCGGAAAATTCCGGCAGGATATGGGGCAGACATGCGTTCATCCGCAGCGTGCTGGCCCCGAAGCGCAGCAGACCCCGCTCCTGCTGCTCGATATCAGAGAGAATATCCTTTAAATTGGACTGCTCCTTGTTGACGATATCGGCAAAGGCCAGGACGAACTCGCCCGCACAGGTGAGGGAGAGCGTCGGTTTTCGGTGGAGCAGCTGGACGCCGTAGTACTCCTCCAGCCGCTGAATGTGGTTGCTGAGGGTCTGTTGGGAGATGAAAAGCCGGTTTGCGGTCCGTGTCATGTGCAGGTCCTTCGCCAGCTCTGAAAAGTAGTATAAACTGATTACATCCATCGTCTCACCGCCACAAAGAATTTTTGTTAAAAAGATAAAAAATCACTGTTTGATTTGTGGACCAACTTATACTACTATGAAACCATCAAATATGCAAGTCATAGAGCAAATAATCGGAATCATATTTGGAGGTTTTGCATGAAAGTCGGATTTATTGGCTATGGAGAGGCCGCTTACAATATCTCCCTCGGTTTAGGCGGCGAGGGCCTGACCGGGATTCGCGCCAACGACGCCATGATGGACCACGAGGTCATGGGCAAGCAGGTCCACAGCAGAGCGGAAGAGGCTGGCGTCACTCTGATCGCCTCCGCAAAAGAGGTCGCCCAGTGGGCCGACATCATTTTCGCCGCGGTGCCCTCGTCCTTCACCATGGATGTGTGCGAGGAGATCAAGGACTGCCTTGGCCCGGACAAGCTTTATGTGGATGTGAGCGCCTCGACCCCCGCCACCAAGGAAGCCATCTGGGAGGCCATCAAGGACACTGGAGTGCTCTTTGCGGACGCCGCCATGCTGGGCTCTCTGCCCAAGGACAAGCACAAGGTCCCCATCACCGCCAGCGGGAACGGCGCGGCCAAGTTCCAGGAGCTGATGACTCCCTATGGCATGAAGATCACCTTGGCGGGTGAAAAGGCCGGTTCCGCCTCCGCCATCAAGCTGGTCCGCAGCATCTTCATGAAGGGAATCGCCTCCCTGATGATCGAAATGCTCCAGGCCGCCGACGCCTACGGCGTGTCCGACGAGGTAGTGGCGTCCGTGTCCAAGTCCATGGACAACATCCCCTTCACCAGCCATCTGGACCGCCTGGTCACCGGCTCCGCCCTTCACTGTGTGCGCCGGGCCGCCGAGCTGAAGGGTTCCATAGCCATGCTGTCCGAGGCGGAGCTCTCCCCCGAGATGACCGTGGCCACCAAGCATCGGCTGGAGGCGCTGGAGAGCTATGAGTTTGCCAAGCGCTATGTGGACCACAAGCCCGCCGGCTGGCAGGAAATCATTGAAGCAATCCGCGTAAAAGGTTAAGATAGAAAGGTCGATTAAAATGCCCGTTGGAAAACGAATTTATCTCAAGCGTGAGATGCCCGATCCTGAGATCATGGCCCAGTTCAAGAACATTCCCGCCTCGAATACGGCGGACGTCATGGCCCGCAGCTGCGCCATGAACCCCCGCATCAAGCTGGTCAGCCAGCCCAAGGAGCAGATGATGGTGGGCCCCGCCTTTACGGTGAAGGGCCGGGCCGGCGACAACCTGACCCTCCACGCCGCCCTGAACTTCTGCCAGGAGGGCGATGTGCTGGTGGTGTCCAACGAGGAGGACAACACCCGTGCCCTGATGGGCGAGGTCATGATGGCCTACCTGAAGTACACCAAGAAGATCGCCGGAATCATCCTGGACGGCCCCATCCGCGACATTGACGAGATCGGGCACTGGGACTTCCCCGTCTACTGCACCGGCACCACCCCCGGCGGCCCCTACAAGGAGGGCCCCGGCGAGATCAACGTCCCCATCTCCTGCGGCGGGATCAGCGTCAATCCCGGTGACATCATCCTGGCCGATCCAGACGGCATCATCGTGATCCCCCGTCAGGACGCCGCCGTCATCCTGGAGGACGCGAAGAAGTTCCAGGCCGCCGACGAGGCCAAGCTGGCCGCCGCCAAGGACGGCACCGCCAAGCGGGGCTGGGTGGAGAAGACGCTGGAGGAGAAGGGCTTCGAGATCATCGACGACGTGTACCGGCCTTAATTATTTTTAAACAGCCGTTTCTGCGTTTCGACAGCAAGTTTAGAGAAGAAAAAGAAAGATAACACGTAGAGGAGAATCAATATGTCACCATCAACGCTTACCATTATCATCCTTGTCTGTGCTGTCATCTCCTTTTTGATGGAAAAGATTCCGGTTAATATGACGGTAATGCTCACTATGATTGCCCTGGTGGTTACTGGCCTTGTCACGCCTAAGGAGGCTGTTGCTGGCTTTGCCAGTACTACCATTTTGATGCTAATCGGTGTGGTCATCGTTGGAAGCGCATTGTTTGAGACTGGTGTTTGTGATAAAATTGCCGCCACGGTTACCCGCTATGCCAAGACTGAGCGTCAGATGATTATGGCGATTCTGTTGCTTGCCAGCATTATGTCGGCTGGCCTTAGCAATTCCGGTACCGTAGCTGTTTTCATCCCTATTATTATGGGTATTTGCGCAACCACCAAGTTTAGCCATTCGAAACTGCTGATGGCTGCTTTCTTAGGTGCTATGGCCGGAGGCCGGCTTACCCTGGTGGGCGATGCCGCCATCAATGTCCTGATCGGAGATCAGATCAAGGAACTGGGCTACCCTTTTGGCTTCTTTGAAATCAGCAAAATCGGTGTTCCTCTTACCCTTATCATGCTGGTATACATGTATTTTATCGGCTATAAATTCCTGCCCGACATTAAGATGAACAGTACGGATGACCAGTTATTCACTAGTAATGAACCCAAAAACGCCCCCCGTTGGAAGCAGATTGCCTCGGTAGCGGTGCTGTTTGCCGTCTTTGTGGGAATGATCTTTGAGAACCAGACCGGTATTCCGTCCTACATGGTGGCTATCATGGGCGCCGTTCTTGATGTGCTTCTGGGCATTTTCACTGAGAAGCAGGCTTATCAATTGGTCAGTATTAAGACGGTTATCCTACTGGGTGGAATGACGCCTCTGGCTACTGCGCTGAAAAACACTGGTGCTGCCCAGCAGATTGCAGATCTGCTCATTAAGATCATCGGTGGGTCTACCAATGTCTATTTCATTACTATCGTCATCTTCCTGCTTACTGCCATTATGACGCAGTTTATGTCCAACGTGGTAACGGTCACCCTGCTGATGCCCATTGTCATTGCAATTGCGAACACCATCGGTGTGATTCCTTCGGCCCTGATTATGGTTCTTGGCATTGCGTCTACTATGAGTATTCTCAGCCCCATTGCCTGCCCGCCCGCCAACCTAATCTACTCCTATGGCGGATACAAGTTCTCCGATTATCTCAAGAGCAACATCGGCATGACTATCGTATTTCTGATGGCCTGCGTAGCACTGATTCCTCTCATCTGGCCTTTCTACGCATGATTCCTTTCCTGTAAAATGAGGTGCCTATTATGGAATTGGATCTTCTGATTCAAAACGGTCTGCTGTTGAACCCTGATACCGGCGCAGAAACCCTGTCGGATGTGGGAATCCGGAACGGACGTATCACCCTGATCAATCCGGCTGGGGATATGGCTTGTCAAGCTCGGCGTGTACTCAATGCAGAGGGGCAGTATCTCTTACCTGGTTTAATTGATTTTCATACGCATTTGTTCCGGCATGGCAGCGGGTTTGGTTTAGATGCCGATGCCCTTCTAAGCGCCGGCGTGACCTGTGCGGTGGATATGGGCACAGCGGGATTTACTAATTTCCCAGCCCTATTTAATTGTGACCTTGCCGGAAAGAAGATACGGCTGAGAAGCTATTTGAATCTTTCACCTATTGGACAGCCTGGAAAGGGAATCAACGAGCCGCTCGGAGATTCAGTGGTCGATCTGGAGCGAATGCGGGCATGTATGCAGGCCTATCCCGGCCAGATTGCCGGTGTCAAGGTCCGGATCAGCCGCTCGATTGTGGGTTCACTGGGGCTTGAGCCTCTGCGTCGTGCCGTTGAGGTAGGGGAGGCGCTTGGGTTGCCCGTCTGCGTGCATACCACTGATCCTGCGGGGACCGCTGGCCAGGTCGCGGAACTGTTGAGGGAAGGTGATGTATATAGTCATACCTATCAGGGAAAGGGCGGTACCATACTTGCGGAGAATGGCCAAGTACAAGCTGCCGTCCTCCAAGCCCAGAAGCGAGGCGTTCTGATGGAAGTGGGGAACGGACGGGTGAATTTTAATTTCCCGGTGGCGGAAAGTGCCGTGGCCGACGGACTGTGGCCCGATATCATCAGCAGTGATTCGACCCCAGCCACCTTCCACAAAGAGCCTGCTATGTGGGACCTGCCTATGGTCATGTCAAAATTTCTCTATCTGGGCATGCCTTTGGCCCGTGTGGTGAAGGCCGTTACTGTCACCCCGGCCCAACGGCTGGGAATGGAAGACCGAATTGGCCGAATTGCTTTGGGCTACGATGCCGATCTAACCATCTGTCGTCTCAGCAAAGAACCGATAAAATTCTGCGATTCAGACGGTAATGAGCGGACTGGAAACCTGCGTCTGACAGCTATAGCTGCCATACGGTGCGGTGAGATTCTGTATCGAGCCTGATTGGTTATCATATTTTGGGACTAAAATGCTCCTGATAAGTGTGCTGGTTATGCGTCTAACGGGATCATTTCTGCCCGATCGCAGACGGGGCTGACTGTATTTACTGTGAAGGGGAAAATTCGGTTGCGCAGAAGAAAGCAACCTCGTGGGTTATGTATCGTCCGCTCCATATCGACCTGTTTGGCAGCGGCGAAATATAAAAGAGAAACAGCTCTGGGAACGAAAGTTCCCAGAGCTGTTGGTCATCCGGCGGCGCTGTAATCCGGACAGTTCTCCTCATAAAAGCGGGCGGCTCCGTCGTGGAGCGGGATTGGGAGCCCCTCCCAAAGAAATCCATCCTGCGTCATAGAGGCCAGCGCCGGGTGGCTTTCCGCCAGAACGTCCATAGAGTCCCAGAGTGTGCGGGTCAAGGTGTAGACCAGCTCCTCGTCCATGGAGTCATCCACGCACAGAAGACACTTGACCCCAAAGGTGGGAATGCTGTGCAGCTGGCCGGCGTAGGTCCCGGCGGGGATAGAGGTCCTGAAATAGAGGCTGTTCCGGGCGAGGATCGCGTCCAGCTCTTCCGGGGTGTATTCCAGAAGGCGGCAGGGGATCTGATCGGTCAGCTCGATCAGCCCGGCAGAGGGAACGCCCACGAAGCCGTGGATGGCCGCCAGCTCTCCGCTGAGCACCATCTCAGTCCCGTCCTCCAGGCTGCAATTCTCCAGCTCGGCGCCCATCTGGTCCAGGCCTAGGGTCTCCACGACGGTGCGCGCCGAGATTTCGGTGACGGAGCCCTGGGGGCCTACGCCGATCCGCATTCCCGCCAGATCGTGGACATAAGTGGTGCCGGTAGAGACGGGAGCGATCCAATTGGAGGTGCTGCAATAGACCGCCGCGATGGCCCGCAGCTGGTCGGCCGGCCTGTCGCCGCTGCGGACGGCTTCATCTGCCGCGTCGCCGGATACCAGACCCAAGTCGATCTCGCCGGAAAGCAGATTTTCGATATTCATAAGGGAGCCGCTGGATGCGCTGACGTTGATTTTCAGCTGGTCACTGTTGAGTACCCGCGCGATGGCGCAGCCTACCGGATACATCGTGCCGCCGCTGTCGGCGGTGCCGATGGTCAGTACGGTGAGCGCGTCGGAGGCGTCGGGAGGATTGACCGAAGCACATCCGGTACAGGCGACAGAGAGAACCACCGCCGCCAGAAATGCACCCAGTTGCCGGTATTTCACGAAAAACCGCCTGCCTCTCCTTGCTGTCTTTTTTATGTGCTTCATATTATCATAAAAACGCGGCCGGCACAACAAGAAGTCGGAACAGACAAATCCCGGCGCTTCGCAGAAGCGCCGGGATTTGTCTGTTGAATGATAAGAAAGGGAAAGAAACGAGAAAATCAGGCCACAAAGCCGCCGAAGATGGACAGGAAGATGGGGTTGTAGATGTCGTCGATCAGAACGGCAAAGGAGGGGTACAGGACCCAGGCGATGTTGTGCCAGCCGTACTGGTCCATAACGGCCTTCTCGTTGGCCACGGCGTTGGGACCGGAGCCGCAGCCCCAGCCGCAGTTGCCGGCGGTCATGACGGCGGCGCCGTAGTCACGGCCGAACAGATTGAAGGAGACGAAGAGGCCGAACAGGGCCATCAGCACGGCCTGGGCAATCAGAATAATGCCCATCTGACCGGCCACAGGAGCCAGGGCGGTGATGTCAATGGTCATCAGGACCAGAGCCAGATACAGCTCCAGGAACATGTGCTCAATGGCGTCCACCTCGGGGGTGTAGAACTTGATGTCGAACGCCTCCATCACATTGCGGGCGATGGCGCCGGCAAACAGGCAGCCGATGAACTTGGGCATCTCGATCATGGGGATGTTGTCCAGCAGGCAGTAGATGGGCATGCCCAGAGCGGCCAGCAGCAGACACATGGCAAACATGGAGATCATGCGGCCGTTGTTCAGCTCGGGGACCTGACCGGAGACGGCGGAATCGGGCTTGTCGTTGGGGTCGGCCTTAAGGCCGTGGCGGCTGATAAGGAAGGCGGCCACAGGTCCGCCGATGAGGGAACCCATGATATTGCCCAGGGTGCCGGCGGCCACACCCACGGTCGTGGCGGAGTCAGGAGCCCCCATGCTCTCAAAGATCGGGCCAAAGGCGGAGGCGGTGCCCACGCCGCCGGACATGGAGGCGGAGGAGCACTGAAGGGCCAGCAGCGGGTGCAGACCCACCGCGTGACCGACCAGAACGCCGATCACGTCTTGCAGCGTGATCAGCAGGCAGGCGGCGAAGGCAATCTTGACGCACAGCTTGCCGCCCGCGTGTTTCAGCATCTTAAAGCTGAAGCCAAAGCCCACGCACAGGAAGAAAAGATTTTGGCACAGGTCTTTCATCACCGCGGAGTCAAAGGTGAGGGCGATGACGCCGGTGCCCTTCAAAACGGAAACGGCGATGGAAAAAATCAGGCCGGACACCACAGGAGCGGGAATGGCGAATTTTTTCAAGGTGGCGGAATGAGAGACGATGGCGCGCCCCAAAAAGATAACAATGGCGGCGAAGCCCAGGGTCGTGAGGTACTCAAACTTAAAGGAAGCGATGGCGCCGTCTGCGGCGGGAGTGAGTGTGCCGAAGTAAGTAAGCACTTTTTCTAGCATAACAAAATGCCCTCCTCTTTTGACCCGCTGACCGGGCCTCTTCTTAGGTCACAGAGTAAAGACTAAGGAGGGAAAAGTCAATTTTAAGTAATTAACGAACCGCTTTTGTAAGTAAAGTAACCATTGCTTTTGTCATTCTAAACAAATCAGGGGAGAATAGATTTGAGAGAATAACGAATGGCGGGCCGCCCGCCGGTCTGATAATCAATGGAGCTGGCAATTTCACCGGCGTCCGCCATGCAGTTGACATAACGACGGATTGTGATTCGGGAGAGTTTTACCTGAGCGGCGATCTCCTCGCCGGTGAAAAGCTGGTTTGGGTGGGCGGAGAAAAACTGTCGGATCACCTCCAGGGTGCCGGCGTTCAGCCCCTTGGCCAGAGGCCCGTCGGAGAGAGCGGGGTCCCGGTGCTGGAGCAGCTGATCAATGGTGCGCTGATCCATGCTGATCCCGCCGTCCTCCAGCAGCTTTTGCGACTGAACAAAGCGGGACAAGGCCTGGTGAAACCGGGAGTATTGGAAGGGCTTGACCAGATAATCCAGCACCCCCCGGGACAGAAGCCCCTGGACGATCTGTGTGTCGTTGGCGGAGGTGACCATGATGATGGCGGGGGTTTTGCCCATGGCGTGGAGACGGTCTACAAACTCCATTCCAGTCATGGAGGGGGTATAGTAGTCCAGGATGATCAAATCCACCCGCCCCTTGCCGCTGAGCAGATAATCCAGGGCCTCGCCGCCGCTTTTAAACACGTGGGAGACCTGAAAGGCGCTGTCCATCTCCACATATTGGCGGTCGATGGCGGCCACCATAGGGTCGTCCTCAATAATAATAACCTGAAAGTTCACGCTTCATGCTCCTCTCTGGTAAAGGTCAGGGTGAAACAGGAGCCCTCTCCCATCTCGGTCTCCAGCTCCATGCAGCCGCCGTACTGATCCACCAGCTGGCTCACCAGGTATAGGCCGAAGCCTCGGTTTGTTCCCTTGGAGGAAACCCCCTTGTCCCAGATGTGGGCCTGAATCCCCGGCGGGATGCCGCCGCCGGTGTCCTCACAGAGGAGCAGATTGCAGTCGGGGCGGCAGTAGAGGGACAGCTTGATCTCCCGGACCTCGGACTGGCGGTGTGAGAGCTCCTCAATGGCGTTTTCCAGCAGATTGCCGATGATGGTGGCGTAGTCCCCGGCAGGCAGCAGCAGGTCCTCCTCCCGGCACTGGCTGTCGTGAGACACCGTGAGCAGAATGCCCAGCTCCGCGGCGTGCATCATTTTGCCGATGATCAGCGCACACAGGCTGGAGACCCGGATGCAGTCCGCTGTTTCCCGGATGGACTGGCTGGACACCAGACTGCTGTTTGTGATGAACTGGATGGCCTTCGGAATCTGGCCGGTCTGGAGATAGCCCAGGATGATGTGCAGCTTGTTCATGAATTCGTGGTTGAAAAAGCGCAGGGTGTCCAGCATATAGAGTGTACCGGACAGCTCGTCGGACAGCTTGCGCATCTCTGTTTTATCGTGAAAGATATTCAAAACGCTCCTGCTGCCGCTCTCGCCGCGGATTGGGACCTCGCTGTACAGCACCTGGTGTTCCCCGACAACGCAGGAACGGTTGTGATTGGCCTGACCGGTGCGGGCGACCTGGACGCAGTCCGTCCGGGGGAAGAATTCAGACAGCCTGCGTCCCTGGATCGAAGCGCTGTTTCCCTGAAACAGCTGGCGAGCCGGGTTGTTGGAGAAGATCACCCGGCCTTGCGGGTCGGTGGCCACCAGGCCGTCCTCCAGGGCGTTGAGTACGTCATCCTGTCGGAGGTACAGGTCCAGCAGCTCCTCCGGCTGGTGGCCCAGCAGGGAGCGCTTCAGCAGCAGCACAATGCCCCGGGACAGCAGCAGAGCCACCACGAACACGCCGCACAGGATCAGGAGGAAGGGGAGGAGCAGAGCCCGGTTGCGCTGAAGAATATCGGCATTGAAAATAGCCGCCGTTACAAAACCGATGATCTCGCCGTCCTGATTCCGGATGGCGTGAAAGGCCCGGCGCTGGCTGCCGTGGGTTCCATAGCCTGTGGTAATATAGGGGTCCGCCCCATTCAGAATCGGCTGCTCTTCCCCGGAAACGAAGGTTTCGCCGGTCTCCAGACGGCTGGTGTGATAAAAGCGCAGACCGTCCCTCTTGTAGATGGCGATGGTGTCAAGACCGGAAAACTGTTGGTGCAGGGTGTCCAGGGCGGCCTTGACCTCCGGGTCGGGATAGCCCCGCTCCAGCATTTCCACCACGGTGTCCATGGAAGCGACGTAGGCGGCGGTGCTGCTGATGGTGGAGTCGATGCTCTGCCGCTGGCGGTCTATGTCGAAGTACAGGGTCACGCCCAGCGTGAGCACCAGTAGCAGGGCGGAGACAGTGGAAAAGCTGATAAAGAGCTGGCGCTCCAGGGAGAGCTGTTTGAATTTTTGAATCATGCCGCACCTCCCAAGTGAATTTGGACTGGTGTAGGATCAAACGAGCGTTGGAACTCCGAAGGCCGATGCGCATGATACCGGAGAAACCGCGGCTGAATAGTTTGCTTGAGGTATTATTTTATCGCTTTTTCGCGGGAAAGTAAACTGGGGCGGTGAAATACCTGCACATATAAACATGCACTTCCTCCGTGAAAGCACAGAGGAAGTGCATGTTTTGTGATATGTGCCCGATAATCGGCAGTTTATTTTTCCCAGCAGCTGATAATCCGATCTACGGTGCGGACAAGATAGCGCTTTTTCATGAGCCAGATTGCATGTTCATGTGCGCCGTCAACGGAGGTGGCGACCGCGTCTTCCGCGACGCAGGTGTAGTAATTGTGGAACGCGGCGCCCATGACGGTGGCCATTACGCATCCCTCGGTGGTGCAGCCGCAGCAGACGACGCTTTTAATGTTGTTTGCCTGAAGAATCAGGTCCAGGCTGGTATACAGAAAGCCGTCCGGGCGGAATTTGGGGACAACAGGCTCATAATATTTGCCGTTTTCGCCGTCATTTGCTGGAGCAAGCTCGTCGATATGGTTCCAGCCCCAGGTGTTGGTGGTGGCATAGGTGGGGGCCTTGCCGTCACGCGTCTTGAACGCCAACCAGCCGCCATTGTCACTCTGTTCCCCCGGCAGGGTACTCTGCTGGATGTGAACCACAAACACATTGGCCGCCCGGGCGGCGTCCAACAGCTTTCTGCAAGCGGGAATGATCTCAATAATACTGCTGGCGTCGCGGCCGGCCTGCGCGAACTTGCCTTCGGGAGAGCAGAAATCATTCTGCATGTCGATCATTAAAAGCGCGGTATGCCTCGGGTCAATGATCTTGGCAAAATCCACGTCTGCCGCATCGTTATACTTATAACTCTCCGCAGGTTCTTTTACATACATAACGGGTTCCTCCAATTTAGAATTCGACGCCGTACAAGGAAACGTGCTGCTGCGAGCCATAGATATCATTGTCACCGAAGGCCCCGGAAGAAATGGGACGCTGATAGGTGAATTTAAAGGACATCGCCGGTTCGTAGCACAGACATTCGTCAACCTCGGATTCGGGAACACGGCACAGCTTACACAGGTATTCCTTGTTCCATACGCCGGAGGCCTTCATCTGTTGGAACTGTTCACGGTCGTTGAAGATAACGTCCAGCGTAAAACGAAACGGACCGGCATCCTTGCTGCGGACGATGGCATCTGCGTCTAAAAGTTTCATAGCGTTACCTCCCTGTTATTTCTGAATCCAAGTGATGGGGAACGGCTTGACAAGGTCGTCCACAATCATCAGATGATAGAGCGCGAATTCGTAGCAGGGAGGAGCGGGAAATTCGGCGGGCGTGTACAGGAAGGCCAGATTGCCGCTGTTGGCGCGGCGGCCGGTAAAGCCCATGTGCAGGATGCCCGAACGGGCAAGAGCGCAGACGGTATTGGCGGTATCCTGATTGGGGGATAGGACTTCAATGACCAGACCGACCTCCTTCGGCGTCCAGGTCTCAGGGTCACGCTCTTTCATGATCTCGCCTGCGCCATAGCGGCGGAACAGAATCTGATAATCCGTACCCGCCTCAAACTGCGGAAGGTCGCGTTTGAGTTTGGCGCGGACTTTTTCTTCTATCTCGGGAAAGTGTTCGATGACGAAGGGGTCGCGGATGCCGGCGAGGCAAATGGTGCGATAACCGGTGTGGCGCACACCTTCCAGTTTTAAGGTGAGACGTTTGGGCGCAACGAATTTAGTGCCGCGGATCCGGACGCTGCGGCCGCCGTTTTCACCGGTGAAGCTGCTCTGGCTCATATCCAGACCGCCACCCGGAAATTCGGTGGTAAACGGGCTGGTACGCTCGTAAAGAGTGTGAGCGGCAACCGTGTCCGGTTTGCAGATCTTGTTGGGGTCCGCGGGAGTGACAACAAAGGAATCCCCGTCGATCACGCCGATCATGCCGTCGGATTCCCGGGGCAGCGCCACCGCTGTGCCGCACTCAATGATCTTGCCCATGTGATAGCTCAGACCCATATCCTCGCCCTTCCAAATGGGATAGGCCGCGATCACGGCGGCGTCATAGGCACGGCCGCCCATGATGATGTCCGCACCGCCCTTGAGCGCTTCGATATAGGGCTGAATGCCCATCTGTGCCACGATATGGGAGCAGTCGGTAATATCATTGTCCCGAAGCTGAGCGGTCGTTTCAAAATTCTCCACTCTGCCCTCGTGGAACGCCCTGAGGACCTCGGACTTGTCCAATTCTGCGTCAATGCGGGCAATTTTCGGGTGGATGCCCAGTTCTTCCACGATCTCGTCCAAAATTTCCATCGCCCAATCCAGATGGGGCGCCGCGCCGGAGCCGCAGGCGGTGCCGACCAGGATGGGGACCTGTGCTTTCTGTCCGGCTTCCACAATGAGCTTAAGGTCGCGCTTGACCATGGTGCGGGATGTAAAGCTCTTTCCGCTGCCGAGATAATAGGGACCGGGATCAACAGACCCGGCGTCCAGCGCAATGACGTCGAATCCGTGCTTTAAAGCCGCTTCCATGGAACTGACAGGGAATCCGTATCCCAGCATGCCAAGGGGCGCGTATACTGTAACCAAAGCAATTCCTCCAATTAGCCGCCGTTGATTTATGCAAAGAGCGTGGTAGCGATTGTGGTGAGGCCTGGAACAAGAGTGACGATCATCCAGACTGCCGCAAGCAGCAGCAGGAACGGGACTGCGCCCTTGATCACAGAAGCGACCGATTCCTTCTGCATGCCGGCCACCTGGAACAGGTTGATGCCGACGGGAGGCGTCAGCTGACCGACCTGGATGCCGATGGTCATGACGATACCGAACTGGATGAGATCGTAGCCGAGGCCGCTCACCACGGGGACCATCAGCGGAGCGGCGATCAGCATGATGGAGACACCATCCATAAAGCAGCCGAGGAAGACCAAGATGAGGTCACAGATCAGGACCATTTGGATGGCGGAGAGATTCGACGCCGCCACAATCTCCAGGATCTTGTGGGGAACTCTGGTGGCTGTCAGGAACAGAGAGAACATGGAGCAGGCAGTGACGATCCACAGGATCATAGCGGTGGATTTGGTAGCGTCCTTGATGGCGTCAAGGAACTTTGCCCAGGTATACTCACGGTAGACCAGCGTGGACACGAAAATCGCGTATACACAGGCGAACGCGGAGGCCTCCGTGGCCGTCATAATACCGGAATAGATGGAACCCAGGATGGCAACGGGCAGGAAAATAGCAGGCAGCGCCTTCAATGTTTTTTTCCAGCGGTCGGTATGGTCGACCTCGCCGCCCCTTTGGTTATGGATCACACTGAACACAACGATATAAATAGAAAATACGCCCACAACGATCAGACCGGGCAGCATACCGGCTGCAAACAGCTTGGAAACGGAGACTCCGGCGATGGTGGTATAAAGGATCATAGGAATGCTGGGGGGAATCAGAATGCCCAGGGAACCCGCACTTGCGACAAGACCCATGGAAAAGGATTTTTGATAGTTGGAATTCACCATGGCGGGGATCATCAAGCCGCCCACAGCGGCGATGGTGGCGGAAGCGGAGCCGGTGATAGCCGCGAACAGCGCGCAGGCAAGAACCGTTGCAATCGCAATGCCGCCAGGGATATGACCAATCCAGGCTTTCAGCGCGTTCAGCAGATGCTTTGAAATACCGCCATTGGCCATAATAGACCCTGCGAATATATAACCTGGAATCGTGATCATAGAGGTGCTCGCCACCGCCGTGTACAGCGTTGAGCCGACCGTGGTCAAATTGTAGCCGATCAGCATAAAACCGATCAGGCTGGAAAGCCCCATGGAAACGGCGATGGGAACGCGGAGCAGCATCAGGATCACGAAGATCGCCAGCAAAACAAATACTTTTTCCATTTATTGACCCTCCGGCGTTCCAACATCTTGTTGTACAGTATCGTCTGTTCCTTTGTTTTTGCAAAGGCGGATAATCAGCGTAATATATCGGGCAATCAAAACAGCGCCGATAAAGGGAATGATCAGGTAAGTGATCCATACAGGAAATTCCAAAATCTGAGTTACTCGATTCATCTTGCGCTGCATCATCATGGCAAGATAACCGTAGCTCATCATGAAGAGGGAGAAGAGAATCCCGCAAATATAGCTGAACAGATCCATCAGCTTTTTAATCCTAGGATTTTTTACCGCGACGTAAAGAATATCCATTTTAATGTGCTCATCTTTGCGCAGAGCGATGGAGTACCCAACAAACGTACTCCAAACAATGAAAATTGGCCCGATCTCATCCACGAAAGTCAGCGGGTGATTAAAAATATATCGTGCCACAACGCCGATGAACATAATGCCAACGCCGCAGATCAAACCCACGCCGGCAATAATATCCTCGACTTTTTCATATAGTGCAAAAAAGTTTTTTCGCATAGCTTCACATCCTCAATCCTTTTAGAAGAGGTCCGCCGGGGGAAACCCACGCTCCCCCGGCAGACGTTTAGAGTAAATTATTTGCTGGCTTCTCTGAATGCGGCGATGGCGTCCATCCACTTGCTGGAAACATACTGTTCCACGATGGGCTGCCAGAGACCCTTGAGTTCAGCAATCTCATCATCGGAGGCCTCATAGAAGTCACAGGCGGACTTGACGGTCTCGATGGCGGCGGCGCAGCCTTCGTTGGTGTACTCAAGCTGCTTCTGTCTGGCCAGTTCCAGGCCGTCGGTGATGACCTGCTGCAAAGCTTCGGGGTAGGAATCCCAGGTGGCCTGGTTGAACATGATCAGGTAGGGGGCGTACTGAATCTTATAGGCGGAAACGCTCTTGAGGACTTCCTGAAGCTGAATGCTGACAGCGGAGTCGATGGAGGTAACGGCGATGTCCACAAGCTTGGTCTGCATCGCGGTGTACAGCTCGCTGAAAGAAACGGTGGTGACAGAAGCACCGAGGGAGTCGTACAGAGCCTGAGTCATCGCACCGCCGCCCTCGCGGACCTTTTTGCCCTGGAAGCCGTCAATGGTTCTGACGGAATCGCCATTGCTCATGAAGTACTGCTCGCCGCCGAACATAACGTTGACGACCTTCAGGCCGAGGGCGTTGATGTTCTCGTACAGAGGCTGCGCGTATTCAGAGGTATAAAATTTTTCCATCTCATCAACGTTGTCGAACAGATAGGGAGCCAGGCAGTACTGGGTATCGGTATCCACGCTGGTCAGCTTGCTCATGTAAGTGGAGACCATGTCGATGTTACCGCCCACGATGGCGTCGATTTCCGTGGAGTCGTTGTAAAGCTGGCCAGCGGGGAAAATCTCCAGATTGACCCAGCCGTTGGACTGCTCTTCCAGGTACTTGCCGAAGTCTTCCATGGCGAGGTGCGTCGGGGAAGTGGTGGACTGGACGTGGGAATAGCGGATGGTGATCTTTTCGGACAAGCCGAGCGGGTTGCTGTCATCAGCGGTGGAGGAGGACCCGGTGGTGGACCCTGCGGAAGATCCCGCAGAGGACCCGGTGGTGGACTTTCCGCCACAGCCGACGGAGAGAGTCAGGATCATAGCGAGGGACAGAGCGAGCGCAAAGAATCGTTTCATTTGTCTTTCCTCCTAATTTTTGTTTGTTGATGTGGTGTGGTGGGTTTTAGAGGGGTGTGCCTGCAAAAAATCGCTTAGCGTTGTCACAGGTCAGATTTTTGATGTCCTGATCTGTGGTGCCCCGCTCTTTGAGTTCTGGAAGAATAACATCAAAGAGACGAACCGGGTCCCAGTGTTCATAATTGCGGTCCCCGGGGAGAGCCTTGAGTACAAAGGCGACGGAGTCGGTACCGATGAAGAGGCGGTTGGAGTATCCCATGTGGATCAGCGCCGTCAGCGTGGCCATACGGAAGTAATCATCGCCGTGCCATTCATTTCCAAAGCGGTCAAAGCCGACATAGACGCCTTCGTCAAAGATGGATTTTTGGTAACGCAGGTCCGGATTTGCGCAGCAATGTCCAATCAAACAGCGGTTTGCCGCGGCGCCGTAGCGCTTGAATGCCTGTGCCTGTTCGGGTCCCATCGTACCTTTTTCTGTATGCGTGATAATGGGCAGACCGGATTGGATGCTCGCCATGCAGGCGGCCTGAATACAGCGGTCTTCATAATCTGTGATCTGACCATTGCCGGTGGCGACCTTGATAATGCCCGGCTTCACATGCTCCGCACCGATGCCGTTTTCGATTTCATAGAGGTAAATGTCACGAAGCTCTTCCGCCGTCGCGTTGCGGAAAGCCGACATGCAGCCGCGGGCCTCCAAATCGAAACCAGTGGAGCACATGATCTGAACGCCGCTCTTAGCGGACATCTCCTGCATAAAGGCGGGATTACGTCCCAGCTCGATGGGGCAGGGGTCAACCACCAGGTTTACACCGCGGTCTCTTAGCTTCTTCAAGCGGTCAAGGGTCTGCTGTTCTGCCGCCGCATGATTAAACTCCGCACAGCGCGGATCATAGAACCACCCGGCGTATCCCAAGACAATATGCTCGTGCATCAACACATTTTCCAGCTTGTCAATAGGAAACAGCCCAGTCGTTGTCTGAATTGTTGTGTACACCTTCATATCCCTCCTTTTCTGATCTGGCCGCCTTAAAGCGGCATGTACTTCTGTTCAATCGCCACCCATTTGTCATGGTTAAACATGCCCCAGAGCTCCTTGTGAGAGAGCATCTGGTCCGCCATGCCTGCGGTCGTGCCGGTTTCCTGTAAGGAATTCAAAAGCTCCAGGCACTTCTTCGCAACCACACGGGTCTGTGCGTTGGGGTAGATTGTCATTTTTACGCCGGCGTCTGCCAGTTCTTTTTTGGAGAGGAAGGGGCTCCGTCCGCCCTCGACATTGTTGAACAGGATTGGCCCGTTGATTTCCGAAGCGATCTGCTTCACTTCGTCATAGCTCTCCGGGCTCTCCACGAAGATAACGTCGGCGCCGGCTTCCAGATACAGCTTGCCCCGGCGAATCGCTTCCGCCAGACCGACAACTGTACGCGCATCGGTGCGGGCGACGATCACCAGACCGTCTTTCTCTCGGTTTTCGCTGATGGTGCGGATACGCTTGACCATTTCATCGTCTGAGACCAGCTTCCTGCCCAACTCATGGCCGCACTTTTTGGGCATTTTTTGATCTTCAATCTGAACGGCGGCAATGTCCATCTGCTCGAATTCCTTCGTCAGGCGATAGAGGTTCAGCGGAGCGCCGAAGCCGGTGTCGATATCCACCAGCATCGGAATGTTGATGGCGCCTCGGATGTTCTGCACGACCTGACGAAGCTCAAGATAGCTGATGGTATTCAGGTCCGGCATGCCGGAAAGAGTCAGAGAAATACCGGAGCCGGTCAGATACACGGCAGGAAAACCGGCTCTTTCTACCATTGTAGCCGTAATACAGTCGTAGCAACCCGGAATTTGGATCAGCCCGGGCTCCTTGATCATTTTACGAAATATTTCTGAACTGCGCATAATTGATTCTCCCTTTCGTCTGTTTACTCTTGCTGTGCTTTTGCGAGCTCGTCCACAATGTATTTTTGTTCCATGGTACGAACAAGCGGGGTGTCGGTGAATATCTTGAAGTCTTCAAAAGACATGTGAGCGTCAAAGCCGACGCTTGTGCCGTGTTCCTTTAAATACGTCAGGCTCTGCTTCAGCGCATAGGCTGTTGTAAGTGAGGTGAGCATGGGGCAGCTGACGCGCGCAGCCCCGAGTTCCCGCAGTTCTTCAAAGGTGAGGCGGGGGGTGCGGCCGCCCTCCAGCATGTTGATGCTGACTGGGCCATTGATCTCACGGATTGCCTTTTTGATTTCCTCCACGCTGGCGGGGGACTCCACAAAAACCATATCTGCTCCGGCCTCCAGATATGCGTTGCCGCGGCGGATCGCCTCGTCGATTCCGTAAACGGCTGCCGCATCCGTGCGGGCGTTGATTACGAAATCGGGGTCCGTCCTCGCGTCGACTGCGGCTTTGATCTTGCCGGCCATTTCCTCCAGGGAAATAAGCTGTTTGCCGGCCATATGTCCGCAGCGCTTGGGCAGACACTGATCCTCCAGATTCATGCCGGCCGCGCCGGTCTCTTCCAGGCGTTTCGTTGTCCACCAGACGTTGACCGCATTGCCGTACCCTGTGTCAGCATCCGTCATGACGGGAATATGGACCGCTCGGACGATATTGGAGGTAATCCGTACGACTTCTTCCAGACAGGTGAAACTTGCGTCGGTCATGCCGAGAGACGAAGCGGAAATGCCAAATCCAGAAATTTGACAAGCCTGAAACCCACAGGCTTCTACCATTCGTGCGCTTAGAGCATCATAAACACCCGGGCAGGGGAGGGCGCTTCTCTGCTGCAACAGCCGCTTTAACTGTGATGTTTTGTTCATTCCAAACAAAACCTCCATCTATTAGGATGGATGTATTGTAGCACATTGCAAATTGAAAGTCTTTTCACTCTCTTTTGAAATAGTCTGTTTTTTTACATAAAAAATACTTGTATTCAAAAATGTTTTTTGGTACAGTGTACATAGAAGTTTCTATTTTGAAGGAGGAAGCTGCTTTATGGACCCGAAAGAACAATACGCTGCGTTTATTGAACGCTTTGAGCAGTATTACAAGGAATACTCTACCTTAAAAGATGCTACTTATGCCGCGCTCAAGGATGCAATTCTACTGAACATGTTTGTCAACGAAATCACGGAAAATCAGATTGCGGGTATTCTCAATATCAGCCGCACCCCCATTCGGGAAGCGATGCTGCAGTTGGAAAATGATGGACTGCTGGAGATCAACCACGGGAAAAAGGCCAAAATCCGGTCTCTTACCGCCAAGGATATTGAAGACCTTTCCATTATTTTGAACAATCTCCATCGCCTGTCTTTGGAGCTTTGCATTGACCATGCAACGAAGGAGGACATTAGCGCCATGGAGGAGACGATCGCGCTCATCAGTTTTTATACCAAACGAAAAGATTTCCATCATCTGCATAAGTACAATTCACGTTTTCACATTCAGATCGCCCGTGCAAGCGGAAACGTTTGGCTGCGCGATATCATGGAGCGGCTGCTTTCTTATACGTCCATCTATCGGGAATACGCAATTTCACGGCCAAATAGAATGGAAACGGCCTGTGAAGAGCACATTGCCATTTTTAAAGCCATCTGTGATCGGGATAAAGAGAAAGGGGCCCGCCTGATCGCGCGCCATGTTCAAACTGCCTTTGACCCGAACCAGATACTCCCGGAGCAGTCGGGAGCTGAATCATGAGGCAAAAAAATGAGTCGGCATTCTTTATGTGACGCAGACACGCTTTTTCTTGCGCTGGAAAACTATAATGGGGACCGGTTTTTCTCCCAGGAATATGCTGCGCTGCTTGAGGAACAGTTCCATAATGGATTGGATCTTCTGCTGAACCAGGGAACGCACGGAATCGAGACGCTGTTTCGTTGTATGATATTGTTTTACGCAAAGAAGCAATACAGCGCACACATTTTTCATTTAGGACAAGCTGCGCAGTTGTTTGTCTGGATGGATTACTTTTATACAAAAGACGCATTTCAGAACCCGGAGAAACTAATCCAGCACACCTGCCGGCAAATCGAGTTCCTGCATGATTCTTGGGAGGACTGGAAGAACCCGGCGCTCTGTGCCCGCACAATCCGGCAAATAGAGCAGCAGTACCAAAAGGTTCGGCTGAAGGATCTCGCCTCTCATCTTGGAGTAAATGCGGCGTATCTCTCTCGGGTGATCTCGCAAAACCTCCGTATAACCTTTTTGGATCTTCTTCACGCAAAACGGATTCTTGCGGCGCTGGATCTTTTTGCGCAGCCTGAGAAGGTGCCTCTGGAGCAGATGGCGGTCGATCTCGGATATTCTTCCGCACACTACTTTTATTGCGTATTTAAAAAATATATCGGACTGACTCCGTCCGAGGTCTGTCACCTAATGCACTTATAGGAAACGCAAGCTTACCAGTTAGCTTGCACGGTCTCATAAAAGCGCTTCGGTGCACAAAAATGGCAGCGTATCAAACCAGATCAACAGCGGTCTGAGTATCCTGCTGGCCCTGCCAGGAACGGTTTCGCGGAAGAGTCCGGACCGGAACCGACTAAGCCGCCTGCGGAGCCGACGGTCTGAGCGGGACAGGACTGCTCCGGTTTATTTGACCTTCTGGAACGCCCCGACCGGCTGCTTCGTGGCGGAGGTTCTGGCATCCTCGGGCGTGTATAGAATGGCATTCCGGAAGCAAAAAATCTGAGCCTTCCTTACAATCAATCGCCCGCAGGCAGAATAAAAAAAGAGACATTCTTCGGAATGTCTCTTTTTATTTGGATGAAGGAAGGGTTGCCCCAGGCCTGAATGGGGCGCATTTTCCCATTCTATTCCGTCGGCATGACCGCGCCGGCTGCCAGAAAAATCAACGGGTTTAATCAAACACCGTTTCGGAGGTGTCGATCTTCTGCTGACAGCGGTTGTCGATGTCGGCGCCGTTGCCCTCAAAGCGGCTGCCGGGGAAGCTCAGCGCCTTCTTCGTGGGCACCTGCTCCAGCAGGACGGCGGTGCCGTTGTTCAGGAATTGGTCGTTCTCAAATATGTTGTCGGAGATCAGGCCGCTGGGGCTGTTGAAGTGGAAGCCAACGGTGTTGTTTTCCACCCGGCACTCGTCCAGATTGACGCAGCCCTGGCTGTAAGCCAGCACGCCGGTCTGCCAGCCGGAGATGGTGCAGCCGGTCAGGTGGAGCCGCGCCGAACCGGAGACGCCCAGCTCCCTGCCGCCGCCCACCAAGTCGATATCGTTGATATAGGTCATCCAATCCTCACGGGCCGCCACCCGGACGGTGTCGGTGAAGGTGGTGCGGTTACCGGCCTCATCGGCGCTGCCCACCAGATTGATGGAGCGCTTGTCCATGATCAGCCCGCCATCGTAAGTGACCGGAGGCAGGTGGAGGTCACCGGTCCCGAGGGCTCCAAGGCTCAGGTCCTGGCCACCGACACCACCGGCGTCGAGTGGAACCTGGCCGAAGCGGGCCAGTGGGGCCCTGAGGGCGGCTTCCGCGTTGACAGCACCTATAATGTCACTACCCCCCTGAAGCTGTCCTTCGACATGGCCGGTACCTACACCGCCAAATTTACCCTGGTGGACCTGGATGACAACGAGAAGGTCCTGGCCTCCGGCAGCAAGACAATTACCGTGACTGACGCTTACTCCTTCGCGGTGGAAACCCCCGAGACCATGGTGCGCGGCCAGGTGGCCGATGCCAGCGCCACTCTGCTGGGTGACGCCAACGCCCCCGCCTATGACCACGCCCTCGTCAAGGTTACCGTCACCGGTCCCGAGGGCTCCAAACCCCAGATTCTGGCCACCGACACCAACGGCAAGGAGTGGAACCTGGCCGAAGTCGGTCAGTGGGGCCCCGACGGCGGCTTCCGGGTAGAGGCGAATTACAACATTGAGACTCCCTTGAAGCTGTCCTTCGACAAGACCGGCGAATACACCGCCACGTTCCAGCTGGTGGATGTGACCACCGGCAAGGTTCTGGGCTCCGGCAGCAGCACCATCACCGTGACTGACGCCTACTCCTTCGTGATCGACGCCCCCGAGACCGTGGTGCGCGGCCAGAAGACCGATGCCAGCGCCACTCTGACCGGCGACGCCAACGCCCCCGCCTATCCCAATGCCCTGATCAAAGTCACCGTCACCGGCCCCGAGGGCTCTAAGCCTCAGATCCTGGCCACCGACACCAACGGCAAGGAGTGGAACCTGGCCGAAGTCGGTCAGTGGGGCCCCGACGGCGGTTTCCCGGTCGGCGCTGGGTATGCCGTCACGACTCCTTTGAAGCTGTCCTTTGATATGGCCGGCACCTACACCGCTGAATTTACCCTGGTGGATGTGACCACTGGCGAGGTCCTGGGCTCCGGCAGCAAGACCATCACCGTGAAGAATCCCAGCTCCGGCGGTGGCGGAGGAAGCGCATCCTCCTACACCTTGACCTTCAACACCAACGGCGGCAGCAAGATCGCCAGCGTGTCTGAGAAGCGCGGTGCCGTCATTGACCTGGACGAGTATGTCCCCACCAAGCCGGGCTTTGCCTTCGCTGGCTGGTACAGCGATTCCAAGCTGACCGACAAGGTCACTTCCGTGAAACTGACCAAGAATACCACTGTCTACGCCAAGTGGGTGGAGATCACCTTCGGCGACGTGGATGAGGACGACTATTACAGTGATGCGGTGGATTGGGCTGTCAGCGAAGGCATCACTGCCGGTACCAGCGATACTGCGTTCAGCCCCGATATGAGCTGCACCCGCGCCCAGACTGTCACTTTCCTGTGGCGGGCCGCCGGCTCTCCCGAGCCCAAGAGCGCGGCCAACCCCTTCACCGATGTGAAGAAGGATGACTACTTCTACGACGCCGTCCTGTGGGCCGTGGAGAACGGCGTCACCGCCGGGACCAGCGAGACCACCTTCAGCCCCGACGCCACCGTGACGCGTGCCCAGACCGTCACCTTCCTGTGGCGCATGGCCGGGTCTCCCGCGCCTGAGGCTGCCGGTGCTTTCGATGATGTGGCTTCCGATGCATACTATGCCAATGCCGTCCTGTGGGCCGTGGAGCACGGCATCACCGCCGGCACCAGCGAGACCACCTTCAGCCCGGATGCCGACTGTACCCGCGCCCAGATCGTCACCTTCCTGTGGCGGTACATGGCCAAGTAAACCAACAAAGTCTGCGCGGCTATAAACAAAGAAACCCACGGTGCGGATTCTGAATTGAATCCGCACCGTGGGTTTTAAAATATCCCAGAACAAAAGAAGAAACGGTGCAAAGAACCGTGTTGAACCACCCCCAGCAAATATCCGCCTGGAGGATCGGATGCTCCGTATGCTCCAGCAATTCTACAATTACAAAATGGAGCGGGAGGGGGGCGGCCCCAAGATAATCCGCAGCTTGCTGCACGTTATCTTCCGGATACCTTCCGGACCTTTCAATTCCGGATATTTTTTCTGCCTGTGCGGTTGGGCAGGAATCAAGCAAAGGTTTCAGCCGCACAAAATTTGCGCCGCTGAAAAAAGAAGGATGGCGGCGCTGGAAAAATATCTCGCATTCACGCAAAACAGTTCACTTTAGAATTGATTGACATTGTTAAAGAAAAGCGCCGGTCATTGACCAGCGCTTCTTTACGCAAAAAATCGGCTGCAGAGGCAGACTTAAGCCGCGGTTTCCAGGGCGTGAGATGCCGCGAACAGTTCCTGTGTCGTTAAATAATGTGAGGAAGCTGGTCCATGAGGTGCTGAGGGTTGAGCTGCTTTATTGCCGCATCTAAAAATAGTCCATCCTTTCGCACCAGTACACCATCGAACCAGATTTCACCGCCACCCCGCTCTGCAGCATGGGATTGCACAATGTCCCAGTGAATTTTGGATGGATTCACCGGACTGTTGCCGGGAGTGAAGTGGATAGACCGCTCCATCTTCTCGTCAAATAATGTGTCCATAATAGGCCTTGTAATGTAAGGATTAAAACTCATAGCGAATTCGCCAATCCTGCGTGCGTTTTCGTCAGTGTCTAGAATACGGTTGAGCCGCTGGGTATCTTCGGCCGCGGATGCTTCCACAATTCGGCCGTCTTCCAGACGGAAACAGATATCCCGAAACAGAATGCCTTGAAAAACGGAAGGGATATTATACCGGATAATTCCATTGACCGATTCAGGCACCACCGGAAAGCCGACTTCTCCACAAGGCAGGTTGTTTTTGCCGCAAATAGGTTCGGCCGGTCCCATATTCTTAATGGAAAAGGTAATATCGGTTCCCGGTGCCTTGATCTTCACCTGGTCGGTCCGCCTCACCAGCTCCACGAGCGGACGGGCCAGCCTATTAAGGTGGGCATAATCCAGACAGCAGGCGGAAAAATAAAAATCCTCGAATGCCTCCAGGCTCATATTGGCGGCTTGGGCCATAGAAGCATTGGGATAGCGCAAGACACACCATTTCGTATGTATTAGCCGCTCTCCATAGTGGAGTAAGCCGTAATATCGGTTGTAGATATCCATTCGGTCCCTTGGAACGTCGGACAGTTCCGATAGATTGTCCTGTTTTCGAATGGCAATATACGCGTCCATGCTTCGCATGCGCTCCACTTCAAACGTATACTCCAAGCGCATGGCGCCTTCCGTGCAGTTGGAAATCAGCGCCCGGTTGATCTGGTGGTTCTGAAGGAAAACAAATGGAAGAGCGCCAACGGAATAGGCTTCCGAAATAAGCGCCAAAACGAAATCTTCGGCTCCGTCATATGCATCAATTAGCAGCTTTTCCCCCGGCTGAAGGTCCAGGGTAAAGCGGATGGCCTGTCGGGCCAGAATTTGTATACGTGGATCTTTCATAGAGAAGCTCCTATTCTGCCGAAAGCGGCGGCGCCCCAGTTCTGGCAGACAATGATTCCAGAACAGGACGGATCTAATCGCAGGCTCCCGAGAAACTCACGGCTTAGATCGGCAATGTGTTTGCCATGGAATATTTCTTCCTTTTGTCCCCGTTACAGCGCTTGATCCAATCGCAGCAGGGACAGAATATAAATCTTTACAGCATCCAGAAGGAGTTGAATGTTGATACACTCATCCGGTTGATGGGCATCTCCTCGTCCTGTGGGAAAAAGCGTACAGGGACAGTCAAAACGGTGTGGGCCAAAGGCAACGGCATAGGGGAGCTTTCTGGCATAGGTACCGCCGCCCATGGAATACGGCTCTGATGATGTCCCCAATACCTCATCCACCGTATTGCAAAGCAGTTTTACCACGGGATTTTCGGGGTGCAGGCCAGTGGGCGGATCGTCTTCCAAGCGTTCCAGCATAAAACCGCCATGCGCCAGCGTCTGCCGAAACGCTGCCAGCATGGCGGTACGGTCGGCAGTCACCGGGTAACGAATATTGTAATCCAGGTTGAGCCGCCCGCCTTTTAAAGCGGCCAGTCCCAGTATGTGGGTCAGCTTTCCGGAACATTTGTCTTCCCAGGAATAGCCAAGGCCGGCGCCATAATAGTCTGTGCAGGTGGAGAAAAGAGTCTCCAGTGCGCTGGTCATGGAAGGCGGGAATGTTACATACGTAAGCAACGCATGTGCCAGGCGGGCGGCGGCATTGATCGAGCCCTCTGGGCGGGCGGCATGTTTTCCGATACCGCAGGCTGTGACAACTGTCAATTCGCAATTATGCTGGACCTCAATTCCATCGAATTCAGCCAATTCTTTTGCTGCTGATGGAGAAAGGTTTGACAGCACGGCCTGGGCCCGGTTTGGCACAATGTTGCTGGCCGAACCGCCTGTGAAAGCCATCAACGGTCCAGCCTCTACCGGGCAGCTGACTGCCAGACGCAGAATCCCCTTCTCCGCTATGCAGACAGGGAACCATGCGTCTGGCACGAGGGAAAAATCTGAAAATGAATAATTTTGCCCATAATAAACAATATCGGACATTCCGGTTTCTTCACTGCTCCCAAAGAATAATTTCACATCGTGGCGCAAGGCCTTTCCCCGTTCCCTGAGAAACCGCATGGCATAAAGCGCGGCTATGGCCGGGCCCTTATTGTCGTTGGCGCCCCGACCTATGATATAACCATCTTTTACCACAGGGTCATACGGAGCATAGGTCCAACCTTCCCCCTCTGGCACCACATCCGTGTGGCTCCAAATTCCGATCTCACCAGCACCTCCGGCGCCTTTCAGCAGACCGGAGGCACAGTGATAATCATAATTCTGCACGGAAAAACCATATCGCTGGGAGAGAGCGCAGAACTGGTCAAGCATTGCAGCGCATCCATCTCCGTATGGATGGCCCGGAGTAGGAGACTCGAGCACACTGCGAATACGCACCGCATCCAGGATATCCGCAATCAAATCAGCTTGGTTTTCTGTAATCCAGGTATCAATTTCCGACAGCAGCTCCGGCCGCAGTTCCATGATCTGCACCTTCTTTCCCATCTGTTACTTTTTGCTTCCCGCAGGCAGGAGCTTGTCCTGATCCACCAGCGATGCGCGGTACATCTCATACCATTCGGGCCGCGACAGAGTTACATCTGCCGCCGTGCAGATGTCCTTCAAGCGCTGAGCGTTGGTGGTGCCGATCAGCGGCTGTATACCCGCAGGATGGCGCAGAATCCACGCAATGGCAATGGCGGAGGGAGAAACACAGTTCTCTTCCGCCAGACGGTTCGTCACGGCGTTCAGGGCCGGATAGTCTTCACTGCCAAGGTAGACGCCGCCATAAAAGCCCATCTGGAACGGGCTCCATGCCTGGATCGTCATATTGTGCAGTCTGCAATAGGTTAGTGCATCTCCATTGCGATCCGGCTTGTAGATATCCCGCAGATGAAAGGCGCCCGCTGAATCCACCAACGTGGGATTTGCTACGCTGAATTGGAGCTGATTGATGATCAGTTTCTGGTTCAGATACTTCTGAAGAAAATCAATCATATAAGGCTTGTGGTTGCTCACACCAAAGTAGCGTACCTTGCCCGTCCGCTGGAGCAGATCGAATGCCTCTGCAACTTCCTCCGGCTCCACCAAGGAGTCCGGCATATGAAGCAGCAGGCAGTCCAGATAGTCAGTGCCCAACCGGCGCAGTGACCCCTCCACACTGGAGAGAATGTGCTCTTTGGAGCAGTCAGAGGCCAGAAGATATTTGGGACCGCTGATCAACGCGCACTTGGACTGAATCACAATCCGCTCACGAATGGAGGAGGATAGATCCAACACGCGCCCGAAGCGCTCCTCCGCCGCACCATTGTCATAAACGTCGGCGTGGTCGAAGAACGTGATTCCACAGTCCAATGCCGTGTGTACCAAAGCCGCACTGGCCGCTTCCTCAACGCGCGCAATGCGCATGCAGCCCAGTGCCAGCGCGGAAGTTTTCAGAGCCCCGCCGCCCAGCTCAATCTGTTTCATGCATTGTTCCTTTCTCTTCAGATACAAAATTGAAAGTTACTGAATGAATTGATGCCAGAATAAGATTTTGATTCCCACCAGCCGGCGGTCTCATTTTTAAACACAGTGCGACCGGAGGATTGCTGTCATTATAGAGTCAGAAGAATCCTCATGTCAATACAAGCAGTATTTTTCATTGGAAGGCACAAAAAGCGCCTGGCATTTTTGCATGTTCTGTTTTGAACTGAGCTTATTTTTTTGATTTTTTCGGCTGATTTCTCCTGCTTGTCTCACAATAAGACATGCATATCAAATGATTAAACGAAGGTGGAAGCGATTTCCAGAACTGCGGGACGTTGATCGTCTTATACAAGCAAGGCTCGCCTTGAAAGGTTTCAAAATGATACACACTGAAACGTAACGAGATAGCATCTCACACAACAAAGGTGTTACTATACAATTTATAGACGGTTGCTTTATGTGATAAAGAGAAAAATGCAATTCACGTGTGCTTTATGTTGCATATAGTAATGGCTGCGGGTATACTGAGTTCAAGATTTTGATTTCCATTCTCTCCCAGCAGGTTTTATTCACTCTGATCACTTCCTTCGTAAAAGGCGGGAGTGATCAACAACACAGGAAGACAGGGGGAAGCAGCTTGTATTTGAAGCCACTGCATGATTTCGTGGAAAAAGTCAGCGAGGCAATCTCCAATATCCTAGACGTGGATGTAGTAATCACGAACAGCAATTATGAGCGTGTGGGGAACACCTTTGCGTATCCCGGAGAACCTACCCCCATTCGTAAGATGTCTGTGACCGGGCAAATCCTCGAAACCGGAAAACCTGTGGTAATGGACAGCAAGGAATCTTATTCCGGCTGCAAGGATTGTCCGGATATCGAGACTTGCAGTATTTCTGCCATGGTGGGTGTCCCAATTCTTTTTCACGATAAGGTTGTGGGCGCCATCGCGCTTATCATACCCCAGCACAAAAAGATCAAGATCTTCAATAATCTGAACAACGCCATCAGCTTTCTGGAAAATATGGCGGACCTGCTTTCTGGTAAGATCCAAAACAATTATGATTACCTACGGCTCAATCAGATTCGCAGAGAGCGGGAAATCCTGATGGACTACCTGGGCGACGCCATTGCCACCACAGATGAGCAAGGAAATATTACCTATTCCAATCAGACCTTTCGCAATATCTTTGCTGGCGGTGCTGCAGCTCTGCCCGGCACCATTACCGAGTGTGTCAACCATCCGTTTGTCCGCGAGTCCCTGGAACAACATCGAAGCTGCTCGGACAAGCTCTTTTACTACAAAGCGAACGGGCGCGACTTTTATGGCTTTGCCAATTGCCAACACCTGATGTGGGACGGCCTCTCACAGGGAATGCTCTTTTACTTCCGTGATATTCGCAGTGTCAGTGATCTCAGCCATCCCAAGAGACAGGCCGGTATCACTTTTTCCCGGTTTACATGTCAGGAGGACAAGGGCATGAAACTCTTGGTTTCGGAAGCCAAGAGTTTGGCCATTGGCAGCGAGATTATCACGATTTTGGGTGAGCCAGGCACAAATAAAAACGCTTTGGCACGGGCTATCCATAATTTTTCCGACCGTTCCTCCAATCTTTTCACCCAGGTTGATTGCCGTGATATGATGCTTGAGGAGCGTGAGGACGAGATCTTCGGCAGTGTGGATGGCAACAATCTGGTGGAAAGCCTGGGAAAATTGTGGTTGGCTTACCGGGGGACCATCTACTTCAGCGACATTGATGCACTTCCGATTTTCTTGCAGAATCAGTTGGTGGATTTTATTAAAACCGGCGCCATCCGCCTGTCCCACCAGTCCGACATTCCAGCGGATACCCGCATTCTATTTTCCTCCAGTAAGGATCTGAAAGCGCTGACGGCAGAAGGTATGTTCAGCGAAGGGCTCTACTACCGCATCTATAAAAATGTACTGGAGCTTCCGCCTTTAAGGGAACGCCCAAGCGATGTGGAGTATCTTTTCCGTACCTATACTACATTTTTCAGCAAGCGCATCGCAGGACGTGAGATTGCGGTTCTGCCAGAAACTGTGGCGCGGCTGTTGCGGTACTCCTGGCCAGGAAATTCGGCAGAACTTTACAAAATGGCGGAGCGTGCCGTGCTCAATGCCGTGGGGGGCGAAATCACTCCGGAATGTCTGGCTTTGCCGGAAGATCTTTTTACACCGCAGGAAGCGCCCCAGTCCATCGACCAGATGGAACGCAGTCATATCATCGGCTTGTTGGAAAAGCAAAAGAGCAAAAAAGAGATTGCCAATATTCTGGGAATCAGCAGAGCCACGCTCTATCGCAAAATCAAAAAATACGGTCTGTCCGATGACGCGTCGCCGGATCAGTACTGAATTCTCGGAGGTCACACCATGATCCGTAATGAACCTTCTAAACAGTCTGAAGATCTAGATTATCTGCGCAGTACATTTGAACACCGTGCTTCCTGGCTTTACTTTTTAGTAAAGTCCGCCAAGGAAGAGGGGCTTGATATCAGCTTTGCCCGGAAAGCGATTTTCAACTGCGGCTGCTTCCATGGACACAACAAATACCCACGCAGCGAAGATATGCACGTTTTCACCAAGACGTTTACCCATCCCAACCTGGTAGACGTTTTTGAGATGGAGGTCAAACGTGACACTGACGAGGAGATGAAGGTGGACTTCCACTATTGCCCCTTAGTCGCAGCCTGGCGAAAGCTGACCGATGACGAGGAGATGATTGCTACCCTCTGCGATATTGCCATGGACGGTGACCGCGGGCTGGTCAGTACCTTTGATGGACTTGAATTTGAATTGGGTGACACCATCGCCAAGGGTGATCAGGTCTGTCAGGTCTGTGTGCGCAAGAAGGGTGGGGAGACCGAAACGTGAAAAAAATTCTAAGCCAGTTGGACCAGATGGTCCCGGAAATGGGAGCGGGTGCGGTGACCGGCAAGATGCTTATGAATGCTCTGGCTCCCTGTGCCGACAAGTAGAGCGCGGCGGCCAAGCGCAGTCTGGGCTGCCCCGATGCTGGCCCTTACGCACTTGGTGTCATTTTTACACAGCTCGCAGATGCCATCGCATAACAAAATAATATTAAACTTGAATTATAAGGAGCGATTATCGATGAAACACGCCATTTCTCTGGTCCTGACACTGACTCTGGCGCTTGGTTTGCTGTCGGCCTGTTCCAACAACACGCCTGCCGCCTCGTCCACCCCCTTGATTCAAGCCGATGATATCCAGCAGCCCAGCGAAAATACTGCCGGAACTTCGACCATAAATAAACCGCAAAAGGATGTGGTTTCTTCCCGCGATACGCTGCGTGTAGCATTCAAGTCCGAAGTTCAGGGTGTCGACCCGTACACCCAGGGCGTCACCGGAACAACGGTCGCCGGCCTGATTTTTGATTCTCTGACCGAGCGTGTGGCAGACGGCTCCATTGCGCCCAACCTGGCGGAAAGCTGGGAGGTAGTGGACGATACCACCTGGCGCTTCAAACTGCGGGAGGGCAACAATTTTACTAACGGCGAAGTTTGCAATGCCCAGACCTTTGTATCCACCTGGGACATTCTCAAGCAAGATGATATCACTTGGCCCAACAAGGGCGATATGGCGGCCATCATTGACAGCATCGAGGCGGTGGGAGATTACGAGATCCTCATTCATACAAAGATGCCTTACTCCATGCTGCCTCTGCGTATGTCCTTGCTGCGGCCCATCGCCCCTGAGGATTACGCCAATCGCGGCGAAGAAGGTCTGCTCAATTCCCCGGTCGGCAATGGTTCCTATATGCTTGAAAGCTATGAGCGCGGCGGTACGACCAAGCTGACGGCCAACCCCGACCACATTGACGGTGCGGCGCCCATCAAGAACTTGGAATTCACCGTTATCACCGATCCTTCCTCCCGCGTGGCCGCTCTGGAAGCCGGGGATGTGGATCTCATCAACGGCATTCCCTTCAATGAATTAAATCGTCTGAGCCAGAATCCCAACTTGGTGGTGGCGGCCCGTCCCACGACCTTTACATTGTTCCTTCAGTTCAGTCAGTATGCCAACCCCGCCCTTCAGGATGTTCGCGTGCGCAAGGCTCTGTCCATGGCATTGGATATGGACAGCATTGTGGACGATGTGCTGGACGGCTGCGGCGGAAAGATCAATACCCCCATCTTCAATCCTTCCTATACGGGCTATGATCCTGATGTGAAGCGGCTGCCTTACGATCCTGATGGGGCCAAGGCGCTTCTGGCGGATGCGGGATACGGCAGCGGCCTGACGCTGACGCTCTCCTTCACACCCGGTTCCCATGCGGGCGTGGCCGATGCAGCGCAGGTCATGAAGCAGATGTGGGCTGAGATTGGCGTAACTGTGGAGCTCCAAGAGGTGGAAAGCGGCCTGCTGCAGCAGCAGTATCTGGCCAAGGAAACCAGCGATATGGTTATCAACGCCTTGGGCGGCACCCAGGGTACCGGCACCGTGGTGGCCAATATGGCCTTCTGTCCGGATCAGCGTTTCTCTGTCTACAATGATCCTGCTTTCGCTGAGCTGCGTGATAAGGCTGAGGCCGAGCTGGATGAGACCAAGCGCAATGAGCTGCTTCATGATCTGCAGCAGTACTCCGTGGATAATGCCATCGGCGTGGGCCTGTGGCAGATCTATGAGGGGTGGGCTTGGGACAAGGACCTTCAGGGCTTTGATCCCTATACGACCACGCTGATGCTCAATGTCCGCAACTGCTGGTTCCAGTAATTCCAGCAATGTCCCGTCCGGGGACCTGATCCGCACGTGCTGACCTGATTGCTGCACGTACATCCCTGTGTGATGAGCGCGGGCCTGCAAAACCTGGCCCGCGCTCATCACTCCGGAGCCGGAGGTTTTTATGTCAAGATACATCGTAAAACGTATGCTTCAGTCCGTCATCGTATTGTTGGGCGTAACTGCGGTCGTTTTTTTCGCATTAAATCTGACTGGTGATCCGGTCACGTTTATGTTTCCCATTGACACACCAATTGAAGTGCTGGAAGAATATCGCGCCACCTCCGGGATGAACGATCCCAAGTTGATTCAGTATGGGCGTTTTCTCTGGGGCGCGCTGCACGGTGATTTTGGAACGTCTCACTACTACAACCAGCCTGCCATGCAAGTGGTTCTTGAGCGCCTGCCCGCCACGTTCCTGTTAGCCTTCACTGCGTTTCTCCTGGCCCTGGTCATCGCCATTCCAACGGGCATTCTCTCGGCGGTCAAACGAAATTCTGTTCTGGATAGTATTGTCCGCTTTTTCTCTATGCTGGGACAATGCGTCCCCATCTTCTGGCTTGGCTTACTTTTGATGCTGCTATTCAGCGTAAAACTGAAGTGGCTGCCTACGATCGGCTCAGGCACTTGGAAACATCTGATTATGCCGACGCTTACGCTTGCACCGGGTACTGCGGCCAGCATCACCCGCCTGCTCCGTTCCGGGATGCTGGACGTGTTGGGACAGGACTACATTATGGTGGCGCGGGCGAAAGGCATTCACAATGGTCCGCTGATTCTCAAACATGCATTCAAAAACAGTTTGAGCTCCGTGCTCACTGTGCTGGGGCTTCAGCTGGCCAGCCTGATGGGTGGCTCCCTTATCACGGAGAACATCTTTGCCTGGCCCGGTGTCGGCCAGCTGATGTATAATTCCATCCTGAACCGTGACTTTATGGTGGTGGAAGCGGGCGTATGCTTAATAGCCTCCTTCTTTGTGTTTGTCAATTTAGCAGTGGACATTCTTTATGCGGTCATCAATCCAAGGGTCCGTTTTGAATAAGGGAGGCATGGGAGAATGGAAAAATGTAAGGATATTTTTCGCAGCCTGGTCCGCTCCAAAACAGGCCTGATCGGATTCATTATCATCGTGACGTTTCTTCTGGTAGCGTTGACCTCCAGCGTCATCACTCCCTATGATCCATTTGAAATGGTGCTGAGAGACAAGCTGCTTCCGCCCGCCTGGGCAGCCGGGGGGGCTTCCCGCCATCTGCTGGGGACGGATCAGCTGGGCCGCGACTTGCTCAGCCGTCTGATTTATGGCAGCCGGGTTAGCTTGGGCGTAGCGCTGGCCGGCACGTTGGCGGCCGCTACGGTTGGCATCCTTTTGGGCGCGCTGGCCGGTTACTACGGAAAAATGGTGGATACCGTCATTGGACGTATTATGGATATTCAGCTCTCTTTTCCGTTTATTCTGCTGGCTATCTTTATCGTGGCGCTCTTTGGGTCCGGCCTGCGCAATATTACTTTGGTGGCCGCTATCAGTGGCTGGGTTCGTTTCGCCCGGGTGGTCCGCGGTGAAATTATGTCCATCAAAGAATCTGAATATGTAGAGGCAATCCGTTCTCTCGGCGGGAAGGATTTCCGCATCATATTCCAGCATATTTTGCCGAATGTAGTTAGCCCGGTCATTGTAATCGCTACGCTGGAGCTGGCTAAGGTAGTGCTGATGGAGGCGTCTCTCAGTTTTTTGGGCATGGGGCTGCCGGTCGATATCCCTACTTGGGGCAGAATGCTGTCCGACAGTCGGGATTTTATGCAGACTGCTCCCCATCTGACTGTTTTTCCCGGACTTATGATCTGCCTTGTGGTGCTGGGCGTGAATATGTTCGGAGATTGGCTGCGGGATTATCTGGATCCCAAATTGGATACGAACCAGTAAGGAGGCATACAGAATGGATCGAGATACCGTCCTGTCGATTGAATCACTCACGGTGGACTTCCGTACAAAATTTGGTGTAGCCAATGCGGTGGACAAGGTCTCCTTTTCCCTGGCCAGAGGGGAACGTCTGGGAATTGTAGGAGAATCTGGAAGCGGGAAAAGTGTCATCTGCAAAGCTATACTGCAGCTGCTTCCGGATTATGCAAACATCTCCGGTGCCATCAAATATGAAGGAAGGGACATCAGCCATTACAGCAATCGGCAGATGTACGGCATTCGCGGGAAAGAAATCTCCATGATATTCCAGGAGCCGATGACCTCTCTTAATCCGCTCTATACAATTGGAAACCAACTGATTGAGACGATTGTACTGCATCAGCATCTGAGCAAAGCGGAGGCGGAACAGCGAGCAATCGAGATGCTCAAGCTTGTCAGCATTCCACAGGCTGATGAGCGGCTCAAGCAGTATCCATTTGAACTGTCCGGCGGGATGCGGCAGAGGGTCATGATCGCAATGGCGCTCTCCTGCAATCCAAACATCCTGATTGCAGATGAGCCCACCACCGCACTGGACGTTACTATCCAGGCACAGATTTTGGAGCTGGTCCGGGATTTGAATCAAAAGCTCTCCACCGCTCTGATCTTGATTACCCACGACTTAGGTGTGGTGGCTGAAACAGTGGAAAACGTCATGGTCATGTATGCGGGCCAGATGGTGGAATACGGTCCCGTCCGTGCGATTTTTCACCAGACGATGCATCCCTATACCAAGGGGCTGCTCAACGCTATCCCAAAGGTCGAACTGGAGGGACAGACGCTGGAGTCTATCCCGGGAACGGTCCCCAGTATCTTTGAGATGCCGAAGGGTTGCCGTTTCCATACTCGCTGTAAGCATAAACGGGAAATCTGCACCCAGAGATGTCCGGAGCTCTGTGACTGCGGCGGCGGTCATCAGGTCAAGTGCTGGATGTATTCGGAGGAGTGGTCAAAATGACAAAACAGACAACGGCGCAGGATTCCCTGTGCCAAAAGGAACCGCTTGTCTCCGTCAGAATGCTGAAGAAGTATTTTCCGCTGAAAAAGCAGGGGCTGTTTGACAAAACAGACCGTGTCGTCAAAGCGGTGGACGGGGTGAGCTTTGACATTTTTCCCGGACAGACCCTGGGACTGGTGGGAGAATCTGGCTGTGGAAAGTCCACGGTAGGACGCAGTATCCTCCGACTGATTGAGCCTACGTCGGGTGAGGTGTTTTTTCAAGGAAGGGACCTGACCACGCTCGGAAAAGAAGAACTGCGCCGCGCTCGGCGGGATTTCCAAATTGTGTTTCAGGACCCCTATGCATCGCTCAATCCACGCAAAATGGTGGGAAGCATCATCAGTGAGCCTTTTCTGATTCAGAAAATGGCCACTAAACAGGAGGCAGCCCAGCACGCCAAGGAGCTTTTGGAGCTGGTTGGGCTGCGGGCCGAGTTTTTTGACCGGTATCCCCATGAGTTTTCCGGCGGACAACGACAGCGCATTTGCTTTGCACGCGCATTGGCCGTTCAGCCGTCTTTCCTGGTCTGTGATGAGTGTGTCTCTGCGCTGGACGTTTCGATTCAGGCTCAGATCGTCAATTTGATGGTTGATCTGCAAAAGAGATTGGGGCTGACCTATCTGTTTATTTCCCACGATTTGCGGGTGGTGAAGAGAATCTCTGACCGGATTGCCGTGATGTACCTGGGCAAGCTCATTGAGTTGGCAGACAGCGGCGAAATTTTCCATAACACCCTTCATCCCTATACGATCTCCCTGCTCTCGGCAATCCCTCCCTCCGATCCGGATCTGGTACGCAACCGGGTCGCTTTAACCGGTGATGTGCCCAGTCCGATCAACCCGCCGTCTGGCTGCCGCTTTCATACCCGCTGCTATCGTGCCCAGCCAATCTGCTCCCAGGAAGAGCCGCCTCTGACAGATTGCGGCGGAGGACATTTTTGTGCCTGCCACTTTCCTGGAAATGGAAGAACATAACATTTATCGGTCTGCACACTAAATACAAAAAGGAGTTTAAAAATCATGAAAGAGAACAAGCTTAGAGAACTGATCCGGCAGGGCGCTCCCTCTACCTGCACTCGTATGTGGAGCAGCTGGCCCTTTTATACAGAGCTGGTAGGCAGTACCGGTCACTTCGACTATATCGAGTTTGTGGCCGAATACGCCCCGTTTACTGAATATGATCTGGAAAACATTGCCCGCGCCGCTGAACTGAACAATATGGGTACCATGATCAAAGTGGATTATCAGAATCGAGGATACATCGCACAGAAAGCGGTTGCTGCTGGCTTCCAGGCGGTACTCTTTGCCGACCACCATACCCCGGATGAGGTACGGGAGACCGTCGAGATGATGAAATCGGACAAGCTTGGACAGGGCCGTTATGGCTATCCTAACCGCCGCTTTATCGGCTGTCAGCCCTACCTCAGCCAGATGGATCACTGCCAGCGGGTGGACGATGTAGTGCTGGCCTTTATGATTGAAAAAGGCGACGCCATGGATAACATCGAGGAGATCTGCCAGATTCCAGGCGTGGACATGGTGCAGTTTGGCCCCTCTGATTACAGTATGAGTAAAGGAAAGAACAGTGCTGACTACCGGGATGAATTTAAGGCCGCTGAGAAGAGAATGATCGAGGTCGCGCTGAAAAACGGGGTTCGGCCCCGCTGCGAACTTTTGAACCTGGACGGTGCTCAGTACTACATTGACATGGGCGTAAAAGATTTCTCACTGGTGGATGAATGCTTTGCGCTTCGTAATTTCTGGAATACACAGGGTAAGCGCATTCGGGAAATTGCGGATTCCACGCGGTAACTGTTTGTCAAAATTTCATGGAAGAACGCTTCCGGCATAGTAAGCCGCCGATTGGTCTGATTCTCCAATCGGCGGCTTGCTTTTTCCTGATGCGGCAGGAGCCTTTTATATTGTATTTGATGCGTCGCTTTTCGTGAGCCTCACTCACCAGAAATAAATTACGCAGCGTTCTTCAATGAGATTCTGAATATCATGCTGGGCAACTGAACCTTCTTGTCGTTCAAAATTTTCGGAAAAGAAAAAGCACGATGCGGAACTGCCGGTGGAGGCAATTCCGCATCGTGTTCCTATTTATTCGAAATTTGTGCTGCAAGCACCAATTTCGTCTCAAGAGAGCGGCTGAGGTCAAATTGGGGTCAACGTTGAGAGAAAAGTCAGCCCCTGGGAGGGCATATAATCTCTTTGACCATTAGATCGCATTTTGCCTTGTTTTCAACGGTTTTAAGGCTTAGTATCTGCCAAGGAGGGCATCCTTGGCAAAAAGGGGGATGCCAGTTGATTGGTCCCCCTTTTTTGGTGTTGGCAGATGAAAGCATAAGCGCTCAGTTTGAGTAATGATTGTATTTATATCAAATATTTGATATACTTTTTGTATCAGCGGAAGTTTTCGAAATCCAAAAGGGCCCGACCATGCAGTATAAAATTTGTCGCAATAGAAGGGCTGCTTGGAGTTTGACCAACACACAAAAATATGATATAAAGAGAAAAATGCACAGTTGCTGACAGGAGTAAAAAATGGATGACATCATTGAAAAAATCCAAAGTATGAGGCTGACCCGGGCGGACGCGGAGATTGCTGAGTACGTTAGCAATCATCTGAGTACCATTGGTCTGCAAACCTCCTCTACGCTGGCGGAAGAAATCGGCGTAAGCGATACCTCTGTCATCCGATTTATCCGCAAATTGGGGTTTAAGGGGTATGCGGATTTCCGAAGCGCGATGAACGCACGCATTGCGGAGCAGTACGAGCAGGCCCAGCAGGATTTCCTGATGCCTGGTGAGAAATTTGACCGAACCAGAGAGCGTCTCAAGCATGACAGCCTGATCGCCGACGTAAGTGACTACACACTGAGCAATTTGGAAAAGAGCTTTTCCAAATTGGACAGCGATACGGTGGATCAGGTCGCGGAGATTCTGTTGAGCAGCAAGCGGAAGTACATCGTCGGGTTCCGTGGCTCCGCAAGCTGTGCCCATTATATGGCAAGCAAACTGCTGCTGCTGCTGCCACGGGTGATATCGGTGACCCATGCGGATTCCTCTGCCATCGAGCAGATCATGGATATTGAAGAGGGCGATTGTCTGTTTGTGTACAGCTTCCCCCGACATTCTAAAATTCATCAGACGCTGATGGAGCTTGCCCGCCAAAAAGGCGCCAAGGTCGTCCTGATATCCGACCGCCGCACAACGCCCCTGGCGAAAAAAGCTGACGTCGTAATCGTGACCCATATAGACGGTTTGGGCTTTGTCAACTCCTATATTGCACCCATGTGCATTTCTGAGGTGTTGGCGTTGGCAGTCAGCAACCGCTGTGATGAGGCTGGTGCGGATCGTGTGCGTCAAATTGATGATTTGATGGACCGCGAGCAGCTATACTAAGTTAAAATTTAAGGAGCAAGCACTGCTGTGAAGAATTCCACAGCAGTGTTTTTGTTTCTATACATTCAAAAGAGCTGCGTTATGTTCTTTTCTATTCACATTTCTCACAAAAATGTCGGATAATATTCGTCGATATTTAATATTGATTTTTTTTAATCATCGAAGTATATTATGTTTATAGAAAAACAAATAAAATGAATAAAAACCAACAAACCGAGATGCGTGGGAGGATGCGATACTATGAGTATCACTTTAATGGATTGTACCCTGCGTGACGGCGCAAATGTCGTCGGCAAGGGATTTTCTGCCGAAATCACCGATATGGTCCTGGACGGTTTGACTGCTTGTCACGTCCCCATCATTGAATTTGGCAACGCGGGTGGGATCGGCGCCTACGAGGTCGCTGGATTTACCGCCGCCGAGACCGACGCCACATACTTACAGATCGCCCAGAAGTACTTAAATCGCGGCTCCAAGCTAGGCATGTTCCTGAATGCCAAGCGCTACCGGGAAAAGAACGTGGCTTTAGCGAAGGAGAGTGGATTGGATTTCCTGCGGGTGGGCGCCGATGCCGGCGACGCCGATATTTCACTCACCGCCATCAAGGACATTAAGGCCGGCGGCCTGAATGCCTACTACTCCCTGATGAAGGCGTATCTGCTGACCCCGGAGGAGCTGGCTGAGGAGAGTAAGCGCCTGGAGGACGCCGGTCTGGATCAGGTCACGATTATGGATTCCGCCGGTACCATGCTGCCGGACCAGGTGGCGCGGTACACCGAAGCGCTGAAGAAAGCTGTCTCCATCCCCGTGGCCTTTCATTGCCATAACAATCTGGGCCTGTCCGCTGCCAACGCTATGGCCGCCTATCAGAACGGCGCGGATATTCTGGACTGTGGCCTGATGGGCATGGCCCGCAGCGCGGGCAACCTGGCGACTGAAATCTGCGTGGCCATGATGCGGCGCTGCGGAGAAATGAAGGATATTGATCTTTTCGCCATGCTGGACTTCATCGACGACCGTCTAATGCCCGCCATGGAGCAGCACAACTACCACAACCCCGTTACTCCCCTGGATCTTATCTTGGGGTTCTCCGGATGCCATTCCAGCTTTATGAAGAAATTCAAGGCCGCCGCCACAGAGAAGAACGTCAGCCTCTACAAGCTGATTGTGGCCGTCTCCGCTGTGAATCAGAAGAGCCCTTCGGATGAGCTGATCGCTCAGACCGCTGACAAGCTTTTGGGCTGATCGGCCTAAAAAGACGCTGTAATCCAATCAAATTTTATATGAGGAGGTCCTCAATATGTTTACTGAAAGAGCCGACCGCGTCTCCCCGTCCTCTCTGGTTGATCTGAATGCCAGAATTGCCCAGATGATCCGTGACGGCGTTGATGTCATCAAGCTGAACATCGGGGAACCCGATTTCAATACTCCGGACAACATCAAGCAGGCCGCTATCGCCGCCATCGAAGCCGACTTCACCCGTTACACTCCAACCCCCGGCATCCTGGACCTGCGCAAGATCATCTGCCAGCGTTTGCTGGATGATTTCGGCGCCGTCTACAAGCCCGCCGAGATCACTGTGTCCACCGGCGCCAAGCAGGCCCTGTTTGAGGCCGTTATGGTGCTGGCGGAGGAGGGCGATGAAGTCCTGATCCCCACGCCGTGCTGGGTCAGCTACGATGAGATGACGAAGATCGCCGGCGCCACGCCGGTGCTGGTCCCCGCCAAGACCAATCCGGAGGAGCGCTTCCATCTGGATCTGGCCGCTATCGAGGCCGCTGTTACCGAGCACACCACCGCCATCATGATCAACAGTCCCAACAACCCCACTGGTGTGGTCTATAACCGGGAAGAGCTGGAGGGGCTGGCCGCCTTGGCGGAGAAGTACGACTTCTGGATTATCTCCGACGAGGTCTATGAGAAACTGCTTTATAACGGTACGGAGTTCGTCAGCATGGCTTCCGTGGCTCCCCAGCGCTCCGTGGTGGTCAACGGCTGTTCCAAGGCCTACGCCATGACCGGCTGGCGTGTGGGCTATGCCGCCGCGCCCCAGGCCCTCAGTAAGAAGCTCCAGGGCCTCCAGGGCCACGTCACCAGCGGCATCAACGCCATCGCCCAGAAGGCGGCCTGCGAGGCATTCGGAGGGCCTCAGGATTCGGTGGAGGCCATGCGTCAGCAGTTTGCCGCCCGCTTGGAGATGATGTACACCCGTCTGAGTGCCATGCCTGGCATCACCTGCGCCCGCCCGGACGGCGCTTTCTACCTGATGCCGGATGTTACCAGCTACTTCGGCAAATCCTACAACGGCAAGGTCATCAACGACTCACGTGATCTGGCCGACTACCTGCTGGACGAAGCCCGGGTCGCCGTCGCTCCTGGAGATAGCTTCTATGCTCCTGGCTATCTGCGCCTGTCCTATTCCAACTCGATGGAAAACCTGACGGAAGCAATGAACAGAATGGAACATGCGCTGCTTGCCTTAGAGGGGTAATCAGCACGTCCTTTGGAAGGGGGATTAAAATGGACAACCAGGAAAAAATCAAGCTTATGGCCAAATACTTCCCGATCATCCTAGAGCTCAAAGATGAAAAGGTGGCCGGCATGGTGGCCGATGTTTGGCTGAGCATGCTGGAAGCAAGTATTTGGGACGATATCAGCCAGGCACGTTTTAAAGAAGGCTATGACAACGTCTCCCTGATATCTCACGTAAATTCAGCCATCGAATGCGCGTTGGCCATTGCAAAGATTGTAGGAAAATATCACGACATTTCCTTTGATACGCAAAAAATCATTACCTTCGGCCTTCTCCATGATGTGGACAAAATGGTTGAGTATGTCTTTGACAAGGATGGAAACCTTGTTGTTTCCGATTTGGGCAAACGGATCCAGCACGGCTGCCTGAGTGCCATGTATGCCCGCGATGCCGGATTTGACATGGATATGATTCATTTAATTTTAACTCATACCAGCGCATCCTCCATCCGAACAACGGACAAAGAAGGCATCCTGTTTGGCCACGCAGATATATGCGACTGGGATTTGACTTGTCGTTTTACGGAGCATTGACTTTAATAGCTCCGTGCGAAATACAAAAAGAGAGGAAGATATCAAAATGAAGAAATGGTTCAGCCTGCCGCTCTATATCAAAATTTTTATTATGATGATTTTTGGCGGCATCGTCGGCGCAATTGTGGGAGAACAAATTACCGCCGTTACCTTCCTGGGTGATGCCTACATCGCCCTGCTTAAAATGCTGGTCGTTCCCCTGGTATTCTTCTCCATCGTAAGCGGCGTAACTAAACTGGCTGACCCGAAGGAGTTCGGACGTCTGGGCGGCTCGGTCATCCTGTACTATCTGATCACTACTATTATTGCCGCAGCTTTCGGCGTGCTGCTGGCGCTTATTGTCAGCCCCGGCCAGAATGCGGAAGGCATCCTGGGTATGACCGAGGAAGTCGCCTTCACCGAGTATTCCCTCTCCAATACTATTCTCTCTTGGATTCCCTCTAACATCGTAAATTCCATGGCCAATATGGATATGATTCCTGTCATTGTATTTTCTATCCTCCTCGGCCTGTGCCTGGTTATGATCAAGGAAAAAAATGTCCCCATGGTTCAGTTCTTTGAGTCCGGCAATGAAGCGATGCTGCAGATGACCGGCCTGGTCGCCGAAGTTTCTCCCTACGGCATTTTCTTCCTGACCGCCAAGCTCATGGGCACCATTGGCAGCAAGATGCTGGTTGTCGGGCTGAAGTTCGCTCTGGCTGACTATCTTGGCCTTGCCGCACTTCTGCTCGTCGGTTATCCCCTGCTGCTCAAGGTACTGGCCAAGGTTTCTCCGTTCCAGTTCTACCGCAATGTTGCTCCCGCTATGATTGTCGCCGCCGGCACAACTTCCAGCAATGCCACTCTGCCAGTCAGCATGCAGTGCGCCGGCGAGCGCGTTGGCTGTGACGAGAAGTTGTACGCCTTCTCGCTGCCTTTGGGTGCTACCATCAATATGGACGGCTTCTCCATCGCCCTGGGTGTCATTGCTGTAACTGCTCTGCAGCTGTACGGCGTGGCTCTGACCCCAATGATTGTCCTGAAGGCTGTCTTCATGGGTCTGATTCTGTCCGTTGGAGCTCCCGGCGTAAAGGGCACCGCAGTGGTTATGTCCGCCGTGCTGTTCCAGGCCCTGGGACTTCCCATGGGCATGCTTCCACTGATCGGTGCAATCTGGCCCCTGGTGGATATTGGACACACCACCGTGAATGTAACCAGCGACCTGGTTGGTACGACCATCGTGGGTTGCCGCCTGGGCCTGGTTAACAAGGACGTGTTCTACGCCAAGAAAACCGATAAAAAGTAAGACCAGAGCATAAGTTACGAGAGAATTTGATCACGAAAGCGCACGAAGAGGAAGGCCGGATAATCGGTCTTCCTCTTGTATTTCTTCCTGTTGGTATCGTAATCATGCGTTTTCCGCCGTGCTCAAGTCCTGTAACAGAGATTTTAATGGGACCGGGGGAGTTTATGTTACGGATTCCTATTTAATTGTGGTACATAATTCGAGAATCGAATTTCATTTCGAGAGAGTGGCTGGGGTCAAAATGAGGGGAGCAGCAATTAGAAAAGCTGAAAAAAGTTAAAAATGCCCGGAATCTTATGATTCCGGGCGTTTTATCTGGCTGCGGGGGGCGGACTTGAACCACCGACCTCCGGGTTGTGAACTGTTTCGGAGGATGCTATTCTATGAGACACAGGCCTTTTCGCCCCTTTCTGCTACATAAAATTGGCGAAACCCGAAGGTTGTGTCCGTTAATTCCACGGGCTTTTTTCCTATTCCGGGTCAGGTTCTGGGTCGGTCATAGTTTCTGGCGTCTGCCTTCTGGTGCGTACAATTTGCGCCGCAAAAAACGAAGAACTAAGGAAACTTTTTTATGCCCAAGTGCCGCGGCTCAAATTTTGCACCGAATAAACAAAGGATTAACCTATCCGAGAATGGGGGGCACGGCCTTCGGTTATAGTCGCTATTCCTTTTCTAGCTTCCGTCAATCACCACATAACGGGTGAACTTGTTATCGACAAATTCTCCGTCACCCATTATGGTGCAGTCGTACACCCCGGAGTGTAAAGTTCCTATAATATTCTTGCTATTTTGAAAAAAACATTAGAGCCATACAATTCCTATATATGTGGATGTTGCTTTGTGTCGTAAATAGTCGTATAATGTCATTGCTTATTCACAGTTTAGTCATAAACCGTAAATAAGTGTATAAAAATGGGAAAATTACAATATTTGAAATGTTTTTGCAAATTTCTTCGACAAATGACTTCCTATGAGGTGATGAGATATGACGGATCAGGAACTTAAGCGTATGAGCAGAGGCGACCTCATTGAGATTATCTATCAATATCAAAGTAGGGAGCGGGAGTACGTACAGAAAATTTCCGATTTGACAGAACGTCTAAAAGATAGAAGTACCAAAATTGAGAATGCCGGTTCCATTGCGGAGGCGGCCCTCGCGCTGAATCAGGTTTTTGAGGCTGCTCAGGCTGCGGCGGATCAGTATGTGGCAGAGGTCCAATCGGCCAACGCAGACAAGGGAGCACAGGCACAGAAAATCTTAAGTGAGGCTGTAAGTCAGGCGGATACCATCCGTCAGCAGGCGCAGCGTGAATATGATGCTATGTTGGAAAAGGCAAAGCAGGAGTGCGATGCCATGTACAATAAAATCACGGAGCTGCTGAGAAATTATGAGGAGCTTCGAGGACTTTTACCCAGATAAATCATTTAGGAGCGGGTATATGGCAAAGCGAACGAACTCCCCGGTTTCCCTGCCGACAATGGAACAGGTTGAGCGGGAGCGGCGGAGAATTAAACACAAAGAAGCGTATCTTCGAGCGCTGAGCAGCACCGTGGGCGTTTTGGCGGTGGTGGCGGCGCTGGCGGTGCTGATCTCCTCTCTGCTGCTGCCGGTCATGCAGATATCCGGCGACAGCATGGAGCCAACCCTCAAGGACGGGGAGATTATCGTTCTGGTGAAGACGGACCGCTTTGAGACCGGAGATCTTTGCAGCTTCAGCTGGAACAACAGAACCCTGATCAAACGGATTATCGGTGGTCCGGGGGACTGGATTGAGATCGACGAATATGGTACCGTCTTCGTGAATCAAGTTCCTCTGGAAGAGCCGTACATCACAGAAAAGAGCTTGGGGGAGTGCGACATCAAGTTTCCCTACCAGGTTCCAGATAACCATTATTTCGCACTGGGCGACCATCGGGCGACCTCTATTGACTCCCGAAGCACAGTCATCGGCAGTGTGAACAAAGATCAAATCATAGGAAAAGTCATGTTCCGTATCTGGCCTTTGAATGAGATAGGATTTATCAAGCAATCGTGAGGTCATCACTATGCAGAACACGGTAAAATACTTTATCGACCAATTGCGGGCGAATCAGATCAGGCGGCGGAAACTTCTGTCGATCATCTGCGTGCTGTCCCTGTTGGTTGCAGCGGATGTCTTCTGGCGGCTGCGTATTACGGGCATCACCATGAGCGATGAAGCCTGCTGCGGAAAAATTGAACATCACCACAGCGAAGCCTGCGGTAAGGAACGGCGTTTGATCTGTGGGTTCGACGAGGAGGCGCCGGAAATTCCCGCGGAATTGCCTGATGGCGGCGCGGAGGTTTCCTGTTCTCTGGAGGAGCACACTCATACCGATGCCTGCTATACCACGGAGCGGGTGCTGGTGTGCGAAGCATCCCATGAACACACGGAGGGCTGCTATACCCAGGAACGGGTCCTCGTCTGTGTGGAGGATCACGAACACGAGGATACCTGTTATGAGCTTCAGGATTGCCTAACCTGTGACTGGAGCCACACGCACAACGACGCCTGCTGGCGGGAGGAACAGGTCCTCACCTGTACGCAGGAGGAGCATATCCACAATGAAAGCTGTGGAGACTCTCTGGAGGCTGCCGCTGCTCCAGCCCCCCATCATGTCCATACAGATGCTTGTTACGAGACGGTCTATTTGTGTGGGCTGCAGGAACACACCCATACGCTGGCCTGCTACTCTGATCCGGATGCCGATCTGGAAACGGCTGCCGACTGGGAGGGCACTCTGCCCGATTCCCTGAGCGGCGATTGGGCGGAGGATCTGATCGCCGTCGCACAGTCGCAGCTGGGCTATCAGGAGAGCACCTACAACTTTATTCTGACCGAGGACGGGGAGGACATCCGGGGCTATACCCGCTACGGTGCGTGGTACGGCAACCCCTACGGCGATTGGAATGCCATGTTTACCGCCTTCTGCCTGCAGTACGCCGGCATCGAACAGGACGTTCTCCCCTATAATTCCGGCTGTCGTGCCTGGGCGGTACAGCTGGAACGGAGGGGGCTGCTGTTGTGGCCGGATGACTGTACGCCCGAACCCGGCGATCTGGTCTTCTTTGACCGGGACGGTGACAGCGGTACAGATTGTGTTGGCATTCTCACAGATATGGAAGAGCAGGACGGGCAAACAAATCTGACGACGATAGAAGGCGACCTCAATGACTGTGTCGATACCAGTGTATACAGTCTGGATGACGATACAATTTTTGCCTATGTCCACATCGCAGATCTCTCCGAGGTTGGGGAAGAAGTAGTCGATTCGGGGGAAGAACTTCCCGCGGAGGAGCCTCCTCTGCCGGAGACCACGACGCTGCCTGTCCTTCTCTATAAGGATGCCCTCTATGAGGTTCCCACAGACAGTGGAGTGAAGATGACGGTGTCCGGCGCTCTGCCCGAAAACGCCTGCGTCAAGGCGTATCCGGTGGATGTCGTCCTGCCGGACGGCGAGGTCCTCTGGGCCTTTGACATCGCAGTCTTCACGGAGAACGGCGATGTATGGGAGCCGGAGGATGAGACGCTGACGGTCAGTGTGCAGCTGCCTCAGCCTTACGGCGAGACCGATAAGACTCCGGCCATCTACTATGTCTCTGAGGATGGGACCGGAGAAGAGGTCCCTTCCCAGTTGAACGGCGAGCGCCTCACCTTTGACGCGGAGCACTTCTCGGTCTATGCCCTGGTAATGCTCCCCGAGCCGGAGCCGTTTGCCGGGACCCTTGTGTACAATGAAACGGATCTGAAAAATGCCTTTGCGGCTGACGCAAACATCCGGCTGGCTGCTGATTTCACCGTCAATGAAACCATCAATATTACCGGTGACCGTACCCTCGATCTGAACGGCTACACCCTGACGGCAAACGGTACGCTGTTCAATATCGCCGGCGGCAGCCTGACTATCCTCGACTCCGCCGCCGCATCTGGCACGGAGAACTTCACGTATACTGTCACCGAAACAGAGGTGATAGACGAAAAGACCGGTGCCACGACAGAATCCTCTAAGGAATATACCGTCCACATCGCGGGTCGTATCATCGGTGGAAGCGGGCCGGTGGTGAATCTGAGCGGCGGTACTTTTACCCTGGAGAGCGGCGCGCTGTGCAACGGAACCGGACGGGCCATCAATATGAGCGGCGGTACAGCTAATCTTGCCGGTGGCTATATCTACGGTTTCCAGAAAACCGGCACAGTCAATGCAACAGATGACAACTTCGGCGGTGCGGTGCTGGCATCCGGCGGTACGCTGAATATCTCCGGTGCGGTACTGGCCAAAAACGAGGCCCTGAACGGTGGCGCGATCTATGCGAATAACGCCACAGTCAATATCACCGGCGGTGTCATTACCGAAAACAAATCCACCCGCGCCTCCGGCAACTGGGGCGACCACAGCGAAGGCGCCGCTTATCGCTGCGGCGGCGGTGGTATCTTCTGTAACGGAAATACCACCCTCACCATGTCCGGCGGCTATATCACCAACAACACAGCGGTCGACGACGACTACTTCGACGGCGGCGGCGGTGTGCTTATCAGCGGCACCACCACCTTTACTTTGGACGGCGGCTATATTACCGGCAATGAAGCGGCTGGCGGCGGCGGCATCCGCTCCGACTGGAGTCGGGCGACCACTTTCACAATGAACGGCGGCTTTGTCTCCGGCAATACCGCCCGAAGTGCCGAGGGCGGCGGCATCGCCATCACCAATGGTGGTACCGGCGAGATCAACGGCGGATACATCACCAATAACAGGATCATCAATACCGTCCACTGGGGCGGCGGTGGCCTGTTCTGTTCCGACGGTGCATACCTCCGGGTCTACCACGTGCTGATCACGGACAACGATGCCGGCGGCTTCGGCGGCGGTGTGGCGGGCTGTTCCACCGGACGTGTGTACATCTGCGTGAAGGATGGCGGCGCAATCTATGCGAACTCCGCTGCGGGCAAAAACCTCTCCGGCGGCGGTTCCCAGAAGAACGAGGACCACGCCTACGCGGCCGATAGCCCCGTTTTCATGGAAAACGGCTACAAAGATTACTTCTGTGCCCTGAACAGTCTGGTGGAGGGCGGTATGCTGGGCGATGGCACGGCCAACTGGTCGGGCAGCC
>Ga0129309_1000145_pt1 | contig 64533 bp, 55 predicted proteins | sample L1105metagenome_FD_94439 | JGI IMG/M metagenome (GOLD analysis project Ga0129309, IMG submission 94439) | Ring-tailed lemur group fecal microbial communities from Wisconsin, USA - L1105 metagenome | ecosystem: Host-associated > Mammals > Digestive system > Large intestine > Fecal | place: USA...
AAAGAAAAAGAATCCGGCGGCGATAGCTAAGGGGAACCACCTGTACCCATCCCGAACACAGTAGTTAAGCCCTTAAACGTCGAAAGTACTTGGCTGGAAGCGGCCTGGGAGGATAGAAAGCTGTCGGTTAGAAAAAGAACCATACCAAAAGGTATGGTTCTTTTTCTATATTCTGTTTATCAGTAGGTATACTAATGTTGCCTAAGAGTTTCTTTATATGATATAATAATAAAACTGTACTATTGAAATTATAATTTTAACTATAGAAAAGAGGTATGAAAATGATTAATGGTTTTGCAGCTTTAAAAGTTTGTAATCGCACTGTGGAACAACTGCATAAAATGGGCATCAATAAACCTATGCCTGTACAGGAACAAGCAATTCCTGCGCTATTCGCAGGACGTGATGTTATCGCTCGTGCGCAAACAGGTACTGGTAAAACTTTGGCTTTTTTAATTCCTTTAGCTGAAAGAATAGATGCTGAAAAAAAGTATGCTCAAGCCTTGGTTATTACTCCTACCCGTGAATTAGCTCAGCAGATTGCTGTGGAAATGAAAAAGCTGCTTACTGGAACTTCTATTAAGGTATTGGCAGTAGTTGGCGGAAGAGATTTTGAAGAACAAAAATATAAATTGGAAGGCCGCAGTCATGTGCTCATTGGCACCCCTGGACGTTTATTAGACCATATAAAGAAAGGTAATACTGCGTTAGGCGGCGTAAAATATCTTGTTTTAGATGAAGTTGATGAGATGCTGCAGCAGGGGTTTATGGATGAAGCCCTAGATTTAATTGCCATGACTGCTCCTGAGCATCAAACTATGCTTTGCAGTGCTACCTTATCAGAAGAAGTGCGTAAGTTGGGGCGTAAGCTGACGAAAAATTGTGCTCTGATAGATATAAATCCTAATAAAGCTACTGTTGATAAAATTAAGCAAATTTGCTTAAAAACTACAGAAGAGTATAAAAATAGGGCCGTTGCCGCACTTATCGACCGACTTAATCCTTATTTGATGATAGTCTTTTGCATGAGTAAGGAACGTACTAAGGAGTTAGGTGAGTGGCTGGGCATGCAGGGGTATAATGTTGATGTATTGCATGGTGAAATGTCTCCGGCGAAACGCAAAACGGTTATGAAAGCTTTTCGTGATGCAAAAATTCAAATTTTGGTGGCCAGTGATTTAGCTGCTCGCGGCCTTGATGTTGAAGGTGTAACTCACGTTATCAATTACGATATACCTCATGATGTAGATTGGTATGTGCATAGGATCGGACGTACTGGGCGTGCAGGCAACGATGGTGTTGCCTTAACTCTTTATACTCCTGAAGAAATAAAGTGGCTGCATAATATTGAAGCCAAGCTTAATTTTGTAATGGAGCGTCAAAATCTTGAAGGAGAAACTGTTGCTCGTCGTGTGAGTACGGATAGTTCTAAGAAAAGAAAACCAGCGGGACCTAAACGAGGACGTAATGCCGTGCTTGATAAACGCAAGGCTCCTAAAACAGGCAGCAATCGCCGTCAGACTCCTAAAAATAGCAAGAAATAACTTAATGGTACTGTAAAACGAGTGAATAAGATAAATATAGTTATTTGCAATAATTTAAAGAATGTGTTATAATTAAACAAATGTGGACTACACTATAAGAGGATACAAAAGTATGCTATTTTAAGGGAGTGTGTCAATTGAAGTACAAATTTACTATGCCAAGCGGTTTAATATTTGATTTCACCAATATGCTTGGTATAGGAAGATTACAAGAGGAAGAGGTAGAGCGTGGACTGACAGGATATGGTAGTGTGGCTGATGAGGCTGTACGTAAGCTTCGTGTTACAGGACATTCTAAGGCTCATTTGTCTAAGGACGGTACGCCGGAGCATGTCTATTTTCCGCGTATGCCTTATATAAAAGAGGGCAATCCGAATACCAAAAGCTCTATTGCTAAGCTTAAAGAATACAGCGAGTATTTAAAACAAATTGACGTCGTTGTTTTTTTAGGCGTAGGCGGTTCTTTTTTAGGTAATAAGGTGCTTTTTGATGCTTTTGGTGGCTGTCATTGGAATACTAACGCTCGTTTGCGTCATGATCAACCGAGAATTTATTTTTCCGGTAATAATCTTGATCCTGTTGACTGCAATGGCTTAGTATATGAGGTTCAGCGATTAGCATATCTACACATGAGTAATGGCAGAGAATTGCGCGTTATGCTAGTACCTATTTCTAAATCCGGTACTACTCTGGAAACTATTGCTGCTTTTACATATTTTTATGATACTTTTAGCAAAGGTGTTAATATTAAATTAGATTGTACGGTAATTACCGATTTGCATGCTGATGAAGACAAAGCTCCTTTGCTAAAGCTGGCGCGGCGTTTTGGCTGGTGGCAGTTTGATATTAAAGAGGGTATCGGCGGACGTTTTTGCGTAATGACTGATCCAGGCTTAATTACTATGGCTGCCTTAGGCGGGGATATTGAAGAATTTCTGCGCGGCGCAAGAGAAATGGACGAATATTGTCAGCAGGCAAAGCTTTGTGATAATCCGGCACTGATAAATGCATTGCTAAAATTTTTAGCCTATGGCAAGGGCAGAGATATTGAAGTTTTTATGCCCTATAGTATGCATTTAAAATCTTTAAGCGAATGGTATATCCAACTTTTAGCAGAATCCCTTGGTAAACGCTTTAACCGCGAAGGCAAAGAAGTACATTATGGCAGAACACCTATTGTTGCCGTTGGTACTACTGATATGCATGCGCAGACTCAGCAGCATCAGGAGGGGCGTTTGAACAAGGTTGTGCAATTTTTAGAAATTGCTGACCCTGAGGAAAAAGCAGTACTGCATAACCCCTTTGAGGATGTGCCTTGCTTTGCAAAATATGAAGGCTTGGATATGAATAAGGCTTTAAAAATAGCTTTGGCTGCTAATGAAGCGGCATTAACCAGTGACAATCGTTATAATGCTCGCTTTACCTTACCTAAATTAAATGAATATTATCTGGGACAGCTGATGTATTTCTTAATGCTCAGTATTGCTTATGAGGGTGAAATGGCTGATGTTGATGCTTACGATCAGCCTGGTGTGGAAATTTATAAGCGCATTATGAAAGAGCAGCTGTAAAAATAATATAGTCAATTAAAAAGCTCATTACGAGATTTCGCAATGAGCTTTTTTTGTAGTATTTTTTAGCAAAATAATTCTAATATGTTATTTTCAATGAAAGTATTATTTCTTGCCAGTGAAAAGCAAGCTTAAGGTACCGCATTTAGCAAATATTTTACTTAAAATAATACTTGCCAGCAAGGCTCCTGCAACGAGAGCAAAATAGGAGAAGGTTACCTTTTTGACGGTCATAACGATGCCGAATTTTGTGTAAAGGCTGGTCATCCATTCTAGTAAAAGGGGATGGATAAAATAGATTAACATAGAATAATGAGACAATAAGCCAATGATATTTTGTATAGTACACGTTAATTTATTGAGCTTGTTGATAGTAAGCTCGTTTTGGTGCTCATTTTTAGCAGTATTGCTTTTTACTTCTATAATATCTAGCGCCCAGCAGAAAAAAAGTATAGAAGCAATGGTATAAACCAAACCCTGCGGACTTAACTGGTGATAGGTATTGGCTAAATCAAGCAGGCTGTAGCCTTGATAGCTATAGGCATAGTATGCACTTCCTGCATGGTAGATAATGGCAGCGATATAAAAGCTTACTACTAATAAACCGTTGCGTCGCAGCCAGGTAATAAATTTCTGCCAATATACCGCAGCCAAGCAGCCGCCCATAAAAATCAAAAGATAGTGCAACGGTAGGTAATTAAGACGATAAGTAAAAAAGTTCCTTGCTAGGACACTCCAATGGCTTGCGTCTATATTGGGATGGGTGGTCCACCAGTTAAAGCCTAACTGAAAAATAAACAGCAGCATTAGACTGATGACTGCATTGTGCTTTGTAATATAGCGCAGCAGCGTGCGCCACAGAGGATAGCTGCCGTAAAACCAAAGCAAAATTACCATAAAATAGAGATGGTAGCAGCCTAAGCCAAAAAACAGCACAAAAGCAATATGCAGCGGGTGCCAGCTAATATAACCAGGAGGAAGAATCAGCCAAAAATAAGCAAGATAAAATAAGGACCAGCTTATATAAGGAAGTCCGGCGTTGTGTAAACGCTTTTTAATAAAGTTCCAATAATTAAGCGTGCCGCCTGTAAGCAATGTTTTATCCGTGCAGGCTAAGCCATAGCCTGAAATGAAGAAAAAGGCAGGGACGCTGTAACGGCTTAAAATTTCTAAAAAGCAGTACAGCATAAAATTGTTGGGAGCCAACGCTAAGCTGCCTATATGAATACCAATAACTCCAAGCATACAAAGGCCGCGGAGATTGTCTATGATTGTATTGCGCATAAAAATTCCTTTCCAAATCAAAAGCAAGCAGCGATTGCCTAAATTGGCAAAGCTTATATGGTATTATACACCTAAAGTGCGTGGCAGGCTAGACTAAAATTATCTGCAAAAAAAGTAAAAAAAGAGGAGTAAATATTTGACGGATAGTGTTTCGAGGTGTAAAATATACTTAAATCAAATGCACCTTTAAACGAGTCCCGTGAGACTACAAGGTTTATTGTTGAAATGCAAGGCCTTCTTGTACCCTCATGGGGATGAGAAGGCCTTTTATTTTTATTCATTATAATATGTTTATACAGGAGGTAAAGCTAATGGCTAAATCAAATGTATCTCTGGGTGGCAGAGATATACTGGATCTGGAAAGCCTCAGCGTAGATGAGATTGAATTAATCTTAAAAACTGCTGAGGAAATGAAGAAGATTATGAAAAGGGACATTAAAAAGGTTCCGTCCCTGCGTGGTAAATCCATCATCAATCTGTTCTATGAGCCCAGTACCCGTACTCGTACTTCCTTTGAATTGGCAGGCAAATATTTAGGTGCCGATGTGGTAAATATTACTACCGGCAATTCCAGCGTAGTTAAGGGTGAATGTCTGCGCGATACTATTTTAACCGTACAATCCATGGCCTGCGATGCTATCGTTATGCGTCATCCTATTGAGGGTGCTGCAGCATATGCCGCTAAGGTTGCCGACCCTGTAATTATTAACGCAGGTGACGGCGCTCACGCTCATCCGTCCCAAGGTCTTTTGGATATGTTTACAATTCGTGAACAAGGTAAAAACCTGAAAGGTTTGAAAATGGCTATTATCGGTGATATTCTGTACAGCCGCGTTGCTCGTACCAATATTGCTGCTTGGACTAAAATGGGCGCTGAAGTGCATGTAGCAGGTCCCATGACCTTGCTGCCTCACGATATTGAAGCTTTGGGTGTTACTGTGCATAAGCATGTTGAAGACGCTATTGCTGACGCAGATGTTATCGATATTCTGCGCATTCAGCTGGAACGCCAAAAGAAAGGCCTGTTCCCAACTACTCGCGAATATGCGCGTATTTTTGGCATCAATGAAAAACGCTTGGCTTTGGCTAAGCCTGATGTAACCGTCCTGCATCCGGGCCCCATGAACCGTGGCTTGGAAATCTCCTGGGAGGTTGGTTACTGCGATAATGCTGCTATCCGTACCGAAGTACAAAACGGTGTAGCGGTGCGTATGGCGCTCTTATTCTTGACTTTGACAGGAGGTAAACACATTGAAAACGTTGATTAAGAACGGTAGGGTAGTTGACCCTAGTCAAAATTTAGACGCTTGCATGGACATCCTGGTAGAGGATGGCAAGATTAAAGCTGTAGCTGAAGCTATTACCGAAGCTGCCGACGAAGTATATGACGCAACCGGCTTGGTAGTAACTCCCGGACTCATTGATATGCATACTCATATGCGCGAGCCTGGTTTGGAAGCTAAAGAAGATATTATTTCTGGTACTAAGGCTGCTGCTGCCGGCGGTGTGACCACCGTTGCCTGCATGCCTAATACTAAACCTGTTGTAGATTCTTCCATTATTGTCAGCGGTATTAAACAGCGTGCTGCCGAAGAAAGCTATGCTAACGTAGAAGTTGTCGGCGCTATTTCTAAAGGCGAAAAAGGCGAAGAGCTGGCTGAAATGGGTGATATGGCTGAAAAGGGTGCTGTTGGCTTCTCCGATGACGGGCATTATGTAAAGAGTTCCCGTCTGTTTGTACTGGCTGCTAAATATATCACCGCCTTTGATAAACCGCTCATGTGCCACGCTATTGACCCTGAGCTGAACGCTGAAGGCTATATGCACGAAGGCGCTGTATCTGCGCGTATCGGCGTGCCCGGCATCCCCTCTATTTCCGAAGATATTGCCGTAGCCCGCGACTGCATCATCGCCGAATATACCGGCGCTCATGTGCATATCTGCCATGTAGCTTCTAAAGGCGCTATTGACATTATCCGTCAAGCTAAAAAGAAAGGCGTTAACGTAACCAGTGAAGTAACCGTACATCATTTAACTTTGACCGACGAAGCCTGCTCCGATTATAGCTCTGCAACCCGCGTAAGCCCGCCGCTGCGCAGCTGGGATCATGTACAGGCTATGCGCGAAGCAGTTTTAGACGGCACAGTAGACTGCATTGTTACCGACCATGCTCCCCATGCTCCTGAAGAAAAGGATGTGGAGTTCCGCTATGCTCCCTGCGGCTTCTGCGGTTTGGAGACCAGCTTGGGCGTAATGCTGACCGATTTGTATCACACTAATATATTTGATTTAAAAACTATCATCAGCAAAATGAGCTGCGAACCTGCTAAGGTTTTCCGTCTGCCGGGCGGTACTTTAAAAGAAGGCAGTGTTGCTGATATTACCATTATGGATTTGAATAAGGAATGGACCGTTGACAGCTCTAAATTCTATACTCGCGGTAAATTCACTCCCTATGAAGGCAAAGAGTGCAAGGGTAAGGCTGTTGCCACCATGCTGCATGGTAAATTTGTGATGAGAGATGGTGTAATATGCACAAGGAATTAAGAAAAGGTAAATTAGTTTTAAAAGACGGCAGCGTATATGAGGGCATTTTGTATGGTGGTAAGCGCAATGCTGTTGGAGAGGTTTGTTTTACAACTGGCATGAGCGGCTACCAGGAAACTCTTACCGATCCCTCTTTCTGCGGACAAATAGTAGTTATGACCTATCCTTTGGTAGGTAACTATGGCTGTAATTCCATGTTTAATCAAGGACGCAAAAATTTCTTCCAAGGCTATGTAATCGGCGAGCTGTGCAGCTGCCCCAGCAACTGGCGCAGCGAGCAGAGCTTGGGAAGCTGGTTGGAGGAGCAGGATTTGCCGACTTTAACAGGCGTGGATACTCGTGCTATTACCCGTAAAATTCGCGATTTAGGCGTTATGCAGGGTGTTATTGTGCCCAGCGATATGCCTGACGCTGAGGTTCAAGCACTGTTAAATACCCCTGCTGTCCATAATCAAGTAGCTGCCGTAACTACTCCTGAAATATATACTTTAGGCAGCGGCAAATATCATATTGCCATTATGGATTTTGGTATTAAGCAAAATATTTTGAATTTCTTGCTGTGCTTCGATACTCGTCTGACCGTTTTCCCGGCTGATACTCCGGCAGAGCAGGTTTTGGCCTGCAATCCTAACGGTATTTTCCTGTCCAACGGTCCTGGCGACCCGAAGGATTTGGTAGACGTTATCGAAAATGTAAAGAAAATGATTGGTCGTCGGCCTATTTTCGGTATCTGCTTAGGTCACCAGTTGATGGCTTTGGCTAACGGCGGTGATACCTATAAAATGAAATTTGGTCATCGCGGCGTAAATCAGCCTGTAAAGGATTTGCGTAGCGGGCGTATTTATATCAGCTCTCAAAACCATGGTTACGCAGTCGATCCTGCTTCTATCGAAGGTAAGAATATTACTGTTACCCATGTTTCTATGAACGACGGTACTATTGAAGGTTTAGAATATAAAGATCATCCTACCTTCACTGTGCAGTACCATCCTGAAGCTTGCCCTGGCCCCGGAGGTCATGAGTATTTATTCAAACATTTTATTGATTTGATGGAGGGTCGTTAATTATGCCGAAACTTGCTAATATCAAAAAGGTTCTCGTTATCGGTTCCGGCCCTATTATTATCGGTCAGGCTGCCGAATTTGACTATGCCGGCACTCAAGCTTGCCGCGCTTTGAAAGAAGAAGGTTTAGAGGTCGTACTGGTAAACAGTAACCCGGCAACAATTATGACTGACGTTCATATTGCTGACCGTGTGTATGTAGAGCCTATCAGTATCGAATTTTTAGAGAACATCATTAAACATGAACGTCCAGATTCTCTGCTGGCTACCTTGGGTGGCCAAGTAGGTTTGAATATGGCAATGAAGCTGGAAGAAAAGGGCATTTTGAGCGAGTATAATGTGCGTTTGTTAGGTACGCAGATTTCAGCTATTAAACGCGGTGAGGATCGCGAAATGTTCAAGGAGACTATGGAGAAAATCCATCAGCCTATTCCTGAATCTACCATCGTCGAAACCATTATGGCAGCTTGTGCTTTTGGGCGCGAGATTGGTTATCCTTTGATTGTTCGTCCGGCTTATACCTTGGGCGGTACCGGCGGCGGTATTGCTGAAAATGAAGACGAGTTGGTTGACATTGTTCAAAAAGGCTTAGGCTACAGTCCTATCGGTCAATGTTTGATTGAACGTTCTATTGCAGGCTGGAAAGAAATTGAGTTTGAAGTAATACGCGACGCTGCTGATAACTGCATTACCGTCTGCTCCATGGAAAACTTGGATCCTGTTGGCGTACATACTGGCGACTCTATTGTTGTTGCTCCGGCGCAAACATTGAATGATAAAGAAGTACAGATGCTGCGTCAGGCTTCTATCGACATTGTGCGCGAACTGGGCGTAGTAGGCGGCTGCAATGTACAGCTGGCTTTAGACCCCTATTCCGAAAACTACTATGTAATCGAAGTAAATCCGCGTGTAAGCCGCAGCTCTGCTTTGGCTTCTAAGGCTACTGGCTATCCTATCGCTAAAGTTACCAGTAAAATTGCCGTAGGCTACAATTTGGACGAAATTGAAAATGCCGTTACCAAGAAAACAAAAGCCTGCTTTGAGCCTGCTATCGACTATATCGTTTTGAAATTCCCTCGTTGGCCCTTTGACAAGTTTGTTACCGCCGACCGAACTTTGGGCACGCAAATGAAAGCTACCGGCGAGGTTATGGCTATTGAGCGTACTATGGAAGCTTCCATGTTAAAAGCTGTGCGCTGCTTAGAAATTGGCCTGACTCATTTGGAAATGCCGGAGCTGAAAGCTTTAAGTGACGAAGAAATTCGCGCTCGTATAAAAAATATTGATGACGAACGCTGCTTTGTTATTGCTGAAGCTATGCGCCGTGGCGTAACTATTGATGAAATCAACAGCATTACTAAAATAGATAAATGGTTCCTTTCTAAGATTGAAAATATCATAAAAATGGAACGTGCTTTGGCAACCCACGAACTTACTGCCAATCTGCTGCGTCAAGCTAAAAAAATGGGTTTTGCAGACAAGACCATTGCTGCTATCGTAGGCAAGACCGAATTTGAAATTCGCGATTTGCGTAAAGCTAACGGCATTATTCCTACCTATAAAATGGTTGATACATGCGCCGCTGAATTTGAAGCAGCAACTCCCTATTATTATTCCTGCTACGAAACTGAGGATGAGGTTAAGGTCAGCGACAAGAAGAAGGTTGTTGTTTTGGGTTCCGGTCCTATCCGTATTGGTCAGGGCGTAGAATTTGACTACTGCTCTGTACATTGCGTTTGGGCGTTAAAAGAGCTGGGATATGAAACCATCATCATCAACAACAACCCCGAAACTGTTTCTACTGACTTTGACATTGCAGATAAGCTGTACTTTGAGCCTTTAACCGTAGAAGACGTTTTGAACATTATTGATAAAGAACAACCGGAAGGTATTATTGTACAATTTGGCGGTCAAACGGCAATCAATTTGGCCGGACCTTTGTCTAAGGCTGGCGTAAAGGTTTTGGGCAGCAGTGTAGATAGTATTGACCGCGCCGAAGACCGTGAGCGCTTTGAACAGCTTTTGACTGACTGCAATATTCCGCGTCCTAAGGGACATACCGTATTTGATACCGAAGGTGCTTTAAATGCAGCACATGATGTAGGTTATCCTACTATGGTTCGCCCTTCCTATGTGTTGGGTGGGCGTGCTATGGAAATCGTATATAACGATGATGAGCTGCGCAATTATATGACCTATGCCGTAAAGGCTTCTGCCGAGCATCCTGTTTTGGTTGACCATTACTTACAGGGCACCGAAGTTGAGGTTGACGCTATTTGTGACGGTAAGGAAGTGCTGATTCCCGGTATTATGGAGCACGTTGAACGTGCAGGCGTACACTCCGGCGACTCTATTGCCGTATACCCGCCGCGTACCTTAAGCGAATCCGTAATTAAGACCATTATTAACTACACCAACAAAATGGCTTTAGGATTGGAAGTTAAGGGCATGATTAACATTCAGTACATTGTACGCGACGAACATGTATATGTAATTGAAGTTAATCCGCGTTCTTCCAGAACCGTACCGTTCTTGAGCAAGGTTACCAGCGTATCCATGGTAGATGTAGCTACTAAATGCGCTATGGGTAAGAGCATCCGCGAGCAGGGGCTGCGTCCGGGTCTGCGTTTGTTCCCCGACTATTACGCAGTTAAAGCACCGGTGTTCTCCTTCAATAAAATGTCTAACGTAGATATTACTTTAGGCCCTGAAATGAAATCTACCGGCGAGGTTATGGCCTGCGATTACCAGTTCAGCCGTGCCTTGTATAAGGCTTGTCTGGCATCCGGCATTAACGTTCCTCATGAAGGCTCTATTTTAATTACCGTTGCCGATATGGATAAGCCGGAAGCTGTGGAAATAGCCCGCGGTTTTGAAGATTTAGGTTACATTGTTACTGCTACCGGTGGTACTGCAAAATATTTGCAGGAGCAAGGTATTAAAGTAAATGTTGCCACTAAGGTCAGCGAAGGTCATCCGAATATTTTGGATGATATTAAGAGCGGACGTATCAGCATGGTTATCAATACCAGCAACCATGGCCGTGACGCAGAGCGTGACGGATTCAAGATTCGTCGTTCCACCGTTGAACATGCTATTCCCTGCTTAACCTCTATGGATACTGCCCGCGAGCTGCAGCGTGTTATGAGTGCTATGCGTCGCCGCCGTATCGTTAGTGTAGTAGCTTTGCAGGATCTTAGCCTAAGCTGGGAGGACTAAAAAAGTTTTAGCCAAAAGCTGAACGCAAAGTGATTTTTGCCGGGAGGATTGATTATGGCAAAGACTATTGCTGCCGCCAAGGTAATTGGGCAGCACATTCTTAACAAAACTACAAAATTGATAGATGTTTATGCACCTGAAATTGCTGAGCAAGCTGTCCCCGGGCAGTTTGTCAACGTACAGGTATGCAAGAATACTGCTCCATTGCTGCGTCGTCCTTTCGGCGTAGCTGGAGTTCATAAAGAACAAGGCACTTTTACTATGATTTATCGTATCATTGGTGAAGGTACGCATATTTTGGCAGATGTCTGCGCAGGCGATGTGTTAAGTATCGTAGGACCTTTAGGCCGCGGCTTTGATATGAGCTATAAGAAACCGCTGTTAGTTGGCGGCGGCTTGGGACTGGCTCCGCTGCTGTTTTTGGCCGAAGGCTTTGGCGTTGGCAATACGGATATTCTCATGGGCGGACGTAATGCTGAAGAACTGTTTTGGAAACAGCTTTACGGAGATTTATGCGCTCATATGTTTTTAACTACGGATGACGGCAGCGAAGGAACAAAAGGCACCGTTATGGCATTGTTGCCTCAGCTTTTGACAGAGGGCGGTTATGACTGCGTTTATGTCTGCGGTCCCGTGCCTATGATGCGTGCCGTAGCCGGAGCTTGCTTAGAGGCAGGAGTAAAATGCCAGGTTTCTTTGGAAAAATATATGGCCTGCGGTTTAGGCGCATGCTTGTCCTGTGCTTGCGAGGGTATTGGCAAGCGCATCAAAGTGTGTAAAGACGGTCCGGTATTTTGGGCTGAGGAGGTGGGCGAATGGTAAAATCATTATATGATGGCCGTTTAGCAGTTAATATTGCCGGCCTAAAAATGGCCACGCCTGTGACCACCGGCAGCGGTACCTTTGGCTTTGGCTTGGAGTTTACCGATTTTCTTGATTTGGAAAAGGTAGGTGCTATAACCGTAAAGGGCACCTCACTTTTACCTGCGGCTGGCAATAAAGGTCAGCGTGCAGTGGAAACTCCATCCGGCATGCTCAACTGTATCGGCTTGGAAAATCCCGGCAGTGATTATTTTTTGGAGCATACCTTGCCGGAACTACGGCAGTATGATGTGCCTGTAATCGTCAATATTTATGGTCATTCTCCCGAAGAATATGGCGCAGTAGCGAAAAAGCTGGATGTGGACGGCGTAGATGCAGTAGAAATCAATATTTCTTGTCCTAATGTCAAAGAAGGCGGTATTGTTTTTGGTACCTGCCCCGAGGCGGCAGCCGAGGTTGTGGAGCAGGTTAAGAAAAATACCTCTAAAATGGTGATTACTAAGCTGTCTCCCAATGTTACAGATATAGTTTCTATGGCTAAGGCTGTGGAGGCTGCTGGCACTGACGCTATTTCTATGATTAATACTCTTTTGGGTACGAAAATAGATATTGAACGCCAACGTCCTGTTTTAGGTAATATTACCGGTGGCTTGTCCGGCCCTGCAGTGCGTCCTGTGGCTGTGCGCTTAGTTTATCAGGTAGCACAGGCAGTAAGTGTTCCGATTATTGGCATGGGCGGCATTATGTGTGCAGAGGATGCTATTGAGTTTATGCTGGCAGGCGCCAGCGCCGTAGCTGTTGGTACGGCAAACTTTGTTCATCCCGATATTGCGGAAAATATTGCGCATGGTATGCTTGCATATTTAGATAGGCATAAGGTGCAGAATATTACAGAAATCGTAGGCTTAGCCTTGCCTGAGGGCAAAGCTTCCATGCCTTTGTTTAAATAGGAGAAGAATATGAAATCTGATGACAGACTGATTGTTGCTCTTGATTTTCCCACCTTGGAGCAAGCTAAAGCCTGCGTTTTGGAACTAGGCGATGCTGTAAGCTATTATAAAGTGGGCATGGAGCTGTATTATGCAGTTGGCAGCGAAATTATTCGCTTTTTGAAAGCGCAGGGCAAGCATGTATTTTTAGACCTCAAGCTGCAGGATATTCCTAATACTGTGGCACATGCGCTGACAGTCTTGAGCGATTTGGGCGCCGATATGATGAACGTACATGCTGTTGGCGGTAAAAAGATGATGGCGGAAGCTGTCAAAGCTGTGCATGAAGCTGCTGCGAAAGCAGGCCGTCCTGCGCCGAAGCTGATAGCGGTAACTATTTTGACCAGTATGGACGATGAGCAATTTGCTGATTTAAACTATAAAAGTACCATTGCCGAGCAGGTAATTGCCTTGGCAAAGCTGGCTAAAGCGGCAGGCATGGACGGCGTGGTTGCTTCTCCGCGCGAGGCAGCAGGCATTCGCGAAGCTTGCGGCCCTGAATTTTTGATTGTAACTCCAGGCGTGCGTCCGGCAGGTGCGTCTCTTGATGACCAAAGCCGCGTAGCTACGCCGGCAGGTGCTTTCAAAAATGGTTCCAGCCATATTGTTGTTGGCAGACCTATCACTAAAGCAGAAGACCGTCAAAAAGCCGCTTGGGCTATTGTGGACGAAATTAAACAGTAAGCTCATAGAAAATAAACATGCTTTACTAGGTAAGTAGTAATTTAAACTGTTGCTAGAGGTAGAGCAGAAGGGAGTATTTATAATGTCCGTATTAGAAGAAAAAGATGTTCTTAAAATGTTAGAGGAAACCGAAGCAGTGCTTCACGGTCATTTTTTGTTGACTAGCGGCCTGCACAGCCCTATGTATGTAGAAAAATTTAATGTGCTTCAGCACCCTAAATATACCGAGCGTTTGTGCCAGGAAATTGCTCGCCGTTATGCAAATGATAACGTAGAGCTGGTTGTTGGCCCTGTAACCGGTGGTATTCTTTTGTCCCATGAGGTAGGTAAGGCATTGGGCACCCGCGCTATTTTTACCGAGCGTGAAAACGGCAAAATGACTCTGCGCCGCGGTTTCCAAATTCCTGCAGGCACTCGCGTATTGGTAGTAGAGGATATTGTTACGACCGGCGGCAGCGTTAAAGAGGTTATGGAAGTTGTTAAAGAGCATGGCGGCGAATTGGTAGGCGTTGGTCTATTGGTTGACCGCAGCGGTGGTAAAGTAGATTTTGGTGTTCGCACTGAAGCTTTGCTGCATTTGAATGTAGAAACTTTTGAGCCTGATACCTGCCCCTTGTGCGCTAAAGGTATTCCTTTTACCAAACGCGGCAGAACCGGTAAATAATTAGCTCTAACCTAAAATTTTTCTTTGCGTAAAATAACCCCTGAATAGTAACATGTTTCTTATTTACATAAAGCGTAACTAAGAGATATATTACTGTTCAGGGGTTAGCTGTTTTTAATGATGTTAAATACCAAACTCTTTCGCATATTTAACAATTCCGGCTATTTTTGGTGCATCGTCACGCAGCTTAAGCGCCATAAAATTTTCTTGAGGAACTTCAAAAGGCGGCTTAATATTAAAATTCTTTGCTGGTAAATAGCCGAATTTAGGATAATATTTTTCACTTCCCAAAACAACAGAATAATTATAACCTAAGCTTTTGGCCCTTTTGTGGGCCTCTGCTATAAGCGCAGAACCAACTCCTTGATATTGCTTTTCTGGTAAAACAGATAGAGGAGCTAATGCCAAAATAATATGGTTTTCAATAAGCAGCTTGGTCAACATAATATGACCGATAATTTTATTGTTTTCTTCTGCAATAAGCGAAAGCTCAGGAATAAAAGCAGTGCTTTTTCTCAAAGCATTGAATAAATCCTGCTCGTTGCCGTCACTATGTTCGGCAGTGGCGAAGGCCTTTTTCACTACATAATATACGCTGTCATAATCTGTGGGCAGTTCGTGTCTAATAATCATAAAAGTCTCTTTATAATTGTACTGATTTTTGCATATAACACTTTAAGTATATCACAAATTATTTGTGAAGCCTAGCAGCAGCTATTTAGAAAAAATTGGTTTGATTAAAATTAGTTATAAACCGGGAAAGTATTTCGTTATAGCACCTTTTCTTTACACATGGATGATAGGATGTTATACTTAATTCAAGTGAATGTTATAAGGAGGTCTGCATTATGTCTATTCGTGAGATTTCTTTTCCCTCCGCCAACGGTCGCGACACTATCAAGGCTTGGTCTTACAGTCCTTTGGGCGAACCGAAAGGCGTTATTCAGCTGATTCACGGCTATGGCGAACATTCCCGCCGCTATCTGCACATGATCAGCAAATTTAATCAAGCCGGTTATGTTGTTTTTGCGGACGACCATTTAGGCCACGGCAAAACAGGCGTTGACGGCGGCACCTTGGGCGATCCTCATTCCGGCGGTTATATGACCTATTTAAAAGATGAAAAATCCTTGCACGATATTGCTGCGAAAGCTTATCCCGAACTGCCGTATTTTGTTTTTGGCCACAGCTGGGGTTCCATGCTGGCGCGCGCTTATGCAGCTTTTTATGGCGAAGATATTAAAGGCTTGATGCTGTGTGGCTTGTGCTCTCAATGGAAGGGCTGCGAGGTTGAATATAATGACCCTGCGTTTAAGGCCGCTTATGAAGAAAATCCTTATCAGCCTGCTGGCGCTTGGTTTGATAAGGTTTTCAGCGGCATGACTGACCGCGTAGAAAATCCCAATGGTCCGGCGGATTGGATTGCCAACGACCCGCGCATTGTGGCAGACCATGCCGGTGATATGTTTAACACCTTCGATACGACTTTGGAACTGGCTTACGATTTTGTACAGCTGTATCATTTTATTGAAAGCGACGAATGGGCTCCTATGGTGCCGAAAAATATTCCGTGCTATTTAATCAGCGGCGACCAAGATCCCTGCGGCAATTATGGCGAAGGCTTGTACCATGTGGCCAATCTTTTGGCTAACAGCGGTCACAAAATTTCCGTTAAGGCTTACAGCGGTTATCGTCACGAAATTCACAACGAGCTGGATTTGCGCGATGAAGTGGAAGCCGGTTTAATAAAATTTATGGATGATATTTTAGAATAAATTTATGCAGTAAGCCTGCTGCTTGGTTGCGGCAGGCTTTTTGCTTGGTTAAGCTGATAATAATCGCTTGTTTACTCAATAAAAGCAGTTTATAAAAAAATATTTTTAGGAGGCTTACTACGTGTTTATTAGAAAGGCGACGATGGCAGATTTAGCACAGGTGACAGCGGTGGAAACGGCATGCTTTTTACCGGCGGAGGCTGCGACGGAGGCAGAATTTAAAGAACGACTGCATTTTTACGGAGACCATTTTTGGCTGCTGTTTGCTGATATGACAGAAACAAAGCTAATTGGTTTTGTAGACGGCATGGTAACCGATTTGGCAGATTTGACTGATGAAATGTACGAAAAGGCGTCTATGCATCAAGAAAACGGTCAGTGGCAGATGATTTTTGGCCTGAATACTTTGCCGGAATATCGCCGGCAGGGTTATGCGGAAATTTTAGTGAAGCAAGTTATTGCTGCGGCTAAAGAGCAAGGTCGTAAGGGCGTGGTACTGACTTGCAAGGAGCAGCTAGTACATTATTATGCTAAATTTGGCTTTGAGGATGAAGGTGTTTCTGCTTCTACTCACGGTAATGTAGTGTGGCACCAAATGCGCATAAAATTTTAAAACGCAAGAAAAAATCCTGCTACGAGATTGTAGCAGGATTTTGTGCTTTACAGTAGCATATAAATGGAAATAAAAATAGAGAAAACGGCAACGAAAATTTTCAGTGCTGTTACAGGCACCTTGTTTGCTAAACGGCTGCCAATTAGTACGCCAAGCCCGTGGCTGATGCAGACTAGGGTTAACAGCGTTAAAAAATCTGGGATGCTGATGCGTGCTAAATAACCAATGCAGGCAGGCACGGCAATAAATACAGAATTTAATAAAGCGATTCCCACAGCTAAGCGCGGTGAAAGGCCAAAGGTGACTAAAAGCGGCATTACTAAAATCGGACCGCCGGCGCCAGAAAGGGAGCAAACTGCTGCCGTAAAAAATCCTAGCACTAATAAAAACCAAGTTTGTTTTATTAAACCGTCAGCAGCGATGGTTTTGTCTGCAATTTGCGCGGTGCGCTTTTCTTGCCATAAGCGAAATAAAATAGAAATTCCGGAAACTAAAACAACTAAATACAGAATAACCTTGGCTGCTTCTTGACTAATTAATGCTTGTAACAGCACTCCGACGACAGCTCCAACAATACTGCCAAGGCTGAGCTTGATGCAAGTGCTGACTTCTAAATTTCCGGCGCGATAATAATTATATGAGCCTATAACACCTGAAACTAAAAAGGCTAAAAAGCTGGCTGCTAAAGCTAAATCTACAGAATAATTTAAAGCGCCCGTATAAAGAATTGGCAGCAAAAAACCGGCTATGCCGCAGATGCCGATAAAGCAGCCAACAACGGCATTGGCAGCGGCAATGATGAGCAAAGTGACTTCCATTAGCAAGCCTTCTTTGTTTCTGATGTTGTAAATTTTTGCAGCTCGCGGATGATTTTTTCTTTATCCAAGGTTAAAAATTTACCCTTGCGCAGCAAAAATTTGCCGTTGACTATAGTGTCGCAAACATCGCCGCTATTTACGCATTCCAAGAGGCTGTTAATGCGGTTTTGCGACGAGCATAGATGAATCTTGCTCCAATCAAGGGAAATCATGTCGGCAGGTGCGCCAACGGTCAGACCAGTGAGATTAGCTTTTTTATCTTGCAATAATTTATTGCCGGCAAAGGCCATCGCGAGAATTTTTTTAGCAGGCATAACAGCAGGCTCTGCTAATTTTGTTCCCCAAATGGCATTCATCACGGAACGGAAAATTTTCATTTCATTCCACAGGCTTAAGCCGCCATGAGCTGCACCGTCAGTGCCTAAGGCGACAGAAATATTTTCCTGCATTAGAGACGGCGTATCGGGAACGCCCTTGCCGCAGTTGCTAAAGGGACAATGTACTACCTTAATGTCATGCTGTGCCAAAAGCTTTTTTTCGGCGGCAGAAAGCATTAAGCAGTGAGCTGCAAGAAAGCTGCGGCTTAATACGCCTAATTTTTCTAAATAAGCAAAGGGACGCAGACCGTAACGCTCTAAAGTATAATTTATTTCACCGGCGTATTCGTTCATGTGCGCCTGTAAATAGGTATTGCGTTCTTGCGCCCGTGCTGCTGCTTGCACAATTAAATTTTCGGAGCAGTTCATCAGCGCGCGCAGAGAATAGAAAACCTTTAAATTGCCTTTATTATGAAATTCGTCATAAAGCGCGTCGGTTTGCGCCAAGGCTTCGGCAGCTGTTTCTTTAATAGACGCGGGGAAATTTCCCTGATCCATAGTAGAGTGGCTTAATGCGCCGCGCAGACCTGACTGCTGATAAATTTTTCCGGCTTCCGCCATATAATAACTGCCGGAATCTACAAAACCGGTGGTGCCTCCGGCGATCATTTCCAAAGCGGCAATCTCGGCGCTAAGACGCATTTTTTCCGGAGTCAGTGTGCTTTCAAACGGAAGCATAATACGCGTCCAAATCATAGGCAGCTCGTCCAGTACCTTACCCTTTAAAAGCTGCTGACCTGTGTGGGTATGGCAGTCTACTAAGCCGGGCAGCCACAATTTATTTTGCTCGCTGATAGTTTCTTGCGCCGTATATTTTTTGGCAGCTGCATTTTGAGGCAGAATGTCCGTGATGCGACCGTCTGTAATTGCAATGGCAGCATGATCCATAATGGTCATGTCGGCGGCTAAAAGCGAGCAATCCTCAATAAGCAAATCACAGAACAATCTGCCATTTTGTTTTTGATTTTGTTCTAGCATTTTAGAGGCTCCTTGTCTTTAAATTACGCCGGTCCAGGAAAGTACGGCGTTAGCGATAAAGGCGGAGCAGATGAAGGTGCCGGTCATAACTAAGCAGGCGATAAGTACCATTTTCCAGCCTTGGCTGATAAATTCTTTCAGCTTGTCGCTGATGGAAATACCGGCATAAGCGCCAACCATCGTCAAAGGAGCAGTGAAATTGATTTTGTTGGCTGAGGCAATAACCGTTTCGCGAACCGGAGACATGGGGCAAGCCAACAAAAGGCCTAAAATAGAGCAATAAGCGATAACAGGAAGCTTTAGGGGAATAATTTTACTCAAAATTACGGAAACAAAGGAAATAGCTAATAAAATCAACACGCCGGGAAGAGAAACAAAAAAGTTGACTTTGAAGCCAACAAAATTGGCTAAACAGATATACCAAGGCCTGCAACGGCAAACATTACTGCCCATTCTAAATAACGCATTATTTTTCCTCCTTTACTTCTGCATCAGCCGCAGGAGACAGACGCGGCTCTAATTTTTTATATAACCAATTACACAGGGGAATGCCTACAAAAAGTGCCATATAAATGCCGTCGATACCGGAAATAGTTTCGCTGGCGCTGGCTAAAGCAGAAATTTGACCAGCCATTTGGGGGAACATAGCTGTAAGACTGGCAGTAGCAGAGGCCATCATAATACCTGCGCCTACGCCTGCCGCCATGCCCAAAGCATATGGATGAAACCAACCAAGGGCAGCTACAACCGTAGTCATAAAGCCAAAGTAAATGGTGCCCACCATACCGCCGATAATATAAATAGAAAGACTGCCTCTAGCTTCAGGGGATTCCGGACCGAAAACATCCTGTACCAACGCTAAATTAGTTTCGCGGTTAATGGAATGGCAAGCGCCGATAGCTTCACGCTTTAAACCGAAAAGCAGAGCAATGGGCAGAGAAAGCAAAATAGTACCCAAATTGCCAAATTCCTGCAGCAGCAGCGCGGGACCTGCGGAAATTACGGTTTCAATATTTGCGCCTGCGTTAATGCCTAGTTTAGCGATAAAGGGGCAGATGCAGACAATAACTAATTTCGACGCAGCTGTAACATCCTTGCGGCTGAAAAATTTTGTAAGCTGCGGGCCGGCCAAAATTCCCAGGAAAATAGAATAAAAAATTGGGAATAGAATTAAGATACCGGGGCCGACAGGAATTCTAATTTGACCGATGGAATCGGCAATAATAATGAAAATAAATGCAGCAAGATAAATTTTCCATTCTGAGCGCAGGCGTTCGGTAAGCCCGCTGTAAAGATAGGTCTCTTTTTTCATGTAGCAATTTCCTCCTCGCTTGTAATAAAACTTTGCTATGCCAGTATTTTAGCAAAATTTTTCCGGCGAAAAAAGGACAAAAGGGTAGTTTTATGATATGATTTTCTTAGTACAGCCGCGTAGAAAAAATCTGCGTAATCAGCTGAAGAAAGAGCGCAAACTGCCATGAAGCTTGACGAGTTATTAGAAAAATATCCTGCTGCCAAAACCTATTTTGAATTCATGCCTAAGGAGCTTTTGGAGCGCTACACCATCCGCACCTTTCCGCCGGGGTACATTATTCACCAAAAGGATTATCCGCTGAATTATTTTGGTATCATTGTGCACGGCGACCATCGAGTGATTAACGAATTTGAGAATGGCAACGTATTTATGATTGAAAAAAATGAAGCGGTGGATTTTATCGGCGAGGTTGCCATTATGGCTGGCATGGAGAAAACTTCCGTAACTATCGAAACCTTGACGGAATGTGTGGCGTTTATGATTTCGCGGGAAGATTTTGAAATGTGGATAGCTAAGGATATGCACTTTTTACGGCTAATTGCCCGGGAAATAGCTTTTAAGCTCTATCGTTCTTCTTATAACCGCGGCGCAAAATTATTTTATCCGCCTACCTATTTGTTTATGGATTATTTGCTGAAAAGCGCCGAGCAAGGCAAAATTTTGGAAAAGGGTTCTTTTAAGCTGAGCAAAACCAGAGAAGAAATTCGCGAGGAGCTGGGCATGACGGTGAAAACAATTAACCGCACTATTGCTAAACTCAAGGAGCAGCAGCAAATCAACGTCATCGGCGGCAAGGTAACTTTAACCTTAGCGCAGTATCAATCGGCTTTAGAAAATAATAAATTGACCAACGATTTTATTGACGAACGGAAAAATTAACGGTGATAGATTTTTCGATATAAATTTGAAGGAGGCTAGAGTGATGAATTTTAATTTTGACGGACAAACATATCCTTACACTTCCCGCCGCCGGGTGATTTATGCTAAACGCGGCATGGTATGCACTTCACAACCTTTATCGGCACAGGCAGGCTTAACAATTTTACAGCAGGGCGGCAACGCTGTGGATGCCGCTATTGCTACGGCTATTTGCCAAACGATTTTGGAGCCTACTAATACAGGCTTGGGCAGCGATTGCTTTGCTTTAGTTTGGATAAAAGATAAGCTATATGGACTGAACGGCAGCGGTTATGCACCCTCCGGCTTGACGGCGGAAGAGGCTCATAGGGCAGGTTGTACGGATAAAATTCCTTTTTTCGGCTGGGTGTCTATGACTATTCCGGGAGCGGCAGGCGCTTGGGCGGAGCTGCATAAACGTTTTGGCAGACTGCCTTTTGCTAAATTATTTGAGCCGGCAATTTATTACGCGGAAAATGGTTATCCCGTTTCGCCTATCGTGGCGCGTTTTTGGCAGGCGGGCATGGAAAAATTCCTTCCTTATAAAGATAATCCTGCCATGAAATATTGGTTTGATACCTTTGTTCCCAAAGGTAAAGCGCCTAAAACAGGCGAAATGGTGCGTTTGCCCGATCATGCCAAAACTTTGCGTCTGTTGGCAGCAAGCTATTGCGAAAGCTTGTATCGCGGCGAGCTGGCGGAAAAGCTGGTTGCTTTCAGCGAGCAGACAGGAGGCTATTTGACGGCGGCGGATTTGGCAGATTATCAGCCGGAGTGGCAGGAGCCTATTCATATCAATTACCGCGGCTATGATGTGTGGGAAATGCCGCCTAACGGTCACGGCATCACCGCGCTGATGGCTTTGAATATTCTCAAAGGTTTTGAGTTTAAAGAAAAAAATTGCGGTGAAACTTATCATAAGCAAATTGAAGCTATGAAGCTGGCATTTGCTGACGGTATGCAATATATTGCCGACCCACGCTATATGCGAACTAAAGTAGAGGAGCTTCTGAGCGAAGAATATACTGCTCAGCGCCGTGCTTTGATTAACGAGCACGCATTGGAGCCTGCTCCGGGAACTCCGTTCTGCGGCGGTACAGTTTATTTGAACACTGCGGATGGTGAAGGCAATATGGTTTCCTTCATTCAAAGCAACTACAAGGATTTTGGCAGCGGCATTGTGCTGCCTGGTTACGGCTTAAATTTGAATTGCCGCGCAGCCGGGTTTAGCTTAGACCCGGACAGCGACGATTATCTGCTGCCGCGCAAAAAGCCTTACCATACGATTATTCCCGGATTTTTGACCAAGGACGGCAAGGCGGTAGGTCCCTTTGGTGTTATGGGTGCTTATATGCAGCCCCAAGGTCATGTGCAGGTGATTATGAATACGGTAGATTTTCTGCTGAATCCTCAGGCTAGCTTAGATGCACCGCGCTGGCAGTGGATTGAGGGCAAAAAAATTTGGCTGGAGGATAGAGTTCCACAAAATATTATTGAAGATTTGCGCCGCCGCGGTCACGAAATTACTGTTAAGAGCGATTATACCAGCTTTGGACGCGGTGAAATAATTTGGCGCAATGACGACGGCGTGCTGGCAGGAGCGACGGAGCCGCGAGCTGACGGCACAGTGGCAGCTTGGTAAATTTTGTTTATCTCTTTGCTTAGAGAAAAAAATTATGGTAAAATATACTATTACAATGAAAGAAAAATTTGCGGCAGCAAATTAAATATAGGAGAGCAAAGAGAATGACAGCAAAAATCATTATCGGAGCCAATCAAGATGAAACGCGCATGGGCCTTATGGAAAACGGCAGGCTCATGGAATATTTGGTAGAGCGTACAGCGGAGCAGCATTTAGTAGGCAGCATTTTTAAAGGGCGTGTCTGCAATGTGGTGCGTGGTATTCAGGCAGCCTTTGTAGATATTGGCTTGGAGCAAAATGCCTTTTTGTATTTGGGCGAGACCATGAATGTTACCGAGGGTCAAAGCGTAATTGTGCAGATTTCTAAGGATGCGCGCGGCACTAAGGGGCCAACTGCGACTAGAGAAATTACGCTGCCAGGACGTTACGCAGTGCTTTTGCCATGCGCCGATTATGTGGGAATTTCCCGTAAAATAACGGATAAGAGTGAACGCGAGCGTTTGAGTAAAATTTATAACGGTACGCGTCCGCAAGGCATGGGTGTGGTAGTGCGCACAGCTGCCGTAGGTGTAAGCAGCGCGCTTTTAGAGCAGGATATAGTAGAGCTTACTGCGGCATGGAAGGTTTTGCAGGCGCGGGAGCGTGTGACTAAAGCGCCGTGCCTGCTGCGCCGGGAGTTGGATTTGGCTATTCGTATTGTGCGTGACTATCTGCGTCCGGATTTAACGGAAATTGTTATTGATAATTTAGCAATTTATAAGCGAGTGGAAGAACTTTTAAAACAGCTTTCTTTGGCTAAAAATGTGAAGCTGACGCTGTATCAGGGTTTAGAAGATATTTTCGTGTATAATAAGCAGCAGGAAGCCGTAGCAGAAATCTCGGATAAACAGGTAGCTTTGCCTAGCGGCGGCTATTTAGTGATTGATTATACGGAAGCCATGACTGTGATTGACGTCAACAGCGGCAAATTCAGCGGACGCGAAAGCTTGGAAGAAACCATTATGCAGATTAACCGCGAGGCGGCAAGAGAAATTGCCCGCCAGCTGCGTCTGCGTGATATTGGCGGCATTATCGTAGTTGATTTTATTGACATGCATACAGACGAGCACAAAAAAGAAATTTTGAATGTGCTGCACGAAGCAATGGCAGGAGATAAAATGCACCCCAAGGTGCAGGATATCACGGTGCTGAATTTGGTGGAGATTACGCGTAAAAAATCACGCCAAAATTTGTCCAGCGTGCTGTATGCGCCGTGCCCCGTATGCAGCGGCAGCGGCAGAGTGCAGAGCAGAGAAACCTTGGCGCTGGAGGTTAAACGCCGCCTGCGCGTGCTGCTTAAAAGCCGCGGCAGCGCCAAAAATCTTTTGGTGGTGGCAAATCCTTGGCTGGCAGAATGGCTTTTGCAGCGCGATATCCGCGCGTGGGAGCGCGAGCTGGCGTGCAGCTTGAAAGTAGAAAGCGACGCGTCGCTACATGTAGAAAGTTTTATGATTTTAGATAATACCGGTGTTGACAAATAACTTTGATATTGGTAAAATATACCAGTATGGACTGCTTTAGTCCGTCCCCAACCGCGCAGAGAGGTTTGTAAATTCCGCAGACATAAGCGGGTACCGTATTTGGCGAGTCTATCATCAAGGGAGGTGCAAATAGATGTACGCAATTATTAAAACCGGCGGCAAACAATACCGTGTAAGCGAAGGCGAAACCCTGCAAGTTGAAAAACTGAATGCAGAAGTTGGCGCTGAAGTAGTTTTTGAAGAAGTTTTGACCGTTGTTAACGATGCTGACGTAAAAATTGGCAAGCCTGTAGTTGAAGGCGCTAAAGTTGTTGCTAAAGTTGTAGAACATGGCAAAGCTGATAAGATTTTGGTTTTCAAATACAAAGCAAAATCCAACTATCGTAAACGTCAAGGCCATCGTCAACCGTTCACCACTGTTGAAATCACCGCTATCAACGCTTAATAGCAATGATAAAGGTAGATTTGTTCAAGAACAAGCAGGATATGATAACTGGCTATAAGGTCAGCGGTCATGCAGGTTTTGGAGAAGAAGGCAATGACATAATATGCAGTGCCGTTTCTGCTTTGACACAGGCTCCATTGCTTGGCTTGGAGAAACATTTGAAACTTAAACCGTCCTACGCAGTGAATCAGGAGGACGGAATTTTAGAGGTAGCATTGAACAGTGCTCCTAACGACCTGACACAGGCAGTTTTCATGACTATGGTATATGGCGTGGAATCAATAGCTCGTCAGTGTCCAAAATATGTTCAGATAAAGGGACATAGGAGGTGAAAGTAATGTTTGAAATTATTCTGCAATTACATGCACATAAAAAAGGTACCGGTAGCTCCCACAACGGTCGTGACTCTAATGCACAACGTTTGGGCACCAAGGCTCATGAAAGCCAACTGGTAACCGCTGGCAGCATCATCGTTCGTCAACGCGGTACTAAATTCCATCCCGGCAACAATGTTGGCATGGGCAAGGATTACACCATTTTTGCAACCGTTGAAGGCCGCGTAAAATTTGAGCGTAAAGGCCGCGACAAACGCCAAATCTCTGTATATCCTGTTGAAGAAGCAGCAATGTAATTTAACTATTAAATCCGCATCCTAAGGGGTGCGGATTTTTTATACTTATTATTTTTGTGAAAGGAGTTTTTATTATGTTAGCGGTAGGAACTATGGCACCAGCTTTTACTTTGCCTGATAAGGACGGCAACAGCGTAAGCCTCAGTGATTTTGCGGGCAAAAAAGTAGTTTTATATTTTTATCCCAAAGATTCTACTCCCGGCTGTACTCGTCAAGCGCAGGCTTTTCGCGATGCTTTCGCACAATTTACGGCTGAAGGTGCTGTTGTTATCGGCATTAGTAAGGACAGCGTTAAATCTCATCAAAATTTTGCTGCAAAGCAGGAGCTGCCGTTTATTTTGTTATCCGATACAGAGCTAAATACCTTGCAGGCTTATGAGGTATGGCAGGAGAAAAAGCTTTACGGTAAAATCAGCATGGGCGTGGTGCGTTCTGTATATGTTGTTGATGAGCAGGGTAAAATTGCCGCTGCTTGGACTAAAGTAAAACCGGAGCAGAGCGTGCAGGATGCGTTGGCTTTTGTCTGTGGCTGTGATAAATAGATAACTGCACAACAAAAAGAACAATACGTGCTTAGATTTAGTTGACAAAAATCTTTATGTCCATTATAATATTCTAAGTAAGATGCTGGCATAGCTCAATAGGCAGAGCAGCTGATTTGTAATCAGCAGGTTGTGGGTTCGATTCCTATTGCCAGCTCCATTGAAAATCCGCTAGGAGAATTATTCTCCTAGCTTTTTTGTTTTTCTGACCTGCGGTAGTTTTTCTGTAAATTAGGCTTTTTATGATAATTTTTAGTTAATGTATAGAGTTATCAGTAATCGTAGATACGTTTATTGACTTTATCGATCTTTTTATCTATAATATTCTTGGAAACCAAGAACTTTGTTTTAGAATATGATATTAGGAGGTAATAGTTATGCTTACAGCGACAATGGAAAAAGATAACGTCAAAATAAATAGAAAAATTTTGAGTATTTCTTCGAAACGGCAAATTACGATTCCGCAGAAATTTTATCAGTTATTAGGTTTTGAAAATGAAGCAGAATGCGTAATGCGAGATAATGCACTGATTATTCGTCCTGTTAAAACTGTTTCTGATGGAGCTTTTGCAGAGCAGATACTTGCAGAGCTTATTTCACAAGGATTTTCAGGACAAGAGTTGCTTTGTGAGTTCAAGAAAAAACAGGCACAGGTTAGACCAGCAGTTGAAAGGATGCTATTAGAAGCTGAAAATATTGCGGAAGGAAAAGTGAGCTACGCAAGTTATGACGACGTTTTTGGAACGGAGGAATAATGTATGCGAAATGTACGCTTTCTTCCTCCGGCTGCGAAATTTATTAAAAAGCTGAAAGATAAGAAACTGAAAGAATTGTATAAAATAGCTATTGATGAAATTTGTGAAGATTATACAGTCGGCGAGGAAAAACTGGGAGATTTAAGTGGTATTTATGGTTATGATATTTACTACAATAAAACAAATTATGAAATAGCATATACAGTTGAGCATGTAGGTGATGAGATTATTGTGATAATCATGGCTGGAACAAGAGAAAACTTTTATGAGCAGCTGAAACGGTATTTGAAAAGTTAATAGGTAATCAAAAAAATTAAGAATAACAAAAGCGCCTGGCAGAAGAATCTGTCGGGTGCTTTTTTGTAAGAACTTCTTTGCAGTTGTTGTTTTGTTAGTCACTCTTTTTTTACAAAAATGTAAAGCAGCTATTTGTCATAAACGCTTATTTGGTGTATAATATAATGGATAGTATATGTGCGGACATCGTGTACCTAAAAATAAAAAGTTCTACATTTGTACGGATATAATACAAAACAAAAAAATTGGAGGTGTATTTTTTTTGGGAAAATTTCAAAAGAAAGTACAAATAATTCCTCTAGGCGGTCTAGGGGAAATTGGCAAAAATATGACTGTTTTTCGTTATGGCGATGATATGATTTTGGTTGATGCCGGCTTGATGTTTCCTGAGGACGACATGCTGGGTATTGATTTGGTAATTCCGGATATAACGTATTTAATAGAAAATCAAGATAAGATGAAGGGCATTTTTTTAACTCATGGTCATGAGGACCATATTGGTGCGCTTCCTTATGTAATGAAGCAAATAGATTGTCCTGTATATGGTACCGCACTTACTCTAGGTATTTTGCAAGGACGTTTAAAGGAAAATGGTGTTGGTTCGGAAAATCTTCGTACTATCAAACCAGGTGATAAAATTAACGTCGGTGCCTTTAAAATGGATTTTATTCGCGTCAACCACAGTATTCCAGACGCTATTGCTCTTGCTATCAACACGCCTATAGGTACAATAATTCATACAGGCGACTTTAAAATTGACCATACCCCGGTTGACGGACAGGTTACGGAGTTTAATAAATTTGCCGAGTATGGCGATCGTGGTGTGCTGGCACTATTGGCTGACAGCACTAATGCCGAGCGTCCCGGCTTTACTCCAAGCGAGAAAATGGTTGGTAAAACCTTTGATGATGAGTTCCGTTATGCTAAAAATCGTATCATCGTAGCTACTTTTTCTTCTAATGTACATCGTATTCAACAGGTTATTGATACAGCTATGAAATACGACCGCAAGGTAGCGGTTATTGGCCGCAGTATGGTTAATGTAGTAAGTATTGCTAAGGAGCTGGGATATTTGAAAGCTCCTGAGGGAGAAATCATTGACATTGACGAAGCGCATAATTATACTCCCGATAAAATTGTTATTATTACTACCGGAAGTCAGGGCGAACCAATGAGCGCTTTGACACGTATGGCTATGAACGACCATAAAAAGGTTGATATTATGCCTGGCGATACGGTGATTATTTCCGCAACACCTATTCCCGGCAACGAGAAGCTGGTTTCCCGCACGATTGACCATTTATATAAGTTGGGCGCAGATGTTATTTACGAAAAAAGTAACGGCGTTCACGTTTCCGGACATGCCAGCCAAGAAGAAATTAAGCTGATGCATAATTTGGTACGGCCTCGTTTCTTTATTCCGGTGCATGGCGAGTTCCGTCATTTGATAAAGCACGCTAATTTGGCGCAAAGCCTTGGTATGCCTAAGGAAAATATTGTTATTGCCGAAAACGGCAGCGTTATAGAATTAACGCAAAACAGTATCGGTATTACTGGTAAAGTCCCTGCGGGCAAGGTTTTGGTTGATGGCCTTGGCGTGGGCGATGTTGGCAATATCGTATTGCGTGACCGTCGTCAGCTTTCGCAGGACGGCATTATGATTGTTGTTGTAACCATTGACAGAGAAACCTGTCATGTAGTTTCCGGACCGGATATTGTTTCCCGCGGTTTTGTTTATGTGCGTGAGGCAGAGGGCTTAATGGATGAAGCGCGCGAAAAGGTGCAGCAGTCTTTAGAACGCTGTGAAGAAAACGGTGTATCTGAATGGTCTGCCATAAAATCCACGGTACGCGACAGCTTGGGACGTTTCCTTTATGAACGCACTCGCCGTCGTCCCATGATTCTGCCGATTATTATGGAGATTTGATGATAGGAGTTTTACCTTGACCAAGGATAGAGTAAAAAGGAAGCAAAAACAAAATAACGGTTATGCTGCGGCTTTATATGCGGCCGGCTTCTTTTTGCTGGTAGGAATAATATCTGCTGTGGCATTGTTTAGTGATGCGAACAGCGCGATTTTTGGCTTTATTGCTAAATGCCAAAGCTATCTTTTGGGCAAAGGTGCATTTTTATTGTCCGTAGCTTGTTTTTTGCTGTCCTGGAAACTTTATTTGGACGGCAAAATTACTCTGCTGCAAAAAGAAACACTGGCTATTTTCTTGGTGATGCTGTGCCTTTTAGGCACAGCTCATCATGTTTTTGTACCTGTAAACGAGGAGCTTACGCCGCATCTTTTGCTGGTTGGCGGCGGGCTGATTGGCGGACTGCTAACGCTGCCTCTGCATAAATATTTGGGAGCAGTCGGCACTTGGCTGGTTTTGGCAGCTGGCTGGCTGGCGGTTATCGGACTGCTGTGTCCTGTCAAATATATTTGGAACCGGCTTTGCGGACTAATTGCCTCTATCATCGACATTCGTGATAAAAATTCCGTGCGGCCGCCGGAGCCGGAGCAGAAAGTAAAGCCGCAAAATTCTGTGGGCAGTAAAGTTATCCCGAATAAAAATAAAGTTGCCGGCAATAATTCTATTAGAAATATTTACCGCAGCGGTGAGTTTGGCACTTTTACCGACGGTATTGAAAAGAAATCATCTTTCAAAAGTATTTTAGGGGTGAAAAATAATCCTTATGATGAAGAGTCTGTTAAGCAGGAACTGAAGCACGACCCGATTCAAGTACCGGAGTGGCAGTCTGCTGCCGCTAAAGAAAATAAGTCTATGCCGCGCCCCGTGCCTGTACCGGAGTGGAAATCTTCTTCTGCTAAAAAAAATAATGTTGTTTTGCGTCCGGTTATTAATTATGATAACGGTGATGTGGCAACGCCTATGCCTGAGCATCGTTTTCTCGACGGCTCTGTACCTGCTCCGGAGGCAGAGCGTCCTACAATTTTAGAAACTCCTTCTATTATTCACAACGAATATAGAGAGCGTTTAAATGAAGAATCTGTTACTAAAAAAATTGATAAAGTCGCAACCAAAAATAATGCGATAACGATTACTGACGTTGAGCAGCCGGAAGAACGCAAAATTGCTATTTATGACAGTGCCGATAAGGTACAGGATGCGGTAACTGAAACAGTAAACGAAACGCAGACTACTGCTGAACCGGTTGCTGCCAACGATAATAATAATGAAGAAAATGAAAATCTTGAGGCTGACGCTTATCAGCTGCCGCCTTTAGAGCTTTTAGATATGCCCCGTGTCAGTGATCCTGCGTCCTATCAAAAGGATATTATGGAGCAGTGCGCTGTGTTGGAGCAAACGCTGGCAGATTTTCGCGTGCGTGCCAAGGTAATCGCCGTAACGCGCGGTCCTTCCGTAACGCGTTTTGAGCTGGAGCCTGCTCCGGGCGTCAAAGTAAGCTCTGTCGTAAATTTGGCTGACGATATTGCTCTGCGTTTGGCAGCGCCAGGCGTGCGTATTGAAGCGCCTATTCCCGGTAAATCGGCTATCGGTATTGAAGCGCCGAATATTAAAAATGATACGGTGTGCTTCCGCGAGGTAGTTGACGCTGCCAATGTGCGCAACGCCGCTTCGCGCTTATGTATTGGCTTAGGTAAGGATATCAGCGGTGAAATTATTTCTGCTGATTTGGCGAAAATGCCGCATTTGCTGGTAGCAGGTTCTACCGGCAGCGGTAAATCCGTCTGCATCAATACGATTATCGCCGGCATTTTGTATAAGGCTCGTCCGGAAGAAGTCAAGCTGATTTTGGTTGATCCCAAGGTGGTAGAGCTGTCTAATTATAACGGTATTCCCCATCTTTTGACGCCCGTAGTAACGGAGCCGAAAAAAGCTGCGTCTGCTCTGCATTGGGCTGTGGCAGAAATGGAGCGGCGTTATAAGCTGTTCGCTGATAATCATGTTCGTGAGATTAACAGCTACAACGCACAAGCAGCAGAAAAAATGCCGTTTATCGTTATTATTATCGACGAATTATCTGATTTGATGATGGTAGCCAAGGTCGATGTGGAGGATGCGATTCTGCGTTTGGCGCAAAAAGCGCGTGCGGCTGGCATTCATTTGATTTTGGCAACTCAGCGTCCTTCCGTAGACGTTATCACAGGTATCGTGAAAGCAAATATTCCTTCTCGTATTGCCTTTGCCGTTTCTTCTCAAACAGATTCTCGTACCATTATAGATATGGGCGGAGCGGAAAAGCTTTTGGGCAAGGGCGATATGCTGTTCTATCCCATTGGCTTTAATAAGCCTGTGCGTGTGCAGGGTGCTTTCGTGACCGATGATGAGTTAAATAAAATTGTAAAATTTATTGTGCAGCAGTCCATTCCTGTTAATTATACCGAAGAGGTTACGCAGCAGGAGCTGGAATGTGACAGTAAAAATAAAAATAGTTCTTCTGAAGAAGCAGGCAGCGATTTACCTGCGGAGGATGAATTATTCCAGGATGCTTTGAGTTTGGTTTTGGATATGGGACAGGCGTCAGCTTCCATGCTGCAAAGGCGTTTCCGCATCGGCTATACCAGAGCAGCGCGTTTAGTTGATAATATGGAAGAACTGGGAATTGTAGGTCAATCCGTAGGCAGCAAGCCCAGAGAGGTTATTATGTCCCGCCAAGAAGCAGAGGAGCGTTTTCTTAAGGCTTAATCAAGGGGAGGTACTGACAAATGGATATGGAAAAAAGCGTTGGTACAATTCTGCGCGAAGCGCGTTTAGCTAAAGGCTTGTCATTAATTGATGTGGAAAAAGGTACCAGCATTCGCAGCCGTTATTTGGAGGCTGTGGAAAATGATGAATATGCTAAAACTCCTGGAGAAGTTTTTCTCAAGGGAATAATTCGCAATTACGGTAATTTTTTGGGCTTGGACGGTTTGGAATTAGTCAATATGTATAAAGCCAGCGTCGCAGGCCTGGCAGCCGATAAAGTGCGCGCAGCGGGCATCCGCGAGGTGAATAAGGTGAAACTGAACATTCAGCTCAAAGATCCTCGTGATATTGGCAGTGGTACCGGACGTATGGAAATGCCTTCTATAAATATGAAGCAAGTTTTGGCAGGTTTACTTGTGGTTGTTGTTTTAGCTGCCGGTTATTTTGCTATTCCCGGCGTTATCAACTATTTTAAAAATCGTCCGCAGCCTGTGGCTAAGCAAGAGGAGCAAGCTCCTGCTGCAACTAACGCCGGCAATACGGCAGTTAATGCGCCGGTTGATAAAATTCAAGTGGATATGGAAGCCAATGGTTCTTGTTGGTTGGAGGTAAACGCTGACGGCAGAGAAATTTTTGCCGGCATGCTGTCTGCCAAAGACAAAAAAAACTACGAAGCTAAAGAAAAGTTGATTATAAAATTTGGTAATATCGGTGTTATTCAATTGGCGGTCAACGGCGAGCCGGTGGATTTGCAGGGCGAGCATGGCGTTGCCGTAAAAACCTTTATGCTGCGCAATGCTAAGGTAGTGCAGGAGCAGGTTCCGCAACCGGTAGCTGCACCAGCAGCAGAGACTCAAGCTAAAGCAAAATCTGAAGTGGAGCCTGCAATTCCGGCAACGAAAAGTGCACCGGTAGCTCAAAATTCTGTGCAGGAGACTAAAGAAGCTGCTGCCAATACTGCGGCTGCAGCTAATGAACAAAATTCTGTACAAGATAAAAAGTAATATGGGAGATTATAAATTTTAATGGAACGCTTTTTACCAATTTCTCTGGAAGAAATTGCAGATAGAGGCTGGGAGCAGCTGGACTTTTTATTTATCAGCGGCGACGCCTATGTTGACCATCCGTCCTTTGGCCCTGCGGTAATTTGCCGCGTTTTGGAATCACAAGGCTATAAGGTAGCTTTGTTGTGCCAGCCTACATGGGATAAGCCGGAAAATTTTGCTGTTTTAGGCAAACCGCGCTTAGGCGTGCTTATTTCCGGCGGCAATCTTGATTCCATGCTGTGCCATTATACGGCGGCGAAAAAACCGCGCACGGTGGATAAATACACGGCAGGCGGCGTTATGGGCAAGCGTCCGGATCATGCTACGGTTGTTTATGCTCAGATGGTTAAGCAATTGTGGCCGCAGATGCCGGTTATTATTGGCGGCATTGAGGCGAGCCTGCGCCGTTTTGTGCATTTTGATTATTGGGAAAATAAATTGCTGCCTTCTATTTTAGAAAGCAGTGGTGCAGATTTGCTGGTTTACGGCATGGGTGAAAAGCAGATTGTAGAAATTGCCGATTACCTGAGCGGCGGCGCGGACGTAAGCGATATGCGTTATATCCGCGGCACGGCTTATGCCTGTGACGAGCTGCCGGAAGGCGAAGAATATGTGCAGCTTCCTAGTTGGAAAGCTATTCGTGACGACAAAAAATTCTTCGCGCAGGCGTATCACCTGCAAAGTCAGGAGCAGGATCCTTTTTACGGTAAGCCGGTAGTGCAGCGCGGTCAAAATAAATTTATCGTGCAAAATCCGCCTGTTTTTCCTTTAACGCAAAAGGAAATGGATGCAGTTTATGATTTGCCCTATGTGCGCAAGTGGCATCCAAGCTATGATACGCAAGGCGGCGTTGCGGCTTTGGAGGAAGTGCAGTTTAGCATTGTGAGCTGTCGCGGCTGTTTTGGCAGCTGTGCTTTTTGCGCTATTCATGCTCATCAAGGCAGAATTATTCAGGCGCGCAGCCATGAATCTATTTTGCGCGAGGCAAAAATTATTACGCAGTTACCCGGATTTAAAGGCTACATCCATGATGTGGGCGGTCCAACGGCCAACTTCCGTCATCCGTCTTGTTCAAAACAATTAAAATACGGAGTGTGTAAGGACAGACAATGTCTGTTTCCTGCACCGTGCCCCAATTTGGACGCAGATCACAGTGATTATATTGAGCTTTTGGCAAAATTGCGCGCTGTGCCCGGCGTAAAAAAAGTTTTTATTCGCAGCGGCATTCGTTACGATTACCTGCTGGCAGATAAAAAACAGGAATTTTTAGATGTTTTGTGCCGCTATCACATCAGCGGTTTGCTGAAAATTGCACCGGAGCATATTGCTCCGCCGGTTTTACAGCGTATGGGTAAGCCGGGCAAAGAGGTTTACTTAAAATTTATGCGCGCTTACGCCAAAAAAAATAAAGAGCTGGGACTGCCCCAATATTTGGTGCCTTATTTTATCAGCAGCCACCCCGGCTGTACTTTGAACAATGCCATTGAGCTGGCGGAATTTTTGCGGGATATTAAGCACCAGCCGGAGCAGGTGCAGGATTTTATTCCTACTCCCGGCAGCGCAGCTACGGCTATGTATTATTCTGGCGTGGACCCGGCGACGGGAGAAAGCGTTTTTGTAGCGCGCAATCCTCATGATAAAGCTATGCAGCGGGCGCTTATGCAGTACAGAAATCCACGCAACCGCAAAATGGTTTTGGAAGCGCTGCAAAAAGCCGGACGCATGGATTTGGTCGGTACGGGGCCTAAATGTCTGCTGGCGCCTGAAAAAAACAACAATCGTTATGGTGAAGCTCAAGGCAGAACGCGCAGCAAATTTTCTGCCGATAAAAATTCTTCCCGTACTAAAAAACGTCGCTTCTAAGAGCAGAGGGCACAAATATGTTTCGTTTTATGCTGTCATCGCTGCTGCTGTTGATGCTGCTGGTTACAGGCTGCGGTCAGGAAAAAGCGTTGCAAGAAAAGGCAGTGCAGCAGATACAAAATAATAAAACCTTAGTGCTGTATTCAGAGCTGGATAATAAATTTACCGCTGATTTGGTACAAAGCTTTAATGAAAATAATAAAGAGAAGCTGACCGTAAAATTTGTTTCGGAATTAAAGCCTAACGACAAGCTGCCGGATTTGGTGCTGGCAGAAAAGCGCACGCTTTATGGTTTAAAGCAGCAGCAAAAGCTCAAGCCGGTGGCGTTTACCATCGGCGACAAGCTGCCTAAAAAATTGCGGGACGCGGATATGTGCTGGTATGGCGTATTTTACGATCCTACTGTTTTTTTGATTAACCAGCAATATGCACGGACTATCGGACAGCAAAGCTTGCGCGGCTGGGCAGATTTGGAAAATAAATTAGATCTGCGTATTGCTATAGAAAATCTTTCTGACAGCAACAGTACGCAAAATTTTTTAGGCGCTTTTGCTGACGCGCTGGGAGAAACTTCTTCTCTCAATTATCTTTGGAATATTAATCGTTTTGTAGGGCAATATGCCAAATTTCCCTTTACGTCTATTCGTATGACGGCAGTGGGCGACGCAGATTTGGCAATTACTCGTCAAAGCTATGTTTTTAAATATCTGGAAAATAAATTTCCTGCTTATGTAGTGCAGCCTGATGAGGGAACGCCGGTAAATCTCTACTGTGTAGGCATGTTTGCCGATTGTCAGCAGGAGCTGCCTGCCCTGCAGTTTATAGAATGGCTGTTGTCGGGAGATAAGGTGCAGGCAGTGGCACAGGCAGATAATACCGGTTTTATGTTTATTTTTCCTCGAGGTGTGCAGGAAGAGCCTGTAGATGCGGATAAGCTTTGGCTGAACGAAAATTATTTAGACACCGCTAAGCAAAAGCTTTTGACTGAAAGATGGCTGGAAAGAGTGCGCTTTAGTAAATAGGCGCGCCGGATTGAAGGAGGCTGTGTAATGAAAATAGGTATGGTCAGCTTGGGCTGTCCTAAAAATTTGGTAGATTCTGAGGTTATGCTGGGGCTGATTAGAGAAAAAAAGCTGGAAATTACCAATAATCCGGAAGAAGCTGATATTATAATCGTTAACACCTGCGGCTTTATTGAAAGTGCCAAGGAGGAATCTATCAATACAGTTTTGCAGATGGCGGAATATAAACAAACAGGCAGCTGTAAATATTTAATTATGACAGGCTGCTTAGGTCAGCGTTATGCGGACGAGCTGTTTGAAAGTATGCCGGAAATTGACGCAATTGTCGGCACTGACAGCTTTACGGATATTTCCTGGGTAATAGAGCAGGTTATGGCTGGCAAACGTTTGAAGCATTTAGAAAAGCTCACCAGCCAAAATGTTTCTCTGCCTCCGCGTATGCTTACTACTCCAGAATATATGGCTTATTTAAAAATTGCCGAGGGCTGCGATAATTGCTGCTCCTATTGCATTATTCCGCAGCTGCGCGGTCCTTATACTTCGCGGCCTTATGATGAGGTGCTGGCAGAGGCTAAAGCCCTAGCTGCCAGTGGTATTAAGGAATTGATTGTGGTGGCGCAGGATACTACGCGCTACGGTGAGGATACCACAGGAAAATTGCTGCTGCCGCAATTATTGCGCGATTTGAATGCATTAGAGGGAATTCAATGGATAAGAGTTATGTATCTTTATCCTAATAATTTTACGGACGAATTGATTGACGCTTTTGCTTCTTTAGATAAGGTTTGCAAATATATTGATATTCCTTTGCAGCACGCCAGCGACAGACTTTTGGATAGCATGAATCGTTACGATACCCGCGCTCAAGTAGAAGAATTGTTGCACAAGCTGCGCACACGCGTCAAGAATATTACTATTCGCACTACCTTTATTGTTGGCTTCCCGGGCGAAACCGAAGAAGATTTTGCGGAGCTGAAAGATTTTGTGGCGCAGCAGCGCTTTGAAAACGCCGGTGTGTTCCAGTATTCGCAGGAGGAAGGCACTGTAGCCGGAGCTATGGAAAATCAGATTGCGCCGGAGATTAAAGAAAATCGTTATCACGAGCTGATGGCTTTGCAGGCCGAAATTTCCGAAGAAATTCATCAGGAGCGCGAGGGCGTAGAGTTGGATGTTTTAGTTGAAGGCTTTGATGAAGATAATTTGGCTTATGGCCGCAGCACTCACGAAGCGCCTGATATTGACGGCACTATTTTTATTGAAAACGCGGGAAATCTACAAATTGGCGATATGGTCCGCGTGCGTATTTCACAAGGCTTTACTTATGAAATGGTCGGCGAAAGAATCTAAAAGGATTCTGAAGGGAATGAGTTAAATGAAGGTTGAAATTGTAACCACAGGTACGGAGCTGCTGTTAGGCGAAATTTTGAATACTAATGTGCAGTATCTTTCCCGCAAGCTTAATAATATGGGCTTTGATGTGCTTTATCATACGACAGTCGGCGATAATTCCGGCAGAATGCGTTCTGTGCTGGAGCAGGCTATGGAGCGGGCAGATATTATTATTACCAGCGGCGGTTTAGGGCCTACTCGTGGCGATATCACCAAGGAAACAGTTATGGAGGTTTGCCATACCGACAGCTATCTTGATTTGGATACCTGGGGACGTATCGACGCGTACTTTCAAAAAAAGGGTATTTGCTGCTCGGAAAATAATGAAAAGCAAGCCTTTGTGCCGCTGGGTGCAGAAATTTTGCAAAACGAAGTGGGTACTGCGCCGGGACTGTGGTTGGAATACAATGGTAAAATCTTCATTTTACTGCCTGGACCGCCGTCAGAGCTGACTGATATGTGCGAAAAGCAATTATGGCCGCGGCTTTTGCAGCGGTTTGCTGACCATGGCATTATTCTTTCTCGCACGCTGCATTTAAGAGGAGTAGGCGAATCCAAAGTTGCAGAAATTCTTGACGAGGTAATTATGCGTCAAAGCAATCCAACGATTGCACTTTACGCTCGTTATGGAGAAATTTTAATTCGTCTTACTGCCAAGGCTGCCGACAGTGACGCGGCAATTAAGCTGCTGGATGCCTGCGAGGCAGAGGTGCGTCAATATGTTGATAATTATATTTATGGTGTGGATGATGCATCTTTAGCTGCCTGCTTGGGACAAGAACTGTTAAAGCAAGGCAAAACTATTGCTTTTGCCGAATCCTGCAGCGGCGGTTTAGCCAGCAGTTTAATTACTGATGTGCCTGGCAGCAGCGAATATCTTTTAGGCAGTTTGGTAACCTATACTAATATGGCTAAAAATAAATTGCTGCAAGTACAGCAGGATACTCTTGACCGTTATGGCGCAGTCAGCAGAGAAACTGCCTGCGAAATGGCAGCAGGCGTGCGCCGGGTTTTGGGCAGCGATATCGGCGTAAGTATTACTGGCAATGCAGGCCCCGGAGCCAGCGAAGGCAAGCCTGTTGGTTTGGTGTATATTGCGGTGGCTGCCGAAAACGTAGTTTATTGTCAAGAGCATCATTTTACAGCTACAAGAACAGAAAATAAGCTGAGAATAGCGCTCACGGCTATTTCTATGGCTATTGATAAATTAAAAGAAGAAAAGAAAAATTAGGAAGAATAAAATTTTTTAGTAATTATGGAGGAAAATTATTGATGGCATTACAAAAAGAAATGTTTGGCAGCTTAGAGCTGGATAAAAAAATTGTTGCGGCGTTGACTGAAATGGGCTTTGAGGAACCTTCTCCCATTCAAGCGGCAACCATTCCCTTGGTATTAGAGGGCAACGACGTTATTGGCCAAGCGCAGACCGGTACCGGCAAAACTGCTGCTTTCGGTATTCCCTTGGTGCAGGGTGTGGATGATTTTAAACATATTCAGGCTTTAATTATGTGTCCTACTCGTGAGCTGGCCATTCAGGTTGCAGAGGAAGTTGGCAAAATTGGCCGCGTTCGCCGCGTACGCGCACTGCCGGTTTATGGCGGACAGCCTATTGAACGCCAAATTCGTTCTTTAAAAAGCAATGTGCAGATTGTTATCGGCACGCCGGGACGCTTAATTGACCACATTAACCGCGGCACCATTAAGCTGGATCATATTAAATTTTTGGTACTGGACGAAGCTGACGAAATGCTGGATATGGGTTTTGTGGACGATATTGAAGAAATTATGCGCAGCCTGCCCAGCGAGCGTCAAACTCTGCTGTTCTCCGCAACTATGCCGCGCCCGATTTTAAGCCTGACGAAAAAATATATGCGCGCACCCAAAAACGTCACTGTGTCTAAAGAAGATTTAACAGTGCCGCTGATTGAGCAATATTATTTTGAAACAAAAGACAAGGTTGAAGGCTTGTGCCGTCTGCTGGATGCAGAAATTGACGGTAAGCTGATTATTTTCTGCCGCACGAAAAAAGGCGTGGATGATTTATCCATTGCCTTGTCCAGCCGCGGTTATATGGCTGAAGGCCTGCATGGCGATTTAAGCCAAAACCAACGCGACAGAGTTATGAAAAAATTCCGCGAAGGCGCATGCGATGTGCTGATTGCTACGGATGTGGCAGCTCGCGGTATTGATGTGGACAATATTACTCACGTTATCAACTTTGATATTCCCCAAGACCCCGAAAGCTATGTGCACCGCATTGGCCGTACCGGCCGCGCAGGCAATACCGGCGTAGCTATGACTTTTATTACTCCCCGCGAGTTCCGTCAGCTGAAATTGATTGAGCGTATGGTCAATACCAAAATTCAGCGCCGCCAATTGCCGACTGCCGCTAATGTAATCGAGCGTCAGCGCGACCAAATCATCAGCAAAATGCAGACCGTGCTGGAGCTTAACGCTTATCATGACTATATGCCTATTGCCGAAAGTCTGTTGGACGATTACAGCGCCGAAGAGGTAGCGGCAGCAGCTTTGAAGCTGATGCAGGAAGGCAATAAGGCTTTGGAAGCGCCGCAAGAAGATACGCTGGCGAAGGATTTGCAGAATACCGGTGGTCGTCCCGGCATGGTGCGCCTGTTTATGAACATTGGCCGCAGTCAAAAGGTTATGGTGAAGGATATTGTCAGCACCATTGCTATTGAAGCAGATATTCCCGCCCGCGACATTGGCTTAATCAATATTTACGATAAATTTACCTTTGTGGAAGTTCCCGAGGACGTAGCTGAAAAAGTTATCGGCGCTATGCACAAGAACTTTATCAAAGGCTACCGCGTCAATATTGAGCCTGCCAAGGTTAGAGAGCGCAGATAATTGTTGGAGGTGACCTTTTATGGCACAGAATGAAATTTACGGCAACCTGAAAGGAATCCGTAATTCCGTTATTGATGAATTAAAAACTTTTTATGATATTCGTTTGGAAAGCGGTCAGCTGCTGCTTAAAGAATTGGCTGTGCGTATGGCGGATGTAACCGATTACATCAATCGCGAGGTTTCCGTGTATATCAGCCGCAGCGGGCAGATTTTAGCGGTGGCGGTAGGCGACGACCAAAGCGTGGAACTGCCTGCTATCGACGGCCGTCGCGGCAGCAGTCGTTTGAGCGGCGTGCGCTGTGTGCATACTCATCCTAACGGTAATCCGGCTTTGAGCGGCGTAGATATCAGCGCGCTGAAAAATAAACGTTTTGATGCCATGATTGCTATTGGCGTCACCGCGCCTGATTTTGCGCAATCCACTATTACCTTTGGCATGATAACCGGAATGGACGAAAATGAGCAGTACCAAGTGGAATGTTACGGTCCCGCAAGTTTGGAGCAGGCGGAGAGCGTATTTTTCCCTAATTTAGTCGCCATGATGGAGCGCATTTTGGATAAGCAAAGCGGCAGTACCAGCTTAGCGCAAAGTGCGGAACGAGCTATTCTTGTAGGCATGGAATATAACGGAGGCGCCAGCAGTCTTGGCTGGACGGCAGAAGATTCTTTGGAAGAATTAAAACAGCTGGCAGATACTGCTGGTGCAGAAGTTGTTGCTAAATTTTTGCAGAAGCGTCCTAAGCCTGACCCGGCATTTTTTATCGGCCGCGGCAAGGTGCAGGAACTGGCACTGTATGTGCAGCAAGAAAATGTTGATTTGTGCATTTTTGACGACGAGCTGTCACCGGCGCAGCAGCGCAATATTGAGCAGGCTATGGGCGTGCGCGTTTTAGACCGCACGGCGCTGATTCTTGATATTTTTGCTCAGCGCGCCCGCACTAACGAAGGCAAGCTGCAAGTTGAATTGGCGCAGCTGCAATATACGCTGCCGCGGATTATGGGCAAGGGCTTGAGCCTGTCCCGTTTGGGCGGCGGCATCGGCACCCGCGGCCCCGGCGAAACTAAGCTGGAGGTTGACCGCAGGCGTATTCGTGACCGCATTGCGTTTATCAAAGAGTGCATTGGCAAGGTCAAAAGCGTGCGCACTCTGCACCGCGCAGGCCGCGCTAAAGCCAGCGTGCCTACGGTTAGCTTGGTTGGCTATACTAACGCGGGCAAATCTACGTTGCTGAACACCTTGACCAATTCCGATATTTATGCGCAGGACCAGCTCTTTGCAACTTTGGACCCCACTACGCGTCAGTTAGATTTGCCCAACAAGCAGCAAGCGATTTTAACCGATACGGTTGGTTTTATTCAGCGCTTGCCTCATCAGCTGGTAGCGGCTTTTCAATCTACGCTGGAAGAAGTTGTAGAGGCCGACGTTTTGCTGCACGTTATTGACGTAAGCCATGAGCTGTATAAGGAGCAGAGCAACGCCGTATATCAGGTGTTAAACGAGCTTGGCGCTCAAGATAAAACCATTATTACTGTGTATAATAAAATTGATAAGCTGCCGGAGGGCAGCGGCTTGCCGGAGCGTTTGCGCAGAGAGGAAAATTCTGTCTGCATCAGCGCTAAATCCGGCATCAATTTACAAGAACTTTTAGAGCTGATTGCAGAAAATCTGAAGCTGAAATCGGTAGAAGAAAACTTTCTTGTGCCTTACAGCGATTCGGCGGCGGTGGCAAAATTACACGCAGCCGGAACTGTTTTGACGCAGGAATATCTTGACGAAGGAACTTTGCTGAAAGTACGCATGGAAGCGGAGCAAGTCGGCGAATTTGAACAGTATTTGCAAAAATAAATTATAAATGTAAGGTGAAGAAATTTGTTTAATTATCAAGCTATTGAAGCGGCAGCTTTGGCTGAGGTTGCCAAACACACTCCGGAGCTGGAGGCGACAGCTCTTTATAACACAGAAAAGGTTATCACTGCTTTCCGCAATAACATGGTCAGCGATTATTATTTAAAGCCTACCACCGGTTACGGTTACAGTGACGTGGGCCGCGATACTTTAGATTTAATTTATGCAGAAATCTTTAAAACGGAAGCTGCTTTGGTGCGCTCTCAATTTGTCAGCGGCACTCACGCTTTGGCTGTGGCATTGCTGGGCAATCTGCATCCTGGCGACGAGCTGATTGGCTTAACCGGCACGCCTTATGATACTATGCAGTCAATTATCGGTTATCCGGTAAAAACTAAAGGCAGCTTGGTAGATTTGGGCATTACTTATAAGGAGCTGCCCATGACCGGCGGTCACGTTGATTTAAATGCAGTGAAAAAAGCTGTTACCGAAAAAACCACTATGGTGCATATTCAGCGTTCCTGCGGTTACAGCAGCGTGCGCAATACAATAAGTGTGGAGGAAATTGGCCGTATTATTAAAGCAGCCAAGGAAGCCAATCCTAATGTAATTTGTTTCGTAGATAATTGCTACGGCGAATTTATAGATAAGCAGGAGCCAACAGAAGTTGGCGCAGATATTATGGCCGGCTCGCTGATTAAAAATTTGGGCGGCGGTTTTGCGCCGACCGGCGGTTATATTGTAGGTCGTCAAGATTTGGTAGAAAACGCTTCTTACCGTTTAACCGCTCCCGGTTTGGGCGGAGAAATGGGCGCAACCTTGGGCGACACCCAGCGCGAATTTTATCAAGGCTTGTTTTTGGCGCCCCATGTAGTTATGCAGGCTGTCAAAACCGCTGTTTTTGCGGCAGCCGTGTTTAAAAGCATGGGTTATGCTGTTAAACCACAGCCGGAGGATAAACGCAGCGATATTATTCAGGCTATTACCTTGGAAAGCAAGCGTCGTTTGTGCGATTTCTGTATCGCTATTCAAAGTAATTCTCCCGTGGATGCGCACGTGGAGCCGGTTCCGGCGCCGCTGCCCGGTTATCAGGATGATATCGTCATGGCAGCCGGTACTTTTGTGCAGGGCGCTTCCATTGAATTGAGCGCCGACGGCCCCTGCCGCGAACCTTACAACGTCTTTTTCCAAGGCGGCTTGACCTTTGAGCACGGCCGCTTGGCTATTATGGCGGCTGCTCAGCGCGTAGGAGCCAAAGATTAAATTGTATCAGCCGGCCGGAAGAAATTTTTGCGTAGGAAATAAAAGCTGTCAATAATTTCTGACTGCCATATTTAACTTCATTAGGGAGCTGATAATGATGAATAATATGACCATCTGTAATTATATAGTTGGCTTTTTGGGGACAATCATCGGCGGCATGATTATGCACGCTTCCGCTGCTTTTTCGCTGGCGTTTACGGAGAACGGCCCCGGCCCGGGTTTTTGGCCGTTCAGCTTAGGCTGCGCTATGGCGGCGGCAGCAGTGGTGCTGCTGATTTATACTTTTAGCAACAGAGCGGATTTATCTGGGCAAAAAGTAACGTTGACTACAGCTGCCAATAAGCGCGTCTATATGATGATGGGTTTGGTAGTTTTGTTTTGCGTGCTGATAAATTTGCTGGGCTTTTATCCGGCGTCAGCCGTATTGATTGTTGCCGTAATGCGTCTGTTAGATTGCAAGGATGTGAAGGGGATTGCCTTGACTACGGTGCTGACCTTGGTATTTATTTATCTTGTGTTTGGATTTTTGCTGCATACGCAGATGCCCCAATCCATATTTTTATCCTAGGAGGTGGCGAGCATGACTGATATTCTTAGTGCGTTGAATATGGTTTTAGTGCCCTTAAACCTTTTAGGCTTAATTGCCGGCGTTTTGGTGGGTATTGCCTTTGGCTGTATGCCGGGATTGAGCGTTAATATGGGATTGGCGCTGCTGTTTCCGCTGGCATTTACCTTTCACGGCATCGGAGGCATTTTAATGCTGTTGGGAATTTACTGCGGCGCAATTTACGGCGGCAGCATCAGCGCTATTCTGCTGAAAACTCCCGGCACGCCTGCTTCGGTGGCGACCACGCTGGACGGCTATCCTATGGCTACCAAATTGCGTCAGCCAGGCAGAGCCTTGGGCTTGTCAACGCTGGCTAGTACCTTTGGCGGGATTTTTAGTACAGTTTGCTTAATTTTATTAGCGCCCCAGCTGGCAAAAGTTGCTTTGCAGTTTTCTAAGCCGGAATATTTTGCTTTGGCTATTTTTGGCCTCAGTATTATTACCAGCGTTTCTTCAGGCAGCGTTATTAAAGGAATTATGGGCGGCCTTTTGGGTTTATTTTTGGCGACGGTAGGCATTGACGCCATGACCGGCACTATTCGTTTTACTTTAGATACTACCTATTTATTAGGCGGCGTATCCTTCATTCCCATTTTGATTGGCGTGTTTGCTTTTGCGCAGGTGCTTGGCAGTATCGAAGATTATTATCACAACGAGCGCAGCGAGCAGCATATGGTTATTGATAGACTTTTGCCGTCGTTGGCAGATATTAAGCGGGTTTTTGTTACGCTGGTGCGCTCTTCCTTTATCGGTACCTTTATTGGTTGCGTGCCGGGTACGGGCGGCGATATTGCTTCTTTTGTTTCTTACGACCAAGCTAAACGGTGGTCCAAGCATGGTGCAAATTTCGGCAACGGCGAGCCGGAGGGTATTTGCGCTTCGGAAGCAGGCAACAATGCTGTTTCCGGCGGTGCTTTTATTCCTGTGCTGACGTTGGGCATTCCCGGCGACGGTGCGACTGCCATTATGATGGGGGCGCTTATGGTGCAGGGACTGCAGCCCGGTCCCTTGCTATTCGTGGAAAAAGCTCCGGACGTTTACGCAATTTTTATCGGTCTCTTGTTAGCCAATATTATTATGGGCATTATGGGCTTTAGCCTCATTCGTTTGTTTACCAAGGTTGTGAATGTGCCGTTACATATTTTGCTGCCGATTATTGTGATGATGACCTTTGTAGGCACTTATTCCTATAATAATTCTTTGAATGATGTTTATTTAATGGTTGTCAGCGGCTTTATAGGCTATTTCCTCAATAAATTAGGCTTTTCTATGTCGGCTATTATTATCGGCATTATTTTAGGAGGTATGGCGGAGCAAAATTTTGTTGGTTCCTTGATTATGAGCGATGGCAATTTTAATATTTTCTATACCAGACCCTTGTGCTTGTTCTTCTTGGCAGCGGCAGTTTTATCCTTGCTGTCACCGTTTATCGGCAAATTATTTAAAAAGTTATAACAGATTAGCTTATTATTGCTTAAATATAATTTATACAACCTGTTGCTTAGTGGCGACAGGTTGTTTTTTTGAAATTTATTTTTTGTTTTCGTTGCCAAGGTTTTGTGAAAGGTGTATAATGTAGCCAATATTTTGTGACCGTTTTGTAGTATGGTAGTAAGGAGATTATTTTATGAGTAAACAAGAGGCGACACAAGCAGACTTGGATAAAAAAGCACAGGAGCTTTTGGAAGAGCAAGAGTCAGAAGCGCGTATGCGCACCTATCAAGGACCGTTAAATAAAATTATCGTAGCGTTGCTATGTATTTGGGCAGCTTTTCAAGTTTATTTCACCACAATAGGCGTTATCAGTGCTATCAATTTGAGAGCTATGCACTGTATTTTTTTATTACTGTTTACGTTTTTGTTGTTCCCTACATATAAAAAAGAAAAACGTTTGCGCACAATGCCGCCGGTGTGGGATATGGTGCTAATACTTTTAGGCGTTGGTAGTTTTGGCTATTTAATTTTGAATTATGAGCGTATTGCTATGACGGGCGGGCGTATTGATACCCACGAAATATTGATTGCCGGGACGGCGCTCTTAGTCGTTTTTGAAGCAGCTCGTCGCGCTTCGGGAAATTTAGCTATACTGGCGCTGATATTTTTAGGTTATAACTGGTTTGGCGAATTTTTGCCGGGATATTTGGGTCATAACGGCTTTACACTCAAACGTGTGCTGATTACACAGTTTTGGGGTACCCAAGGCGTATTAGGCACCGGTATCGGCGTATCTGCCACTTATATCTTTCTGTTCGTTTTATTTGGTGCGTATTTAAAGTACAGCGGCTTTTCCAAATTTATCAACGATTTTTCGTTGACCTTGGTTGGTCAAACTCCAGGCGGTCCGGCGAAGGTTGCTGTTTTGGCTTCCGGCTTGATGGGCATGATTAATGGCTCGGCAGTAGCCAACGTTGCTACCACCGGTACCATAACCATTCCCTTGATGAAGCAGACAGGCTACAAAAAGGAATTTGCCGCAGCCGTAGAGGCTGTTGCGTCTACTGGTGGTCAGTTCTGCCCGCCGATTATGGGTGCTGTGGGCTTTGTAATGGCGGAATTTTTGGGTATCAGTTATACTAAAGTAATGCTGGCGGCGATTGTTCCCGCGCTGCTGTATTATGTAGGTTTGCTCATGGCAGTGCATTTTGAGGCTATGAGATTGGGGCTTTCCGGACTTTCCAAGGAAAATATTCCCGACGCTATGAATGTAGTCAAAGAGCAAGGTCATTTAGTGCTGCCCTTAGTAATGCTCATAGGCTTAATGTTTGCGGGTTATACGCCGCTTTATGCTGCAGTGTTCTCAATTTTTGGTACCATTGCCGCTAGCTGGCTGCGCAAAGAAACCCGCATGACACCTCAAATTATTTTAGACGCGACGGTTGAAGGGGCTAAGGGAGCAATTTCCGTAGGTGTTTGCTGCGTAATTATCGGCGTAATTATCGGCACCGTTACCTTGACCAGCATGGGTCTGAACATGGGTTATTTAATTTTAAATATCGTGGACAATAATAATATTTATCTGACGGGATTTTTTGTTATGGTCATGTCTACGATTTTGGGTATGGGCGTTCCCGGTGTGGCCGCCTATGTAATTGTGCAGGCTGTGGCTGTGCCGGTTTTGATTGATGCCGGCGTGCTGCCGTTAACCAGTCATTTGTTCTGTTTGATTTATGCTTGCCTGTCTAATATTACGCCGCCGGTGGCGATAAGCGCTTATGTGGCCAGCGGCATTGCAGGCTCCGACCAGACGAAAACCGGCTTGTGGGCCATGCGTCTAGGTATTATCGGTTTTATTATTCCATTCTTCTTTTTGAATAATCCGGTGCTTTTGGTGGGCGTGGACGCAAGCGCAACTACGGCTGCATCCTTGTGGGCAGTATTTACGGCCTTGTTAGGTACGGCAGGCTTGGTTGCCGGTTTGGAAGGCTGGCTTGTAAAGCGCTGCAGCCTTTGGGAAAGGGCTTTGCTAATTGCGCTGGCACCGCTATTGCTATATCCGGGGTTCATAACTGACGTTATTGGTATCGCTGTATTTGCGGCCTTGATTGCTTGGCAGCTTATGCGCCGCCATAAAGCTGCTTAAATTTTGTTTATCTATGATTTTTTTAGAAAATCATACAATAAAAATTAAAAATAAGGGAGAGAAAAAAATGAAAAAAATATCTGTGCTCAAACGTATGGCATGTGCAGCCTTGGCTCTTACCATGCTGGCAGGTGTAGTTGCCGGCTGCGGCGGCGAAAAAAAGGAAGCTGCCAAAGCTCCTGCTAAGGTAGTAAAAATTAATTTTCCTACTGCCGGTGCTTCCGGTGCGCTGTATGCTGTTGGAGCTGCCATTACTAATAATTGGACGAAAAATGTTCCCGGCGTGCAGGCTGCCAGCCAAGCCTCTGCAGGCGGCATTGCTAATTTAAACATGGTTTCTAACAACGAAGCGCAGGTTTCCATTGCTATTAGTTCCAATGTGCTGCAATGTTTACAAGGCACCGACAGCTTTAAGGATCACGCTTATAAGGATTTGAAGGTTATCGGCGGCTTGTACATGAATCCTAATCAAGTAGTTGCTACCAACAAATCAGGTATTCAAACCTTGGCTGACGTTAAAGGCAAGCACTTTGCCGTAGCTGCTGCTGGCTCTTCCGTTTATAACGAATGCCAAAATCATTTCACTACTGTAGGAATGAAATTCCCCGAAGATATTAGAACCGAATTGATTGCTTTCGGCCCCGCTGCCGATATGCTGCAAAACGGTACCTTGGACGGCGCTTGGATTATGTCCGGTGCTCCGGCAGCTGCTGTTTCTCAAGCCTTAACCTCAGGCTGTCATTTGGTTAATATTGACGATAAAACTATTGCTGCTTTGCAAGCTAAATATCCTTGGTATGCAAAATATACTATTCCGGCAAAAACTTATCCTAACCAAGATAAGGATGTGCAAACCTCTGCTATCAAAATGGTAATGTTCTGCCGCCACGATTTGAGCGACGATACTGTTTATCAGTTGACTAAATCTTTCTGGGAGCACATTGACGAGCTGGGCAAGGCACAGAAAAATTTGAAAGGCTTAAAGCCTGCCGACGCTGTTAAAGATATTGCCAACCTGCCCCTGCATCCCGGTGCTGCCAAATATTATAAAGAAATAGGCGTAATCAAATAAAATAAAAGTATAATGCAAAATTGCAAAATCCTGACCGGCCAAACGGTCAGGATTTTTTTGTCTAAAAGAAATCACCTGCTATGCCGGTGGTATAAAAAGCTTTGCTTGTCTATTTGTGATAAGCTATCTTGAAAAATAAATAAGTTTACAGGATCAATACAATAGTTTTACTTCTCTATCTAATTGATAATCTACAAGAACGCTAAGATTTTGTATTGTTTTTGCCAGAAAATGAGTTATAATGTAAATTAGATTTCTTATAATCTATTGCTTTTTGCGGCAGTATATTCCGATAGGAGAAAAACGAATATGTCTGTTAGTTATAATAAATTGTTGGAACGCTTAATAGATCATGTTATGAACGAAAGCGATCTTGGAAAAGCAGCTAAAATGAGTCCAAACACAATTGTCTGGTTCAGCAAGAATGAAATGGTATCTTTAGAATTTTTTGTAAGAATATGACAAGTTTTACAATTTGACATTGGAAAACTTACAGATGTAAATTTGGATTAAAACTGTAAATTCTGTGATTGCAGAATTGAAAGAAAGACAACGGAGGAATAAAAATGAGATATGCAGATATACCGCCGTATGCACCAACGCTTATGGAGTCTACTCGAGCAATTGGCTATTCCATAGAAGCTGCTATTGCGGATATTATTGATAATAGTATTGCTGCCAAGGCTGCCCGAATTGATATTGATTTTTTCCCTATAGGACAATCCTATATTTCAATCCTTGATGATGGTCATGGTATGTCAGAAACGGAACTTATCTCTGCTATGCAGTACGGCAGCCGTAGTCCACTGGACACAAGAGAAGAATCTGATCTTGGCAGATATGGATTAGGAATGAAAACAGCCTCCTTATCCCAATGCAGAATATTGACGGTAATAAGCAAGCAAAATGGTGTGGTTGCAGGTGCGCAATGGAACCTTAATCATATTAAACAGGCAGAATCGTGGTCATTGATAGTGCTTGATGAGAGTGAAGTTAAGGATTTTCCTAATTGGGATAAGCTAAATAGCTATCTTAATGGTACTCTTGTTGTTTGGCAAGATTTAGATAAGTTTGGAATAGGTGAAAACGATATAGCTGCGGCATTTACAAGAAAAATGAATTTAATTCGTGATCACCTTTCTTTGGTATTTCATCGTTACTTAAGCGGGGAACCAGGATTAAAGAAAACGGATATTAGAATGAACGATTTAAGTGTTGCTCCTCAAGATCCTTTCTTAATCAAGAAAAGTACACAGTTAATGGATGAAGAAACCATTGTTGTGCGTGGCGAAAAAGTTAAAGTTAAACCGTACATTTTACCTCATACATCAAAATTAACCAAAAAAGAATTAGCTGGATTGGGCGGTAAAGAAGGGATGAGAAAACAGCAAGGGTTTTATGTGTATAGAAACAAACGTCTTCTAGTATGGGGAACATGGTTTCGATTGATGAGACAGGGTGATTTGTCAAAGCTGGCGAGAGTCCAGGTTGATATTCCTAATTCACTGGACGATTTGTGGACCTTGGATATTAAGAAATCAACAGCCACACCACCAGAGGAGGTTAGAAAGAATCTATCAGTCATTATAGAAAAAATATCGGAGGGCAGTAAGCGTACATGGACATATAGAGGGAAAAAAGAGGTTAATGATCAAGTGGTTCATGTTTGGAACAGACTTATAACCAGAGATGGAAGTATCGTTTATGAGGTTAATTCTGATCATCCTATGATTGATGCTATTATCGAAGAATATCCGGGAATCAGGTCTAAAATTGAGTTGCTTCTTAAACAAATAGCTATGTCTTTACCGCTGAACTCACTATATATAGATTTAACTAACGATGAGAAATTATCAAATGAAAGCGAAGAAAAAAGTTCTGAAATTATCGGTGTATTAAAACAGCTCGCAGCCTCTTATCCTGCTGGAGATATTAGGACTGCCATGATAAATACACTTATTCAAACGGAGCCGTTTTCAGCTTTTATTGATGAAATAAATGATGTTATGCAACGAGGTGAATTCAATGACTTATAATATGAAATGTATTGTGAACACTGTTACAAGCATGATTAATTTTAAGTATGGTGATGAACTGCCTACTATTGAGGATATATATACAGAGGCAGAAGAGATTCGTGCGATGTATTCTGCTAAATATCCTGTTACTGATGAGGAATTTGCTCATATTAAAATTACATTATCTTCAGATATTCTCCATTCCATTGGAGTGTCAATTACACTGCGCGGCCGTGATTCTGTACATCAGTCGTGGTATTTTGTTCAGGAAAATGATGGATTCTATTGGAATAGATATAAGATTTATCTGAAGCGTAATAAACGTTGGGGTATTGAAGTTGTAAACAGACTTCACGAAACAACGAATGGAATTATGGATGATTTGGGAAACCCTCAAGACCAAACCCATCCTTTCCAAAGACGCGGTCTGCTGCTGGGTGATGTTCAGTCAGGCAAAACAGCAACATATACAGCAATCTGCAATAAGGCTGCAGATGCAGGATATAGAGTAATTATCGTACTTGCGGGTATGATGGAAAATCTCCGTGTACAGACTCAGGAGAGATTAGACGCAGAATTTGTTGGAGTTGAGAGTAAATATACTCTTGATAAAAAAGCTGCTCAAGAGATTAAGAATGCGCCCGTTGGTGTAGGTAGAATTCGTCCGTATAATCCAGATAAACGTATTGCTTGTTTTACATCAGTTGCTACAGATTTTAATAAGGCGACTCTGCGGGCATTAGGATTGAGTCTCAGAACAATAAACGGTACAGCTTTGTTTGTTGTAAAGAAAAACAAAAGTGTTCTTAATAATTTATATAAATGGCTGGTAGAAAATAATGCAGACCACGAAACAGGGATGATTGATCTGCCATTGCTGCTGATTGATGATGAAGCAGATAATGCGTCTGTGAATACTAATTCAGAAGAAAAAGATCCTACTGCGATCAACCAAGCTATTTGCAATATTTTGGATTGTTTTAAGCAAGCCTCCTATTTGGGAATTACAGCTACCCCGTTTGCGAATATTTTCATTGAACCTGACACCGATAGTAATACAAGAAATTTGTTCCCCAAAGATTTTTTGACGGTTTTGCCTACACCAGAATTATATATTGGCGCAGATAAGATATTTGGCAATGGAGATGTTGATGATTGGGATAGTGAAAGCAGCTCATGGAGAATTGAAGGTCAGTACGGTTCTTCTATAATTCCTATCGATAACGAAGAACAAAAAGGCTTTTATGTGTTTAAGCACAAAAAGGAGTTGGCTGATGAACTATATGATTTACCTAAAAGTATGAAGGAAGCAATTCGTTATTTTATTCTTGTAACGGGTATTTCCGATTTTAGAAAAGATAACACTGAACATCGTTCTATGCTCGTGAATGTCAGCCGCTTTACGAAAGTGCAAAATGTTACAGCTGACTTGATTGAAACGTTTGTTTCGCAAATTAAATCTGATCTTGAAAACTATGCCCAGCTCCCTTTAGATAAGGCAATGCAGATTCCTTCCATTGCTATGCTCGGTATGGTGTGGGATAAGTATGATCTAACTTCACTGAGTGGAATAGAGTGGGCTGATTTCTTAAAAGAATATCTTTTCAAAGCAGCACGCCGCATCGAGGTAAGGTCTGTCAATCAGCAGCATGGAGCGTCTTCTCTGAATTACTACGAATACAAAAAAACCGGCATGAGAGTTATTGCTGTCGGAGGCAATAGCCTTTCCAGAGGTTTAACTTTGGAAGGCCTTTGTGTAAGTTACTTTTATCGTAACACCATGATGTACGATACTCTGCTGCAGATGGGTCGTTGGTTTGGGTACAGACCAAATTACGATGATTTATTCAAGGTATGGATGGCGGAAGATGCTGTCGATTGGTATGGATATATTACTGATGCAGTTAATGAACTGAAAGAAGAACTCAAAAAAATGAAGCGTCAAAATCAGACGCCAGAACAATTTGGCTTGAAGGTAAGGCAGGCACCTGGAGCTTTGCTTATTACTGCCAGAAATAAAATGCGTTCAGCAACAGCAGTATCACGGCCTATTACTGTTTCAGGAAGAATGATTGAAACCCCTCGCCTGAAAGGGGATAAGTCCACTGTTGCTGAAAACGAAGCATTGTGCCGTTCTTTCTTAAAGTCTTTAGCAACTGACGAACATATCTCGACTGTTGAATATGATAGTTTTACAAAAGCGTATATTTGGAAGAATGTCCCTAAGAAACTGGTTGTTGAATTGGTTCGTAACTTTGCAACTCATCCATGGAATTTAAATTTCCAGCCAATTGCTCTTGCTGACTACATCAGTAATGATGATGGTGCCCTTGAATTTTGGGATGTTGCAATACCGCAAGGTTCTCAGACCGAAGATATGGTGCCTGTTGATCTGATTGATAGAACTATTGATATTACTCCTGAGGGACGTAAACTCGACTGGGATGCCTCTATTGCCAATTTAATTCGTGTCAATGGACATCATGTAAGAGTTGGTACTGGTGGATGTTCTAAAATAGGTTTAGATGAAGATACAATTCGTCAGTTGAGGAAAGATAATGAAAAAATTACGGACAGAACCTATCTGATAAAAAATCGTAATCCGATAGCGTTGGTTCACATATTAAAAAATACCACACCTATAGAAAATAGAAAAGAGAATGACCCTGAAATTCTGTTTGCACTGGGTCTTGGTTTCCCCGATGACGGACGTAATAGGCAAGCAAATTATATGGTAAACGTGAGTGAACTCAGAAATTGGGTTGACATCACAGACGAGGATGATGACGATGATATCGATTAAGGAATTACATAATAAATGGAACAATATATCTCCATTTGCAGGAGGCTTTTTGCTTGTATCAGGAGATCATCCTTTGCCATTTCATATCGGATATGTAAATGGAGAAAGCAAGTGTTTCATGGTTTTGAGCATAGGGAAAGTTGATAGAATTCCATCTTCAAAAGCTATTTTAGCAGAATGTGTTCAAACAATTACAGGAGAATACGCTTTGAGATTTACACTGAATTACGCTTCTCTTGACGAACTCTTCGTAAAACTTTGCTGGGATTTGATCGATGCATCAAAAACATCTTCCAATCCTGCAGAAAAAATCATTGATCAATATAAAAGTTGGATGAGATTGCTTAAGCAAGCAAGTACGGAATTGCTTTCATCGTCTTCTCAAAAAGGGCTTATTGGAGAATTGTTGTATCTTGAAGAACAAATCAATGAGATTGGCGAAGAAGCGGCCCTCAAAGCATGGGTTGGACCAGAAGGGAGTGCTCAAGATTTTATATTTGAAAACACATGGTCAGAGATTAAAGCTACATCTATCGCTTCTAATGCGGTTACGATATCTTCGATTCAGCAACTTGATTGCTTGGGAAATGGACACTTGATTGTTTATTTCATGGACAAGACTTCTTCAAATGGGCAGCTAACAATCTCTTTGCCAGAAATGACTGCAAAAGTTAAAGGTTTGTTATCTGTACAATATTATGATAATTTTTCATGCAAATTAGCTAAGAACGGTTATTTTGATAAGGATACCGAATATTACGAATCGTATCGTTATCGTTTGGCTGAAAAAAGGACTTATATAGTGGATTCTGCATTTCCGCGACTAATACGAAATAATATTCCTGCAGAGATTACAAATGCCCGATATGAGTTGAGTCTTACAGCTATTGATACTCATATGGGTTAGGAGGACGAAAAATGGATGTACATGACTTCCACAAAAATTTTTTGGAAGAAATAAAAGCAACAGCTGCTACGGAAGGAGCAGGATCTAATGCTGCTTTTGCAGAAGTTGCGTCAGCATATCTTGTAAATGCGGAAGTCCTGTCTGATTTTACGTATGCATTCTATTTGGGAACGGGTAAAAATAATCGCAGAATTCGAGTTGATGGGTATGTGCTGGATGAATTCGACATGACGTTTAACTTGGTGATAGCAGATTATACTGGAGATGAGAATCGTGATGTCTTAACTCGCTCTGCTGTATCTGCCTTATTTGATAAACTCATGTATTTTATCGAAGAAGCATATGGAAACAAGCTGTACCGATTGATTGAGCCAAGTACACCAGCAGCAGATTTAATTGAGTTGCTGCGTTTATATAAAGACAAAATCAGAAAGTACCGTCTTATTCTATTGACAGATGGCTTTATGAGTAATCGTATCAGCGAAATTGATGCTCGTGAATTTAATGGTATTCCAGTTGAATGTCAGATATGGGATGTTGATAGAATCTTTAGAGTATGCTTTTCTGATTTGGGACGTCAGGATATTGAAATTGATTTTAAAGCATACACAGGCGGAAATGGTATTCCTTGTATTGAGGCCAGCAGTGCTAATACAGATGATTACAAAAGTTATCTGTGTATTATTCCGGGTTCCACACTTGCAGATATTTATGACTGCTATGGAAGTCAATTGCTTGAAGGTAATGTTCGCTCTTTTCTATCGACTAAAGTTGCTGTTAATAAGAAAATTCGTGAAACGATTTTAAGAATTCCACAAAATTTCTTTGCTTATAATAACGGTATATCTGCTACTGCGATAGACTTACAGATTGAATCCACTGAAGATGGCAGAGTTATCACTTACGCAAGAGACTTTCAGATTATCAACGGAGGTCAAACAACAGCTTCTCTATCAAATGCCCGCTATAAAGATGGTGCTGATTTAAGCCAGATTTACGTACAGATGAAGCTTACTGAAGTCGATTCAGATGCAGATAAAGCAAGCGAATTAATTAGAAATATTTCTCGTTCGTCTAATAGCCAGAATAAAGTAAGCGATGCAGATTTCTTTGCAACACATCCGTTCCATATCCGTATAGAGCAGATTTCACGAAGAGTTTTTGCTCCTGCATCAGGTGGGGCGCAATACGAAACGAAATGGTTTTATGAACGTGCTCGTGGTCAATACATTCAGGCTCAGATGCACATGACAAAATCTCAGAAAGACAAGTTTGCTGCACAGAATCCCAAGAAACAGGTTATTACCAAAACCGACTTAGCGAAAGTGAGAAATTCTTGGGCTGGTATTCCTCATGTAGTAAGTAAAGGTTCGCAAACAAACTTTATGAGATTTGCAGAAATTATTGACGAAAGCTGGGGAAAATCTGATGCTCAATTCAATGATAAATATTTCAAGGATTCTGTAGCATTGGTGATTCTGTTTAAACATACGGAATGGGTAGTTTCGCACCAGCCGTGGTTTGAACAAGGTTATAGGGCCAATATTGTTACTTACTCTATTGCTTTGTTCCATAGGCTGATTTTACAGCAGTTTAAGGGTATGGATTTAGATTTGCAGCTAATTTGGAACAGACAGCAAGTGCCTGATGCTGTGACAAATGAGCTTGTTAAAATAACAAAATATGTGTTTGATACAATCACTGATCCGAGCAGAGGAACAATTAACGTTACACAGTGGTGTAAGAGGGATGCTTGCTGGGAAAGTGTTAAATGCTGCAATATAAAACTTGCTGATGAATTAGGTTTCATACTTCTTGGGAAGGATGAAATGAAGGTTGCTGATAGAGATGCAAAAAAAAACCAAAAACTAATATCTGATATCGAAGCACAGAAGACAGTATTGGAACTGGGGGCGGATTATTGGAAGGCAGTGAGTGAATTTGTAACTGCAAAAAGAATAAAAGCTACTGCTGACCAGTTGAAAGCATTAAAGTATGCAATGCGAATTCCTGTTCAATTCCCAAGTGCATATCAAAGTATTCAGTTGCTTGCCTTACTGGAGGAAGCTAAATCAAATGGATTCAAGGCATGAGGGAGAGGGAAAATGGATAAATATAGTGTCGTCGATCTGTTTGCAGGTGCTGGTGGTTTGAGTTTAGGTTTTATGCAAACTCAGAAATATGATATAAAAATTGCGTTTGAAAATAACAAAAATATGCAGGACACATATCGCCGAAATCATCCTGCTGTGGATGTGCAAGGAGACGTGTGTGCGGCTGATTATGCCGCGATTCGGGAGAAGTACGGCGAAATAGATATTGTTATTGGTGGCCCTCCTTGTCAGGGCTTTTCTAATGCAAACAGGCAGAAAAATCATGCAATCAGTAAAAATAATATGCTTGTAAAACAGTATATTAGGGCTGTTATAGAGCTTCAGCCAAAGGCATTTGTTATGGAGAATGTCAGTATGCTTCGCTCAGAAGTACATAGATTCTATATGGAAGCTGGCGACAAAGAGTTGATTGAAAAGTATCATGTGCCAGTGAAAACGGTAGACTTGGTGCTTCTCGAAAAAAAGTACATTTTCGATGGGGCTTTAGAGATAATACAAAATTTTGATCAGCTAACGGCTTATTTATGGCCAGAAGAACATTATTCGGTATTGAATGTTGTATATAAGGCTGCAAAGAATCCGCAGAAAATGTTGAATGCTCTAAAGAAGCATAAAGCTAAATTGCTCAAATATGCGGAGAAATATGTTATTCTCGAAGCGAATTCTTTTATTAATGAACAGAGTAAGAAAGCATTTACTGCTATTAAGGCTTATTATGATGAAAATATAGATGCTGAGGAAATACTGAAGAATATTGAACCAGCAATCATGATTCAGAGAATGGTGAGCAAAGCAATAGAAATCTTTGAGAACAATATTGTAGTGGACAAGTATAATTGCCAAGGTGATATTGTTGCCCAAATACGCTCTTTTGCCGTTTATGATTATCTAAAAGCAATTCTCGGTTCAGATGAAAATGGATATATCATTACCAGCGATGTATTATGTGCAGCAAACTATGGTGCGCCTCAGAAAAGAATGAGGTTTGTTGTTATGGGTATTAAGCGGCAGATTTCGACAAAGGTGGCTTTACCAAGAGGACGATTTGATGAGGATGAGTATAGGACTGTTCGTGACGCAATTGCAGATTTAGCGGATATTGAACCGGTAACTGATATTTCTGCAGATACAGGTGTTGCGTTGGATAAAGTGGAATTAGGTGAGTTGGGAACCTCCTTACGTGATAGTGATATTTTGTATAATCACATTATTACCAAAACTACGGAAACAGCAATGGAACGTTTCCGTGTACTGAAGCAAGGTCAGAATTTTCATTCTCTCGATGAGTCAATGAAAACCAATACTTACACAGATGCTTCACGAACACAGAATACTATCTATCTCAGATTGAATTACGATGAACCAAGTGGAACTGTTGTTAATGTTAGAAAGTCTATGTGGATTCATCCTGAAAAAGATAGAGCTATAAGCATTCGTGAAGCTGCTCGATTACAGACATTTCCAGATAGTTTTATTTTCTGCGGATCTAAGGATCAACAGTATCAACAAGTAGGAAATGCAGTTCCGCCAATTATGGCAAAGTCAATTGCAAAAAAACTTGCCAAACTATTGAATCAAGGAGTAGAAACGCAGGTGGAAAAAGGTGGCAGATAATCATTCAAAAGCTCAGCGAAGTTATAATATGTCTAGAATCCGAAGCAAAGATAATAAACCAGAAGACTTGGTGCGCAAATATCTATTTTCTAAAGGATTTAGATATAGAAAAAATGTTAAAAAGCTTCCGGGATGTCCAGACATCGTTTTGTCTAAATATAAAACTGTAATTTTTGTAAATGGATGTTTCTGGCATAAGCATGATTGCCATCGATTTGTGTGGCCGTCATCTAATCAAGATTATTGGATTCCTAAAATAACCCAAAATATGGAGAGAGATATAATTAACCACGATTTGCTCCGTTTACAAGGATGGAATGTAATTGTTGTTTGGGAATGTGAGTTGAAAAAGTCGGTCAGAGAAAATCGATTAGAGAGACTCGTTAATGAGATTATATGTAATTAGTATGGAATTTTACAAAAACGTACTGTTATTTTGAACCAATTTGGTCTGAACGTGTAACATAGCTTTCTAAAAAAATTCAAAAAATTTTAATTTCAATTATTGTTACTTTATCCCAATTCAGAATAAAGGTATTTGTCACTGCAACTTGGTACGAAATAATTTCTAGTCAACTTGTCTAGAAGTTTAAGGTCATAAGTGATTTGTGTGCCGTTCTTTTTAAATATACATGTATACAATTTTCGTATCTATTGTGAGATTATTGTATACATGCTATAATGTCAATTGTGTTCAGAAGTTAAAAAACAGAACACAAAATTAATTTTTTTATGATAAAATGAAGGGGAGTTGTAACATGGTAGATTTTTTAAATGCGTTTGACAGTTTAGTTTGGGGTCCGCCCCTAATGATTTTGTTGATTGGCACCGGCATTATGCTGACGCTTCGTTTGGGGCTTTTGCAGGTAACAAAATTACCCATGGCTTTAAAGCTTATCTTTTTCGCCCGCAGTAACGGCAGCGGCGATGTAAGCAGCTTTCAGGCTTTATGTACCGCTTTGGCGGCTACAGTAGGTACAGGTAACATTGTTGGTGTAGCAACCGCTGTTAAGGCCGGCGGCCCGGGCGCTTTGTTTTGGATGTGGATTGCCGCTTTCTTCGGCATGGCTACCAAATACGCAGAATGTCTGTTGGCTGTAAAATATCGTCAGGTTGATGCTGACGGCAATGTTTCCGGCGGTCCCATGTACTATATTGAGCAGGGCTTGGGCAAATCCTACAAACCGCTGGCAATTATGTTTGCAGTTTTCGGTGTTATGACCGCCTGCTTAGGCACTGGTACTTTTACGCAAGTAAATTCCATTACTTCTATTGTTAATGTTTCCTTTGACGTTCCGGAAGTTTATACTGCTATCGTTTTAACTCTGTTGGTTGCGGCAACCACCATCGGTGGTTTAAAATCTATCGCTAATGTTGCCAGCAAGATAGTTCCTTTCATGGCAGTTTTGTATGTTGTCTGCTCCGTTGCGGTTTTGGCTTTCTATGCGGATAAAATTCCCGCAGCTATTCAATTAGTTATCGACAGTGCTTTCACTACTACCGCTGCTACTGGCGGTTTCTTGGGCGCAAGCGTAATGCTGGCAATGCGCAGCGGCGTTGCCCGCGGCATTTTCTCCAACGAAGCCGGCTTAGGCTCTGCTCCTATTGTTGCGGCTGCCGCTAAAACCAAATGGGCTGCCGAGCAAGGTCTTGTTTCTATGACCGGTACCTTTATCGATACCATCATTATCTGTACTATGACCGGCTTGACCCTGGTTGCCAGCGGCGTTTGGTGCGGCGATTTGAACGGTGCAGCTATGACTGAGGCTGCTTTCGCAGGTGCTTTCCCGATGGTTGCTAAATATATGCTGACCGCAGGCTTGGTACTGTTTGCTTTCACCACTATTATTGGCTGGAACTATTACGGCGAACGTTGTGTAGAATATCTCTGCGGCGTAAAAGGCATTATGCCTTATCGTATTGCTTACATTATTTTGGTAGGCTTGGGCGCTTTCTTGAAGCTGGAAGTAATTTGGATTATTGCCGATATCGTGAATGGCTTAATGGCTTTCCCGAACCTTATTGCCTTAGTTGGCTTAAGCGGTGTTGTAGTTGCAGAAAGCAAGCGTTATTTTGAATATATTAGTAAACGTCAAGGCAGAAAGCAAAATATCAAAAATATTAGAAATAGTTCTGCTAACGCCTAAAAAATGCGTTGGACGCAAATAAATAGTTGACACAAAGTTTACATTGTGGTATCATATTCGAGTAACAAAGCAGAAGCCTCCCGCTTCTCACCTTGCGGTCACACTCGACAGGGTTGGATATGATATTTTTCGGCGGGTGGATTTATTCTGCCCGCTTTTATATTTTGTAAGCAGTAAGCTTACCTGGTGTCCTTGGAGGTGAATTGTCATAGCAAAAGAAAGCTTGCGTATCAACGAAGAAATTCGTGCCCGTGAAGTGCGTGTTATTACTGCTGATGGCGAACAGCTTGGTATTATGTCCGGTCGTGCAGCCCAACAACTGGCAGTGGAAAGACATTTAGATTTGGTAGAGATTGCTCCCACAGCGAAACCGCCCGTGTGCAAGATTATGGATTACGGCAAGTATCGTTACGAGCAACAAAAACGTGAAAAGGAAGCCCGTAAAAAGCAAAAAACCTTCGACATTAAAGAAGTTAAGCTGCGTCCCGGTATCGAAGACCATGACTTTAACGTTAAGTACAAGAATGCCGTTCGCTTCCTGGAAGATGGCGACAAAGTAAAAGTCACCATTATGTTCCGCGGACGCGAGCTGTCCCATCCTGAGCTTGGCGAAGTACTGCTGAATAAAATGGCACAGCAGTTAAAAGAAGTTGCCGTTGTAGAAAGAGTACCCAAATTAGAAGGCAAAAACATGATTATGATTGTTGCGCCAAAACCTGCTAAATAATAGAGGAGGAAATCACAATGCCGAAAATGAAAACCCGTAGAGCTGCTGCAAAGCGCTTCAAGAAAACCGCTTCTGGTGAATTCAAACATTTTAAAAACTTTAAGAGCCACATTCTCGAACATAAATCTCCTGCACGTAAGAGAAACCTGCGTAAAGCAGCTCTGGTTCACAAGACTGATAAAGAGCATGTAGCAAAGATGCTCCCGTATGCATAATTAAGAGATTTAAAGGAGGAGATTACAAATGGCAAGAATTAAAGTGGGCGTAACTGCTCATCGTCGTCATAAACATATTCTGAAACTGGCTAAAGGCTACTATGGTTCCCGCAGCAAACAATTCAAAAAAGCTAATGAAGTTGTAATGAAAGGTTTGTACTATGCACGTCGTGACCGCCGCGCTAAAAAACGTGAGTTCCGTCGTCTGTGGATTGCTCGTATCAACGCTGCTACCCGCGCTAACGGTATGAGCTACAGCCGTTTCATCTGCGGCCTGACCAAAGCCGGCATCAACCTGAACCGTAAGGTTTTGGCTGACATGGCTATTTTTGACGCAGCTGCTTTCGCTAAACTGGTGGAAGCTGCTAAAGCCGCTCTGTAAGCTGAATCTTAAATTTATAACTTTAAGCCTGTTCCATAATGGAGCAGGCTTTTTGTTTTATAAGCATAGAATTTGACGTTGGCAGCTAAGGTTAGTATAATAATAGCATCTTAAAATTTTGAAAGAAGGGAGTAACCTAAAAATGCTGCGGCGAAAAATATGGTATACGTTTACCAAGCAAAATGCTATAGACGCTCAAGCCATTACCCAAAGGCAAAAGATTACCTTTTTGCAAATATTGCTGCGTTGGTCGTTAAATATTAACCGCAGTACCCTGATTGGGTTATCCTTTGTCATGCTGATTTTTGCAGGCACTTTGCTGCTGTCGTTACCGGTTGCACATCAAAATGGACAGTGGGCGCATCCGTTAGACGCCTTGTTTACAGCCACGTCGGCCTCTTGTGTTACAGGTCTGGTGGTTTGGGATACTGCTAACGAGCTGACGCTTTTTGGTCAGTTGGTACTGGTTTTTCTCATTCAGGTGGGCGGTATCGGCATCATGACCATTAGCACCTTGTTCAGCATTGGCTTTGGCAGACGCATGAAAATTCGTCAGCTGCTTTTAGTACAGGAATCGCTGAATCAAGACGTGCCGTCCAATGTTATGCACGTTGCGCTCAATGTTTTAAAATATACGTTTATCACTGAATTTATTTTTGGTACGTTGCTGGCCCTGTATTTTTTTGAGCAAATGGGAGCAGGCTCCTTTTATTGGGGCTATTGGCACGCGGTTTCTGCCTTTTGTAATGCAGGCTTTGATTTGGCAGGTAATTTTGACAGCTTTGTAGGCTTTCAGAGTGATATTTTCTTAAATCTTTGCTTGATTTTGCTGATTATTATAGGCGGCATTGGCTTCACTGTGATTGATGATGTGCTGACCAAACGCTGTTGGCGCAAGCTGACGCTGCATTCAAAAATTGTTTTGACGGTGAACGGCGCTTTGATTGCTGTGGGAACACTTATCATTTGGCTTTTGGAGCAGCATAACGCTGCTACGCTTGGCGGTTTAAATATTGCCCAACAGTGGCTGGCAGCGTTGTTTCAAGCAGTATCCCTAAGAACAGCAGGCTTTAACACTATAAATTTAGCTGCGCTGACTAATGCCACGCTGTTTTTTATGGTAGGCATGATGTTTATTGGGGCGTCTCCGGCATCTACCGGCGGCGGTATCAAAACTACAACCTTTGCCGTGCTGCTGGCTTCTACTGTGGCGTTGCTGCGGGATAAAAAGGACGTCGTACTGTTTAATCGGCGCATTGATACACCAGTTATTCATAAAAGCTTAGCGATTTTTTTGCTGGCGATTAGCTGGTGCTTGCTAGCGATATTTTTATTATTGGTTTTGGATGATAAAAATCAGCCTGTGCAATTTGTGATTTTTGAGGTAATTTCAGCCATGGGTACTGTGGGCATGGGCGTAGGCATTACGCCGGAATGGAATTCGTGGTGCAAGTTGGTGCTGATTGCTACAATGTTTATCGGCAGAATAGGTATTTTAACCTTTGGTATGTCATTTTTTAATAAAAAAGCAGACCATTTGCGTTATCCTACGGAAAATATTATGATTGGCTAAGAGGAATGAAATATGAAGCAAAGTAAAAATAAACAATTTTTAATCATAGGCTTGGGCTTGTTTGGTACCAGCGTAGCGAAAACTCTATATAATCTTGGCTACGACGTTTTTGCTATGGACAGCGATGAGAATTTGGTGCAGAATTTAAGCAGCCAGCTGCCATATGTTGTTTGCGGCGATGCCAGCGATAAAAAAACGCTGCAATCTTTGCCGATAGAGGAGATAGATGCGGCAGTGGTTTCTATTGGCAGCTTGGAATGTAATATGCTGGCTACTATGATGCTTAAAGAAATGGGTGTGCCTAAGGTTATTGCTAAAGCTATCAATGAGCTGCACGGAGCAATGTTAAATAAAATTGGTGCTGATAAGGTTATCTATGCCGAAAAGGATATGGGCGAGCGTTTGGCTCATAATTTAATCTCTGCCAGCGTTATGGATTATATCGAGTTGTCCAAGGAAATCAGCGTAATGAGCCTGCATGTACCCGCAGAACTAGTAGGCAAAAATTTAATCGAGGCCGATTTGCGCCGACGCTACGACGTTAATGTAGTGGCGATTAAACGCGGCAGTCAAACGCTTGTTAATCCACGGGCACAGGAGATTTTTCAGCAGGGGGATGAAATTATTATTTTAGGTACGCATCAGGGCGTTAAACGTATGGGGGTAGATTTTTAATGGAACTTACAGGCTTGCAAAATCCGCAGGTGAAGGCTGCCGCAGAACTTAAGCAGAAAAAATATCGTCAACAGCGAGGCTTGTTTTTAGCAGAAGGTCTGCGTACCGTAGAAGAAGCGGTAGCTTATAACGCTGTAGAAAGCATTTTTTATACAGCCATTGAGGACGACAGAACGCGCGCAGTTTTGGAGCAGGCGGCAGCAAAGGGGATCAAGCTGTTTTGCGTGGCGGAAAATGTGATGAAAAAAATTGCCGATACAGAAACTCCTCAAGGAATTATTGCCGTATGTAAAATGCAGGTTGCAGCTTTAGAAAAGCTTTTAGCAAGCGGAAAAATGCTGCTGGTTTTGGATAGAGTGGGCGATCCGGGTAATTTGGGCACTATGCTGCGCACTGCCGATGCTGCCGGAATTGGCGGCGTGCTGCTTTTAAAGGGCAGCGCCGATATTTATGCGCCTAAAACCGTGCGAGCGTCCATGGGTTCCCTGTTTCACGTGCCGGTGCTGGCAGGTTTAAACGAGCAGCAGTTTATTGCCGAAGCGCATAAATCCGGTTACGAGCTGTTAGTTACTTGCTTGGACGGCGCAGATAATTTATATCAGGCAGATTTACACGGGCGCTTGGCTTTTGTCATGGGCAACGAGGCCAACGGCGTGAGTGCTGGCCTTTTGGCAGCGGCTGATAAACGTGTGTACATTCCCATGAAAGGACGTGCAGAATCGCTGAATGTGGCTATGGCTGCCGGAATTGTGATGTTTGAAGCGCTGCGCAGGCAGCTGTAAAAAGAAATATTTGCGCTGCGGCAATAGCTCTTGACAAAAAATCAAAATTATAATATAATATCTACATTATCTATGGAGAGGTTCCCGAGTGGCTAAAGGGAGCAGACTGTAAATCTGCCGCGTTTCGCTTCGTTGGTTCGAATCCAACCCTCTCCACCAACATTCGGCGGCGTAGCTCAGTTGGCTAGAGCATGCGGTTCATACCCGCAGTGTCCGCGGTTCGAATCCGTGCGCCGCCACCAATTTTCATCGCGGGGTGGAGCAGTTGGTAGCTCGTCGGGCTCATAACCCGAAGGTCGGTGGTTCAAGTCCGCCCCCCGCAACCAATTTAATATGCTGATGTAGCTCAGTCGGCAGAGCGTATCCT
>Ga0129309_1000146_pt1 | contig 63835 bp, 53 predicted proteins | sample L1105metagenome_FD_94439 | JGI IMG/M metagenome (GOLD analysis project Ga0129309, IMG submission 94439) | Ring-tailed lemur group fecal microbial communities from Wisconsin, USA - L1105 metagenome | ecosystem: Host-associated > Mammals > Digestive system > Large intestine > Fecal | place: USA...
CATGAGATTGAAAGCTGCGCCGGTATGTGGGCGCAAAAGAAGCTGGATACGGTCTATATCGGAGGGGGAACGCCGACGACGCTCGAGCCGGAGCAGATGGACCGCCTGCTGACAAAGCTGGAGGAAAGCTTTGACTACAGCCATCTCAAAGAATTTACGGTGGAGGCAGGAAGACCGGACAGCATCACGAAAGAAAAGCTGGAGACTCTGAGAAAACACGGTATCAGCCGTATTTCCATAAATCCCCAGACGATGAACGACAGCACGCTGGAGCTGATCGGCAGAAAGCATACGGTGAGACAGACGGTTGAAGCGTTCCGCATGGCAAGAGAGCTCGGCTTTGACAATATAAATATGGATCTGATCGTCGGGCTTCCCGGCGAGGGGTATGAAGAAGTGGAGTATACCATGCAGGAGGTGACGGCTCTGAAGCCGGACAGCGTGACCGTCCACTCCCTCGCATTGAAAAGAGCGACAAGGCTGAATCTGTTTAAGGACCGCTATCAGGAGATATCGTTTCAGAACAGCAGCAGGATCATGGATATGACGGCCCGTTATGCGGCGGAGGCCGGACTTTTCCCGTATTATCTGTACCGGCAGAAAAATATGGCGGGAAATTTCGAAAATGTAGGGTATTCCAGAACAGGCGCCGAAGGTATTTACAACATACTGATCATGGAAGAGAAACAGACCATCGTAGCCTGTGGTGCCGGAACCATAACCAAGAGGGTATTTCCGGACGGACGGATTGAACGGTGCGATAATGTGAAGGATGTGGCTCTCTATATAGAAAAAATCGACGAAATGATTGAGCGAAAACGAAACCTTTTTGCAGATTAGAAGCAGGTTTTGTTTTCTGAAATAGTACATCAAAAATGGGTTAGTACATCAAAAGTACATCAAAAAAATACCCAATAGTACTGAATAACACTTGATGATGTGTTCAAAAACCTAATAACTACGCCTTAAAGGACGAATTCATTTTAACAGATGAGTTTGTCCTTTTTTGTTATAGTCAATCAAAATTTTAGGAGGTAATGAGCATGAACAGTACAGCGTTAGGAGCAGAGAACATTATTTTTATTAGCGAAGCACATGAGAAATTTTTCCACGAGAAGTTAAAAGAAGTAAGGTATCAGGACGCATACCACAGAGCTTTGGTTTACTGTCTTGGAATTAGTGAGGATACAAGAAGAAATGTGTATAACATTTATGATTTCAAAACCGGATGTGTAAAGACAGAATGTCTGCATGAAGGATGGCAGACCAGCGGAAGTGTAAAAGTGGTTAGAATGGCATTTAACCTTTATTGTAACGGTATGCCTAGTGTTTCTGATTATGATGATGCAGAGGAACAGTTAAAAGAGAGTGGGCAGTATTCAGCAGAAGAATTGTTCTGTTGTGCCTACGCACCGTTTTTTTGGCAGGCGGTACAGATAAGGTATCCGGAATATGCGAGATACAATTACAAGCTGTACGCCATGCTTGGAGGAGCAGATTGATGTTAAAAGTAAGACTAATGGGTACAAAGAATGATATTAAGTGGTTTCAGAGGTTGTTACAGAGAAATCCAAAGGTGGAGGTTACAGAGTTTTCAGACCTCTATGAAAATAAAGGTACAAAGAGATTTTACCGAGTTTATGCGGAAGTAAGAAAGACAAATACAGTGGAAAAATAAAATCGTAAAGGAGAAATTATCATGTGTAAAGTTATAGCAATAGCAAATCAGAAGGGTGGAGTTGGAAAGACTACCACAACAAGCAACTTAGGAATTGGACTTGTAAAGCAGGGAAAGAGAGTCCTGCTGATAGATGCGGATGCTCAGGGCAGTTTAACTGCAAGTCTTGGGTTTTCAGAGCCGGATAAGTTAGAGATTACGCTTGCAACGGTAATGGCACAGATTATCAATGATGAGGAAATAGAAGCGGATTATGGAATATTGCACCATGAGGAGGGTATCGAGCTTATGCCCGGCAATATAGAGTTATCCGGTCTGGAGGTTTCATTGGTAAATGCTATGAGCAGAGAGCTTGTGATGCGTTCCTATGTGGAAAGTATCAGAGAAAATTATGACTACATACTGATTGACTGTATGCCCTCACTTGGAATGATTACCATAAATGCCTTTGCCTGTGCGGACAGTATTCTTATTCCTGTGCAGGCGGCATATCTGCCTGTAAAGGGCTTAGAACAGCTTATAAAGACGATTGGTAAGGTTAAAAGGCAAATCAATCCACGATTGGGAATTGAGGGGATTCTGCTTACTATGGTGGACAGCAGAACCAATTATGCAAGAGATATATCTGCACTTTTGAAGGACAGCTATGGAAGTAAGGTAAGGATATTTGAAAACTGTATTCCTATATCCGTAAGAGCTGCGGAAATATCGGCAGAGGGTGTCAGCATCTATCAGCATGACCCGAAGGGAAAAGTTGCAATCGCATATCAGTCATTGACAGAGGAGGTCATCACCTCTGCTCGTTCAAAGGAACTCGCACTTTGCGGTGCAAAGCAGGGAGGTGAGGGCGATGAGTAAAGCAGGAAGTGCTTCTAAAGTAAAAATCAGCACATTTGATGATTTGTTTGGTGGTGCTGATAGTGGAGTGGCAGGTAGCGGTGAGCAGGTTACAGAAGTTGCTTTATCGGACTTATATGAATTTAAGGGGCATCCGTTTAAGGTGCTTGATGATGACAAGATGAAGGAAACGGTGGAAAGTATTAAGAATTATGGTGTACTTATGCCGGGAATTGCTAGACCTAGAGCAGAGGGTGGCTATGAAATTATTGCCGGACACAGGCGTAAGCATGGCTGTGAGCTTGCAGGACTTTCCACAATGCCTGTATTTATCAGAAATTATACGGATGATGAAGCTACGGTAATCATGGTTGATACCAACATTCAGCGTGAGGATATATTACCGAGTGAAAAGGCAAAAGCCTACGCAATGAAGTACGAAGCTATGAAACATCAGGGTAAAAAAGGAAAAGGAAACAGTCTTGATGAAGTGGGGGAAGCCGCCGGCGAAAGTGGTAAAACCGTTCAGCGATATATCTGGCTTGCCCGATTATCGGATGAATTGCTCGAATTGGTGGATAAAAAGAAGCTCGGTCTGGTACAGGGTGTTGACATATCTTTTCTGTCGGAGGAAGCACAGCAATGGGTAGAAGTTGTGATAGAGGACAGCGGAGTAAATATGTCTACAACACAGTCGGCAAAATTGAAGGAATATGGGAAAAAGGGCGAATTAACAATGCCTATGGTAAAACTGATACTTACGGAGGAGAAGCCAAAGGAGAGAAAGTTTACGATGAAGGCTGACAGGCTCAGCAAATATTTTCCCGAAGATTTCTCAGAGGATGAAATAGAGAATGTCATTTACGGATTATTGGAGGAATGGCAAAATAAGCAGTAAAGGAGGCACGAATAGTGGGAGAAATTATAAAATTTGATTATTACTATGGAATCGAAGCAGAACAGTTCTCATTCTATCGTGTTCCACGATTACTGATTAAGGATAACCGTTTTAAGGGGCTTAGCAGCGATGCAAAGCTCCTGTACGGGTTGATGCTTGACCGTATGTCATTATCTATGAAAAATGGCTGGTTGGACGATGAAAACAGGGCGTACATAATTTACACAATCGACAACATCATGGAAGATTTGGGGTGTGGTAAGGATAAGGCTATTAAGGTGCTTGCAGAGCTGGATACCAATAAGGGAATCGGATTGGTGGAAAGAATACGTAGGGGACTTGGAAAGCCGGATATTATTTATGTGAAGAATTTTGTGATAATTGAGGAAAATGGCGAAAAACCGGGCAATTCCAAAGGGGTGGAAGATGCCGACTTGCAGAAGTCGGAAAAACCGACTTCAAGAAGTGGGAATGTCAGAGTTCAAGAAGTCGGAAAAGCCGACTTCAAGGAGTCGGAGATACCGACTTTAAGAAGTGGGGAAATCAGACTTCAAGAGGTGGGAGAATCAGACCCTAATTATACTAACTATAATAATACTGATTTGAGTCAGACGAATCCTATCTATCAATCCTCAGATGATAGGATGGATGGGACTGACGAAGTGCTTACATACATGGAGTTAATTAAGGAAAATCTGGAATATGATTACCACATGAAATATGACAGCAGTAATGACAGGGAATTGTTTGAAGATATTTATAACCTTGTCTGTGATGTGGTATGCGTGAAACGAAAGACTATCCGCATTGGTGGAGAGGATTATCCTTATGAGCTTGTGAAGTCCCGTTTCTTAAAACTGAACCACAGCCATATTGAGTATGTCCGGGGCAGATTGCAGGAAACCACAACGAAGATTACCAACATTCGAGCGTATTTATTGACAACACTTTACAATGCTCCTGCAACCATTTCCCATTTCTATCAGCAGGAGGTTCAGCATGATATGTATGGAGGAGGTTGGCATGAAAAGGGTATTGTTTAATATTGTGATACCGCTATCGGTTATGGTGCTGTGGATGATTACCTGTTATCCGGTATGTAATAAAGCAGAGGGATTTGATTATTTTCAATACTGGATAATGGTTGGCTGTCCTTATGGCATCCGTAAAATGTGTATGTTTCTGATACCAAGAAATTTTGGTATTGCAGGAAGTATGGGTGTACTTGCACTAAACTGTATTGTAGGCGGTCTGATAGGGGGTATTGTATTGATTATAAGGGTTATAAAAATATTCATAGAAATACTTAGTGTAATCACAGGACACTTTTGGACATCGTGTCCAGAAGGAAATGGAGGTACGGAATGAAGAAAGATACCTATATATCCATAGAGGAGCGGGAAAAATGCAGGAAAGTGGCGGATGCGTTTACAGAACTGTATGAGAAAGAAGATATTGTTGTGTTGGATGCAGGCAAATACGGATATGTAAAATTGCAGTATTATAAAGAGCCATTTGGATTTGATGATGTATTTACATATACGGACAGCAGGGAATTGTTTGATGACCTGTGGGATGAATGGTTTAATGGCAGGTTGTTGGAATTTGCAAGTGATACGCCGATGATGGAGTTTGATTATCCGGATATTTTCAAATGTTTGCCAAAGGATAAACAAAAGGAGCTTATGGATAAGAAGATTGCTTTTGCAGAAGAAGCAGGAATTATATTGTAACAGGAAACAGCGTCAGGGCAGTTATGAGTCGAAAGATTTGTAGCTGCCCTTTTTTTATTGCTTTTGGACATCGTGTCCAAAGGCGGAAAGGAGCAGAATGAGATATTTAATACATCGGCTGTTTGTTCCACCTTAGTGTTACGGGAGAAGCTGACAGACAATCAAGGAGGTACTGATGCAGGAGGAAGTAACACAGAAAACAATCGCCCTTGTGATTAAGACCTCGAAATTAAATGCCAGCGTATTAAAGGCAGCGATGAGGATGTACTTAAATCATCGTAAACAGCAGGCACAGAATAAGCATGGTAAAGTGCCTGTGAAAAAGCTGGTAGGAGAAGGTGTGGGAGTATCGTCTATTGAAGTAACTGACAATAATATCAAAGCCTTTGAGCGGGTAGCTCGTAAATATAATGTTGATTTTGCAGTTAAGAAAGATAAGACTACTGACCCACCGAAATATATGGTCTTTTTTAAGGGCAGGGATGCCGATGTGATTGCACAGGCATTCAAGGAATTTGTTTATGGTAATGAGAAAAAGAAGGGCAGAGCTTCCGTAAGGGAGAAGCTGAACAAGTTCAGGGAAAAGGTGTCGCAAGATAAGAACAGGGAGCGTAGCCGGGAGAAAAATAAGGACAGGGGGCAGAGCCTATGAGCAAAATCGTAGATGGTATTGCCAAAGACCTAAAAGCTATCCCGAAGAAACTCAAATCCAAGAATTCCGGTGCTGATACCAAGAAACTGATACTTTTAAATCTGCCTTATATCCTTGCCGGGTACTTTGTGGATAAGGTGGCTTGGCTGTGGCGTATTAGTGAAGGGGATAATGCTTCTGACAAGCTCATGATTGTCATGGGACAGATGGAGAAATTATTTACCAATCCGTTGCCGAGCTTTCATCCAAAGGACTTACTTATAGGAGTGATTGGCGGTGTTACTCTGCGACTTGTGGTGTATTTTAAGGCAAAGAATGCCAAAAAATTCAGACAGGGTGTAGAGTATGGTTCTGCCAGATGGGGCAATGCAAAGGATATTGAGCCTTATATGGATGAAGTGTTTGAAAATAATGTGCTTCTGACACAGACCGAAAGGCTTATGATGTCCGGCAGACCCAAAGAGCCAAAGTATGCGAGAAATAAAAACATTCTTGTTATTGGTGGTTCGGGTTCCGGTAAGACACGATTTTTTGTGAAGCCGAATCTTATGCAGATGCACAGCTCCTATGTGGTCACAGACCCGAAGGGAACTGTTCTTGTGGAATGCGGCAAGATGTTAAAAAAGGGAAAATATAAAATAAAGGTTCTCAATACCATAAATTTTGCAAAATCCATGCACTACAATCGTGCGACTTGTTCGCCGCTGAAAAGGCGGCGCACAGCGCTGTATTAAAAACAGTTCTGTGAACTGATAATTCAAGAGGTGGAATGAAGGGGTAACGCCCTAAAACGCCTCCCCTGAGACTCCGACATGCGTTATTGGTTACAATGACGTGTGAAGCTCGGTGAAGTCGGCAGAGAGATGCCGTAGCAGGTAAAGCTGACGAAAGCTATCCAGAGGTGGATGGTGCATCCTATATGTCGGGGGTCTAAAAGATACCCATGGTGAGAATGGCAGAAATGTCTGACGAAACTCCCGAATGTAAAGGTCTATAAGTGCCACACTCAGAAATGTGTGTGTGGGTTAATGCCCAGGCAGTGCGGTCTAGTAGAAATGGTTGTTACGAAAAACCGTAGCGTGTTATAGGCGCGTTCAAGCTGTCAGGTCTAGAGGGAACACCTAAAGGTATGAATGTACAGATAGTTTTATCGGAACAAGGAAAGGTAGGAAGTCCAAAGGGATAATCCGTCGAAGAATAATAAGCGGATGAATTCCTGCTGAAAAGCAGTGATCGAACCGAAGATATCGTCTGCGAAAAAGAGGACGATTAGGAATGGTCACGAGTCAGGCAGAATGTCAGCAGTACACAAACACTATTCATGCAGTCGAGTAGGAAAAAGAAATTATCGCTCGAATTCAAAGGAATGGGGTGATGTACATGGCACAGAAAGCTAAGAAGAAAAGTAAAATGCGCCATGCGGAGTATTATGATATGCAGAAAACTTTTGATGAGTTATATGCAGATAGCAAAGATGGGAAAACATTTGGAAATCTGATGGAAATAATCAGTTCACCACAAAACATTATGCTTGCATATAGAAATATCAAGAGTAATGAAGGCAGTCATACCGCTGGCACGGATGGGCGAACAATCGAGTCATTAGCAGTAATGTCAGAGGACAAGTTTGTAGAACTCATCCAAAAACAATTTAGGAGGTATGAACCAAAGGCAGTAAGGAGAGTAGAAATACCAAAACCAAATGGAAAGCTAAGGCCTTTAGGGATTCCGTGTATCGCAGACCGAATAGTACAGCAATGTATTTTGCAGGTCATGGAACCTATCTGTGAAGCAAAATTCTATGAGCACTCTTATGGATTCAGACCGTGTAGGAGCGCAGAGAATGCGATTTCATATGCGTATGGATTAGCTCAGATGAATAAACTTCATTATGTAGTTGATGTGGACATTAAAGGATTTTTTGATAACGTAAATCACAGAAAACTATTAAAACAGATATGGACTTTAGGTATACGGACACCAAGTTAATCCAAATTATCAAAGCTATGCTAAAAGCACCTATCGTAATGCCTAACGGGGAAACAGTCTATCCGACTAAGGGTACACCACAAGGTGGTATCCTATCGCCCCTACTTGCAAATATTGTTCTAAATGAACTAGATTGGTGGATTGCTTCACAATGGGAAGATATGGTAGGGCACATGGTGCACCCATGTAAAATAACATACTATCCCAATGGTGCAGAAAAAAGATGTAACAGCTATACAGCTTTGAAGAAAAGCAACCTCAAAGAAATGCGAATTGTTCGTTATGCGGATGATTTTAAGATATTTTGCAGAACCAAAGAAGATGCAGATAAAACTTATTTTGCAGTTAAAGACTGGCTGTGGAAACGTCTAAAGCTAGAGGTCTCTGATGAGAAATCAAAGGTGACGAATCTTAGGAAACGAAGCAGTGAGTTTTTAGGGTTTCAAATAAAACTTAGGCGCAAGAGAAACTCATGGGTTATCACTTCAAATGTATGTGACAAGGCAATGAAGCATATCAAGAAGGAACTGTCGGAGGCAGTCAGAGCAATACAAAGCAGTAAAACAGCCGAAGAAATAAGTTTTAAAGTGAGTGACTATAACGCCAAAGTTATAGGAATGCAGGATTACTACTGCATTGCTACACGGGTTAACTTGAATTTCAGAGATATCGCTCGTCCTATAAACGGTCAGCTTCTCCACCGCATAGATGGGATAAAGAAGCATGGCGATATCAAGAATAAATATCTGAGGAAAAGATATGGGAAATCGCGACAAATGCGTTGGATAGGAGAAACACCTATAGTACCACTAGCGTTTGTGCAACTAAAAATACCAATGCGCAAAAGTCGTAAAATTAACCCATACACTCCCGAAGGTAGAGTGGAGATACACGATAATCTAAAGATTGATGTGGAATCAATGCTCTGGCTCATGCGACATCCAATACCAACAGAGTCAGTCAGATTTAATGATAATCGAGTTTCGCTATACGCGGGGCAAGATGGTAAATGCGCTATTACAGGCAAAGAATTGAATGTGATGACATGTATATGCTATAGAAAATCTAATGCATGCAAAAGAGGTATTGATAGTTACCAAAACCTATTGCTGTTATCTAAGCAGGGAATGGAAATCGTCAGTTTAAAGGACATGCAGACTGTAGCATCACTGGTAAAAAAATACTCTTTAGATGCCAAGGTGATTACTAAAATAAACAAACTGCGCGCTACCGCAGGATTATCTCGAGTAGAGATAGAGTAGCAAACTTAGCCCATGTGAAAGAGTGATTGTGTATCACTGCTGAAGCTATGCTTGATGGAACGCCGGATGCGGTGAAAGTTGCATGTCCGGTGTGAAGTGGGGGAAAACCTGGAGATTATATCAAAGGGTTACCTATCACTATCATTTGCTTATATCCGAAGCGAAAAGGATATTTTGAAACTTGTAAACACAATTATAGTCAACACCAAAGGAGAGGGACAGCAATCCGGTGAGGACTTTTGGGTCAAAGCCGAAAAACTTTATTACACAGCACTTATCGCATACATCTGGTATGAAGCTCCGGAGGAGGAGCAGAATTTCGCTATGCTGATTGATTTGATTGATGCAAGTGAAGCGGGGGAAGATGATGAGAATTTCAAAAATGCGGTAGATTTACTGTTTGAGGAATTGGAAGCGGATGATCCGAACCATTTCGCAGTAAGGCAGTATAAGAAATACAAACTTGCAGCGGGAAAAACAGCTAAATCCATATTGATTAGCTGTGGTGCAAGGTTAGCACCATTTGATATTAAGGAACTGCGTGAGCTGATGGAGTACGATGAGCTGGAACTGATAGAAATAGGCAGGGAAAAAACTGCCCTGTTTGTTATTATCTCTGATACGGATGCCACCTTTAATTTTGTGGTATCAATTATGTATTCGCAGTTATTTAATATTCTCTGCGATTTGGCAGATGATGTATATAACGGAAGATTGCCCGTTCATGTAAGGTGTCTACTGGACGAATTTGCGGTGCGCTCGTAAGTGGCTCATTTGTCACGTGGGCTTGTTTGTAATCTATCTTTAGCAAGATAGTAGGTTCAATGTGAGGACTTTAACAAGGTCTTACTCCTATCATCAACCGACTTATCCGAAAGCGAAAGCAGACGGGGAGTATAGCATGTCGGGAACGGTGCTATTTGGTCAACTATCAGACCATGAACGGGCATCAAGATGAAAAGTTATGTATGAGGTTAAACAGCTATACTGCTTGAACGACAGCCAGAGGTGCTTTATCGTCAGCACTAGCGGAAGATAGTTATATACGCTAGGTAGCATTTGGTGTACACAGAGTTGTGCGAACTGTGATACACATCACATTCAATGCTAACCATCTACAATAAGTATGAAAATGGCGAAAATCGTAACCGACAACATAACGTGTTTGTACAAACAAGACTAAACGAGGATAACCTAAATCAGAATGCTTTCATTTAAAGCTATGACAGTACGTGTCTGAATATCTGACATGGTTACGGAGTCTTCGTAGTAGTCCGAGGCGGTAACACCGACCACATGGCGAAGGGAGACAGCTATACGACTAAAATAATTAAGGAAAGGTGTGTGAGACACTATGAGAAGTCCAAAGATTATTTTGGAAAACCTACAGAAACACTCGAAAGAGGAAAACTACAAGTATGAGAGACTGTACAGAAATCTATATAATGAAGATTTCTACTTGCAGGCTCTACAAAACATTTATTCCAACAAGGGTGCAATGACACCTGGAATAGATGGATTGACTCTCGACGGATATGGTAAAGAAAGAATTGATAAAATTATTGAATCAATCAAAAATCATTCCTATCAGCCGAAACCAGTGCGCAGACAGTATATCAAAAAGAAGAATGGAAAAATGCGACCGCTGGGAATATCATCATCGGATGATAAGCTAGTGGAAGAGATATTGAAAATGATTTTGGAGAGTATTTATGACCCTACATTTTCAAATTATTCGCATGGATTCAGACCGAACAAAAGCTGTCACAGCGCCTTGCTACAGGTACAGCATAACTTTACAGGAGTAAAATGGTTTGTTGAGGGAGACATCAAGTCATACTTTGACACCATAGACCATCATAACCTTATAACAATCTTGCGGAAAAGGATTAAAGATGAAGCATTCATAGAACTGTTATGGAAGTTTCTCCACGCAGGGTATTTGGAAAATTGGACGTATAACGCTACGTACAGCGGAATCGCTCAAGGCTCTGGAATAAGCCCTATTTTGGCAAACATCTACCTTAATGAGTTTGATATGTTTATGGAAAACTATAAGAAAGATTTTGACAAGGGAAATGAAAGAGAGATTGGAGCCGATTATTACAAAGCCAAAATAGTACACCAAACCTATGCGGAGCGAGTAGCAAGGGAATGGGTGAACTACTCCGAAGAAGAAAAGAAAAATGCTGTAAAACGAAAAGCGGAACTCAAAAGAGAATTTCAGAAATATCCGAGTAAGAATCCTATGGACGGCAGCTATAAACGAATCCAATATGTAAGATATGCCGATGATTTCCTAATCGGTGTCATTGGAAGTAAAAGTGACGCTGAACAGATAAAATCAGACATAGGAAAATTCTTTACGGAACACTTAAAATTGGAATTATCAGAGGAGAAAACGCTGATTACGAATAGCAAGGATAAGGCGAGATTCTTAGGATATGATGTAACCGTTTGCAATGACAATTCCTTAGCTAAAGTCAAGGGTAGAGGTACAACAAGAATCTACACCAATAAAATTAAGCTATACCTTCCTAAAGATAAATGGATAGGAAAGCTTCTGAACTATGGTGTACTGAAAGTGGTGTCTAAACCCGAACAAAAAGAGGTATGGAAACCATTACAGAGGGACGAATATATATTTCTACCTCCGCATGAAATTGTGCGAAAGTATAATGCACAGATAAGAGGAATTTACAATTACTACCGCTTGGCAAGTAATGTATCAGTCCTTAATAAGTTTTATTATGTGATGGAATACAGCATGTATAAAACGCTTGCTGCGAAATATCGAATCACAATGACAAAGGCAAAGCTGAAATTTACTAAAGACAGAGAGTTCAAAGTACCATATAAAACCAAGAATGGTACAAAATACGCTATATTTTACAACAACGGATTCAGAAAAGTTAAAAGTGCACTTGGAAGCTATACGGATATAATTCCGGAATACGAGCAGATGAATAAGCCGAAAGAATTATTTTTCAGATACAAGGCTAACGTCTGTGAAATGTGTAGTGCATACGTACCATCTGTAAAGGTCTACCAAGTAAAGAATATGAGCGATATAAAAATTGATACACCCTGGGGTGCAGTAATGAAAAAGAAACAAAGAAAAACGCTTGTAGTATGTGAAGAATGCTATAACAGAATTCACAAATAATATAGGAATGTATAGTAGAGAGCCGTATACATCGAGAGGTGTACGTGCGGTTCGGGGGCGAGGATTTGGAAACCTGCTGTAGCAATACAGTAAGGCGCTAAGTTCTTAGCCTACAACATCGGGCAGATTCCACAGTTTGAGAAGCTGATAGCTACTATCCGCAGCAGGGAAATATCAGCTTCTATTATTTTGCAGTCGAAGTCGCAGCTAAAAGCAATTTATAAGGACAATGCAGATACCATAGAGGGCAATTGTGATACCACACTATTCCTTGGTGGAAAGGAAAAGACCACATTAAAAGAGTTGGCAGAGGTTTTGGGTAAAGAAACTATTGACCTTTATAACACCTCTGATACCAGAGGTACATCGCAGTCCTACGGTCTGAATTATCAAAAGACTGGAAAAGAGCTTATGAGTCAGGATGAGATTGCGGTCATGGACGGTGGGAAGTGTATCATGCAGCTTAGGGGTGTGAGACCTTTTTTCTCAGATAAATTTGATATTACGAAGCACAAAAGATACAGCGAGCTGTCCGATTATGACCCGAAAAATGCCTTTGACATTGAGCAGTATGTGAAGCATCAGCATCACATGAAAATTACACCAAACACGAAGGTGGATGAAGCCTTTGAGTGTGGCGAAGTCACAGGCGAATAACGATGACAACTGAATATTGAGTTTTGGACATCGTGTCCAAAGGTGCAGGGAGTTTTGAAAATAGGAAACATTCAAAGCTCCTTTTTAAATGAAAAAAATTAGGAAAGAAATGAGGTTAAATCCTCTGCTCGTCAGAGGACTCGCATTTTCTTACAGAAAACAAGGAGGATTATTTAAAATGGCATTTTTTACAACAGCAATTACAGGATTAAAGGTAGTAGTAACAGCAATCGGCGGTGGTGTCGGTGTATGGGGCGTTATCAATCTGTTAGAGGGTTATGGTAACGATAATCCCGGTGCAAAGTCACAGGGTATGAAGCAGCTCATGGCAGGTGCGGGTATCGTTATTATTGCACAGACGGTGATTCCTCAGCTTACAACTCTGTTCTCATAATTTATGGGTTCAATCATTGACAAGATAACTGAGTTTATAAAGGAAATGCTGCAAGGGTGGGTGCTTGATAACCTTGAAACCATGTTTACGGATGTGAATACCAAGGTCGGCACGATTGCCGGAGAGGTTGGACAGACACCTAGCTCTTGGAACAGTGGTATTTTTTCTCTGATAGAGAACCTGTCAGAGTCGGTTATGGTTCCCATAGCAGGAATGATTATCAGTGCGATACTCTGCTATGAGCTGATTACAATGGTTATGGACAAAAACAACATGCACGAAGTAGGTAGCGAATTATTTTTTCGCTACCTGTTCAAAGCATGTATAGCGGTGCTTATGGTAAGTTACACCTTTGATATTACTATGGCTATTTTCGATGTGGGCAATCATATCGTAACAAGCGCCGCAGGTGTGATTACAGGGGATACCTCACTTGATGTGACAAGTACCCTGACAACCATGTTTAACAATCAGCTTTCGTCTATGGGAATAGGAGAACTGATAGGACTTGGAATTGAAACCATGATTGTCAGCCTGTGTATGAAAATCATGTCGCTCCTCATCACCGTCATGCTTTATGGGCGAATGATTGAAATATACCTTTATATTTCAGTAGCTCCCGTACCGTTTGCGACACTCAGCAACAGGGAGTGGGGAAGTATTGGAAACAACTACATTAAAGGACTGTGTGCGTTAGCATTTCAGGGCTTTTTCATTATGGTATGCGTGGGTATCTACTCGGTACTCGTATCGGCGGTTGCTGTGGCAGCAAACTTACATACTGCACTCTGGTCGGTAGCGGCTTATACCGTAATCTTATGTTTCAGTCTGTTTAAGACAGGCTCACTTGCAAAATCAATTTTTAATGCTCACTAACGGGCATTGGAAAGGAGTATTTATGGCAATATCAGTATCAGTGCCAAAGGATTTAAGTGGGATAAAGACAAAAGTAGCCTTAAACCTTACCAAACGACAGCTTATCTGCTTTGGAGGAGCTGCGGGTGTGGGAATCCCTTTTTACATCTTCACAAAAGATGTGATAGGAACACAGGCGGCGGCACTTATTATGGTGGCAATCATGCTGCCATTTTTCTTTTTGGCTATGTATGAAAAGGACGGATTTCCGGCAGAGAAGGTAGTTTATTTTATGATAAGGCAGAAAATCCTAACGCCGGGTATCCGTCCGTATAAATCGGAAAATCTCCATAAACAGTTGGAGGAAAGAGAGAAACTAAAAAAGGAGGTAGCATACCTTGAGCGAAAAGCAAGGCAAAAGCAGTAAGTCACTCTTACAGAAACTAATGGATATGTTCAATCCACAGCCGGGACTTACGAAGGAAGAAAAAAAGAGATATGCAGATGCCAAGCATAAGCTGGAGGGGAATGGTAAAGGGAAGGAAGTGCCGGATACTGCACAGAAAACCATTACCTTTCGGAAGATGTATCGTGATGGTATCTGTCAGGTCACACCTACCTATTACACCAAAATGGTAGAGTTTTATGACATCAATTATGACCTGTTGGAAATAGATGACCAAGGGGATATTTTAGAGGAATACAGTAAGCTCATCAATTATTTTGACCCGTCCATTAAGTTTGAATTGTTCTTATTCAACAGGCAGGTCAACGAGCAGACATTGGTGGAGCAGTTTGACATACCTTTGCAGGAGGATGGATTTAATGACATCCGAGAGGAATATACAGCCATGTTAAAGAAACAGGCGGCAAAGGGCAACAATGGTATCATCAAATCCAAATATATTATTTTTGGTGTGGAGAGCAAAGGCTTTAAGGAAGCAAGGTCAAAACTTGCAAGTATTGAAGCGGATGTAATCAAGAATTTCATAAACATTGGCACTCATGCCAAGAGCCTTGACGGAAAGGAAAGACTGCGTGTCCTGCACGAATATTTCAATCAGGATACCATGGAGCCTTTCCGTTTTTCATTTAAGGAACTGGCAGAGTCCGGTAAAAGTGTGAAGGATTACATTGCCCCGCCGGGCTTTGATTTCCGTTATCCGAGCCGCTTTAAGTCGGGCAAGATGTATGGCAGCGTTCACTATCTGGATATTATTGCCCCGAAGTTTACGGATGAGCTGTTAAAGAAGCTTCTTGATATTGATGACAACATCACAGTTACCATGCACATGCAGACAATGGACCCGGTAAAGGCAATCAAGAACCTAAAAGGTGCGTTATCCAATATTCAGAAGATGAAGATTGAGGAGCAAAAGAAAGCAGTCCGTTCCGGTTATGACATGGATATTTTACCAACGGACATCATTACCTATGAAAAAGATACCTTGGAGCTTTTGGAGGACTTAAATTCAAGCAATCAGAAGATGGTAAAAATGACTTTTCTTATTACCTGTTTTGGCAGAAGCAAACGTGAGCTTGAAAATCTGACTCAGAGAGTGACGGGTATCGTGCAACAGGCAAACTGTAATCTCAGATGTATGCAGTATTTACAGGAACAGGGACTTATGGCTTCTGCCCCTATCGGATGCAATAACACAGGCATTGAGAGGGATTTGACTACCAAGAGTACCGCTATCTTAGTTCCATTCTGTACACAGGAGTTATTTATGCCTGCTCCAGCAATTTATTACGGGTTAAATGCCCTTAGTAACAACATGATTATGGCAGACCGTAAAAGGCTTCGTACACCTAACGGGGTAATACTTGGAACACCGGGTTCCGGTAAGTCCTTTAGTGCGAAAAGAGAGATTTTGTCCTGTTTTCTAATGACAAGGGATGATGTGATTATCTGTGACCCGGAAGGGGAATATTTTGCCCTTGTGGGAGCATTAAACGGACAGGTGGTAAGACTTGCCACCAATTCAAAGGATTACTTAAATCCCATGGATATACAGCTTAGTCATAAAAATGATAAAGAAGCATTGAAACTGAAATCGGACTTTCTGATTACCCTGTGCGATTTGATTGCCGGAGGAAAGGACGGTCTGGAGAACGATGAAAAGGGTATCATTGATGAGTGTATCAGACATATTTATGATGATTATTTTGCCAATCCCGTACCGGAGAATATGCCAATCCTTGAAGATTTGTATAATGCCCTGTTAGAGCATAAGAATAAAAAAGCGGAGAGAATTGCTAACTCTCTTGTGCTGTATGTGCATGGTTCGCAGAATTATTTTAACCACAGAACCAATGTAGACAGCAACAACCGAATCATGTGCTTTGACATCAGGGATTTGGGTAATCAGTTAAAAGAGATTGGAATGTTAATTGTACAGGATGCGGTGTGGAACAGGGTATCACTTAACAGGGAGAAGCGAATTGCCACCAGATATTACTGTGATGAGTTCCACCTTTTATTAAAGGAGCGTCAGACTGCCATTTATTCGGTGGAGATATGGAAGCGTTTCAGAAAGTGGGGCGGCATTCCCACAGGTTTGACACAAAATGTAGGTGATTTCCTTAAGTCAGAAGAAATTGAGGGTATTTTAGGTAACTCTGATTTTGTGTACCTGTTGAACCAGAATGCGAAGGATCAAGCCATACTTGCGGATAAGCTGGGGCTTTCCGAAAAACAGCTTGCCCATGTAACCAATTCAGAACCGGGTTGCGGTCTGATTTTATTTGACCATTATGTGATTCCATTTATTGATAAATATCCGACTGATACAAAGACCTATGCGATTATGAACACGAAGCCGGAGGAAAGTGTAAAGCAGGGGGATAGTGAATAATGGATAAGAAAAAGAAACAAACATCGGCTGCATTTAAGGAGGATAAGGGTGCTTTTACAGGGCATGAGGAGAAAAAGACAGCCACCAAGAAAGCACAGAAAAGAGCTTCCGACAATCAGCCGAGGGATGCAGATGCCCCTTTTGGACAGGATGTCCAAAAGGGGAAGGAAAGTGAAACTGTAAAAAATGATTTTTCCAAAGAGGATAATTCCTTTACGGAGGAAGAAAAGAAGCAGGATGGCACATCTACTAAAGATGATTACCGAAGGCGGGATACCTATCATCAGTCACAGAAAAAGGGAACGTACCGCCGGAGGGAGTATCAGGACAGGGAGAGGACGAAGCACTCTGAATTTTCACAGCATTTTCAGACACAGGATACTACTTTTAAACCGGATACAGACAGTGAGTTTAAGGGCAGTAAAAAATATGACAGGCTAAAAAATAAGGCTGAAAAGGCTGGGGAGAAAACCGAGAAGGCGAGAAAGAAAATCCCTAAGAAAACAGAGTATTCCTTAGAGCGTGTTTTTGATGAAAAGACGGGTACTGCCAAATATGTATTGACCGCAGTAAAAAAAGATAAGCAGTTTAAGCCGGACGGTCCTGTGAAGATGTTTGCAGACCGAGTGGAAGCTGAGTCTACCAATTATGCACACAGTAAGATTGCAGAGGTGGAAAAGGAAAATTCCGGTGTGGAAGCTGCCCATAAGACGGAGCAGAAATTTGAGGACGGATACCATTTCATAAAAAGGCATTACAAATCAAAACTGCAACGACAGCATGAAAAGGTGGCGAAGCTTGAAAAGAAGCAGATGAAAGCGGAAGTCAACTTCCGGTATCAGAAGTTTTTGGAAGAAAATCCGCAGATGAATGAAAAGACCTTAAAGAAGCAGTTACAGAAGCGTATGCAAAAACAGCGGATTAAGAGAGAGTATGCAAAGGCAAAAAGAGCCGGGCAGAGTGCAAAGGGAGCAAAAGAAGCAACGGTAAAGACCGCTAATTTTACAACGATGGTGGCAAAGAAGATACAGGAGCTTGCAAGCAGGAATGTATCGCTGTTTGTAACCATTGGTATTTTTGCACTTATTCTGATTATGCTTATGACTGCCATATCTTCCTGTGGAGCAATGTTCTCCGATGGAATGAGTACCACAATGGCAGGCAGTTATATGAGTGTTCCGGCAGAGATTGACGGGGCAGATTTGGCATTTTCGGAGCTTGAAATGGAGCTTCAGAAAGAAATCAATGCCATAGAAACGGATTATCCGGATTACGATGAATACCGCTACAATTTAGATGCCATAGGGCATGACCCGTATGATTTAATCAGTTATCTGTCTGCGGTTTATACGGAGTTTACTGCAAGTGAGGTACAGGCTATTATTGAAAGTCTGTTTGAGGAAATGTATGAGCTGACCATAACGCCGACTACGGAAACGAGAACCAGAACCGTTACAAAGACAGGCACAAGAACAGTCACAGACCCGGAAACGGGAGAGGAAGTAGAGGAAGAATACGAGTATGAGGAGGAAGAAGAATATACCGTAACAATCCTTGAAGTGACATTAACTGCAAGGGATTTATCTGAAATTGTTGCAGGATACATGAATGAGGAGCAGAAAGAACTATATGCTTTTTACAAGGAAACGCATGGTCTGATACAGCAGTTTTATTCTCCCCTTGATTTGTACTGGTATCAGTATATCAGCAGTTATTACGGTTATCGTATCAATCCAATCACAGGAGAGGCGCAGTTGCACAGGGGCGTGGATATAGCTGTGCCGACAGGTACAACGGTTTATGCGGCGATGGACGGAACAGTTACCACAGCGGCGTATGATGCCTATTATGGCAATTATGTGGTAATTGAAAACAGCGAAGGGTACTGTACCAAGTATGCACACATGGACACTTTAAGTGTGAGTGCAGGGCAGACGATTACACATGGTACGGTTATCGGAACTACCGGAAACACAGGAAGCAGTACGGGCAGTCATCTTCATATTGAGTGTATGTATAACGGGGAGTATTATAACCCGTTATTTTATTTTGATGCAGGAGAGGAAACCCTGTATGGGGAAGCTCCAAACGGAGGAAGCGGTGGAGGAAATGTGACACCACCGGATTCCTATGATGATGCAACCGTACAGGCTCTTATGGAAGAAGCCGCAAAGTATCTTGGTTATCCGTATGTGTGGGGCGGTTCTTCTCCGTCCACAAGTTTTGACTGTTCCGGATTTGTCTGCTGGGTATATACCAACAGCGGAGTCCACAATCTGCCACGAACCACAGCACAGGGCATTTATGACCAATGTACGCCTGTATCAGTAGCGGATGCCAAAGCCGGAGATATTATTTTCTTTACGGGTACATACAATTCATCCGGTCCGGTCAGTCATGTGGGTATCTATTGCGGCGATGGTGTAATGATTCATTGCGGTGACCCAATCAAATATGCTTCTATCAATACCTCTTACTGGCAGAGTCATTTTTACAGTTTTGGAAGATTGAATTAAACAGCAGGAAGTGAGGATTTATGACAAAGGAGAGAATCGAAAAGGAGCTTGTAAAGGTAAGGGAACAGCTTGCCATTATGCAGGCAAGGGCAAAGGATTTGGAAGAACAGAAGCAGATGGCAGAAGATGCGGAGAAAATGAAATTTATTGAGAAAAACAAGATTTCATTGGAACAGCTTATTTTACTAAACAAGCTCAGCGAAAACGAGATTGCACAGCTCCTCAAGCAAAAAGAAGAAGAGGAATTGCTGGCAGAAATAGAAAAAGAAAAGAAGGAGGCTCATAGCCATGAAAAAAATGAAGTTATCTCATAAGACGGTGTTATCGCTTGTTTTATCGGCGGTGTTACTGTGTATGCCTGTGGCGGCATTTGCCATGAATGAGGGCAATTCTATCAGCGTACAGGCAGAAGATTTGAAACAGGAGGAAACCACTTCTGGACAGGATGTCCAGAACACAGAAAATGCAACAGAGGAAAATGCAACCGAAGCTGCGACTACGGAAAATACAGAGGACAGTACCGGGGAGACAGAAGAAGGCGGTACAGTATCCGGTAATGACATAGCAGAGCCGGTTTGTATCTGTGAGGACAGGTGCGGTGCTTATGATTATGACAAAGATTGCGAAGTATGTGCAGAGGATTACAGGGAATGTGAATATAAAACACCCAATGTACGCATTACCATTAACCAGCCGCAGGGGTGGTACAACGATAGTGCTACCGTAACCTTTGGCGTAAAAGACATTGCTTCCACAGGTAATTTTGAGATTGCAATGGTACAGGCAAAGGTAGGACAGAACGGAAGCTGGAGCGAAGTGACAGAGGATATGGAGCTTGAAGTATCCGAGAATTGTACGGTGTATGTGCTTGTGACAGACCAGAAGGGCAATACCTACGAAAAGAACCGTTCCATTCGCTGCTTTGATACCACAAGACCTACCTTAAATGCGGCGGTAAGTGACGGACTGTTAAGTGTACAGGTGCATGATACGGATTCTGGTGCAAAGGCAGTATATGTGAACGGATATGAGTTTTCAAACCTTACAAATGGCACATTAAATATCCGTTTACAGCAGTTTGATGCCGGGTATCAGTATTTTACCATTTCCGCACTTGATAATGCCGGAAATATGTCAGAGGTATATAAAACTGCCAATCCCTACTATAAAGACCCTGCCGATGAGAGTGATGAAAATCCTGCGGAGCAGTTGCCAAAAAGTGCAGAAGCTACCAAGCCGGGAAATGCGACTGCCATTGTAACGGAGCATACCAAAACGGACAGCAATGGCAATACCACTTCACAGACGAGTGCGGCAGAGCAGAAGAAACAGGCATTTGCAGAAGCAGACAGGATAGAGCAGGAGGAATTAGGCGAAGGGGAAGATACAGAGGAAGCAGAACAGGGCAAAGAATTTTATACCATTCAGACTGCAACAGATAAGGTGTTTTATCTGATTATCGACAGAGACGGGGAGCAGGAAATGGTGTACTTCCTTACAGAGATTACGGAAAATGACCTGTTAAATGTTACTTCTGACAACAGCGAAACCTTACCGAAAAATTCCGCTGCACTGGAGTCTGCTATTCCTGTAACGGATAGTGCATTGCCTAACAATAATACGGAGCCGGAAGATGTGGAGCAGACGGAAGTTGTGGAAGGTACAGAGGAGAATACAGAGGATGCCGAGCAGGAACAGGAGCCGGAAGAACAGGCAGAGCCTAATCCTATGATTTCCTATGTGCTGATTGGTGGTCTTGCAGTTGCATTTATAGGTGGAGCTTATTATTTTAAGGTTGTTCGCAAGAAGAAAGAAGATTTTATTGAGGATGAGGACGAAGATGAGGAGGACGAGGAAGAAGTCTTTGAAAATGAAGAGGAGGACGAGTCCGATGATGATTTCTTCGATGAGGATCAGCAGTAATGAAAAAATATGGAGCGATATTGGCTGACCCGCCTTGGCAGTACCGGGTATATTCCAAAAAGGGATTAGGACGGAGTGCAGAGAGCCATTACCCAACCATGAACATAGAAGATATTAAGGCACTTCCTGTGGCTGACATAGCAGATAAGGACTGTGCCTTATTTCTATGGGTCACATTCCCCTGTTTGCAGGAGGGACTTGATGTGATAAAGGCATGGGGATTTACCTATAAAACCGTAGCGTTTGCGTGGGTAAAGCAGAACAAAAAAGCGGATTCCCTGTTTTGGGGTATGGGTTACTGGACAAGAAGCAATGTGGAGCTTTGTCTGCTTGCCACAAAAGGAAAGCCGAAAAGAGTGGATGCAGGTGTGCATCAGGTAGTGATTTCCCACATTGAAGAACACAGCAGAAAACCTTTGGAGGTACACAGACGGATAGAGCGTCTTATGGGTGATGTACCAAAGATTGAATTATTTGCACGAAGAAAAACAGCAGGGTTCGATGTGTGGGGAAACGAAGTAAAATCAGACATCAGTTTATATAATACGGAGGTAGAAAATGCAGTTAGTGATAGCAGAGAAGCCTAGTGTTGCACAGGCGATTGCAGGTGTAATCGGGGCAGGAGATAAAAAAGACGGATATATGGAGGGAAACGGATATATTGTTTCTTGGTGCGTAGGGCATTTGGTTGAGTTAGCACAGCCGGATGCCTATTTTGATGCTTGGAAAAAGTGGAGCTATGACAGCTTACCTATGATACCGGAAAAGTGGCAGCATGAAGTCAAGAGAGAAACTGCGGCTCAGTATAAGGTGTTAAGAGGATTGCTTCACGAAGCAAGAGTTGACAGCGTGGTGTGTGCAACGGATGCCGGAAGGGAAGGAGAACTTATCTTCCGTCTTGTATATGAGATGGCAGGGTGCAGAAAGCCCATGAAACGATTATGGATTTCTTCTATGGAGGATAGTGCTATTCGTGAGGGCTTTGCACATTTAAAGCCGGGAAGTGACTACGATAACTTATACAGGTCGGCATTATGCAGACAGCAGGCAGACTGGCTTGTAGGCTTAAACGGTACAAGATTATTTACGGTTCTTTATGGTGGTAAGGTTTTGAAGGTGGGCAGAGTGCAGACACCGACTCTTGCCATGTTGGTGGACAGGGAAGAAAAGATTCGTACATTCAAGAAAGAGCAGTATTATGTGGCTCACATTCTCGGTAATGGAATAGATGCGGTTACAGAGCGTATGGATAGCAAGGCACAGGCAGAGAATTTGTGTGCTGCCTGCAACGGTAAAAATGCAGAAATTATTTCCGTAGTAAAAGAGGAAAAATCCACAGCGGCACCGAAGCTGTATGACCTTACCACGCTTCAGAGAGATGCCAATAGGTTATTCGGATTTACTGCAAAGCAGACATTGGAGTACACACAGAGCCTTTATGAAAAGAAGCTCTGCACTTATCCGAGAACGGACAGTCAGTATTTGTCCGATGATATGGCAGATACAGCGGAGAATGTAATTAAAGCGGTATTTGATACGATGGCATTTGTACCACAGGTTATGTTTCATCCGGATATAAAAAGGGTGCTTAACAGTAAAAAGGTTACAGACCACCATGCGATTATTCCTACTATGGAGATTACAAAGGCAGACCTTGGAGCTGTGCCGGAGGGAGAGAAGCAGATTTTATTCCTTGTGGCCAACAGGCTACTGTGTGCAACAGGAGAAAAGCATAGCTACGAAACCGTTAAGGCAGAGCTTTCCTGCAATGGTGTGGTATTCAAGGCTCATGGAAAAAGTGTTGTAAATAATGGCTGGAAAATTTTTGAGGATTCCTTTAAGGCATTTTATAAGGGGAAAGTGGAAAAAGAGGATACCGACGAGGATGTGAAGCTGCCGGAGTTATATGAGGGAATGGTAGTAGAAGGAGTGCAGACGAAAGTAACGGAGCATTACACGCAACCACCGAAGCATTATACAGAAGACTCCCTGTTATCTGCGATGGAGCGAGCCGGAGCGGAGGATATGGGAGATGATGTGGAACGAAAAGGACTTGGTACACCTGCCACCAGAGCAGACATTATCGAGAAATTGGTGAAGGACGGATTTGTGAAGCGTGAGAAAAAGCAGATGATACCAACTGAGGACGGTATGAAGCTGATTACGGTTCTTCCTGATGTGGTAAAAAGCCCGAAGCTGACTGCTGATTGGGAAAATGCACTCAGCCTTGTAGCAAGGGGCGAATACTCCATGCAGGCATTTATGGAAGGTATTGAGGACATGGTGCGTGATATGGTGCAGAAATATCATGCAGTAAACGATGAGCAGAAAACCATGTTTGCACAGGGAGAAAGTGAAGCGTTGGGAAAATGCCCGAAGTGCGGTGCAGATGTGGTAAAAGGGAAATTCGGTCCGTACTGTAAGGGAAAATGCGGTATGAATTTTAAGCAGTTTAAGGTTGTCGCAGATGATTACGAATATGGAATGAGTATGACTCTTACGGATACACAGCTTAGAAATCTTTTTGAGGGTAAGAAAATCCTTGTGAAAGGTTTGAAAAGTAAAGCAGGAAAGGTTTATGATGCGTATTTTATTCCGCTTAGTATAGAGGAATTTTCCTATACAAAGGATGGAAAAGAAATCAGAGGTTTGCAATACAAGGTCAAGAAAGAATTTGCACAGAGTAAGAAATAGAAGGAGGATTCGTAAATGAGCGAGGCAGTAGAAAATGTAACAGAAAACACAGCAGTAAAAGAGAAGCAGGAGGAAACAAAGGCGGAGAAGTTTGTCCGTCTTGGCGAGTATCGTATGAATAAGGCGATTGATGCGATTGGCAGATTGGAGAATCTGGCAAATAAATCATCTTATGAATACACAGCAGAACAGGTGGAAGCCATGTTCTTAGTGCTGGAGTCTAAGGTGGCAGAAGTGAAGCAGAAATTCACACCTGCAAAAACAAAAGGAAATGCTGCATTTTCTTTTGGAAATATGACAGAAACGGAGGAAAAGTAGGAATGGTAAATGCAGTTATTTTAAGTACCGGGGATAAGATTTTGAACATAATGAAGGATATGGAAATCAGTATTCCGGAGCTTTCGGGAATGTCCGGAGTTCGTGAGAGTGTCATTATGGACATTCTTGCAGGTGTAAAGGAAGGGGATATTACTACCCTGTGTAAAATTGCAGACGGGTTAGGCGTATGTGTGCATGAGCTTTGCCCGGATGAAGAAAATTATGCGGTTCCTGTGGAAAAGGACACACTTGCGAAGCTGATTGTGATTAGCGAGATTAACGGTGTGGACTTGAATGAACTGATTGACAGTATTTTAAGCAGGGGCATTGTTGAAAACGGATTTTATGACTAAATAAGGCGGTGGGCGTTCCACCGTCAGTTTGGAGGATGGTTGATGTTTACAAAATATCAGATGATTTCTGCCATTGCAGAGGAAACAGCAGGGCGGATTGTAAAAAATGAAGAGGAGTGGACAAGGTATCTTACCACAGCTTCAAGGCTGTATAAATATCCCTTTGAGGAGCAGATGCTAATCTATGCTCAAAGACCGGATGCGACAGCCTGTGCTTCTTTGGAAACATGGAATGAGAAGATGAATTGCTGGGTAAACAGGGGAGCAAAGGGTATTGCTCTTTTGGATACGGAAAGCGAGCGTCCACGCCTTAAATATGTATTTGATGTATCTGATGTCCATAAGGCAAGAAGAATCGGTAAAGACCCTTATCTGTGGGAAATGCGTGAGGAACATAAAGAGATTGTCCTAAAACAGCTTGAAAAGACTTATGGAGAAACAGATGCAAACGCACCTTTTGAAAGCAGAATTATGGAACTTGCACAGAGTATTGCCTTTGATACATACGAAGAATTTTTGACTGATATGGATTATGTGAAAGAGGGCAGTTTCTTAGAAGAGCTTGATGATTTTAATGTGGGTGTTATGCTGCGTGATACGCTTGCATCCAGTATTGCATATACACTTTTATCCAGATGTGGTGCGGATATGGAGCAATGGGCAGATGAGCTTAATTTTGAACATATTCAGAACTTTAATACCATGAAAACCTTATCCGTTATGGGTTCAGCCACAACGGAACTGTGTAAACCTGTCTTAATGGAAATCGGCAGAACCATAGGAGCGTATGACCGCCAAATTGCCCGAAATAAGGCAGTTGAAATGGCGAATGGGGAACAGATTGACACCTATGAAAAAAATATCAAATTAGGGCTTGCAAATGAGTCAGAATCAGACTATAATGCGTTAAAGCGTGAAAGCGAAATGACGGACAAAGAGAAGGAGGATGTTGCACATGACAATCACATACGAGAAGAACGGGGATTATCTGGTTCCGAATATCATTCCGAACAGGGAGCCGGAGAAGGCACTCACGAAGTACGGACTGATGAGGAAGAATTATCTGAAGGAGCATCGCAAGGGGATTTACAGCGGCATGGTTCTTTCGGGCGAGCTGAAGGCACATTGTCTGAAGATACAGGAGCAGGCAGAGGAGAGAATGGAGCTTCTGACAGAGCAGATGGCGAAAACAGAGGGAGTGAACGAGGAACTGAAAGCCAAAGACCAGATGAGCTGGGTAGCGAGGATGAACAACATCAGACATTCAGCGGAGGAGATGGTTTTGAGCGAGCTGATTTACAGTTAGAGGTCAGTGAAGAATTAAATACAGAAAAGCAGGAGCTGGGTCGTGATGAAAATTTATCAGTATCCGGCTCTTTTTCTGTTCCGGATTTTACGGAGGATTTGGGAGAACTGCAAAAAGGTATTTTATGCTCGGATAGATTTCTCATTCATAAAAGACCGGAAATTGCCGGATATTTTCAGATGGAGCCTGACAGTATTTTACAGTCAGAATATCTGAAAAATTCCTATCGCATGAATGAATTTACGGAACTTGACATTGGAGAAGTCAGGGGCGGTTATCGTGCCGATGAGGACGGAATTACCTTGTGGAAGGGAAATTATCTTACCCGTGAAGCAGAGTGCAGACTGACTTGGGAGGGAGCAAGATATTGGGTGAATTCTTATATAGAGGACGGTACTTATCTTTTGCCCGGCGAAGTGGCAGAACGCATCGAAACGGACGGAATGTTTCAGCAGATGGATTTGTTTACCATGTTCTCGGAGCAGGTAGGCAATGTTGCCATGAAGCAGATAGAAGAACCAAGCAGTATTATGCCCCTTGGATTTACCCTGCCGGAAAAGGAGCTTGATGCCATACTCCGTACAGGTGGCGGCAGAGATGACAGCAGAAAGCGTATTTATGCAAAATATCAGCAGAGAAAGACACCGAAGGAAATGGAAGCATTTTTACGCAAGGAATATGCCACCACAGGCAAAGGCTTTGAGATAGACGGAAAGCAGATAGCGGTATGGTTTGATGAAAGCGGTATGCGTGTAGGCTATGGTACATCGGCAACAGAGCAGCCACTTGTAAAAATGGACTGGAAAGAGATTGAAAGCCATATCCGAAGGCAGGTGGAGAACGGTACTTATATGAGTGCCAATGAAGCCTATCTTGTGGATTCTGTGGAGCGTGACCGCATTGCAGGACATATTTTTTTCTTCTTTCGTGACGGTATCGGGGAAATGCCGGAGGAACTGGAGTTAAAGCTGGGAAATTATCCGGATTCTCATCAGAAGTTAATGGAACTGCTTGCAACGGATGAGGGCAGGGAACTGATTGGGGATTTGATGGATAATGAACTGATTGCCATTGAAATGGGAGAGAAAAAACTTCGCTTCCGTAGTGTGATGCCTGCGGACGAGCTGCGTGAGGAGATTACCAATCTAGGCATCAGTAAATACACATTTCCTTTGCCGGACAGCGTGGAAGTAAAGCATGAGGATTTTATCACACAGGATGAGATTGATAACCGTCTGGGCAGAGGTAGCGGCTTTTCTCATGGTGCTTTCCGTATTTATGATTATATTAAGGCAGGGCATGACAGCAAGGAAACGGTAGATTTTCTGAAACATGAGTATGGAACAGGGGGAAGCACTCACGCACTTGCAGGGGCAGACCACAGTTATGAGGATCATGATGCAAAGGGTATCAGACTTAGAAAGGGCAATCTTATGGACCCGTATGTGGATGTACTTCTTTCGTGGAAGGTAGTGGAAAAGCGTATCCGTAAACTTGTGAATGAAGATAAATATTTATCGCCTGCAGGTAAAGAAGCCTATGTAAAATACCGGGAGGAAGAAGATAGAAAGGCTTTGGAAAAGGCACAGGCGAAAATAGAGCGTGATACGAAAGTATCCTGTAAAGAAGCCATAGAAAGAGCCATAGCCGAGAAATTTGACGGGTATCGGCTTCCAAAGGAAACTGCGGAAGATGTCATTCGTGAGTATGGAAGTGAGAGAGTTGCCTACGTGCTTGCCAATACGGTTATGCACCTTAGTCATGACGGAAGATTTTCGCCGGAAAATAAGGAGTGGGCAAAGGCTATCGAACCTTATGCCATGATAGAAAACCGGGATTTGATTGTTTCTTCACATCCGGCTGTACTGAATGGATTTATCAATCAGACACAGCGGTATATGGAAAGAGAAAAGGAATTAAAAGCACAGGAGCTTGCAGAAAACTCCATAACCATAGACGGACAGATGTGCGAAAAGATTGATGAATGGCAGAATGGAAATGACAGTTATTTATTGGGTAATTCCATTGAGGACAGGGATTTCTTTTATGCACAGGTGGATGGTGTTTCCTTTGAATATACGCAGAAACCCACAAGAGAGGAAGTTGAGGAAGATTATCTCAATTACACAGCGGAGCGGGATATTGACAGACATGAAGCGGAGGTTTTCCGTCAGATTGAGGGAGGTGCTGATGAGGTTGATACACCGGAGGAAATACAGCTCCGTTTTCAAGTGGTGGAAACAAGTGATGCCTTTGCCGCAGGAGATGATTTTGCTATCTGGGACAATGAAAAAGAGGATTACCATAAAGACGAGAGTGGTATGGTTTATACCTTTGAGAGCAGGGAACAGGCAGAAGAATTTCATGCTGAAAATGTTACCGAAGCAGATACACTGAAGCAGGAGCAGATTCCACCAAAGAATTTTGTGATTACGGATGATGCGTTAGGCGTAGGCGTTGCAAAGGAAAAATTCCGCAGAAACATCGAAGCCCTTAAGACATTGGAGCTGATTGAAAGCGAGAAAAGGACTGCCACACCGGAAGAACAGGAGATTTTATCAAAATATGTCGGCTGGGGCGGTCTTTCGGATGCTTTTGATGACAGTAAGGCAAATTGGGCAAGTGAATATCAGGAATTAAAAGGTCTGTTGTCGGATGCAGAGTATGCACAGGCAAGGGAGAGTACCCTAAATGCCCATTACACAAGTCCTGTGATTATCCGCAGTATCTATGAAGCCTTAGACAAGATGGGTTTTGAAAAGGGAAATGTCTTGGAGCCGGCAATGGGTATCGGTAATTTCTTTGGTATGCTGCCGGAGAAGATGGCAGAAAGCAGGCTTTACGGAGTGGAGCTTGACGGGATTACGGGAAGAATTGCGAAGCAGTTATATCCCAATGCAGACATAAAAATATCCGGTTTTGAAAAAACGGATTACCCGAATGACTTTTTTGATGTGGCTATCGGTAATGTGCCTTTTGGACAGTATAAGGTGGCTGATAAGCAGTATGATAAAAACAATTTCCTTATTCATGATTATTTCTTTGCAAAAACGCTGGATAAAGTTCGTCCGGGCGGTGTGGTAGCCTTTGTTACAAGTAAGGGTACGATGGATAAGAAAAGTCCGGAGGTTAGAAAATACCTTGCACAGAGGGCAGAGCTTCTTGGTGCAGTCAGACTTCCCAACACAGCCTTTAAGGAAAATGCAGGTACGGAGGTTACTTCCGACATTATTTTCTTAAAGAAGCGTGACAGGGTAATGGACATCGAGCCGGATTGGGTACATCTTTCGGAAGATGAAAACGGTATTGCACAGAATGCCTATTTTGCAGAACATCCCGAAATGATTGTGGGTAAAATGGAAATGGTAAGCGGTCCTTTTGGCATGGAGAGTACCTGTGTAGCAGATACCTCAAGACCATTTGCAGAACAGTTAAAAGAAGCCATTGCCCATATTGACGGACAGATTGATGCGGTGGAAATGGATGAGTTGGCAGACGAGCTTGTGGATGAAACAATTCCTGCTGACCCGGATGTGAAAAATTACAGTTATACCCTTGTGGACGATAAGGTGTATTACAGGGAAAATTCCATTATGAAACCTGTGGATATGTCAGAATCCATGCAGGAGCGTATTAAGGGCATGGTGGCTATCAGAAATACCACACAGGAACTTATCAATATGCAGCTTCAGGAATACCCGGAGAGTGCCATTAAGGAGAAGCAGGCAGAGTTAAACACTCTGTATGATGCCTTTAGCAAGAAGTTTGGTCTTATCAATTCCCAGACCAATAAAAGAGCCTTTAATCAGGACAGCAGTTATTGTCTGCTCTGTTCTTTGGAAAAATTGGACGATGAAGGCAATTTTAAGGGCAAAGCGGATATGTTTACCAAGCGAACCATTAAAAAGGCAGAGGTTGTCACAAGCGTGGATACTGCAAGTGAAGCGTTGGCAGTTTCCCTTTCTGAGAAGGCAAGAATTGACCTTGATTATATGGCGGAGCTGACAGGGAAAAGCATTGATACCATAAAAGAGGAGCTTGTGGGTGTTATCTTCCAAAATCCTCTGACAGACGGATGGGAAACAGCAGACGAGTATCTAAGCGGTAATGTAAGGGATAAACTTGCCACAGCAAAGGTTTATGCAGAAAATCATCCGGAATATGCTATAAATGTGCAGGCACTTACGCAGGTACAGCCAAAGGAGCTTGATGCAAGTGAGATTGAGGTGCGTATCGGTGCTACATGGATTGACCCGAAGTATGTGGAAGATTTTATGAGGGATGTGTTCCAGACACCGGAGCATTTGCTTAGAAGAGATGTCATGGGAGTGCAGTATTCCGATGTGACGGGACAATGGAATGTGAAGGGTAAGAGTGCCGATTATGGCAATGCTCTTGTCAATATGACTTACGGAACGAGCAGAAGGAATGCGTATCAGATTTTAGAGGATTCCCTTAATCTGAAGGACAGCAGAGTATATGATACCGTCATGGAGGACGGGAAAGAAAAGAGAGTCCTTAACAAAAAGGAAACCATGATTGCCAGTCAGAAGCAGGAAGCGGTAAGGGAAGCCTTTAAGAACTGGGTGTTTGAAAATCCAGAGCGTAGACAGGATTTGGTGGCAAAATACAATCAGTTGTTCAATTCCACCAGACCAAGAGAATATGACGGTTCCCATTTGAAGTTTCCGGGCATGACACCGGACATTGAATTAAAACCTCATCAGAAAAATGCGGTTGCCCATGTGCTGTATGGAAATAATACCCTGCTTGCCCATTGCGTGGGTGCAGGTAAGACTTTTGAAATGACAGCGGCAGCGATGGAGAGTAAGCGTTTGGGATTGTGTCAAAAGAGTTTATTTGTTGTTCCGAACCATTTGACGGAGCAGTGGGCAAGTGATTTCTTGCGGTTGTATCCTGGTGCAAATATTCTTGCTGCCACGAAGAAAGATTTTGAACCTGCCAACCGTAAGAAGTTCTGTTCCCGTATTGCCACAGGCGATTATGATGCGGTTATTATCGGGCATAGTCAATTCGAGAAAATTCCGTTGTCTGCGGAAAGACAGATAGCCATTATCGAAAGACAGATTGATGAGATTGAGCTTGCAATCGAGCAGGCAAAAGCAGATAAGGGCGAGCGTTATACCATTAAACAGATGGAAAAATCACGAAAATCGCTTCTTACAAGGCTTGAGAAACTCAACGATAATACAAGGAAGGATAATGTGGTAACCTTTGAGCAGTTGGGTGTGGACAGGCTGTTTGTGGACGAGTCGCACAATTATAAAAATTTGTTCCTATACACAAAAATGCGTAATGTGGCAGGTATCGCACAGTCGGAAGCACAGAAGTCCTCAGATATGTTTGCAAAGTGTCAGTATCTGGACGAACTGACCGGAAGTAAGGGCGTAACCTTTGCAACGGGTACACCGATTTCCAACAGTATGACGGAGCTTTACACTAATATGCGTTATCTTCAGTATGATACCTTGCAGAAATTAGGATTGGGGCATTTTGATTCGTGGGCTTCTTCCTTTGGAGAAACCCAGACTGCCATTGAGCTTGCACCGGAGGGAACGGGATACCGGGCAAAGACAAGGTTTGCCAAGTTTTTCAATCTTCCGGAGCTGATTGCACTTTTTAAGGAGAGTGCAGATATTCAGACACCGGATATGTTAAAACTTCCTGTGCCGGAAGCAGAATATGAAAATGTGGTGTTAAAGCCCAGCGAATATCAGAAGGAAATGGTTGCTTCCCTTGCAGAGAGAGCAGAAGCGGTACGTGACAGACTGGTACAGCCTTATGAGGATAATATGCTGAAAATTACTAATGACGGAAGAAAGCTGGCTCTTGACCAAAGACTGATTAACGATATGTTACCGGATGAGGATAATTCCAAAGCTACCACCTGTGTGGATAAGGCATTTGAGATATGGGAGCAGACAGTGGATAAGAAGTCCACACAGCTTATTTTCTGTGATTTGTCCACACCAAAGGGCGATGGAACATTCAATGTGTATGAGGATATTCGTAATAAACTGATTGAAAAGGGAGTACCAAAGGAAGAAATTGCATTTATACATGAAGCGAATACGGAACTTAGGAAAGCGGAGCTGTTTGGCAAGGTAAGAAGCGGACAGGTTCGTTTTTTATTGGGTTCTACGCAGAAAATGGGTGCCGGTACCAATGTGCAGGATAGACTCATAGCACTTCATCATTTGGATGTGCCTTGGAGACCGTCCGATATTGAACAGCAGGAAGGAAGAATTTTGCGACAGGGCAATATGAATGACAAGGTAAAGATTTTCCGTTATGTGACGGAAGGTACATTTGATTCATACTCTTGGCAGCTCATCGAAAATAAGCAGAAATTTATCGGTCAGATTATGACAAGCAAATCCCCGGTACGTTCCTGTGAGGACGTGGATGAAGCGGCACTTTCCTACGCAGAGGTAAAAGCACTTGCGACGGGGAATCCCTACATAAAAGAAAAAATGGATCTCGACATACAGGTGTCGAAGCTAAAGCTGATGAAGGCGAACCATACAAGTCAGAAGTACCGTTTGGAGGATAATATTGCAAAGCACTATCCACAGCAGATAGCGGTCTTAAAGGAACGGATTGAGGGTATGCAGGCAGATATTGCCACAGCAAAAGCAAATATTCCGGCGGACAAAGAGCAGTTTGTTATGAAGGTGGGAAACAAGGTTTATACGGATAAAAAAGAAGCCGGAACAGCCCTTGTGGAGATGTGCAAAGAAATGAAATCTGTGAATACACCGACTGTTATCGGCGAATATGCCGGATTTAAGATGGCGGTATCTTTTGACAGCTTTAATCACAAATTCGTGATGAATGTAAAAGGTCAGCTTAGCCACAATCTGGAGATTGGTTCAGACCCGCTTGGAAATATTACCCGTATCAATAACGCTCTGGAGTCTATGCCAAGGCAGTTAGAGGAAGCACAGACGAAGCTTGCTACCGTAGAGCATCAGCTTGAAACTGCAAAGGTGGAGGTTACAAAGCCTTTTGCACAGGAAGCGGAGCTTGCAGAGAAATTAGACCGATTGTCCGCATTAAATGCACTTCTTAACATGGATGAAAAGGTCGATAATGCAATCGGAATGGATGATGATACACCGGATGTAAAGATTGCGGATAAGCCTGCGGCGAGAGTGTCCTTAAAGGAAAGACTTGCGGAAATGAAGGTAAAAGTTGCCGGGAATCAGGTGGAGAAGCCTGTGGTAAAAGAAAAGGGCAAAGAAGAAACTTTATAAAATTTACATTTACTTTCGTGCTAATTTGATTTATAATATTAGCACGAAAGGAAGTGAAGCCATGACTCAGACAGAACAGATTAGAAATCTGCTTGCAGACAATGACGGAATGATTCGTACATCGCAGGTAACAGATGCAGGAATTACCAAAACAGTATTTTATCAGTATGTAAAAGACAATGATATGGAGCAGATTTCACATGGAGTCTATGCGACAAAAGATACTTGGACGGATGCAATGTATCTGGTGCATCTGCGGTGTAAGCAGGCAGTCTTTTCACACGAAACAGCACTTTTTCTGCATGACCTTACAGACAGAGAACCAATGGAATATGAAATTACGGTAAAGACCGGATACAATCCCTCAAAATTAAAAGAGGACGGAATCAAGGTATGCACAGTAAAAAAGGAGCTGCATGGAGAAGGCATTATTATGATGCAGACACCATTCGGGCATTTAGTTCCTGTCTATAACATGGAGAGAACGATTTGTGACATTATCAGGAATCGTAATAATACAGAAATGCAGACCTTTCAAAGTGCATTAAAACAATATGCAAAGCGGAAGGATAAGAATTTGCGACTGCTGATGCAGTATGCGTCAAAATTCCATGTGGATAAAATACTAAAACAATATTTGGAGGTACTGTTATGATAAAGACAGCAACACAGTTAAAGGATTTAATCCGTAACCTGTCAAAAAAGAAATCTGCGGACGCACAGATTTTAATGAGAAATTACATGATGGAGCGTTTCTTGGAGCGAATATCCGTATCAAAATATCAGGATAAATTCATCTTAAAAGGCGGTATGCTGGTGGCTGCAATGGTGGGACTGGATGCACGTGCCACGATGGATATAGATGCCACAATCAAGGGAGCAGATGTGAATGTGGAGGCGGTAGAGAATATTATCGCAGAAATTGTATCGGTTCCTTTAGAGGATGGCGTGACATTCCGTATCAAGCAGATTTCAGGGATTATGGATGAAGCAGACTATCCGGGTGTGAGAGTCAGCATGGAAACAGAGTTTGACGGAGTAAGAACACCGTTAAAGATTGATATTTCCACCGGAGATGTCATTACACCAAAGGAGATACAGTATCGCTTCAAGCTGATGTTAGAAGACCGCTCCATTGAGGTGTGGGCGTACAATCTGGAAACGGTTATGGCTGAAAAACTGGAAACTGTGATTTCAAGGAATATTACTAATACCCGTATGAGAGATTTTTATGATATTCATATTCTGCTGAGCCTTTATGGAAGTACGCTTGATACAAAAGTTTTGGGAGAAGCATTACAGGCAACAGCAAGAAAAAGAGAAACGGAATATCATCTGAAAGATGCACAGGAAATCTTTGATGAAGTGCAGGGTGACTTAGGGTTGGAGAAGCTGTGGAAGTCTTATCAGAAAAAGTTTTCCTATGCAGCAGATATATCTTGGGAAACGGTCATGGAATCGGTTAGGGAGCTTTATCGTATGAGTAAAGCGTAAGAAACAACGAAAACTATATAGTATTCACGCAGAAAGACAATCAGAAATGGTTGTCTTTTTTGCGTGGAAAGAAAGGAAAAAATATGGCAGATAATAATGCGAATACAATTCGCACAACGGAACAGCAGAGAGTAAAAGAAATAACGGATAAGCTGGAGGAAGGCTTAAAGGAGCTTTTTGAGAGTGAAAAATACAAAAGTTATCTAAATACCATGTCAAAATTTCATAATTACAGCTTTAACAATACGCTTCTGATTGCGATGCAGAAGCCGGAAGCAACACTTGTTGCAGGCTATAAGGCATGGCAGAAGAACTTTGACAGACATGTAAATAAGGGGGAGAAGGCAATCCGTATTCTTGCACCTGCTCCTTATAAAATCAAAGAGGAAAGGGACAAGTTAGACCCTGTGACCGGGGAACTGCTTTTTGATGAAAATGGTATGCCGCAGAAAGAAAATGTGGAGATTACCATTCCAGCGTTTCGCCCTGTGTCCGTATTTGATGTATCACAGACGGACGGAAAGCCCATACCGGAGTTTGAAACAGCGGAACTGTTGCAGACTGTTGAGGGATATGAGGATTTTGTAAAGGCACTTATGGAGGTGGCTCCTGTTCCTATTGGTTTTGAGGATATTCCGGGGGAATCTAAGGGATATTTTCATACAGAGGAAAAAAGAATTGCAGTACAGGAGAATATGAGTGAGAGCCAGACCCTAAAGACAATGGTGCATGAGGTGGCACATTCCATGCTTCATAATAAGGAGCTTAACAAGGATATGGATGCACCCGTAAAGGACAGAAATACAAAGGAAGTGAAAGCGGAAAGTATTGCCTATACGGTGTGCCAGCACTTCGGAATTGATACCTCGGATTATTCTTTTGGATATATTGCAGGGTGGAGTAGCGGCAAGGAAATGACGGAATTAAAAGCATCCCTTGATACGATCCGCAGGACTGCATCGGAGCTGATTACGGGGATTGAGGGGCAGTTACAGGCTTTACAGTTGGAGCGTGCTATGGAACAGGCACAGGAGAAAGAAAGCCTGTTATTGGTACAGACTACGGATTTATCCGAGTACAGCCTGTTGAATGTCAGAGGAATGGATGCACAGGAGCTTGTGGCAGCGTTAGCGGATATGAGTGAGGATGACAAGCTGAGTGTGCAGGCTTATTTGGAAAGTAAAGGTGCGTGGACTACGGAGATTGCCAATCAGGATACAAAGGTATTTGAGGAGTATCACTTGGATGTACGCTATTTTACGGACAGGGATGAGATTGTGGATGTGTCAAAAGCAAGGGAACAGCAGGCAGAAGAAAACTTATCCGTTATGGAAAAGGCAGAAGCCTTGATTGGAGCATTGGAAGCAAATAAAACGCTTTTTACATCGGAGGAGAGAAATCTGATTGTGAATTATGCCTATAAGACAGATGATTTTGACAAGACTAAAGCTCTTGCACAGAAACTTGCGTTGACGGAAGATAAGGGACTTGCAGGAGCAATAGCAGTTATGGCAGAAGCACAGGCAGAGATTGATGAGCTGCCGGACCCGATGATTGGTTTATATGAAATGCACGATTACGGATATGACTGGTCTGAAATGCTTCCGCTTACAAAGGAAAGGGCGTTGGAGCTGTGGGATGATGATTATCCTATTTATCTGCTTTATGTGGACGGTTCGGAAACAATGGCAGATGACAGGGAAGAAATCGAGGAGCATGGCGGTATCTTCGGCATAGAAAAAGAGGACTGGATGCGTGAACACAGCTTAGACAGGGAGAATGATATGGAGCAGGAAAATGAAGCCACACAGCCTGTTGCGGAAGAAAATGTATCAGAGGGAAAATCACAGGATACATACAAGATTTATCAGTTAAAATCGGATGATGAATTATGGCAGTATCATTTTGAAAGTCTGGAGTCATTAAAAGTACATGATTTGAAGGTGGAAGGCAAGAATTATGAGCTGAAATATGAGGGCGAATGGACAGAGGGTATGCACCTTGAAGGGATTTATACCAAGTTCAATATTGACCGTCCGGAAGATTTTACAGGGCATTCTCTGTCGGTGGGAGATATTGTGGTATTAAATCGTGCCGGAAAAGAAACTGCACATTTTGTGGATTCTGTTGGATTTGTGGAAGTGCCTGAGTTCTTCTTGGAGAATGTGCAGGAGCAGACAAGAGGAGAAGTGGCAGAGAGTATTGAGGATGGCGATGAAATCATTGATTTAGGCGATGACAGAGAAGCTATCCTTGCTGAAATTCGTAGCAGTAAGGAAAACGAAGTACAGGATACCTCTGGACAGTATGTCCAAAAGCAGAAGCCGGAAGTGGAGATTACCCTGACGGTTGCAGAGTGTGGAGAATTTCATAATATGGGAGAATTTTATGAGAATATCCCTACGGTAGAGGAAGCCATTGCCCTTTTTGAAAAGATTCCACCGGAGCGTATGAATGGTATTCCTGCAATCGGTATCAATCTGCACAGGGCAGGAGAAGATGTGGAGAATGACATTGCCATTGATATAGCAGGTACGAAAAGCATTGATTTGGAGGTATTACAGTATGTGCCGGATATTGCCAATGAGCCGAAGGCAATGGAAGTGGTGGCAGAACTGATTGCCAAATTGCCGGACAGGGAGATTGACGGAAACTTATCGCCGGAACTGGAAGCAAAGGTATGGGAAAAGCGTATGCCACAGCTTTCTGAGGAGGAAAAACTGGCGGTGGAATTTGACCGACTGTGTTTTGATTATGACAGGATTCTTTACCATGATACGGTGCGAAATATGTCGGAGAATGTGGAAGAATTGTCACAGGAAATCAAGACAGAAGGAACGGAGCGTATTTCTGATATTTTGCGTGAAATTGTTACAGAAGGTGTTGTGCCGGAGGAAGTGGAACGGGCAAAGGAGCTTCTTGATAAGCTGTCAGAATATAAGCCGCTTGCAAAGGTGGAGGAAGTAGAAGAACAGAATTACAATATGATTGACAATGTTCTGAACAATGGTGCTGAAAAGGCGAAGAAAGAAGCTGACAGGAAAGAAATGGATAAACCTCGTGGAAGGGTGTCCCTAAAGGAACGCCTTGCCGAGAAAAAGGCGATAATTGCCGGAAATGATAAGGCGGCTGAAACACAGGAAAATGTAAAGAAAAATCAGAGGGAGATGTAGACTATGAATACAATATTTACGGTAGAAGAAAGTAACTTAATCAGCATTTTTGCAAGCAAAAACAGGACAAAGGTAATGCGGGATATAAGTAATGCCATTCCACATCTGGATGATGAGGAAATGATTGATTTGTCCTTGCGTGTGATAGATAAGCTGAAAGCGATGTCGGATGAAGAATTTTCAAAGCTCGAAATTGAAGCGGCAGAATAAAAATGTGGCAGGGTATGGCTCTTGTGGGCTGTATCCTGCTTTTTTAATGCCTATATGTAAGATACTTGCTTGTAAAATATGTGAAAAGTGTTGCAAAAAAAGTATGTGGGAAATATGCAAAAAGCACATAAATAAGTTGAAAATGTTCCGAGAATGGAATATAATTTAGATGGTATGCTTTATATAAAATGGAGCATTCCTGTTAAGTAACAAATAACTGGTTTGCAAAAAATGAGTGTCCCACATAGAATAATGATTGTTAACTTGCCGGTTAATAAAAATCATTGTTCAAAGGAGACACCCACAAATGAATTATAAGCAGAATGAAAAAATCAATCAAGTAAAAGAATCAACTTTGGTAGTTGGAATTGATATCGGAAGCACGACACAGTACGCCAGGGCATTTGACTGGAGAGGCATTGAGCTCGGAAAAGTCTTTACATTCAGCAACAGCAGAGAAGGGTTTGAATCTTTCAAAGCATGGATGCAGCATTTGCAGGACAAGTACAGAAAGTCAGATGCAATCGTAGGTATCGAGCCGACAGGTCATTACTGGTTTGACCTTGGTGCTTATCTTGAGGATGAGGGCATCCTCCTGGTTATGGTTAACCCTTATGCGGTAAAGCAGACCAAGGAGCTGGATGACAACAGCCAAAGCAAGAATGACAGGAAGGATCCGAAGGTGATCGCAAAGCTGGTTACTGAGGGCCGGTATTCTGCACCGTATACACCGGATGGTGTGTATGCTGATTTAAGAATTATGGTGACCAATCGTAAGAGACTCATCAGGGAGATGACCCAGATCAAAAACAGATTTGCCAGATGGTTCGCCATATATTTCCCCGAGTACACAGATGTGTTTGGGGACTATGAAGCACAGAGCAGTATGCTGCTTCTAAAGAAAGTCTGTACTCCGGAAGCAATCGTGGAACTGGGAGCCGAGAAAATCAATCAAATCTGGCGTGATGCAAAGCTTAGGGCTGTAGGGATGAAAAGGGCAACGACCCTGTGTGAGACAGCAAAACGCAGCATCGGCTTAAAGAAAGGCTCTTCGGCTGCCCGGTATGAAATGAAACTGTTGCTCGAGGATTACGAATACAAAAAGGCACAGCTTGACGCCGTTATGGAGGAGATAGAAAAGCTGTGCAGGAAGATACCCGAAAGCGAGCAGATGCTTGCCATCAAAGGTATAGGAGTGATCACGGTAGCCGGATTTCTGGCAGAAGTGGGTGATGTGAGGCGTTTCGAATCACCCAGACAGATACAAAAGCTGGCAGGACTCTCATTACGGGAGAACAGCTCTGGAAAGCACAAAGGACAGACGACCATAAGTAAAAGAGGACGGAGTAATCTGCGGGCAGTACTGTTCAATGCAGCGATACCGCTGATAGCTACGAATCCAGAGTTTAAGTCATTGCATGAGTATTACACGACAAGAGCAAACAATCCGCTCAAGAAGAAACAATCCGTGATTGCGATCAGCTGTAAGCTGATACGGGTCTTTTATGCCATCCTTGCAAATGGAGTGACCTATGATGCGCAGAAGATGCTTTCTGACATTCACAGGCAGCCACAGGCAGCATAAGAAGACCAGCTGTGAGATTCAGGAGACGTCCGCCGCAAGGTGCTGAAAGGAACAGAAGAATTTCATAAACATAGAGAGCCAAGTCAGATTTCTTACCATCAGAGCAGAGACTCAGCAATGGAGCATCATGACGCCCCTTTATGGATAAGCAGAACGAAGGAATTAAGGACCCAGAAGTAAAGGAGATCCTGTATGACATGGGAGGTTAGGCTGCCGTAAGGAGTTGGGGAAAGAAAGGCCGATCATAACAGAATAAGACGACGTCTTGTTTTGTGTACCCTAAACATCCGAATATCCATGATTCATGGCCAAGGGGAATGACATAGACTTAGAAAATATCTCTATGAAGAAATGAAAATGTGAGAAAAAGCGAGTTAACAAGAGAAAAACAAAGATTATTATGGGAGGGTGTGTTATGGAATATTATCTCATTGGACAAATTCGGTGGCAGATGTCTTTCGTTTGATAATATACGGGAACTGAAGGTAGATGCCTTAAAGTTACCAAAGCAACTAACGGACAGGAGGCAGTGGACTTGTTTGAGGAGAGTTCTTTGTATAGTTTTGACATCATATTGATGGACATACTAATGCCGGTATTGGACGGACTGAGTGCAACACGAATGATTCGCGCCTTGCCCCGAAAAGACGCAAAAAGCGTACCAATTATTGTAATGACCGCCAGCTCATTTGACGAGGACAGAAGAAATGCAAAAGATGCAGGCATGAATGACTTTATCTCTAAACCAGTGAAAGGAGATGACCTGATTCAAATGATAGGACAGTATATATAGCGTATTTCATTTTCGACTGCAGTGCAATCGGAAACATAGGGAGTGTTAAGTTTATATATTGAATAATACAATGGATTGCTACTAGAGAAAGGAAGATATGATGACGGTAGAAGAATGCTATGCCGTGCTTCAGGGAAATTATGAAGAAGCAAAGAACCGGTTTAAAGAAGATGAAAGAATTGAAAAATTTTTACTTTTGTTTTTGGAAGATGAACACTATAAAAACTTGTGTGAAGCGATGAAAGAAGAAAATTATGAAGAGGCTTTCTTAGGTGTACATACTCTGAAAGGAGTATGTGCCAATCTGGCACTGTCTGCTTTGTTTGAGGAGACAAAAACATTGACAGAGCTCCTTCGGGAAGGAGAATGCAACAGTGCCGCTTTAGAAAGTTTTGAAAAGGTAAAAGAAGTTTATGCGATAACAAGAAAGGCGATTAAGGAATTGAAAAATGGTTAATAATTTCGAGTTTGATGCGGATCAGAAGCAGGAAATTGACGCAGGAATTAAGGCGGGACTAGATGTGTCCTGCTATGCAAAGAAAGACTTTATGGCAATCCAGATGCATCAACTCCGTCTTGGATTGGAGGAGTCACTTGATGTCAGGGTTTATGCAAATCCGGAATTTGACTGGTTCCAGATGGAGGAAATCAGAAAAGGTATGCAGGCTGGCATTGATTATAATCGATATAGCGATCCTTCCATCGCATATGATAAAATGCGTCAAATCCGCAAAGGACTTGAAGAAGGAATCGATTTATCCGATTATAAAGAAATGGATGCCGGCATTCTCAGGCAGTTACGCAAGGCAGCTGTGGCAAAGGTTTCAATCATAGACTACATCAATGAAGGGTATGTAGAGGAACAATTAGAGGAAATATGTTCCGCACTGAAGAAGGGGCTTTTTATAGACCCATATCTAAGCAAGGAATTCCGCGGTATTGCCATCAGAGAAATCTGTTTGGGTCTTGAGGAAGGAATAGAGCCTTCTATCTATGCATCTATAGAATATGACTGGAAACAGATGCGGGAAATCCGTTTGGGGCTTGAACATCGTATTGATGTCACCTTGTATCTGAACAGCCTGTTTTCGTGGAAACAGATGCAGGAAATTCGTCTTGGGCTTGAAGATGGATTGGATGTTACTCCTTACCGTAGTTTTGTGTATGTCGCTGCAGATATGAGAAAAATTCGCAAGCAGCTTACCGCAGGCACTCTGGAGCGTACACCGAAAGCAGACACAGGGCAGAGAGATGTTACGGCTGAAAGAACGGAGCACCGGATTGTTGTGTTTGTCAGCAATGATGAGATGGAGGCATACATTGAAGTTCGGTGTGAGCAAGATATATCCGTAAACAGTGACGAAATTATGGAAGTGTTGCACAGTTACGGTATCAGACACGGAATTCTAGAAGAAAACATCAGTAAGATCGTACAAGAGAAAAAGTATAATCGAACGATTATGGTGGCAAAAGGAAATCTTCCGGTTAAGGGTAGTGATGGATGGTATGAATACTTTTTTCAGACGGAAATGGACAGAAGTCCGACAATTCTGCCGGATGGTTCCGCAGATTATACTAATGTCAAATGGTTTGAACAGGTGGAACGAGGACAGAAAATTGCTCTTTATCATGCGGCAGAATTAGGAACGGCAGGATATACCGTGACGGGAAAACTGTTGCCACCCCAAAGAGGAAACGAAAAAAGCATTCTGACAGGCAAAGGCTTTCAGTGCCTTTCGGATGGAAGGACTTATGTTTCCTGCCTGGCGGGCAAAATTGAACTGATGTCGGAAAACCGGATTGAAATTACCAGGCTTTGTGTGCTTAATGAAATTTCGCTTGCTACAGGTAATGTGAATTTTGACGGAAGCATACTGGTAAAAGGCGATGTCGGAAGAGGTGTCGTGATTCATGCCACGGAAGATGTGGTTGTAAATGGCTTTGTTGAAGCTGCGGAAATTCACTGTAAGGGAGATGTTTTCCTGCGCAGGGGAATTGATGGGGCAGAAATCGGAATCATTGAAGCGGGGAAAAAAGTCATAAGCAATTTTTTGGAGTATGCTCGGATTGCGGCAGGAGTAAATATTGAAGCAAATTACTGCCTGAATTGCAATCTGAATGCGGGCGAATGGATTCTGATTCACGGCGAGAAAGGGACGCTTGCAGGAGGCGTTGCAGTAGCGGGCAAGGGAGTTAAGGCATACAATATAGGAAATCATGTAAAGCTGCCTACCATATTGAAGCTCGGAGTGAATGATGAAATGCTTCGAAACAGGCATAATACAGAATTAAAAATCAGAGAAGTGAGCAGGCAGTTAGCAATTCTGGGAAATGCATACCGTGACTTTCAGAGAAAATATCTTCCGGAAGTAAGAAATACGATGGAGATTTATCTGAAGACTGAGAAAGCTATCTATACCAAAGAATTGGAAATGGAACATTTGCACAAAGAATTACAGAAGTTTGAACAGGAAATCGAAAATATGGCGGGGGCAAAGGCGGTAGTCAGTGGCATTCTGTATGAAGGAACCACAATTTGTATTGATCATCTGAAGATGTCTGCACATGACATCAGGGCTGTGACATTGAGACGAATTAACGATAAAATCGTGATGCAGCCAAATTAGTATTTTGTACGAAAGGAGCAAGATGCGAATGAAGATATTGGTGGCAGAAGATGCCAAAATCAATCGTGAGATACTGCAGGAGATGCTGTCGGAAGACTATGAGGTTGAGATGGCGGAAGATGGAGCGAAGGCACTTGAACTTTTAGAGAAATGCGTAACTTCTGTATCGGCTTTTTTACTTGATCTTCATATGCCAAAGTTGGATGGCTTCGCTGTGCTGGACGAAATGCAAAAGAAAGGCTGGATGAGTAAGGTGCCGGTTCTGATTATTAGCGAAGAAACTTCTGCGGAAGCGGAAAAGTTTTGCCTGGAAAAGGGCGTAGCGGATTTTATTCACAGACCTTTTGAAGAATCCATTGTAAAAAACCGCATCAGAAATATTATCAATCTGTACTCTTACAAGAACAAGCTGGAGGAAAAGGTAGGAGAGCAGACTAAGGTGGTGCGAAGACAGTACGGACTGTTGCAGATTCAGGCAGAGCAGATTAAGAAGAACAGTGAAAAAATTGTTGAAATCCTTGCAACTGTTGTGGAAAACCGTAATCTGGAAAGCGGACAGCATATTCGGAGAGTGAAAGGTTTTACCAGAATTTTAGCATGTCAGATGATGGAGAATTACCCGGAATACGGTTTGGATAAAAAAACAATAGAAAACATTACATCTGCAAGTGCATTGCATGATATTGGAAAAATCGCAATAACCGACAAAATTTTGTTAAAGCCGGGCAGACTTACAGCAGATGAGTTCGAATATATGAAATCCCATACTACCAGGGGTGTGAAATAATTAACAGTATAAATGATATCTGGAATGATGACTTCCAGAAACTTTGTTATGAAATTTGCAGATATCATCATGAGCGTTATGACGGAAAAGGATATCCGGATGGTCTTAAAGGAGATGAGATTCCTATCGCAGCTCAGATTGTATCTGTGGCTGATGTGTATGACGCACTGGTATGCGAGCGTGTTTATAAGGATGCGATCCCGAAGGAAACGGCTTACCATATGATCCTTGATAGGGAATGTGGTATTTTTTCTCCGAAACTGATGGAATGCTTCAGAAAGTCAAAACGTGATTTTGAAAAACTTGCAGATGAGTTATGCTGACAGAAAACAATGTCTGTGGGGAAAGGACAGTAACAGGAGGAAATCTATGGAAAGAATGCAAATAAGAAAAAAAATAGCAAAAGGTGTTTCAGCACTGCTTGCGGCAGTCGTGCTATGTGCAAATCTGCCTGTTTCGGTCAAAGCAGCAGAACAGCCTCGTGTGGTGCGCTTACCCTATGGATTTAATGATTTTCTTAAAGTGGATCAGGATGGTAGTGCTTCGGGGTATTATGCTGAATACTTTGAAGCTTTGGCGCAGGTAAACAATTGGGAATATGAATATGTGGAAACAACATGGCCGGAAGCTATGAATATGATTGAGAAAGGAGAAATCGATCTTCTTTATCCTGTGAATTACAGTGAGGAGCGGGATGAGTTCATGGATTATTGCGATGCTCCGATTGGATATATTTCATCCGGTATTTATGCATTAAAGGACTCTCATTACGCTTATATGGATTTTGATGCGCTGGACGGCACAAAAATTGCATGTGCCAGGAATACATCGAATGAGAAGGAACTGGAACATTTGTCACAGGAATTCGATTTTACTTACGAGATTGTATATAAAGAAACAAACTATGAGTTGACTGACGCATTGGTGAATGGGGAGGCGGATTTTGCTATTTTTAATTCTGCCGCATTTTTTCCGGAGGGGAAGCTGGTTGCTGTATTGGATCCAAATCCCGTATATCTGACGGTAACGGAGGGGAATACCGAACTTTTGAAATATGTAAACAGCGGAATGAACACATTGATGTTGACCAATTCAAATCTTGCGGCAGAAACATGGGAAAGAACAATTGCAGGAGAAAACGATTCGGTTGAAGCTTATACAAAAGAGGAACTGGAGTATTTAGGCACGGGAAAAGAAATTGTTGTCGGGTTTTATACCGATACAGAGCCATTGGCATATATAGATGAAGAAGGAAAATATTCAGGTGTTTATATTGAATATGTTGAAATGCTGAATAACGAAACAGACCTTAATTTTACACTGGTTCCTTTAGACAGAAGTCAGAACTATAAGGAAGAATTGCGTCAGGGCAGGATTGATTATTACATAGGAGCATCTGATGTCATTGTTTCAACCGATAGCGATATCTACACCACAAACAGTTTTATGGAATACTCAAATTGTCTGGTTACGAGAACGGACTACCCTTTCGATGATAAAGGGACCCCGACAATTGCATTAACTTATGGCAGAAAAAATTGGGTAACTTATGTGGAAGAAAAACTGAACAAAGATATTAATGTACTGTATTACGAAACTGCAAAAGAATGCATGTTGGCGGTAATGGAAAAAAAAGCAGATGCAGCCGTGATAAATAATTTGGAATTTAATTATCAGTCGAAAAATGAAAGACTTTCAAGTCTGATCAGAGTGTCAACATTTGTTTTCCCAACAGACATTTGTTTTGCCACAACGGTTGAGACGAATAAACTGGAAGTTTCCGTTCTTAATAAGGCGATGCATGCAGTCAGCGAACAGGAGCTGGATGAATTGATAGATAAGTACATGCTTATTCCTTATCACTCGTATTCGTTTGAGGATTATATCTATAATTCGCGGTATCTTTTGATGGTAGTGACTTTGGTACTGGTTATGCTTATTGCAATACTTGCTATAAACAGGCAATTTAAAAAGAAAAAATATAACGTAGAAAAAGAAGCCTATTATGCAAAAATGGAAATGATGAATATTTTTACGACCATAAGCAGAGAGTTTGAGTGTATCTATTTTGTGGATATAAAGAAGAATGAATACAGAGAAATATACAGCAAGGATAATTGTATATTTACAAAAATTGAAGGAGACAGCTTCTATGAGAAAATAAGAAATTATGCCAGACAGAAGGTGGTTTTGGAGGATCAGGATAAGATTTTGTCCGTATTTGAACAATGTGATGGTGAGTGGAGGCTCAAAGATACCTCCAATATTGTCATTCGTTATCAGATTTACACAGACAAAGATCAAATCAGTACCGGCGAGGTGAATTTACTATATATGGATGAGGAAGGGCTGAATGGCTTTGTCTTCGAAATCCGGCGTATCGATGAACTGATTAAAAAGGAGATGGAATATCAGACGGTGTTGGCTGATGCACTTGCAAGTGCAAATAAAGCCAATCAGGCGAAAAGCGATTTCCTTTCCAGGATGTCACATGATATCAGGACACCGATGAACGCCATTGTGGGTCTGACGACGCTGACTCAGGCTCATGCAGATGACCCGGTTAAGATAAAAGAAAATATGGATAAAATCAGCCATGCAAGCCGCTATCTGCTCAGCCTCATCAATGAAGTGCTGGACATGAATAAAATTGAGGCGGGAAAACTAACCCTATCGGAAGAAAATATTGGACTTTCCGAATTTACGGAAAACTTTTTGGAAATCATGAAACCAAAAATTGCGGAGCATAGCCATGAATTAAATGTACAAGTTTATAATGTGCAGCATGAGAATGTAGTTGCAGACAGTACAAGACTTGAGCAGTTGTTTATGAATATTATGGGAAATGCAATTAAATACACACCGGATGGTGGCAAGATTTGTCTGTCCATCAGTGAGTTGCCGTGTGGTGATAAAAATATGAGTAATTATGTATTCTGCTTCAGCGATAATGGCATGGGAATGTCAGAGGAATTTCAAAAGCATATGTTTGAACCGTTCCAAAGAGAGGAAGATGTAAGAATCAGTAAAATTCAGGGTACTGGTTTGGGACTTAGTATTGTCCGTAATATTGTCCAATTAATGAACGGCGAAATTGATGTGAAAAGCAAAACTGGTAAGGGAACAATTGTAACTATAACATTGCCTTTTGCATGGCAGTTAGAACCGAACGAAGAAATGAAATTTGAAGATATGTGCGTACTGGTGGCAGATGATGACAGGGATGCCTGTGAATCACTAACTGCTATGCTTGGTGAGCTTGGTATTAAGAGTATGGGAGTTACTTCAGGTGAAGAAGCGGTGGAAGCGGTACGCAAATCCATGAATGAAACCAATCCTTTTAATGCAGTCATTTTGGATTGGAAAATGCCGGGTATGGATGGTATAGAAGCAGCGAAGAAGATTAGAAAATTTGTGGATAACGGTATTCCGATTATTATTCTGTCTGCATATGACTGGTCGGATGTTGAGGTAGAAGCACGAACTTCCGGAGTGGATTTATTTTTGAATAAACCTGTGTTTAAATCCCAGCTGATTCGCTTATTTCAAGATATGACTTGTGCAGACAGCGGGGAGATGGATGTTGCCATTTCGTCAAATGACGGTAAATTAAAGTATGACGGTATCAAAATTCTTCTTGTGGAAGATACTCTTTTAAACAGGGAAATTGCAAAGGAACTTCTGGAAATGGAAGGAATGGTTGTGGAAGAAGCAGAAAACGGCAAAGAAGCTGTAGAGCGATTTGCGGCTTCGACTGACGGTTATTATGATATGATTCTGATGGACATTCGGATGCCGATAATGAATGGATACGACGCAGCCCGTGCAATCCGAGGACTTGAGCGAACGGATGCACATGAAATACCTATTGTGGCAATGACTGCGGATGCATTTCCGGAAGATGTCATGAAAGCAAAATTGGCAGGAATGGATGAACATATTTCCAAACCGATTGAAGTGGATAAACTAAAAATTGTGTTCAAAAAGTATTTTCATGCAGGCAATACGAGAGTGAAAGAACATCAGTTCGGGGGGGGGGCAGACGATACCACACTTCCATAATTAATAACTTTGATGAATAACAGAATTATTGTTTTGAGAAAAGGCGGCAGTAAAGGCAGACCTACGATAATGGATGAAAGGAGACACGATAGCAGATGGAAAGAGATACTATTTTAGTTACAGATGATGCACAGTTGAATCGTGAGTATATTAAATATATTTTTGAAGAACAATTTCATATTTTGGAAGCAGAAGATGGTGAGCAGGCAATTCAGCTGATTGATGAGAACAGTGATAGATTATGTTTGATTTTTCTTGATCTGATGATGCCTGTAAAGATAGGACTTGATGTGTTGCAATTTATGAATCAGAAACAGTTAATTGATATTATTCCTGTCATTATGATTACCGGAGAAGCAACTGCGGAGTCTGATGAAAAAGGATATGAATATGGTGCTGCTGATATTATCTATAAGCCGTTTGTCCCAGCCGTGGTAAGCCGTCGTGCAAAAAACATCATGGAGCTGTATGATCACAAAAGGGACATTGAAAGAAGGCTTGCGAAGCGGGAAAGGCAATTACTGGAGAGTAGAAAGCAGCTTGCAAAAAGTAATGAATTTTTGGTTAATGCACTCAGCTCCGTGGTAGAATTTAGAAGTCTTGAAGCCGGCGAACATATTCAGCGAGTGAAGTATTTCACAAAATTGTTTCTTAAATATATACGTGAGTTCTATCCAAATTACGGCATAACGAAGGAGTCAGCCGAATTAATTGTCAATGCCTCCGCATTGCATGATATAGGTAAGATTGCAATCAGTGATAAGATTTTGTTGAAGCCGGGAAAACTGACAAAGGATGAATTTGAGGAAATGAAAAAGCATACAACTTATGGCTGTGAGATTTTGGAGCGATTTAAACAGGAAGATAATGAATTTTACCGTTACTGTTATGATATCTGCCGATATCATCATGAGAGGTATGACGGAGGTGGATATCCGGATGGAATCAAAGGTGACGAGATACCAATCTGGGCACAGATTGTATCAATTGTCGATGTCTATGATGCCCTTGTAAGTGAACGTGTATACAAAACTCCATATGAGGTTCATGAAGCAGCAAGAATGATTACAGAAGGTGAATGTGGCGTTTTTTCACCGGAGATACTGGATTGTTTTGAACTGGCTAGGGCTGAACTTTTTGATGCAACAGAACGCAAATTATCATTTGGAGATACATTAATTTGAATAATAGGAAGGAGTTTTTAATTATGGCAAGATTACAGGACAAGGTTGTGATTATCACAGGAGGTAATTCAGGAGTTGGAGCTGCAACAGCATCACTTTTTGCAAAGGAAGGAGCGAAAGTCGTAATTTCTGCACGCCGTCAGCCACAGCTTGAGAAGATTGCCGAAGATATTCGTCAAACAGGAGGAGAGGTTCTTTCTGTTGTATCAGATATTTCAAAAGAAGGTGATGCAGAGCATCTTATTGAGGAGACAGTTAAGATTTATGGCAGGGTAGATGTGCTGATTAACTGTGCAGGTGTACTTGAAGAAGGGTTAAAACCAATTGATCGTTGCAAAGATGAGGACATCAATAGAATAATTGATATCAATACTAAGGGAACGATGTATTGTATGCGTGCTGCTACTGCACAAATGGAAAAGACAGGAAAGGGTTCTATTGTGAATGTTGCTTCCGTTGCGGGTGTTATGGGATGCGGAGGTGCTGCTTATGTTGCTTCAAAAGCTGCCATAATTGGAGTGACACGCCATACAGCACTTAGATTTGCAGGTACAGGAATCCGTTGCAATGCAGTGTGTCCGGGAACAATCATAACGCCGATGACTGCCGGAATGAATCCGGCTAATCTGGATGCTGATATGATTGGTCAAATGGGAAAGCACAGTGACCTTACGATTCAGCCCTGTATGCCGGAGGATGTTGCCAATATTTTGTTGTTTTTCTCATCTGACGAATCACGCGCAATAACAGGACAGACAATTGTAACAGACTTTGGCAGTACATTATAGTCACTGGGTTGTATTTCCTCTTTATGGAGTGATTTACAAAATCTTTGACAGCGAAAAACATAGGAGGTAAAGAGCAATATGTTTCATGTAAAAAATGGCAAAATTGAAAATAGACTTACACATTCCTTTCTCGTTGTGACACTGATGACTGCCGCAGCGGCTCTGCTTGTGACCATTATGTTATTGATTGTGTCAAACAGATATACCTTTGCGCTGAATTATTATGGTTTTGCACAAGGAGATATAGGAAATGCCATGACAGATTTGGCAGAAGCGAGAAGCGCAACCAGAGCGATTATTGGATACGATGATCCGGATGAAGTTGAGGGAGTGATTAAACAGCGTGAAGATGCCTTGAACCGGTTCGATGAGGCTTATGCTAAGATACAGGAAACAATAGCCTCGGACGCAGTACAGCAAAAATATGATGATGTGAATGAATTGATAGAACAGTATAAGAAGTTGGATAATCAAATCGTTGAACTCGGAAGAACACAGGATGAAGAGAAAAGCAAAGAAGCACAGCGGATTGCGTATGAGGAATTAACCCCTATATATAATGAGATATATGATACAATAGAGGGAATGCTTGAGGACAAAATTACACTTGGTGACAGCACAGATAGAAAACTGAATATTTTGGGTTGGGTATCTGTGTGTGTGGCGATTGTGGTTATTGCTACTGTATGTTGCATAGCAGTGCGTATGGGTAAACGCATAGCGAAACAGATTGCCAATGCGCTGGAAAGTGTCGGAAAACGTCTGGAAGAATTTGCAGACGGTGATTTATCATCTGCTTTTCCGTAATTTGATACAGAGGATGAAATTAGCACTATGGCAACTGAGGTAAAGGAAATGGCAGAGAATCTAAGAGCTATGATTCTGGACTTAGAGAAAGAACTAAGTGAAGTGGCAGCAAAGAATTTTATTTCAGAGAGCTCCTGCCCGGAACGCTATGTGGGTGAATTTCAATCCATAAATGATTCCTTGATATGCCTGCGTTCAGAAATGAGAGATGTTTTAAAAGAGATTAACAATGTTTCCACACAGGTTGACGGAGGTTCAGCACAATTGGCAGAAAGTGCAACAGCGTTGGCAGAGGGAGCTACAGACCAGGCAGCGTCAGTACAAGAGTTGACTGCCGCTATTACTGATTTGACTGCAAAGAATGAGGATAGTGCCAAGAAAGCAGAGAAGGCTTACCACGATGGACTTACTTATGAAAAACAGTCTGAAATAGGAAAGCAGGAAATGGATAGTCTGGAAAAGGCAATGGAACAGATTGGAAAAGCATCGGAAGAAATTGAGAGCATTATTACAGAAATTGAAGAAATTGCTACACAAACGAATCTACTCTCGCTGAATGCATCTATTGAAGCGGCACGAGCAGGTGAGTCGGGCAAAGGATTTGCTGTTGTGGCTGAGCAGATAGGAAAACTGGCAACAGACAGTTCCCAATCTGCTGTTAAGACTAGAGAATTAATCAAGAATGCCTTGATTCAGATTGAAATGGGCAGTAAAGCCACGGAAAGGACAAAAGAAACTTTTGAGGAGATTATCAGAGGAATCGGCTTTTTGTCCGATGTTTTACGGGAATCCAGCGAAAATTCGATTACGCAGGCAAATACCATGAGAGAAATTCAAAGCAATGTTGAGGGTATTGCGGACATAATACAGAATAATGCCGCATATGCAGAAGAAACATCTGCGACAGGAGAAGAACTTGCAGCACAGGCGACAACTTTGAATGCACTGATTCAGAAATTTGTATTGGAAAAAGAAAGATAAAAAAGTGTCGCCGGACGGCGACACTTCCAAGAGAATGCTTCGCATAAGGAATCTGGGTAGAAATACCCGGATTCTTTTTTGTATGAGATTTTACAAATTGGAAAAACTATGCAGTGTCGGAGGTGAAGCTTAGTGGCGACGTCAGGAGATATTGATATTACAAAAGTTGACAGGACAACACTTAGAGATATAAATTCCGTTCATATTGATATGTCACTGCCTTGTGAGCAGAGAATGAAAAGCTTTGTGGAACAGATTGGAAATCCGTACTGCTATAGGGACGGTGAATTAGTAATAGGCATTGGATATGCAGAAACAGAAATGTCACTTCATGATAAACTGGCAATTTATGCCTGTGGGTTAGGGTAGCAGGAAGGTTTTGGAAATCGTTCTTTTGCGGTTGACCTATCATCGAATCGGAGTCATAATGTAAATGTCAATGAAGCGGTTTGGTCGCCGCAGGATAGAACATCAAGAAGCTTCCTGCTGTAAAAAAGAAGGAGGTTGATTTGATGTATCGCAGAAACAGTAGTTTAGAAGAACCATTCTATCATGCTGTTGCTTATTACCGTCTGTCTAAGGAAGACAGTCGAAGGAGTGAAAGTGACAGTATCGCAAATCAAGACGAGATTTGTCAAGGGATTTTTCTGCGAAAGTACATTTTTTGGTAACAGTTCAGGTTGCGGAGACAGGCTGCGGTATGATACAATGTCCTTATACAAGCCAGAAGGCGGTTGGATACGAGGAGGAAATGTTGTGAAAAAAAATGCGCTGTTTACAGAGAAATACCTGAAAAGAATGTCGGAGATATTTTTATCGAATGCCATATACATGTATATGTTTGATGTTACCACCGGTATTGTGGAAGAGGATATTATGTCTTCAAGCGGGGTGAATTACACAAAGGCATACGGACTTACATCACCCTGCCGCTTTGACGAAGTGATAGAACGTTCCTTCGACGAAAACTATCTGCATGTGGAATATACGCTGGATTCCTCCGTGCAGAAGCTTTCAAGCGAGGAGCTTTTGAACGTATATAAGGCGGGGAAAAGACGGGTGGAAGCCAAGGTATACATGGCGGAATATCATAAATACAGCCGTATCATCTATATGCTGGACAAGGATGAGGAAACCGGTCATGTCATCTGCTATGTGCTGGGGCAGGATATCACGGAGCTTGAAAATCAATGGATTCGGGAAAACCAGTCTGCGCTGAAGGAGCTTGAGGACAGGGATGCCGTCCTCACCTGCGCCGGAATCGGCATCTGGTATATTTCACTGTTCGACAATGAAAAGCCCCGCATGAAGGCAAGTGAGAAGATGTGTGAGCTTCTCGGAATCAGGCCGGGGGAAATGACGGAGGAGGAAATCTATGAGCACTGGCATGGAAGGATTAAGAAGTCGTCACTGCCGATGGTGGATGCCAGCGTATCCGAGATGATTAAAAAGGGGATATCGGAAAATACTTATGTGTGGAAGCATCCGGTTCTCGGCGAAATCTATGTCAGATGCGGCGGAACCTCCCAGTATGTCAAGGGAAAGGGATATATTCTGAGGGGATATCACAGCGATGTCACGGATGCCATGAACAGCGACATGAAACAAAGGCAGCTTCTGGCGGATGCGCTGGAGGAAACAAAAAAACAGAAGGCCATGCTGCAGGAGGCGCTGGACAATTACAAGCAGGCGGATTATGACCGCCGCACCGATTTCCTGACGGGACTGCACAGCCGGCAGGATATGTTCGAACTGCTGCAGGATTCCCTCTCGGGAAAGCGGGACAGTATTCAGGCAATGTTCATGATGGATATTGATAACTTCAAGCTTTTAAATGACCGTTACGGACATACTTACGGCGACGAATGCCTGAAAAGAATCGGAAATGCCCTGACGGATTACGGTAAAAAGAATCATATGTATTTTTACCGCTATGGCGGAGAGGAAATGCTTGGAATCAGCTTTCAGGGCGGAAAGCCGGAGCGGGAAACGGCAGAGGAGCTGGTGTCGCTGGTATCCGGTTTACGGATAGAGCGGGATGATGTGGAAACGGGCGTCGTAACTGTCAGCCTGGGATATACAGGCGATAACAGACGGTACGAAAAAATGATTGACTGCGCGGACGCCGCAATGTATCATGCGAAGGCAAACGGAAAAAATCGGGCTGTATGCTATGAGGACCTTCAGGATGTTCAGCAGGAAGGCTGAACTGTCACTTCATACATAAAAGATGGTGGTGGATTTATTGACTTGCTTCAATCATATAATATTTTAACAGGGAACACATGGTTGATTGTGGTTTTATCAGCATTGTTTGCTCCTGTTACTGTAATGAAAATAAGAAACAAGAAGTAGAAGCCAGCTCGGTTGAGCTGGCTCTAATCATATTATAGGCTCTGCTCCGGCTTTTTGCTTTCGCTTCGTTCTGGAGTCTGCTCCTGATAAAGATACTGTTTGATATTGGCAAGTTTCCGGTTCAAATCGGCAACTTCTTTTTCAGCAGATTTATAGGTTTTCTGCAATTCAGTTTTCTTTGCTTGCAGGGCATTATAGTCTGCTTGGAGCTGTTCCAAATCGAGATTTTTAGTGTTGATTCCGAAGCGTTTTAACATATTTTCAGCACCGTCAAATAGGGTCAATTCCGTTTCGTGTCTACGGAAATAAGCATCGGGGTCTTTGGACTTTTTATAGCGGAAATTATAGACTTTGTTGGTCTGATAATCTCTGGCATATTTTAAGATTTCGCCTAATTCCTTTAACTGATGTTCCGTATCAATAAGGGATTGACGGGCAGTCTTGGCAAGAGTGGATTTGGACGATATTTTGTCCTCTAAATCCTCTATGGAATCAGCACCTGCATAACTGCTTGCGGCTATCTTTAGGTTTTGTATGGTTGCCCAATGATTCAGTCCGGGACTTTGTTTAAATTTCTCTTGTGAGGTATCAATAAGCTCTTTACGGGAGTAATCGGTTGTGAGCTTCTTTTTGGCAAAGGACACCTTTTTCCTTGCCTGTTGTTTGCTCTTTTCCTCGATACGCTGGCTGATGCGTTCCCTTGTGTAATCTGCTCCCAATGAGCGGACGCTGCCACGAATAAATCTATCCCTGTCAAGTGGTCGGAAGGAGATATATTTCAGATTGCTGTCGCTTAAATCTTCACCTTTTATTTCATATCCCTTTGCTTTCATAAGGACAATGAAATCCTCATAAGAAGAGCAGGAATTGATGGCATCATCAATATCTTTTCGCAGAGTGACTTTTAGGGAAGTTCCATTCTTTTCTGACTGCCATTCCTTATAGGTTTTACCTTTATTTTGGGATGGATTGATAACGGATAAATTATGCTCTTTGCACAGGGTATCGCTTAATTCCCGTATGTGGTAATAGGTGCGTTTGCAGTCATTATATTTCTTATGTTCGATGTTATCGGCGGCACAAAAAATAATATGATTATGGATGTGTCCTTTGTCGATATGGGTGGATATTACATAGGAATATTTGCCCTCTAACAATTTATCTGCAAGTTCAATTCCAATCCAGTGTGCTTCATCATAAGACACCTCGCCGGGAGCAAAAGACTGTATCAGATGAAAGGCTTTGTTAGGATCGGATTGCTTGGTTTTTGATAGTGCAAAATTGAAATCATAAGGGGCAGTTTCCACGCCACAGGCAAAGGTAGATACAAGGATTTTATCATCCGTTTTATGTGGGTTGGTAATGTATTTTATTGCTTTAGGTAGGGTTGCTTTGATAGCATGGATTTTTGTGATTGCCATACCTCATTCATCAACTCCTTTACTTGTTTTACATCGGCATCATAAACGTGTCCGGTGGCGTTCATCCGCTTTGCGATTTGATTGAGATTGTTACTGATACGGGACAGGAGAGTGTTGTATTCTTGAAGCTGGGAGTAATCAATATCATAAACAAATCCGTAGATAATTAAATGACGGATAAAGGCAGCTCGGCTGTTCATGCCGGAGATTTTGACTTTATTGTCCAGTATGTATTTTTCATCATCGCTCAAATAAAACAGGATTTCATTCTTTCGTGAGCGATTGTCTTTATGGTTCTTTTGCATTTCAATTGTCCTTTCTTTTTTACCGCCAAAAGTGAAATTTCCACTTGGAGAGAAAATTCATTTTTGTGCGTTTATGGGGGTCAGGGGGCAAAGCCCATTGCAAGCAAAAATTCCCGACTTTCCACTTAGAAGAAAGGTGGGATTTTGTCGGTTGTGTATATACACAACCAGTGCTTGCTATTCTTCCTGCAAACTTCTCGTAGAGAGTTTGCGTGTTGCGTGAGCTTAGGCGAGCGTTTTGCAACACATAAGTGCGTATCCGCACAGAAAAATAAAAAAAGCTACATAGTGAATACAGGACAGAAATATCCTGTTTCAGTACATAGCAGTTGAGTGTCAAATATGGAATTGTATAATTTTATCCGTAGATAATTCTAGCAAGGAAAGGGAAGGAAGTCAATAAATCAAAATAACGAATACGGTTATATTCTGACGAAAATCCATGCATATCGACTGATGCAGTATAATATCTGAGGGGAATGACAAGACACCGGAGGTGGCGAATACAGTCTGTTTTTCTGATGGGACATCTAATAGTAAAAGAAGCTGTTAGATGTCTTTTTCAATATTATGAAAAAAGTTTGGAGGAATAGGAAGGGTTATGTCCTATTTAACAGCTACAATTAGAGGTGTAGCTTTTTGGAAAGGAGGAAACCGATGGATTGCGGAAGTCGCAGAGCCTTTATCGTGCAGATATTGATTGATAGAAAAAGAGCCACGCTAAAGGAACTGGCGGAGCTTTGTAGTGTATCAGTCAGAACGATACAGAGGGACATTGAGGTATTAAGTCCATTATTTGCCATAGGTGCAGATGTTGGATATGGGGGAAGTCATTATTTGATGAATGTGCCGAGTGAGGGAGTTAATAAGCTGACAGTCAAACAGGTAGTTGTGTTGAATGAGGTTTGTGAATATGCAACAGAGGAACAGGCAGCGGTTATTAAAAGTATCATTGATAAATTTTGGACATATCGGGTGTAAATTTTTGGGATTACATATACTTGTCATTCTTCTAAAGCATACAAAGCAACACTTATAGCAGGTGGAGTGATTTGTATGCTTTTTGGACTGACAAGTCCAAGTATAATTTTATCCCGGCAATCAGATTGCCAACCGAACCTTGAAAACTGAATAACAGATGTATACGGGACGTATGGAATATGAGGAGCCACTATGCGGATACGCCATGAGATACCTGCTTTCATTATTATATGGAAGTGCATACGAAGGAATATTGTTTTCTGATATTGAAGTTAAGGTAGGGAGCGAGAAATATCTGGCAAAATACACAGCAGTTGTGTGGGGCAATGATACATATTTTTGATAATGATACTTCCGGAGTTTTCCGGTCAATTTAGTTGACGGTGCGATACCGATGTGGGTAGTGTAATGAGCTGCCACTCGTATATATTTTTATGAAAATTATCTACGGATGAGAGTGCTAAGGGGAGTGCTTTGCATTGTCATCGGTAGATAATTCATATTACCGGGAAAGGACAAAATGATGAATAGAGAAGAAAAAAATAAAAAGCGTTTTGTGAGATATAAAACAGGGGCAGAAATGTATGATGTATGCCAGTCTACTTTTGAAAAGTGGGCAAAAGAAGCAGGAGCAGTTTGTAAGGTCGGAAAAGCGGTTATTGTTGACTGCGAAGTCCTTGATAGATATTTAGAAGCATTTAGACTTCCAGCAGAATGAAAACAATATAGAGAATTATTGCCTTATATATTTATCGTAATACAAAAAGTAGTTGACATATCGTAATACAAAAAGTATAATAGACTCCAGATGGTAGAAAGGAGAAGTCCTATGAGAAAAATGGGTCGTCCAAAATCAGATGTAATTAAAGATAAGATTGTAACAATTAGGATGTCTGATGAGGAACACATTAAGCTGAGGGATTATTCTGAGAAACATCAACAGACTATAACAGAAACCATTAAAAAAGGAGTTGAATTATTGTATAAAACTCACGAATAAGGTGTAGTTCTCTTCTTTCCAAAAGAAAGGAGTAGACACATGGCAAAATCACGAAGGGACAGTAAGGGGCGAGTGCTGCGAAAAGGGGAAACTGTTCGCAGTTCAAATGGTATGTATCAGTACGCTTATACAGATAATTATGGAAAGCGGCAGTATATATATGCCAATGATTTAGTAACGCTTCGTCAGAAGGAAGAAGAAATCTTAAGAGATAGGTTGGATGGAATAGACAGTCAGACCGCAAAAAATCAATGTTTAAATGATATATTTGATAAGTATATGGCTACCAGAAAAGATTTAGCAGCCCGTACTTATGCAGGTTATTTATATCAATATAATGCGTATGTAAGACCAACCCTAGGTAAGCGAAAAATTAAAGACATCAAATACTCGGACATTTTATATTTCTATAAGGTATTGATGGAAGAACATAATTTGAGCTATGGAACAATCGAGCATTTGCAGAGGGAAATACACCCTGCGTTTGAAATGGCGGTAAGGGATTGCATTATCAGAACAAATCCAACACACAAAGTCTTAGGGCAGTTAAAGAAACAGACTGGAGCAAAAAGAGGTGTCAGGAATGCTTTGACACCAGAACAGCAGAAAGCCTTTTTGCAATTCATGGACGGGCATCCGGTATTTGCACATTGGAAACCAATATATACATTTTTTATTGGAACGGGTGTTAGAGTTGGAGAGTTGAGTGGATTGAGATGGTGTGATATTGATTTTGAAGATGGATATATCAATGTTGACCATGCTGTTGTTTATTTTGCAGGAAAGATGAATAAGACTGGAAAAAGACTTTATATCTCAACGCCAAAGACAGAAGCTGGTGTAAGAAAGATTCCTTTAGTGAAAGAAGTGCGAAAAGCACTTGAGGAAATTAAGCAGTATCAATTCGATAATGGTATTTTCTGTAAGGCTGAGATAGATGGTTATACAGATTTTATATTCCTCAATCGCTTTGGAAACGTGTTTATACAACCGGATTTAGACAGAGCGTTGGGCAGAGTAATTGATGCTTACAATGAGACTGAGCTTCACAATGCGGCATTAAAGAAAAGAGAAGCAGAGCTTTTGCCGCATTTTACCTGTCATAGCCTTAGACATACATTCTGTGCCCGTTTCTGTGAAATTGAAACGAATTTGAAAGTAATTCAGTCTGTAATGGGGCATGTTGATATAGGTACAACAATGAACATTTATGCAGAGGTTTCAGAAGCAAGAAAAAAGCAATCAATGGAATCGCTGTCAGAGAAGTTAGATTTATTTTGTAGTAAGTAATATGTAGGAAGAGTCCTTTAGGGCTTTGAGTACATCAAAATATGTATGAGTACATCAAATGTACATCAATCATATAAGAATAATACCCGATAATACGTTGTTTGAGGAGTTGCAGTAAAAACTAAAATTCCGATAATACCGCATAATACGGGATAATAAAGAAAGTCGGGTTGATTATGGAGGAAAAGCAGAGCATTCTGGCGCTGGGGGCCGGAGCGAGCACGAAGATCGTGTCGGGAGAAAAGATAGAGCGGATAGAAAACGTCAAAGATATCCGTAATTATATAGAGCGGATAGACGAAATGATTGCCAGAAAAGAAAAATCTTGGGATTGAGTGAAACATGGAAAGAAAGAATTATCGTATTATCCAGACGGATCTGACGAAGGAGATCAGCCACGGAATCTGTGTCAGCAATCTGGCGAGGCGCGTGGCAATGAAACTGGGTCTGCCGGAGGACATGTGTTATAATCTTGCGGTGGCGGGACTGGTTCACGACATCGGCAAGCTGGAAATGACAAAATATATTTATGATAAGAACGCGATGCACGTTGAGGAAATACGCTATGTGAGAACGCATGCGGCGCTCGGATATGTGAAATTGAATGAATTTGGTTATCCGAAAGAGATTGCGGAGTGGGTCCTCTACCATCATGAAAACTATGACGGCAGCGGATATCCGGCGAACAGGTCGGGTGAGGAGATCCCTCTGGGAGCGCGTATCCTCAGGGTATGCGACGTGTTCGCGGCGCTCACGTCGGACCGCTCATACCGCAAGGCGTTCGACAAGGAGACGGCGATTGAGCTGATGATCGCCGAGGTGAAAAACTTTGATATGCGGATATTTCTTGCCTTTCAGGAAGTGGTCAATACGGAGGACACGGACGAACTGCTTGAACGGCGTGAGTTCGACAAAACAGAGCTGGAGCTTGCAATGAGTGATATGAATATATTGGTTCAGGAAAATGCAGAGGAGACGGAGGTATAAAAGATGAGCCTGAAAAAGAAGCCGGTTACCGGCATGAAAGATATTTCGCCAAGGGAAATGGAGATAAGGGATTATGTGATTTCCTTGATCAAGGAAACGTACGGAAAATTCGGATTTTCTTCGATAGAGACTCCCTGTGTGGAGCACATTGAAAATCTGAGCAGTAAGCAGGGCGGCGAAAACGAAAAGCTGATCTTTAAGATTTTAAAAAGAGGAGAAAAATTAAAGCTGGATCAGGCGCAGTGTGAGCTAGACTTGGTGGATGGCGGACTCCGCTACGATCTTACAGTGCCGCTTTCAAGGTACTATTCGAATAATGCAAATGAGCTTCCGGCGCCGTTTAAAGCGCTTCAGATGGGAAATGTATGGCGAGCCGACCGCCCGCAGAGGGGCAGATACCGCCAGTTTATGCAGTGCGATATCGATATTCTGGGCGAACCGTCCATTCTTGCGGAAATTGAGCTGATCCTTGCTACTTCCACGCTGGTCGGTAAACTTAATTTTAACGGATTTACGATCCGCATGAATGACCGGAGAATTTTAAAAGCCATGGCGGCATACAGCGGCTTTGAGCCGGAAAGCTATGACAGCGTATTTATCACGCTTGACAAGATGGATAAGATCGGTATTGACGGTGTGGAGGAAGAACTGAAAAAAGAAGGCTTTGCTCCGGAAGCGGTTGAAAAATATATCGGCCTGTTCGAAAAGGTGACGGGCGATCTTGCCGGAGTAAAATATCTGAAAGAAACGCTGACGGGCTTCATGGATGAGAAGATCGCCGTAGAACTGGAAACGATCATCGAAAGTGTTGAGGCCGTGAAAAACGCTGACTTTAAAATGGTGTTTGACCCGACGCTTGTGCGCGGCATGTCTTATTATACAGGCCCGATTTTCGAGATCAGCATCGACGGTTTCGGAGGATCCGTGGGCGGCGGCGGGCGCTATGACGAAATGATCGGCCGTTTTACGGGAAACCAGACGCCGGCCTGCGGTTTTTCCATAGGCTTTGAGCGGATCGTCATGCTTCTTCTGGAAAACAATTACCAGATACCGGGCAAAAAAGAAAAAACGGCTTTCCTGATCGAAAAGGGCATGCCGAAAGATAAGCTGCTGGAAGTGTTTAAAGAGGCGGAAAGCCTGCGGGCCGCGGGAACCTGCGTCAGCATGAACATGATGAAAAAGAATAAGAAGTTTCAGAAAGAACAGCTTGCAGCGGAAGGATATACGCAGATAAAAGAATTTTTTAAATAAGAAAATTTTAAATAAGAAAAAAGAGGGACGTCCACGGGTTTTCCGTGTGGAAACGTCCCTCTTGCAGTTTACTGTTTAAGCAGGTCCAGCGCCGGGTCAATTCCTCCCAGAAGGGCGTCTGAGAAAAATTCACTTAAGTGTACTTCCCAGATATAGCCGTTATTTGCCAGCACGATCGTTACGGTGTTTTCGGCGGAGGCCGTGTTGCTGCTTAAGGCTTCGAGCAGAAGTTCGGCGGTCTTTTGCGCGATCTCTTCGTCTGTCGCCCGTATGGAAGCGGTTGTTTTGGCAAATTCAAGCAGGCTGCCGCGGCATTTTTCCATTACAGCCTCCAGATCAAGGCTGGTGATGACGACAGAGGCATATGCGGTGTCGCCGTCCTGCGTGACATCGGTTATCTCATACTTAAAAAAAGAAGATATCTGTTCACACAGCGCAAGATCGATGTCGCCCGCGATACTGCTTCCCGTGCGGAACACATCATCCAGACTGAGATAATCCAGCCACTGCTGCGCGGAAAACGAAACAAACGGATTGAGCGTACATTCCAGTATTTCTTCAGGCGCAAGAAGATACGGGTCCTGAAGGCAGGATACAAGGCCTCCGGTGAGCTGGTCTTCAAATTCGGCGCTCTCCGGAATGACCCATTCGCCGTCGCGGTTCACCAGATTTACGGTGGCTTTTGTTGTGACGAGCGGGTAATCGTTCTCCTCCAGACATTTTTTCATCAGTGCAAAGGAGGAAGTGATGCCTTCCTGCATGGGACTGCTTCCGTTCGTATAAGCATTTTCGATGATGGAGCGGCACAGGTCTTTGGCAAGCGCCCTGGCGTCCACGTTGGTGATATCCAGTTTTACCGTGGCCGTTGTGTTGTCCTCGCTTACGGAGGAAGAGCGGATACGGTATTTAAACTTACTGAAAAACAGCTTGATCGCTTCTGTCGTTTCCGGCCCGATCTCGGGCGAAGAGGAGTTTGCAAATTTGATGTCTTCATAGGATACGAAGGCTTTGATCGTCGATTCATCCAGCTTGCGGATCAATTCCATTTCCTGCCGGACAGCCTTTTCCGGCTCCGCATATCCGCAGCCTGTGAACATTGCGCAGCACATAAAAAGTACCCATAAAAGCAGTTTTTTTGTTTTCATATAATCTCCTTATAAGACAAGATATTGTATGTAACTTCTCCTATTTTATATGAAATATGTTTAATTGTCAAATTTTTCCAAATAAAACCGAACATTTGTTTTTGAACAATCTGTGAACTGAAAATTAAATAGTGCATTTAAAAAAGAAGTATGGTAAGATAGAGTGAAACATTCATGGAATAAGGGGTGGAATACATAATGAAGAAAGTGATGATCGTTATTCTGGTGCTTATCCTCGCAGGGGGAGCGGCAGGCGGAGTATGGTATTTTAAATTCAGGGATAATGCAGGGGGACAGGCATCTTCAGAGGATGCCGTATTTGTTGACTCTGTGGCAATGCTGACCGGAATCGGCGGCGGAGACGGCGTGAACAGCCGGTTTTCCGGCGTTGTGGAGGCGCAGGAAACCGTAAAGATCGAGGTTGCCAGCGGCATGAAGGTAAAAGACACCTTTGTTTCAGTCGGACAGGAAGTGAGCGTCGGCACGAAGCTGTTTTCTTATGATATGGACGAGGCGCAGGACAATATCACACAGATGGAGATCGATATAGAAAACTACGATATCACGATCGAGTCTACGCAGGCGCAGATCAAACAGCTTGAAAAAGAGCGCGAGAAGGTATCGGGAGATGAAAAGCTTGCTTATACCACGCAGATCATGACGGCGGAGAACTCTATCAAGCGCGCGGAGTATGAGAAAAAGAGCAAGCAGAGCGAGATGGAGAGCCTGAAAAAGCAGATCGCAAATGCATATGAGACGAGTGAACTGGCAGGTATCGTTAAATCCATCAATAAAAACAACAGCGGGGGCAGCGACGACAGCGACATGGCCATGGACGACAGCGGTATGTCTGACGACAGTTCCAGCGCATACATGACTATCATGGCTACCGGCGACTACCGGATCAAAGGAAGCGTGAACGAACAGAACATGCAGGAGCTTATGGAGGGAGCGCAGATGATCGCCCATTCCAGAGTAGACGAATCTCTGATCTGGAAAGGAAGCGTAAGCAAGATCGACAGGGAGAACGCCAATAAAAGTCAGGACAGCGGATTCTATGTTTCAGGTGACGGTATGAATAATTCCAGTACCTATCCGTTTTATGTGGAACTGGAAGATTCGGCGGGGCTGATGCTTGGGCAGCATGTTTATCTGGAAGTTGATAACGGACAGGAAGATGAACCGGACGGCATGTGGCTGCAGGATTATTACCTGATCACGGATGAAGAGGGAAATGCAACGC
>Ga0129309_1000149_pt1 | contig 63442 bp, 48 predicted proteins | sample L1105metagenome_FD_94439 | JGI IMG/M metagenome (GOLD analysis project Ga0129309, IMG submission 94439) | Ring-tailed lemur group fecal microbial communities from Wisconsin, USA - L1105 metagenome | ecosystem: Host-associated > Mammals > Digestive system > Large intestine > Fecal | place: USA...
GAGTCGAACTGACATTCGGTTTTTTGTAAAACATACCGAAGGTCTATTAAAGTTACCCTTTTTTCTGAAAACCATATCAAAATCTTTTTCAAAAAGTTCTTGACATATCACCAGAATGCTTTATGTGATAAAAGTAAATTTTTCTGTAGTCAGCTTTCTTAAACATTCCTATTATATCATCTCCGAAAGTTCTTTCCAACAAAAAACACGCTTTTCCCCGGCAGACTGGCAATCATAACTCAAGCTTATTTTTCAAGGCTTTTAATCAATGCAAGATTGTATTTTTCGTAAGGATTCAGAACATCGTCTTCTATTGCATCAAATTCTTTCGGTGTGTATTTTGGAACATACCAGGGCTGCGCATCAAAATATGCCTGCAACTCCGCAGTCTTAAACATCCTCCCGTATCTGGCATAAATTTCATTTCTCGCCAGACGAAGCTGCTCTCCGGTAAGATTCATCCGGATCAGCTGCTCTTCTGTCAGATACTCCGTGCTGCTGTTTGGCAGAATGTAATTTTCGGATACTGAATTATCTGCATTCGACGTCTGTGCATCTCCTGATCCCCGGTTCTTAAAAAGCGTGATTGCTTCCCAGTTTGCATAAACCACTTCATCATCCGGATGACCGTTCATTTCGTAAAAAGAGCCTGCAATATCTACTGTAAAGTATCCGCCTCTTCTGCCTGCCCCCATCAGCTTATTTGCATAGAAACGCCAGGGGCCTGCAGCCTCGCTTATATGAGTGTAATCGCCTATCTGATACACATTCCCGTTATCGTTCCCATAAATAGTGATTCCATATCCCAGATTGGGTACAAAAGTATCTGCATCCTGCTCAGGGAAACTATCTGATATAATCAGTATCGGCTCCTGATTTTCACCTGCCGGGAGAATCGCATAATACGCACCAACACCATTTGTTTTCAAAAACTCCTCATAAGGATTTTCTTCCGGGGTATCAGAAGGATCTGACTGTTCTGTCTCTGTAATCGTACACTCCTGTATTTCTCCTATCAATGGTGTGTGGTCCTCCAGATCGATCCAGAAGCCCTCAAGGTCACCCGATGGATTTTTCCACCATTCATTCACCACTGCTGCATCCAATCTGTCTCCACGGATCAGCCTTACCAGAGAATAACAGTATGGATCCTGGCTTACTGTGGAAGAAAAGGAAAAGCCGTCGCCTCCTAACTGCTCTGACTGAAATCCCAGCGCCTGATAAGCTTCAATCATATCTATGACATCCTGGCTGTAGTTGCCGCTATACAACGGTTCTGGATCCAGGTTAAACAGACAATCTGCCTCTAAGCCGGATCCTCCATAATACAGATCAGAAGTCTGTTCCATTTCTTTGAAGCAGTTTCCATCATAGGTATACCCTACAAAGTACCATTCATATCCTGTTGCCAGATATTTCGAAACACGGTTGCATTCATAAAAAAACTGATACTGTCCATTCGCTTTTCTTAAAAACAGATTCCCTTCAAATCCGGCATGCCCCGACTCAGACATTGTTGTCATTTCATCCGGCATTCCCTGATAATCATATCGAACCAATTCGAACATGTCAGAAACGCTCCAGGAATCTTCCCGCTGCTCATACATAGACACTCTGACGCTTTTTCCCGTTTCCAGAATGTCCTCCCGTCCTTCATAAGTCACCGCCAGGATCTCATCCTTCTGGTCATTGTCAAAATCTCTCTTTAGGCATCCCAGAATCCCCTCTTCCTCCACAGATTTCAGAAATCTTCTGTCCTGTTCCATAATCATAGGAGTCTCTATCCTCTGCCCGCCAATATACGGCAGATTGGTAATCTGAGAGATTGTCTTGGTTCCATTCATCCAAATCTGGCTGTCCGTCTTTTCCTCAGCCTTGCACAAAGTTCCCCCGTTTCCTAATGTCAAAGCGCAAAGCAAAAATACTCCCAAAACATATTTTCTCTTTTTCACCTTTTTCTCCTCCATCTATTTTCTAATAATCTAATTATAACATGTACATTTACACTTTCAAATATCAACAATCTATTAAGTGTCGCTCATACCAAAAGAAACACCCGGTAGGGGAGCTACCGGGTGTTTCGAGGGGAGTATAAATAATTAAATAAGGGGTTATGTAAAAAAAATATTTGAAGGGTAAATTCTTTTTACAACAACAATTATAATATAAATTGGAAAAAAAAGCAATATGATTTCATGAATATTATTACAACTTTTTTAACATACTATAGGATGTCATAAACAAGTTGACAAATACAGCCGGCATTTATCCGGCTGTATTCAACAGATTACACCAGGAGGTAATGAAAATGGCAAAAAATTATGAGTCTGAAAACAAAACAATGAACAACAACACAAACAAAACATCTGACAAAAACTCACAGAGTGCACAGAACTGTGGAAAGAACAGCACAAAAAACACCAGTAAAAACAGTTCCAAAAACAAAATCTCCAATGCCTATGATATGGAAGAAAACAGCTATTCTGACAGATACTAAAGCAAACATCCACTGAACTACAATCGCTTCTCCCTTCTTATATGATGATGCAGACAGGAGTGCCGCCGACCGCAGCACTCCTTTTTGCGTATATATCCTCTTTGTACTCCTTTGATTTTTTCCGCATATGATAAAGAAAAAAGGAATGCCGTTATGTTTCCAATTGAAACCATTTCTGCAAAAATGCTGGATTACTATGTGGGCCGGTCCGATACCCTTATTATAGATGTCCGCGAACCGGATGCTTACAGAAAAAGCCATATTCTGGGAGCTGTAAATCTTCCCTATCAGGAACTATCCTGCTGCAGGGATCTGCCCCGTGAAAAACTTCTGATCTTTTACTGTCAGAGAGGCGGCGCCAGCATGGCTGCAGCCCGCCTTTTTGTCCGGAAAGGATACCGTACCCGTTCTGTGATCGGCGGTTTTGAAGCTTATCGAGGAAGAAATCTTGTAATTTTTTCCTAACCATGATAATGTAAAAGAGAAAAATTCCTTTTCAGAACAGGAAAGTAATTTTTCTTAAAACTTCCATAATAAGGAGAACGCATTGATGAAATACATGTTTGCATCAGATATACATGGTTCGGCATATTATTGTCGCAAAATGCTGGATGCTTTCCGTCAGGAAAATGCACAGCGGCTGGTTCTTCTGGGCGATCTTCTCTATCACGGTCCCAGAAACGACCTCCCGAAGGAATATGCTCCCAAAGAAGTCATCGCACTTCTCAATCAAAATAAAAACCGGATCTATGCAGTCCGTGGAAACTGTGAGGCAGAGGTGGATCAGATGGTCCTGGAATTTCCGGTCATGGCCGACTACTGCATCCTTTCTATTGATGGCAGAACTTTTTATGCCACACACGGTCATACCTACAATCAGGATCATCTGCCTCCCCTTCAGGAAAATGATATCCTGATCCACGGCCATACCCATGTCCTGAGAGCAGAGCAGATGGACGGCTATATTCTTCTGAACCCCGGCTCTGTCTCCATCCCAAAAGAAGGAAATCCGCCCACCTACGCAGTGCTGGAAGGCAACTGCTTCACCATTAAAGATTTTGACGGAAATACTGTCAGAGAAATGAGGCTGCCATGAAATATATGGAACTGATTGCTCCCTGCCATTTCGGCATGGAGGCTGTACTGAAACGGGAAATCCTGGATCTCGGCTATGAGATCAGCAAGGTAGAAGACGGAAAAGTCACCTTTCTTGCCGATGCCGCCGGAATCCCCCAGGCGAATATCTTCCTGCGTACTACAGAACGCATCCTTCTGAAAACAGGCGAATTCAAAGCCGTTACCTTTGATGAGCTTTTTGAAAAGACAAAAGCCATTCCCTGGGAAAACTATATCCCCAAAGACGGAAAGTTCTGGGTTGCCAAAGCAAACTCTGTAAAAAGCGCACTTTTCAGCCCCTCTGATATCCAGTCCATTATGAAAAAGGCTATTGTAGAGCGCCTCAAAGGCGTTTATGGCATTTCCTGGTTTCCGGAAGACGGCGCAAGCTTTCCAATCCGTGTTGCTTTTATGAAAGACGTTGTCACGATCGGCATTGATACTTCCGGCGTATCCCTTCACAAAAGAGGATACCGCCAGATGACGGTAAAGGCCCCGATCACAGAGACTCTCGCCTCCGCACTTATCATGCTGACACCATGGAACAAAGACCGTATTCTGGTAGATCCTTTCTGCGGAAGCGGCACTTTTCCTATCGAAGCAGCCATGATCGCAGCCGATATGGCGCCTGGTATGAACCGTTCCTTCCTTTCCGAGGACTGGAAGCATATCATCCCGCGCAAATGCTGGTATGATGCCATAGAAGAGGCAAACGACCGGGTAAATCTGGATATCAGAACAGACATCCAGGGTTACGACATTGATCCGGAAGCGCTGAAGTCTGCCAGATCCAATGCCAAAATGGCAGGAGTGGACAGGCTGATCCATTTCCAGCAGAGAGCAGTCAAAGATCTGAGCCATCCCAAGCCTTATGGTTTTTTGATCACCAACCCTCCTTATGGAGAGCGTCTGGAGGAAAAAGCCGCCCTTCCTCAGCTTTACCGGGAAATCGGCGAAAGCTTTGCCCGTCTGGACAAATGGTCCATGTATCTGATCACTTCCTATGATAAAGCCGAAAATGACATCGGAAGAAAAGCAGATAAAAACCGCAAAATTTACAACGGAATGTTAAAAACCTACTACTACCAGTTTCTGGGCCCCAAGCCGCCAAGGAGGAATGTAAATCCATGAAAAAAGTAATTTTTGCCACAGGTAATGAAGGAAAAATGAAGGAGATCCGCGAGATCCTTGGAGATCTGGATATCGAGCTGCTTTCCCTGAAAGACGCAGGCATTACTGCTGATATCGATGAAAATGGAAGCACCTTTGAAGAAAATGCCATCATCAAGGCAAAAGCCATCTGCCAGCTTACCGGAGAGATCGTCCTTGCAGATGATTCCGGACTGGAGATCGACTACCTGAACAAAGAGCCTGGCATTTATTCTGCCCGCTATATGGGAGAAGACACCTCCTACCGGATCAAAAACGCCAGCCTGATCCAAAGACTGGAGGGAGTTCCCGATGAACAGAGAACCGCACGTTTTGTCTGTGTCATTGCCGCTGCTTTCCCTGACGGTACAGTAAAAACAGTCCACGCCGCTATGGAGGGAAGAATCGGTTATGAAGAAAAAGGGGAAAACGGCTTCGGCTACGATCCCATCTTTTATCTTCCGGAATATGGCTGCTCCTCTGCTGAAATTTCCATGGAAGAAAAAAACAAGATCAGCCACAGAGGGAAGGCTCTGCGCGCTATTAAGGATGAACTTCGATGAGAATCCTTGTGGTCAGCGATACCCACGGCCGTGACGGAAATCTGGAGCGGGCAGTCTTAAGAGAGCAGCCCTTTGACATGCTGATCCACTGCGGCGATGTGGAAGGCCGGGAATTTTTTATCGAGGCACTTGCCGAATGTCCCTGCACCATTGTCTCCGGAAATAACGACTTTTTCTCTGACCTTCCCAGAGAAGATGAGCTTTCCATTGCCGGACACCGGATCCTTATCAGCCACGGTCACTATTATGGCGTATCTATGGACTTCTCCAGAATCGTAGATGAAGCACACTCCAGGAACTGTGACTGTGTATGTTTCGGGCATATCCACCGTCCTGTCCTGGAAGAAATTGACGGAGTGCTTGTGCTGAATCCCGGAAGCCTTTCTTTCCCACGTCAGCGAAACCGCAAACCCAGCTATGCCGTGCTTGACATCAATGAAAATGGACATATCTCAGCAGAGATCCAATATCTGTAAAAAAGCCGGGGAACTTTCCCCGGCTTTTAGACTGCGGGCAACAGGACTTGAACCTGCACGTCGTAGACACCAGAACCTAAATCTGGCGCGTCTGCCAATTCCGCCATGCCCGCATAAACATATGAAATTTTCTGTATCATCCGCAATAGCGGATGTATACATTAAGAAAAAAAGCATCTGTATTTCTACAGATGCAATGAGGCATCGGGGATTCGAACCCCGGACAACTTGATTAAAAGTCAAGTGCTCTACCGACTGAGCTAATACCCCATAATGGACTGGGCTAGTTGGATTCGAACCAACGAATGCAGCAGTCAAAGTGCTGTGCCTTACCGCTTGGCGATAGCCCAAAGGCGAAAGGGTGGATACAGGGATTCGAACCCTGGGCCTCCAGAGCCACAATCTGGCGCGCTAACCAACTGCGCTATACCCACCACAGCGTGCCTGAAGGGATTCGAACCCCCGACCCACGGCTTAGAAGGCCGTTGCTCTATCCAGCTGAGCTACAGACACATTTCTCCTTTTACAGAGAAGCGGGTGATGGGAATCGAACCCACGTATCCAGCTTGGAAGGCTGGTGTTCTACCATTGAACTACACCCGCATATTCGCTGAAACGGTAAAAGTTGTTTACAGCATCGGGGTGACAGGATTCGAACCTGCGGCCTCCTGGTCCCAAACCAGGCGCTCTAGCCAAACTGAGCCACACCCCGTAAACGGTATTTAATTTTCCGCGTTCGCTTGACGCAAGACATATTATATTATAGCCCCTTACAAAAGTCAACACCTTTTTTTAATTTTTTTTAAAATTTTTTATTTGTTGAAAAACCGCGAAAAACAGGGATTTTTCTGACCCCTTTCTGTATTTTCTTTTACAGAAGATCATACACTATGCTATAATATTTCCGATTACATCGTATAGATACGAGAAAGAGAGGAAAAGAGTGGAAAAACAAATTATTCAAGTAGAAGATAAGGTACCTGTAAAGCTTTTGATTCCTTTAAGCATCCAGCACATGTTTGCCATGTTCGGAGCCTCTGTTCTGGTTCCCTTTATGTTTGGCATCAATCCTGCTATCGTGCTTCTTATGAATGGTATCGGAACACTTCTGTTTATCTTTATCACAAAAGGAAAGGCGCCAGCCTATCTGGGATCCAGCTTTGCATTTTTGTCCCCGGGTCTTCTGGTTGCGTCAAAATTCGGTTATGAATACGCACTGGGAGGATTTGTGGTACTGGGTATTGCAGGTATGGGCGTAGCTCTGATCATCCGCAAATGCGGAACCAACTGGATCGACATTGTGCTGCCTACCGCAGCAATGGGACCGGTTGTGGCGCTGATCGGCCTGGAGCTTGCCGGAAGCGCTGCCAGTACTGCAGGACTTTTAGACGAAACGGTAAATATGAAAAATGTGATCGTATTTCTGGTAACCCTTGGTGTGGCAGTCTTCGGACAGATCCTGTTTCGAGGATTTCTTTCTGTCATCCCTATCCTGATCGCCATTATTGCCGGCTATGCTGCTGCAGGTTTCTGCGGGATCCTGGATTTTCAGGCGGTAAAAGAAGCTTCTTTCTTTGCCCTGCCCAACTTCCAGGCTCCACGTTTTCATATTGAAGCAATCCTCACCATACTTCCCGCACTGCTTCTGGTAACCTCAGAACATATCGGGCATCAGATCGTAACCGGAAAGATTGTCGGCAAGGATCTCCTGAAAGAACCGGGTCTGCATCGTTCTCTTTTTGCCGATTTCTTCTCCACTACTCTCTCCGGTCTCGTAGGTTCCGTACCTACTACCACCTATGGAGAAAACATTGGAGTTATGGCTATGACAAAGGTTTACAGTGTTCAGGTAATCGGAGGCGCTGCCGTTCTTTCAATCTGCTGTTCCTTTATGGGCAAGCTTGCAGCACTGATCAATACCATCCCCGGACCTGTGATCGGAGGAATTTCCTTCTTATTATATGGTATGATCGGAACTTCCGGTCTGCGAATGCTGGTAGACAATCATGTGGACTATGGAAAATCCCGCAATCTTGCACTGACTTCTGTCGTATTTATCGTAGGTCTTTCCGGTATCGCACTGAACCTTGGAAATGTAAAGCTGACCGGAATGGTTCTGGCATGTGTGGTTGCCATGATCCTCAGTCTTGTATTTTATGTGCTTGATAAACTTCATCTTACAAACGATCAATAAAAAGTTTTAAGGCGGTAATTTTATGAGTTCATTCACTACAAAAGTAAAGAAAAAATTAAAAAACGGCACCTGGTATCCTTTTTATAACACCTTTTATGAGAAAATACCTGTTGATAAAAAAGAGATCCTGATCGTTTCCAGAAGCGGTCTTGCCCTGGAAAGCAATATCCTGGCTATTTTAAAGGAGCTTTCTGCCCCGGAATATCAGGGATTCCGCAAGATTCTGGCAGTACAGAAGGATAAAAAAGAGCTGATCCGAAAAAAGCTGGAACGATATGGAATCAAGGTAGATGGATTTGTCTATACCTCAATGCCATCTTATTATCACCATCTGGCCAAAGCCGGCTGGCTGATCAATGACACAACCTTTCCAGGCCGCTATATAAAAAAAGAAGGGCAGACCATACTGAACGTATGGCATGGAACACCTCTGAAAAGAATGGCTCAGGATAACGAAGAAGAACGTTATGATGCAGGAAACGTCATGCGTAATCTTCTTCAGTCAGACTACCTGGTATTCCCTAACCAATACATGGAAGAAAAAATGGCCGGCGCCACAAATCTGACCGAGCTTTATCAGGGAACCATTCTCCACGAAGGATATCCCCGCAACTGTATTTTCTTCCATCCGGAAAAAGGAGCTCTGCTGAAAGAAAACCTGGGATATTCCGGCATTCAGCTAAGCGTCTATATGCCTACTTTCCGTGGAAAAACCGACGCTGTGGAAAAAGAATCCTATGTTGCTCTTGTTAAGGATTATCTCAGCCGTATCGACCGGCAGCTGACAGACCGGCAGATCCTTCTGGTAAAGCTCCATCCTCTGGTACAGAGTCAGCTGGATACAGATTCCTATCAGCATATCCGTCCTTTCCCAACGGAATATGATACTTATGAGCTGCTGAATGCCTGTGACGTGCTGATCACTGATTATTCCAGTGTTATGTATGACTTTGCTGTCACCGGCAGAAGGATCCTCTTGTTTGCCTATGATATGGAAGATTACCAGGGACATCGTGGAATGTACGAAGATATTTCCACCTACCCCTTCCCGATTGTACGCACTCCGGAGGAGCTTACCGCCGAACTGAAAAAAGACTCCGGACATCCGGATGATGCCTTTCTTCAGAAATACGCTACATTTGAACAGGCAAATGCCACCCGAGATATCTGCCGTCATGTTCTTTTAGGAGAAAAAATCTGTCAGGAAATCACCATGCCCGGCACCAAAAAGAAAAAAGTCCTTCTATACGCAGGAAGTCTTCAGCCGAATGGAATCACAACTGCTTTTTACAGTCTTGTACGTAATCTGGATCCAGAAAAATGCGACTACTATATCTCATATCGTTCCATTTCTCTCAAAGAGGATCCCAAACGGCTTCAGAGCGTTCCCGGCGGTTATCATTTCTATCCTCTGGCCACAGAAATGAACCTTGATGTGATAACTGCCATTGCACAGCTTATTTATCTGAAATTCGGCATCACTGCTTTTGGTATCGGAAAACGTCTGGATAAAGCTTATCAGCGAGAATGGAAAAAACATTTCGGCTGCGTCTCCTTTGACCATGTGGTGCACTATGACGGCTATGAAAATTATATGATCGCCCTTCTGGAAAAGGCACCGTGTACCCGTACCATCTGGGCACATAATGATATGGAAAAATGGGTTGCCGAAAAGCATAATCCCAGTTTTTACCTTCTGCAAAAAGCATATGCCTCTTATGACCATGTAGTTCCTGTAGGAGAAGATGTTCGTGCTTCTGCAGACCATATCGGAGGCCATCCGGAAAAAGTACGTGTTATTTCCAATATCATGGATTACCAGCGGATTCGAAACCTTGGACAGCTTCCTGTCTCCTTTGATCCGGAAACAGAATCCACGGTTCCCTTAAACAGACTTATGGAAATCCTTGAAAGTAATGATCGGAAATTTATCAATGTCGGCCGTTTTTCTTCCGAAAAAGGTCATGAACGTCTGATCCGGGCTTTTACACGATTCTGGAAAGAACATCCGGATACCTGGCTGATCATCATGGGAAGCCGGGGGGATCTCTATGAGCATACTTGCGAACTGGCAAGATCAGCCGAAAGCAGCAGCCATATTATCCTCATCAAATACATGAGTAATCCTATGCCTGTAGTCAGATCCTGTGATCTTTTCCTTCTGTCCTCCTTCTATGAAGGACAGGTTCTGGTGGTTCCTGAAGCGGATATTCTGGGAGTTCCTGCCGCTGCCTGTGACGTAAACGGAGCAAGAGCCTTTATCCAGAAGTACGGCGGAACCCTTCTTCCAAACAGCGAAGACGGACTGGTACAGGGAATGGAAATGTTCCTTCGGGGAGAGATCCATACCATGAATGTAGATTACGAAAAAAGAAATCAGGAAATACTGCAGAAATGCGAAGAACTTTTTCAGGAATAAAACAGGGAGGAGCTTATCATGAATTCCTATAACCAGAAATTTATTTCCGAATATCCCCTTGAAGTTTACCCTACCGGAGAGATTGCCGGTTTTCCCGTCAGTCCGGGAATGTTTGATCTGAACGGCGCTACACCGCTTCAGAACGGGGTGAATTTTACCATTCACACCTGCGGTGGAACAGCCTGTGAACTTCTGCTGTTCCACAATGCGGAAGAAGAGCCCTTTGCCGTTCTTCCTTTTCCCGAGGCCTATAAGATCGGGGATGTATATTCCATGATCGTTTATGGTCTGGATATCCGGGATTTTGAATATGCCTACCGGGTGGACGGTCCCTGGGATCCGGATAAAGGCTTGCTTTTTGACAAAAAAAATATCCTTCTGGACCCTTATGCCAAAGCGGTTTCAGGTCAGAGGATCTGGGGAACACACTGGGAACCTACCTACCATGCCCGTGTGGTAAAGGACTCCTTTAACTGGGGCGATATGCCGCAGTCACAGAGAGAGCTCAGCGATCTTATTATTTACGAGCTTCATGTGCGAGGATTTACAGAGCATGAAACCTCCGGTGTCCAAAACCGCGGAACCTTTGCCGGACTGATGGAAAAGATTCCCTATCTGAAAGAACTTGGAGTCAATGCCGTTGAACTGCTTCCTATCTTTGAATTTGACGAGACCATGAATGCCCGGGAAGTAAACGGCAATCGGCTTCTGGAATACTGGGGCTATAACACCGTCAGCTTTTTTGCCCCCAATACCAGCTACACCTCCGTCAATGAGTACAACCGTGAGGGGACGGAACTGAAGACTCTCATAAAGGCTCTTCACGACAATGGAATCGAAGTGATCCTGGACGTGGTATTTAATCATACTGCCGAGGGAAACGAACTGGGAAGAACCTTCTGCTTCAAAGGTTTTGACAATAATATTTACTATATGCTGACTCCTGACGGAAACTATTACAACTTCAGCGGCTGCGGAAACACCCTGAACTGCAACCATCCGGTGGTTCAGCAGATGATCCTGGAATGTCTCCGTTACTGGACTGTAAATTACCGGGTAGACGGTTTCCGTTTTGACCTGGCAAGTATCCTTGGCCGAAATGAGGATGGTTCTCCTATGAACAATCCGCCTCTGCTCCGCACACTTGCCTCTGATCCTCTTCTGCGCAATGTCAAGCTGATCGCAGAGGCATGGGATGCCGGCGGCATGTATCAGGTCGGAAGCTTTCCTGCAAGCGGACGGTGGGCAGAATGGAACGGACGATACCGCGATTCTCTCAGAGGTTTTCTGAAAGGCGACTGCTGGCAGGCATGGGATGCCGCATGGAGTATTTCAGGATCCGGAGATCTTTATGGCGGCTACTATGACAACCCCAAAGGAAATTATGCCGGTTATAATTCCTGTGTCAATTTCCTTACCTGTCACGATGGCTTTACCCTGTATGATCTTTACGCTTACAATGACAAGCATAATGAAATGAACGGCTGGGATAACACCGACGGCTCCAACGACAACCGGAGCTGGAACTGCGGTGCAGAAGGCGAAACCAGCGATCCCGAAGTGCTGAACCTTCGTTACCGCATGATCCGTAATGCCTGCGCAGTTCTTTTGTGCAGTCGGGGAACTCCTATGTTCCTTGCCGGAGATGAATTCGGAAATACAAAATTCGGAAACAACAACAGCTACTGTCAGGATAATGAAATATCCTGGCTGGACTGGAGTCTTCTGGAAAAAAACCGGGATCTTTTTGAATTTTTTAAATTCATGATCGCCTACCGAAAAGAACATCTTGTGATCCGCAAAAAGCTGCCCGACGCAGTCTGCGGTATGGACTCTCTGCACACACACAACATCAATGCCGAAGATATGACCATTCCAAGAGACGCCCGTACCTTTACTGTCAGCTTTGCCGGCTATGACAAAGAAAAAGGCAGAGACGATCTGGTGTGTATCTGTGTGAACACTTATTGGGAAGATGTAACGATTACTCTTCCGGATCTTCACAAACGAGGCGCCTGGTATTTAAGTGTCAATACCTATGGTGACGGCCAGGGAAGATATTTCTATCCCCAGGGACAGGAAACCAGAATTACTGGCGAATTCATCATGCGGCCAAGAACCGTTTGTATCTTCACAGGCAGATCCTATTAAAATTGAATGAAAAAGGGGCTGTGAAATAACAGTCTCTACGGAAAAGGAGATGTGAAAAAACTCAATCGAGTTTTTTCACATCTCCTTTTTCTTGTTTTTACCAGATTTTTGAATCAACTGCTGCTCTTTCGATCTCCAGACCTTTCATATATCTTTCCATAAATACATTAAAGCCTTCTACTCCTGCCGGATCCGGATCCAGAGTGCTGCCTTCGTTTCCTGCAAACACTTTGTTATCCAGATAATCTTCCAGTGCTTCTCCTTCTTCTTTATTGATCAGATAAGAAGCCAGAAGTGCAATACCCCAGGCGCCGCCTTCACCTGCCGTCTCCATTACGGAAACCGGTGCATTTACTGCGTCTGCAAGGATCTGCTGACCTACACCCTTTGTTTTAAAGAGTCCGCCGTGTCCCAGAAGTCTGTCGATCTTTACGTGCTCTTTTTCCAGAAGAAGGTTCAAGCCTACTCTCATGGCGCCAAGGCAGGTGTACAGATTCGTTCTCATGAAGTTTGCCAGAGTAAATCTGCTCTCAGGAGAACGTGCAAAGAGAGGACGGCCTTCCTCAAAGCCTGTCATATGCTCTCCGGAGAAGTAGCAGTAGGACAGAAGTCCGCCGCAGTCTGCGTCCCCTTCCATAGCCTTGTTATAAAGGGTGCCGAAAAGCTTGTTCATATCCACTTCCATTCCCATTGCTTCTGCAAATTCCTTAAATACGTTCACCCATGCATTCAGGTCAGAAGTACAGTTATTGGAATGTGCCATAGCTACCAGATCTCCTGCCGGAGTGGTAACCATATCGATCTCTTTATATGGTCTGGACAGTTCCTTTTCCAGAACGATCATGGCAAATACAGAAGTACCTGCAGAAACATTACCGGTTCTCTGTCTTACACTGTTTGTTGCCACCATTCCGGTTCCTGCGTCACCTTCCGGCGGACACATAGGAATGCCTGCCTGAAGTTTTCCGGACGGATCAAGAAGTCTTGCTCCGGCTTCTGTCAGGCAGCCTGCCGCCTCTCCGGCCACCTTTGCTTCCGGCATGATATCGCGAAGCTTCCATGGAAATCCATAAGGCTCCACAAGTTTATCAAACTTCTGTACCATTTCTTCGTTGTAATCTTTGGTTACCGGATCCACAGGGAACATACCTGCCGCATCGCCGATACCCTGGATACGCTTTCCTGTCAGCTGCCAGTGTACATATGCTTCCAGCGTGCACATAAAATCAATATCCTTCACATGCTCTTCTTTGTTCAGGATTGCCTGATAAAGGTGAGCGATGCTCCATCTCTGAGGGATATTATACTGGAACAGCTCCATCAGTTCCTCAGAAGCCTGTGCCGTAATATTGTTTCTCCAGGTACGGAAAGGAACCAGAAGCTCTCCTGCCTTATTAAACGGCATATAGCCATGCATCATGGCGCTGACGCCAAGAGCTCCTACACTGGTCAGCTCTACGCCATATTTTTCTTTTACATCCTCTGCAAGAGCCTTGTAGCTGCCCTGGAGGCCTGCGTGGATATCTTCCAGATGGTAGGTCCAGATTCCGTTTTCCAGACGGTTTTCCCAGTCATAGCTTCCGGATGCGATCGGAACATTATTTGCGTCCACGAGAACAGCTTTGATTCTGGTAGAGCCAAACTCAATGCCAAGAGCCGTCTTGTTGTTTAAGATCATTTCTTTTGTTTCATTTACACCCATTGTAAATCCTCCCGGTTTTTAATCATATCATGCTTTTATTATAATATCCTTCCGGTGAAACATCAATCTTTATCTTCCTTTTTCGTTTTCCGCGCCGGTTATTTTTTCTTTTTTGCAGAAGCCAGTACAGACTGGATCACAATGAAGAAGCACAAAAGAGCAGAAAGAACGATTCTTACCCACCAGCTGGAAAGTGTTCCCTGTGCTGTGATCAGACTGGAGATCGTACCCTTGATCAGAACACCGAACATGGTTCCGATAGGAGTTCCTACACCGCCGGAGAGGAGGGTTCCGCCGATAACCGCCGAGGAAATGGCGTCCATTTCAAGGCCCTTTGCCTGCTCAACAAATCCGGCACAGCTGTTCAGACAGAACAGGAAACCGCCAAGGCCTGCAAGAAAGCCATCCAGCACATATGCCTTGAACATGGTTTTCTTTACGTCCAGACCCATCATCAGGGCACTCTGCTTATTGCCGCCAATGGCATAAAGCTTACGTCCGAATTTACGATATTTCAGAAGGATCGCACAGAGGATCACAACGATCAGAGCAATCACAACCGTAGGCGGTATGTAAGCCGGGATGAATTTTCCTTTTTTATTGGTGGAGCCAAAAGGCATATAAAAACGGAAATTTGCCCATTTCAGGAACAGTTCGTTTTTAATGGCGATCATGTCTGTACTGATGATCGCAGTTAAGCCACGTCCAAAGAACATGCCTGCCAATGTTACGATAAAAGGCTGGATTCCCATGTAGGTTACCAGAAAGCCCTGCACGATTCCAAAGAGAAGACCGATTCCAAGGGCTACCAGAACTGCCACATAAGCGCTGGCTCCCTTGTTTTCCATCAGGTCCGCCATGACCATACATACAAGAGCGGTAACAGAACCAACCGAAATGTCGATTCCTCCTGTTATCATAACGATAGTAAGTCCGCAGGAGATCACAAGAAGTCCCGCATTTGATACAAACAGGTTCAAAAACATCTGAGGCTTCGCAAAGCCTTTATCAGCAAAGATTACCATACCTGCCACATACATAACGATAAACAGTGCGATTGTGATCAGCAGCAGGAAGCCTGTACTTGTCATTTTCTTTTTCTGTTTCATGCTTTCTGCCCTCCTTCTGCTACTGCGCCGGAAGCCTTTTTGCTTTTCAGCCCGGCGATAAATTTCTTAAACACCTCACTCTGGAGGGTTACAATAATGATGACAACGATCGCTTTGTATACAGGGAGCTGATCTGCCTTTACGTTCATTGCATAAAGGGTTGTAGTCAGAGCCTGAATGGTGTAAGCGCCGATCACAGAACCTACCAGGCTGAATTTTCCGCCTCCAAGGAAGTTTCCGCCGAGGGCTACTGCCAGGATGGCATCCATTTCCAGGTTCAGACCGATATTATTTGCATCTGCGGAATAAATACGGCTGGATGCAACGATTCCCGCAATACCTGCCAGAACACCGCAGATCACATAGGTAAGGAACTTGATCATCGTTGAGTTAAGACCCACCAGACGGGCAGCCTTACCGTTAATACCCACACTTTCAACGTAAAGACCAAGAGCTGTTTTTTTCAGAATCAGTGCAACAACCACAACCGTAGCAATGGCAAAAAAGATCGGGGTAGGGATCGGGCACTTACCGATATATCCACCTGCCATTTTGTAGGAATCCACACGGATATAGGTGATCTGTCCGTTTGTAACAAGCTGTGCAATACCACGTCCTGCCGTATAAAGAATCAGAGTAGCGACCATAGGCTGGATATGCAGCCTGGCTACCAGCAAACCGTTAAAGGCTCCGCAGAGAGCTGCTGCCAGAAGTGCGGCAACCACTGCCAGAATAATAGAATTCTGATACTGGGTGACAGAAGCCTGTCCGCCGGAAAGAATCTGGCAGCATACAGCAGCAGCCACTGCCATTACCGCACCAACACTGATATCCTGTCCGCCGGAGGCTGCTGTTACCAGAGTCATTCCTACAGCAAGGATCACAAGCTCGGATGCACGATTGATGACATCAATAATATATCCGTAAAGGACGCCGTTCCGAACAGAAATATTAAAAAAGTCCGGAGTTTTTATCACATTGATCAGAAGCACAGCGATGAGACATATAATAGGAAGAAACAGCCTTGCTCCTGTAATCTTTTTTAACTTATCCTTATTCATTCTTATCGTCACCTCCTGCAATGGCCTTCATGATGCTGCTCTGGGACAGTTCGCTTTCTTCCAGTTCCCCTACCTTTTCACCGTCGCGGAGAACTGCCATACGGGAGCAGGTACGAAGCATTTCCTCTACCTCAGAAGAAATAAAGGTCACTGCCATTCCTTCATCTGCAAGATCCAGCACGATCTTCTGGATCTCTGTCTTTGTACCGATATCAATACCTCTGGTAGGCTCATCCAGGATCAGGTATTCCGGATTTGTCAGAAGCCATCTTCCCAGGATCACCTTCTGCTGGTTTCCTCCGGAAAGACTCTTGATCGGTGTTTCACGGCTGGCTGTCTTGATCTGAAGCATATCAATATACTTGTCTGCCGCCTCTTCCATTTCCTTACGGCTTAACGGATGGAACATACCGCGCTTTGCCTGAAGGGCAATGATGATATTTTCTCTTACGGAAAGATCTGCAATGATTCCTTCCGCCTTGCGGTCCTCGGGGAGATATGCCATACCAAGCTTCATAGCATCCAGAGGACTGTTGATCTTCACCTCTTTGCCGTTGACCTTCAGCTTACCGCTGTCCGCCTTGTCTGCACCGTAAATGGCACGTACCAGTTCTGAACGTCCGGAGCCAAGAAGTCCCGTAAGACCAATGACCTCACCCTTGTTGATCTTAATATTAAATGGCTTGATGGTTCCTTTATGTCCGATTCCTTCTGCTTCAATCACCGGAGTGGTTTCCGGAGTCTTTTTGCCTTCATGGGCACTCTTGATATCAGCCAGATCATCAAAGTCCTTACCCATCATCTTTGCCACCAGCATGACACGGGGCAGATCTTTTGTTTCGTATTCCCCTACCAGCTCGCCGTTACGGAGAACCGTGATCCTGTCGCAGACTGCATAAACCTGCTCCAGAAAATGGGTAACAAAGATAATTCCTACTCCCTCGTCACGAAGTCTTCTCATCAGCACAAACAGCTTCTCCACTTCGTCATCATCCAGTGAAGAAGTCGGTTCATCCAGAATCAGTACCTGACATTTCATATCCACTGCACGGGCAATAGCGATCATCTGCTGGATCGCTACAGAGCACTCGTCCAGCATCTGTGTAGGCGGTACATGGATGTTCAGACTTTCCAGAAGCTTTTCTGAGCGTTCATTCATTTCCTTCCAGTTGATCATTCCCAGTTTACGAGGTTCACGTCCGATAAAAAGATTTTCTGCCACGGTCAGGTTCGGGCAGAGATTTACCTCCTGGTATACGGTACTGATACCGTTTTCCTGTGCCTCCTGAGGAGAATGGTTGACGATCTCTCCTGTTTTGCCATCCATATGGATCGTTCCGCTCTCAAATTCATGCACACCGGTCAGAACCTTGATCAGTGTGGATTTTCCGGCTCCGTTTTCCCCCATCAGCGCATGGATTTCGCCTTTGCGCAAAGTAAAATCCACATGGGAAAGGGCACGGACACCGGTGAAATTTTTACTGATATCACGCATTTCCAGCACAACATTCTGTTCCATATTCTTTCCACCTGCTTTCCCTAAAAATATATTTCACTGTAAAATGCTCCGTATCCTGCGTTTTGGCCTGATTTTGAGCATAAAAGGAGCGTGGTCCACTGATCCGGGTTCTCCGAATTATGTACCACGCTCCGGATTCATTTTCTATTACTCAGCGTTTCAGTTCTGCATACCCTCCCTTTCGGGATTATTTATTAGTATGCACGTCCGTCGATGATCTCCTGTGTGATCGGTGTAACTGCATATTCAGCTTCTTCATCAAGGCTGTTTACTGCTGTTACAGAAGCAACTGCATCGTCTGCAGCAAAAATTTCTTCGTCTACATAGTTAAGTTTTTCAACTTCATTTCCTGCCTCAAGTTCTTTGATCAGAGCCTCTGCACGCGGTCCGTGAAGCGGGTTGCACTCTACGTCACATGCGATTCTGCCTGCCAGTGTCTCTGTAAGACCTGCATTTGTGGTATCAAAGGAGATTACAAGGATTTCGCCATTTGCAATGTCGCTTCCTACTGTTTTACCAGCTGATTCAATTGCATCGATAGCGCCGAAAGCTTCGTTGTCGTTCTCACAGTATACAACATTGATGTTGTCATATTTTTTCAGCATGGACTCCATAACTTCCTGACCTTTTGCCTGTGTAAACTCACCGGACTGCTGCTCAAGAAGATCCCATCCATATTTTTCAACGCCTTCCTCAAGACCCTGGGAACGTCCGATCTGAGCGGTAGAGCCGATAGTTCCCTGGATGTCTACAATGTGGAGATCTTCCGGAGCGATCTCTTTAGCAGTTGCGTATGCGTTCAGCCACTCAGCTGCTTTACGTCCCTCAAGGAGAGAGTCTGTTCCAATCCATGTTGTGTAGAGACTGTCGTCAGAAACATCTACCATACGGTCAACGATGATAACCGGAATTCCGGCATCCTTAGCTTCCTGAAGAACAGTATCCCAACCGGTCTCTGTTACAGGAGCAAGAAGAATATAATCTACCTCCTGCTGAATGAAGTTACGGATTGCAGTCAACTGGTTTTCCTGTTTCTGCTGAGCATCATCAAAGATCAGTTCATATCCGTTTTCCTCAGAAAATGTAGTCTTCATGGACTCTGTGTTTGCGGTACGCCAGTCAGACTCAGCGCCAACCTGTGAAAATCCGACTGTGATGGTATCTTCAGCTGCATATACACTTGCTGTGGAACCTGCAAGTCCGGCCACCATTGCTGCTGTCATAACCGCTGCCATAATTTTTTTCTTCATGTTTTGTTTCCTCCCTTTACATTTTTGTTCGGTGTTTTTTAAGATGTTTTTATTATAGCGAATACCGAAAAAAAGACCATAGATTTTTTTCGGAAAAATGTACGGTCTTTTATCATTTTTTCGGTTTTTTTTTAACAGATTAATTTTTTTATGATTTTAGTTTGATTTTTTATTATCCAGGTTGATTTTGTTCCCGATTCGGATCTCCACCACGGTTCCCCGGCCTTCCTGAGAACGGATCTCCATTCCGTATCCTGCCCCATAATACAACCGCAGCCGTTCGGCTACTGCCGCCAGACCGAAACCTGCGCGCTCTCCCGTCCGTATGGAACGGCGGATTTCCTCCAGATGCTCTGCTGTCATTCCCTTCCCGTTATCTGTCACCCGCAGAATCAGATCCTCTCCGTCCTTTTCTCCTTCTATCAGTATTTTTCCTCCTCCCCTTTTGTTCTTGATACCATGATAAATAGCATTTTCCGCCAGAGGCTGGATAGACAGCTTGGGAACCATCATTCCGTCAAATTCCTCCGGAATATCAATCTCAAATTCCAGAATGTCCCGGTAGCGTGACTGCTGAATCTCCAGATAACTGACAGTATGACGTTTTTCTTCACTGAGAGGGATAATATCGTTTCCTTTTGACAAAGAAGTGCGGAAAAACACCGACAGACTGGAAATCATTTCCACTGCGTCATCCGGCATCCCACCTTCGATCAGCCAGATGATCGTATCAAGCGTATTATAGAGAAAATGAGGGTTCACCTGTGCCTGAAGAAGCTGAAGCTGTGTCAGATGCTGCATCTCCTCTTCTTTTTTTACATTTTCCAGAAGCACCTGAATTCGCTCTGCCATCCTGCGGATGCCGGAATCCAGTTCCTCAATTTCCACACTGTCCGCCTGAACCTCCGGAATTTCAAAATTCCCCCGTCCTACCTCCCGGACATTAGCCAGAATTTCTGTAACAGGTCTGGTAATGTCCCGGGAAAGGCGGAAAGAACGCCGCAGAAGAACCGCTATCATAATCGTAAGCAGAACCGCAAGGCCTCCCACCATTATATAAACCCCCCGGGTCATAGCGCCTTCCATTTTTACCAGATACATGGATTCCTGATATATAAAGTTCTGCATCTCCTCTACAATCAGACTGGTCAGAATACGGATGTTGTTATCCATAAAACCGATCCTTTCATCAAAGGTCTCTATTTCCGTGAGCTGCGGCATCCTCTTACGCAGATTTGTCATGTATCCCTCCAGACGCTCCAGACTGCGCCTGCTCTCATGATTCGTCGTATTCCCCTTCAGTTTTCCGATGGTTTCCTCTGCCTCATCTACCAGAGGCATCACCTCGGATAAATGCTTTGCCTCCATGGTTCCTACTGCAATGTAATACATTTCCAGGTCAAGATCATCCTTGAAATGAAGATTAAAGTTACTGCTAACTGCCAGGTTTTCCGAAAGGCGGTCATAGCTCGCCACATACTGTGCCATAATTCCCAGAAAAACCGCCAGAAGCGCCGCCATAGGAATCATGGTATTTATAAGTATTTTCTGAATTCTTCTTTCCAGCCTGACCTTCTTCATCCTCTTTCCTCCCCTGCCTTCCGGTATTCGCTTGGAGTCATCCCCTGAGTCTTCTTAAACAGATAGCTGAAATAATGAGCGTCCTTATAACCCACCTCTGCTGCGATCTCACTGGACCGCTTGCCGGTGCACCGGAGCATTTCCCTCGCATGGAGCATGCGAAGAGAGGTCAGATATTCGATAAACGTCTGCCCCATATTCTGACTGAACAGGGCGCTGAAATGATTTGCGCTGATATTTGCCACCTGCGCAGCGGTATTCAGGGACAGGGTTTCATCCATATAGTGGGTATTTATGTATTCGATTGCGGAATTCAGGATGCTTTTGTTTTTACTTCCGGAGTTTTCATCCCGGAGTACGAGCGCCTTCTTTATGATCTCTTCTGCATACTTTGCCGCCAAATCCAGAGAGCGTGATCTTTCTTCCATCATTTCCTCTGTATCCTGCACCTCCAGCTCTTCTATTTCACAGCCCAGCTTTTTCAGAAAGCCGAGGACTGAAAAACGTATATTCAGAATCACATAATTCCGGAATACCACAGATTCCATTGCTTCATGGCCGATGGCATGAAAGTAATCCTTTACAAAATCCTCTGTCTCATCCAGAAGACCGCTTCCCAGAAAGCGCTGCAAGACTGCCGGATTCAGTGCATTGATGTCAATCTTTTTCAGATAGCGGCTGTTATCCTTCCTGTTTTCCTCCTGCTTCAGTTCCTCATAATAAAGAACCGGATCGTCATATAAAAACCTGCGTGAAAAAGCTCTGGAAGCAGCATGATAGCTCTGCTTGATACTGCTGAGGCGCTCCACCGGCTGTCCGACTGCCAGAAACCAGTCGCTTCCCTCTCCCAGGGTTTCCCTGATAAATTTCACACATTTCTCCGTATTCGCTGAAGGCTCACTTCTCAGCTCCTTCACAAGCACACCATAGCTGAAGGCGGCATTCCGGAACAGCATTGCATAGGGATTTCCCGAAAAAAACATTTCTATTTTTTCATGCTTCCTGGCCTCTCCTTCGGAATATGCCTCGGTTTCTCCCGGCCTCCTCCGTCCTGCTTCTGTGGTAAACAGAAGGATGTTATAGGTCTCTGCCGCAATATCCAGCCCCAGACGGTCAGCTCTTTTATAGAGCTCCCCCACATCCATTCCGCCGCTGATCAGCGCCTCAAAAAAATCCCGGCTGCTGTTTTTTTCATATTCCTGAATTTCTCTGCGGAATTTCTCATAATATTCCCGCTGTTCTTTTTCCTGCTCAAAGTGATTCCTGATCTCTGTAAGCCTCTCCAAAAAAGCATTTTTTGTAATCGGCTTCAAAAGATAATCCTCAACTCCTATGCCGATCGCCTGTTTGGCATAATTAAAATCATCATAACCGCTGAGGATCACAATCTTCATTCCAGGAAAGTCTTTTCTGACCATTTTGCTTAATGTCAGCCCGTCCATAAAAGGCATTTTTATATCTGTAATAAGCAGATCCGGATTCAGCTTACGGATCATGGGAAGAGCCACTTCCCCGTCCGGAGCCTCGCCTACCAGTTCATATCCATACTGCTCCCAGGGTATCATTTTTTTGATATTTTCCCGGACCACAAACTCGTCTTCCACCAAAAAAGTTCTCAGCATTTTTCATTCCTCCAACCTTATATTCCGTTTTATTTTATAACTTACATGAAAATGATACAAGGTATTTTTGAAGAACAGCCCGATTACTGTTCACCGCAGCGCTATCTGCAGACAGGCTCATTGAGTTTTATGGAAATTTAATATTTCAACTGCTATAACAAAACAAAAGATAAAACCTCTATCATGTCTTACCTTCTGTTTACTCTATTGTTCTGTGTATTATTTTTTAATTTTTTCTGTTACTGCGATAATTCGCCCTGCACATTGACGAACTTGTTGCTCTGTTAATATCCCTTTATTTAATGCTTCCCGAATATTTTTATCGTCATCAGGATTTCCCGGCATAATTACATCGTTTCCTGCATCTGCACATTTCCATGGAATACTTCCGTCTTCTGGCACAGTCGTATTCCAATCTGACATAATTAATCCGTCAAATCCCCATTCCTCACGGGCAAGCGTTGTACAAAGTTCTTTACAATTCGCCGCATGAACACCGTTGATCAAATTATATGATGTCATAATCGCTAACGGTTTACTCTTTTTTACTACAATCTCAAAACCGCGGAAATAAATCTCTCTGAGAGCTTTTTCTGATACTCTGACATCGACTCCCATTCGATTATCTTCCTGATTATTGCAGGCAAAATGTTTAATCGTTACGCCACATCCATTTTTAGACTGCACTCCTTTTGTTACAAAAGCTGCTGTGGTTCCTGATAATACCGGATCTTCTGAGTAATATTCAAAATTTCGTCCGCATAATGGATTCCTTTGAATATTCATTCCAGGAGCCAGCCATAAATCTACATGAAATTCTTTCATCTCTACTGCTACAGCTTCCCCGAATTGTTTCATCAAATCCTTATCCCATGTCTGTGCGATTGCCGTGCCCACAGGAAATGCGGTACAGAACTGATAATAAATATCTGCATTCTCATGGCGCTCCATTTCTTCCAGAAAGCCGTTTTCCAAAGATCCAAAGACGCCTGTACCATAAATATGTCCTGTATTTTTATCCGCCTCATAGCTCTGACGCAAACGCAAACCAGCCGGTCCATCTGCCATAATCAGTGAACTGATTCCATATGTTTCTTCTAATTCCTCTGTAGTCTCTCCTGCAGATCCCGGTACGCGTGTTCCCGCAGATCCAAGTGTGCTGGTTCCCTTGGTAATATTTCCATACAAAAGCGAAATCAAATCCTCAACAGGCTGCTGGTCTGCATAATGTACTTTACATGCTCTTTTTTCTTCTCTCTTCGGTGCAAACGAAATTTCAGGTACAGAATGCTCGATTGCCATTCCAATTGCATCTTCCATCTTTTTCTTTGCGATTTCTGACGCTCCAAGCTCTTCAAACTTCTCTTTTGGTGTACAGACAGCACTATTTTCTTCCAAAACAGAACTTTCTTGAACTGTGATTATAGCTCCCAACTGTAAATCTGCAGACTGATTGCCTACCCATATACTGTATTTCCCTTTTTCCACAATCCAACAGTGATTATTCGCACAGAAACCTGCCAGATTTTTCTGTTCCACAGTAACTGTAATCTTCTGTGATTCTCCCGGATTCAATAAATCTGTCTTCTCAAATCCCACCAATCTTCGGTATTCCCTTGCCTGCCCTGTCTGTGGTAAGCCTGCATATATCTGTACTACTTCTCTTCCAGCATAATGTTCTCCGGTATTTCTAACTTCCACATCAACCAGAATTTTGTCTGCCTCTACGCATATATCCCTAAATATGATTTTAAAAGTGGTATATGACAGTCCATAGCCGAAGTGAAACAGTGGCTTAACATCGAAACTGTCAAAATACCGATATCCTACATAAATGCCTTCTTTATATTCTTCGTATTCCAGATTCCCATTCAAATGACCGAATACATCTGCATACGGATAGTCTTCGTACCTTCTTGCCCAGGTTGCCGTCAGTTTTCCCTCTGGAACTGCTTTTCCCAAAAGGATATCTGCCACAGCATTCCCCCCCTGCTGCCCTAACTGGGAAATATTCAAAACAGCTTTCACACATGAAGCTTTTTCAAGAATATCTGTAAGCTCTACCGGACCTCCGGCATTTAAAATAAGCGCAGTATCGATTCCCATTTGATTGAGATACATAATATCTCTTTCTTCTTTTTCACTTAAATAATAATCTGCTTTTTCACACCTGCGGTCTTTTCCTTCTCCTGAAATACGACTGATTACATATACAGCAGCATTTGCTTCCTCAACATCTGCTTTTTTTATTTCTCTGCCTTCTGGCAGCACAAATGGATTAGAAGCATACGCGTCAAAAGGATTCTCGACTACTTTTGCATCTTCCAGAATTTTTTCTTTCCAACGAGCCCTTGCAGCATCATAAATGCTACAATAATCCAACAGCCACGTTTCGCTTGTAAGTGTAACCTTTGCCTCTTTTAATCCTTCGTAAATAGAAATATTTTCTCTGTTATTTACATCTCCTGAACCAATGCCGCCCTTCACAGTCTTTACTGCTCCCGCCCCCAGTAGAGCAATTTCTTCATTTTCTTTAAATGGAAGCAAGGCTTCATTCTTCAGGAGAACAATTCCTCTTGCCGCAAGTTCTCTCGCAAATTTCCCATGAGCAATTTCTCTTGCAGACGGCGACTGTAACAGTGTCCCGCTAAAATTCCTTCTCTTTTCTGTCATTTTCTTTCTCCTTAAAAACTCCCCCATTTTTCATAATTACCTTATCAAAATGGGAGAGTTCATTACTATTACATGCTTTTTATTGTTCTTTTATCCCTTTACACCGCCAAGTGTTACTCCTGCAATAATATACTTTGATAAAAGCAGATATACCAGAATGATGGGTACGATCGCAACCATTATCATCATATATATCTTTGCCATATCAAAATTCATATAGTCCGCTCCACGTAAAGTTGCGATAAGCACCGGAACCGTCATTTTGTCCTTGGACTGCGTAACTAAAGCAGGAACAAAATAATTGTTCCAGGAACCTACGAAGCAGAAAATCGCCTGAACTGCAATTGCAGGTTTCATAATAGGAAGTACTATCTGATTAAACGTTCTGAATTCACCACTTCCATCAATCCTTGCGGCTTCCACCAGAGACAGAGGCAGCGAAGACTGAAGGTAACTGTACATGAAATAAAAAACAGCCGGAGATGCGATTGAAGGAATAATCAAAGGCAAAAGCGTGTCATACATTCCCATCTTTGTAATAAGACGCAGGAATCCCATTGCAGTCACCTGAGTAGGCATTACCAGAATCGCCATTATAAAAGTAAACGCTGCTTTTCTCAGTTTAAATTCATAGGTATATAATCCATATGCAGTCATAGAAGAAAAATATGTACTAAGCGCCGCACTGCATGTGGATACCAACAGACTGTTAAAAATTCCCTGTATCATTGGGAATGTACCATCATTGACCACATTTTTCAGATTTTCCAGAAAATGTCCTCCCGGAAGTGCAGAAAAGCCTTTCTGAAGCTGTGCATGAGAACGCGTTGCATTTATGATCAGTATATAGAAGAAAAACAGGCACATAAATGATAAAATAATCAGTAGAACATGTGCAACAATACTCTGCACTCTATTTTGATTCTTATTTTCCATTTTATCTCCTCCTTCTTTCTTCCTTTTTTCTTCTTCTTTCAGCGGCCTTAGAACCATCCGGGTCATTATCGTTTGTCATTCTGTAAACAATAAAGCAGAGAATTCCACTGATTATAAACAGGTAAACCGACAGTGCTCCCGCCATACCGTAATTCTTTGACTTAAGATGGTTATTCAGGAACATAATCAGGGTCATAGATGTACGATCTGGATTTCCCTGTCCATTTGTAAGAATCTGAGGAACATCAAACATCTGTAAACCTCCGATGATTGCCGTGATCAACGTATATGCAAGGATCGGACGAATCATTGGAAGAATGATATAGAAGAAACGTTTGATCGTATTGCATCCATCTAATTCAGATGCTTCAAAAACTTCTGTACTGATTCCCATAATAGCTGCCATAAGCATGATAGTTGTATTTCCAAACCACATAAGGAAATTCATGAATCCAATAAGCGACCTGGTTCCGAATACTGAGCCCATAAAGTCTATGCGTTCCGTGATTATCCCAAGAGACATCAAAATCGAATTCACCGGACCGTTTGTAGAAAACATGGTAAAAAACAACATGGCAAAAGCAGATGCCATAATCAGATTTGGAAGATAAATGACTACCTTAAAAAACTGTTTTCCTCGAATTTTCAAACGTATATCAGTAAACCATACTGCCAGAGTCAGAGCTACAACAATCTGAGGGATAAATCCGATAACCCATAAAATCAGCGTATTCAAACCATACTTCAGCATATCAGACTGCAGTAACATTTTATAATTTTCAAGTCCTACAAAATTTGGTCCGATTTCTTTGATCCCTGAACGAAAATACTCAAAAAAACTGTACTTCACTGTATCAAACAAAGGAATCAGGGAAAATATAAAATAACATAAGAAAAACGGAAGGATAAAAAGATACCCCCATTTTGCATAGCTGAGACTTTTGCGTTTTTTCATACCTCAAATATGCTCCTTTCCTTAAATTCCTGTGGGACACTCAAGTGTCCCACAGATTTATCTTACTATTTTTCCGGCCACTGAACTTCTGTAATTTCCGGATAACGTTCTTTTATCGCTGTTTCAAAATTAGATACTGCCTTTTCAAAATCGACTTTGTCATGGAAATAATCTGTAAAGGCATTCTGAATCAGTTCTACACATCCCTGATCGTAAGCAGAAAGCGGTGCAATCTGTATACTTTCCGCAACCGGTGCAAAATATTCAAATGGATTCTGTCCGCCAAGGAATTCAGATGCGAAATTCTCATCCGAGGTTGCATCCTGCATACCACTTCTTGTATTTGTGAAATCGGAATAATCCTGGGAAATCTTTAAAAGGATTTCTTTATTTCCTGTCAATGCCATAATAATATCTTTTACATGCCCCGGATTATCTGTTCCCTGGCATCCATGGATATAAGAGCCGCCCCAGTTATATTCCTGAGGTGGAGTTGTAACTGCCCAAGCGCCTTCTTCTCCATCCCAGTTAGGTTTAAGCACAAAATCAATCCCCCATGCCGGGAGCAGAAAAGCAAATACTTTTGATTTTGAGCCCATTGCCTTATTCCAGTCAGCGTTAAACTGTCCTTTTACTGTTTCATCAATATAACCTGCGTCCAGCCATTCTTTGGAGTCATTCACCCAATCCATAATTTTCTGGTCTACCCTGACTGTTGTTTCTCCAACTTCAACCCAGGATTTTTCAATGCTGTTACCATAGAGACGAAATGTGTCTGCATAGGAAGAAAACGTAAAATAACCTTTTTCTTTTAATACTTTGGCTGTTTCTTTCGTTGTTTCCCAATCTTTCATCTTTTTGCCGATCTCAGCCGGATCATCTGTACCAAATACGTCTTTCGCAATATCGCGTCGATATACAAGAAGTCCAGGGCAGCACTGCCATGTAGATCCTCTCTGTACTCCATTCTGATCAGACGCAGTTGTTTTTGTAAAATCATACTGATCTGCAAGATCTTTCTCTGGATCTATTCCAAGATCTGTCAATGGAATGGCAACATCTGCATCTGCATCAACATATTTATTTACATAGTCTGTTTCAGATAAGAAAATATCAACTTTGTCATCTGCGGAGGCATCTGCCTGGTTCATCAATGCCTCATCCAGTTTCTGCTGATAAACTCCATCCTGGTTTGGATTGACAATCCAGTGAATTTCCGTTCCATCTTTCAATTTAGTCACTGTACCATCTTTGGAAGTCTCTTTTACTTCCGGATAAACCGCTTCAACTCTTTCACGAAATTCATCATTCCAGGAATAGATATTAATAACCTTTCCCTCCTTCGCCGCCTGTACCGTTGCCGGTGCCATAGCCGTTACGGCGATCGATGCTGCAAGTAACATTACGATTGATTTTCTCTTCATTCTATTTTCCTCCTGTTTATTTTTGGAAGTATTCTCTCTTCCGTTTGTACTTAAACTATACACATTTTATGAAGTGCCTTATATTACATTAATTGTAAAAATATCAAATTCATGATATAATTCAAAAAGAATTTCTCGTCATTTTTCAGTCAAAGAGGTGTTTTTATGAACTTATCAAAAGAATGGTATCGCAAAGAAGCTACTGTATATGAAGAAGAACAAACTCACCGCACAACCAACGAAGAAAATAATTTTTTTCAGGCAGTTTGCAACGGAGATCTTAATGCAGTACGAAAAAACTGCGAAGAAAAGCGTTTCCAGGCTTCCGATGGCGTCGGAGTTCTTTCACGCAATCCCGTCACAAATATGAAATACCACTTTGTCATTTCCGTTGCGTTAATAACAAGACTGTGCTCCAATAACGGAATGGAAATGGAACAGGCCTTTCGTCTCAGCGATTTTTATATACTGAAACTCGACCGTCTTAACACTATAGAAGATATTGTTTTCCTTCACGATAAAATGGTACTTGATTTTACCGGAAAAATGCGGCTTCTCCGAAAAAATGCAGGAACTTCCAGACCAGTCACTCTCTGTCTTGATTACATTTACGTACATATTAAAGAGCGCATAACCATTGAAGATCTGGCTGCACATACCGACTTATCACCAAGCTACCTCTCCCGTCTTTTCAAGGAGGAAATCGGCATTTCTGTCAGCGATTATATTCGCGAGCAGAAAATCGAAAAGGCTCAACATCTTCTTAAATTCTGTGACTACAGCCTGATCGACATTGCCAATTACCTCTCTTTCTCTTCTCAGAGCCATTTCATCCAAACTTTCCGAAAGCTGACTGGAATGACTCCGAAGAAATACCGGGATTTGAATTATTCTTCTACATGGGAGCTGAAAGAATCTTACAATAAATCAGAATCATGACATTTTCAATTCAATTTCTGTCCATTCTGTAAGGAATTTTTCCGGAATATAATCGCCCTCCATTTGCTCTCCATTTACGAGCAGCTTGACGCATCCTGATTGCACGTGCTTTTCATTAGAAACCACAATATGCAAATGTTTTCCCCTGAAATCTTTTTCTATTTCAAATCCATCCCATTCTTCCGGGATGGACGGGGAAATTCTGAGTCCGTAAAAATCAGGACGGATTCCCATAATTCCCTCCACACAGCCTACCATAACGGTAGAAGCAGTTCCTGTCAGCCAGTGTACGTGAGAGCGACCGAAGTGTGGACTTGCCTTTCCCTCTGTAAACTGTCCATAGCAATATGGCTCCAGTTTTCTGATTTCCGCACGGTCATTCTGTGCTGCAGGAGCATTTTCTTTAAAATACATAAACGCTCTGTTTCCATGACCAAGAAGAGCTTCTGCAAGAATAAGCCAACCCTGAGACTGGGAGAAAATCCCTGCGTTTTCCTTTGTTCCGGCGTTATAAATAACAGCAAGCGCACCGTCAAAGGCATATTTATGATATGGCGGATCCATCAGAATCGCCCCATATTCCGTATTCAGGTTTTCATAAACCTTTTCAAGGGCTTTCTCCGCCTGACTCTCAGATGCAAATCCACTGATTACAGACCAGCTTTGAGGGTTCAGCCACATATTTGCTTCCGGCGCTTCCCTGTTTCCGATTACTTCACCCTCCTCAGTAAATCCTCTGATAAACCGATCTTCGTTCCAGCATAATTTATTCAGAATTCCCCCAAATTTCTCCTGCTTTTCTTCCAGATAGGCGATATATTCTGTATCTCCCTTATATTCTGCAAACTTTTTCAGAATCGTCATCGCCAGATAAAACTGTAACGCTACAAAAGTAGATTCCCCGTTTTTTCCCAAACGAAGACAATCATTCCAGTCTGCATACAGACCTGCCGGCATTCCATGCGGTCCCATATGATTCAGTGAAAATTCAACAGCTCTCTTCAAATGCTCATAAACAGTACCCTCTCCTTTGTTTGCAAAAGGAATTACTTCATCCACAAATGAAAGATTTCCTGATTCTGAAATATATTTGTAAACTGTAGGGAATAACCACAATGCATCATCTGCACGATATGCAGGATGTCCAGTTTCCTTCACATAGGATGCGTCGTCCGGCGTATCCTCATGTCCTGCATTATGAGTAAACTTTACAAGAGGCAGTCCACCTCCATTATCCACCTGAGCCGACAACATGAAACGGATCTTATCCACTGCCATCTCAGGTGCAAGGTGTATAATTCCCTGTATATCCTGCACAGTATCTCTATAACCATATCCATTACGCAGACCACAGTATGTAAAAGAAGCCGCTCTGGACCAGATAAATGTCATAAAGCAGTTATATGCATTCCAGGTATTAATCATAGTATCAAATTCCGGGCTTGGTGTTTTTACCTGAAAATGAGATAACTTTCCGTGCCAGTATGCAATAATCTCCTCCAGTTCCCGGTTGCATACTTCCTCTGGATATTCATATCTTTCCATTATCGTTTTTGCTTCTTCATTATACTTCATGCCAAGTAAAAATGTCAGTGTCTTTTCCTCTCCGGGTTTCAGCATAATTTCTGATGTCAGCGCTCCACATCCATTCTCATTGCAGCTTAACTCATTTCCAAGATTTCCATTTTCCACACCGACCGGATTTCCATATCCGTGATATCTTCCGAGAAATTTTTCTCTATCCCCGCAATATGAAGCAACTTCACTTCCTGCAAGTCCGAAAAATCTCTCCACAACAACTTTATCGTCTACGTCCTTTCCATCTTCAATCCCATCCAGATTTCCATGAACCAAATGTCTGATTCTGTTTTCCTCAAAAAGCGTCCGTGTAATAAACTGGGAATACTGAAGATTCACCTGATCCTGCTCATAATTGCTGTTATTTGTAAATTCGGCATATCCTGTAATACTCAGATTTCTGTCCTCTTCTGAATTATTCTTTAATTTTAAACACCAGACCTCATATTCCTTATCCAGAGGCACATAATAAAGCGCCTCTGTGTGAATTCCGACATAGTCTGCGCAAATTCTTGTATATCCTGTTCCATGACAGCATTTACTTTTGTAGTCTTCTGTATTCTTTCCAACCGGCTGCCAGGATGCTGACCAATAGTCTTTCCTATCATTGTCACGAATATAAATATAACGTCCCGGCTGATCAAAACTGTTAAATACATAACGAATAATGCGCCCGTCAGCTCCGGATTTTGCAAAGCTGTATCCTCCTGCATTGTTGGAAATTACTGCCCCGTATTTTGGCGATCCCAAATAGTTTGCCCATGGGGCCGGAGTATCTGGTCTTGTTATTACATATTCTCTTCTTTCATCATCAAAATAACCATACTGCATTTTATTTTTCCTCCTTTTTGTACCTTTTATCTATCCAATACAATCTCTATTTTATGTACAGACTCATTATCAAGCGCTTTAATCGTACTTTTTTCGATAAAAGCTTCAAATTCCGTATGCTTTATTTCACTCTTATTACAGAAAGCTTTTCTGATGCGATAATCTCCATATTTTAATTTTTGTACATTATAATAAACAACCTCGAATTTCTTTTCTCCAAAAGTAAGTCTGATAATGGCACATCCTTCTTCGTCAAATTGCTCACGCATAAGCTTTGGACATACTGTTAAAATTCCCGTTCTGCCATGTACACCAAATACCTCTGTTATCATTGTCATCATATACCAGCTTGCCGCTCCTGTCAGATAGTGATACATCCCCCTTCCTGTACTGTTAAAATATTCCGGTATCCCCGGATAAATTTTACTGGTTTCAAAATTCAACGCAGTATCTGCCAATGTCTGAAGCGCTTTATATCCTTCTTTTACAAACCCTCTCTTATAAAGGGCATTGGCATACATCACTGTCATATGTGAAAAAACAGCTCCGTTTTCTTTTTCGCCATATGCAAAGCCAAACATTCTTCCCATATCAAATTTTAATTCATGAAAATCTGTATTCAGTCTGTATCCGCCAATTTCTGGCCTGTAAAGATAATGATCTGCTCCTGCACAGATTTTTGAAATCTGACCTTTATCCGCAGTACCGCTCATTATTGCAAACACCTGCCCGGTAAGCATCATCCTCACGCCACTGTCAAAAAATCCTTCCACTGCATTTTTATTGTCATCATAATAACTGTTAAACCATCCTTCGCCTTCTTCTCCTTCAATCCACTCTTGCTTTCTGATATGCTCCATCATCCAATCCGCTTTACCGTTAAGATTTTTAATCAACTCTTTCACGGATATAAGCGACTTTCTACCGCTGATGCAATGCCTGCTGCATTTCAGATATTTCTTCAAAAGCTTTTTCTTTTCTTCTGTATTTTCATATAATTCACACCCTTCTGCTAAAAGGGGAACTGCCTCTTCCATAAATTCTATCTTTTCATACCCTGACTGCTTTTGAAGCATTTCCAAGCACCGTGCCAGTTCTTTCATATTTCCCGCATAGGTACAGGTAAATGCAACACTCTCTCCGTTGTTTGACGCCATATCCAAAGCATCATTCCAGTCTGCGCCTCTCAGCAACATTTCATTGTGTTCACCGACCTCATAAAATGCACATAAATGTTCAATGAGAAGATGTTCGAGTACCGTTCCCCTGTAAATTTCACCATCTTCTCTCCTCTGACACATTCCATATGTTTCACTCCAGTCTGCATCTATATCCTGTCCACGCATAGACTGTGCATCCTTAAAATATGTTTCCTCTTCCAGAAGAATTTCTATATCACCAGTCTGATCAATATAAAGCTTTGTCGTCATAAATGGCCAGACTGCGTGATCCATCCATACACGACTGATTCCATTTCTATCTGCAATAAAATTCCCCTGACCATGCCCTATAATTGTGGCATTTGTTCCATCAATTCGAACTCCTCCGTAATTTTTCAATATCATAGTTCGAACATCTCCCGGTTCCATCAGCAACAACGACAGACAATCCTGCCACAAATCTCTCCATCCTCTTCCGCCCCGTCCATAATCATGATGCGGTAAAAAAGAACATCCGTAAATTCTTCTAAGAAACGGCTGGAAGCTTACCCAACGCATAAATAAATCAAATCTGTTGTTTCCGGTGTAATAAGAAACATTTACCTTATTTTTCCAATAGTTTTGTGTTTCCTCAAGAAGCAAGTCTGACTTTTCCGAATTCCCATATGCTTCAACGAGTCGATTTGCATCTTTTTCTTCCTCTGTAATTCCCGCAAAGATCACATACTCTGCAGTCTGTCCCGGCGTCAGAGTAACTTCTTCAAATTTAATCCCTCCCAGAGCTTCTTTCCCTTCTGCTGTCGCCCCCTCCGGCACTCCCGGATAATTCTCATATACTGATCTTGGATGTGTAAATGTTCCTCCTTCTCCAAGGAAACCTTCTGTTATAGGATAAAAGGATTCTGGTGCCAGACCATTTTCCATAACTCCCTGTACAAAGTAAATCTTATGATTCTTTCTATGACCTTTTTCATCAAAAGACATAGTAGGCTTTACGAAAACCCCATATTTCCCCGTTTTGACTCTGTGAAGCATAGATGTAACATTTCTGTGATCACGAATATTATCTGCACTTCTTCCATAAATCGGTATCGCTGCAATAAATGTTATTTTCCGGTTCGTTTTTGCCAGATTTTTAATTTTAATTTTAATAACCTCTGTATTTTCATTTACCGGCACAAATGACGTTATTTCAGATTTTAATTCATATTTATCAGACATCCTTTTTACTGTATGACTCATGAAACCCGCAGTAAGCTCACTTTGCTCCTGTTTATCCGTAAACTTCAAATTTTCCGCCTCTGCAGAAGCCCCTGTTGCAGACCAGCATCCGATTCCCTCAATCACACACCAGAAGTTTCTTGTAGAACGGTTATTATGAAGATTCTCCACACTCACCGGTTCTAAAAGAAAGGTTTCCTGATCTATTTTGCTGTCACCTCCCATATTAGGAGTTACCGCACTTTTCAACCCTTTTTCTCCCGCTATCGGGAAGTAAAGTCCGCTGTAATTTTCAGGATTCTTAATTGTAAAAGCTCCATCTTCTCCTGTGAAGTGAATTTTACTCATCTGATTTCCCTCCTATATTCATATCACACTGTATTTTATGATTTATGTTACAAAAAAAAATGGGAAATAAAAATCAAATTGATAGGAAAAATATCAGATTTATGATATATTTTTTCAATCTATTTTCTCAAAACCAAAATTAGCTTCCTCCTATTCCCACACAGTTTACCAAACATTTTGAAATGATTTATGGAAATTTAATATTTCAAAAACTGTTATGAATTCTTTCTGTATGATAAACTATTGATAACTAATGTTTATGATGATTTTGGGAGAAAAAAATGACAGAAAAAGAATTTCTTGATACTTTATATGAACAACTTTCAGACCAGATCCCTGATTCAAAAGCATCTGCACATACACAGTATTATCAGGATTATATTAGAAATGAAATACGAAATGGAAAAAAGGAACAAGACGTCCTTCAGTCTCTTGGGGATCCTCGTTTAATTGCAAAAACACTGATTGATACCGGTGCAGAACCTGATTCTCGTTTTGAATCCAGTCAGGAAGAAGTATACCATTCCAGTCAGTCAAAACACCGCCGATACCGCCTGGATCTTTCCACCTGGTATGGAAAACTAATCGTGATCCTTGCCGCAGCAGCAGTGCTGGTTTTGCTTTTTCTGGCAGTCAGCTTTATGCTTCCGGTAATTCTGATAACCGGAGCTGTATTTTTTCTCATATCCTGGTTCAGGAAACGAAAATAATTTTACATCCATTCCGGCAGATAATAAATCTGCTGCTTTCCTGTATATATAAATATAAACCTATCACAATAAAGTGATTCAAGATTAAGATCATGAACCGAAGAAACTTGTGCAGTGTACACAAAGGTTTTTCCTTAATTTTATGTCCACTGTACAAAAAATACATATGTTTTGATAAATTCTTGACAAACATCAGGGTTTATGATATTATTGCAACATCAATTTAAAACATCTCTGACAACTGACGGAAACGTGGAAAACCACAGGGGAATCAGAGAGTAGTGAAGCCGACCGTCTGGGCAGTATTTGATTTACCTTCAGATACTGCTCTTTTTTTACCGGGGCTTCCGTTTATGAAAGGAGAACAAACTTATGGGATTTAAGAGTGACATCGAAATCGCACAGGAATGCGAAATGAAACCAATTACTGAGATTGCTGCAAAAGCAGGCATCGACGAAAAATATCTGGAGCAGTACGGCAAGTACAAAGCTAAAATTGACTATAATCTTCTGAAAGAAACTGACAAACAGGACGGCAAACTGATCCTTGTTACCGCTATCAACCCGACACCAGCAGGCGAAGGAAAAACTACTACTACTGTAGGTCTTGCAGACGGTATGCAGAAACTGGGCAAAAACGTTATGGTAGCTCTTCGTGAGCCATCTCTCGGACCGGTATTTGGTGTAAAAGGCGGCGCAGCAGGCGGCGGACATGCACAGGTTGTTCCTATGGAGGACATCAACCTTCATTTCACAGGTGACTTCCATGCGATCGGTGCAGCTAACAACCTTCTTGCAGCAATGATCGACAACCATATCTTCCAGGGCAATGCTCTTAACATCGACCCAAGAAAGATTACATGGAGAAGATGTGTTGACATGAATGACCGTCAGCTTCGTAACGTAGTAGACGGCCTCGGCGGAAAGACAAACGGTATGCCTCGTGAAGACGGCTATGACATCACCGTAGCTTCTGAGATCATGGCAATTCTTTGTCTTGCAAGCGATATCAAAGACCTGAAAGAACGTCTTTCCAGAATTATCATCGGATATACATATGGTAAAGTTTCCGAGCAGAAACCAGTAACAGCTGGTGACCTTCACGCTGAAGGCGCTATGACAGCTCTTCTGAAAGATGCCCTGAAACCAAACCTGGTTCAGACACTTGAGCACGTTCCGGCAATCGTTCATGGCGGACCATTTGCTAACATCGCTCATGGATGTAACTCTGTAACAGCTACTAAGATGGCTATGAAACTTGCTGACTATGCAATCACAGAGGCTGGATTCGGCGCTGACCTTGGAGCAGAGAAATTCCTCGATATCAAATGCCGTATGGCAGGTCTGAAACCAAACGCTGTTGTTGTTGTTGCAACTGTTCGTGCTCTGAAATACAATGGCGGTGTTGCCAAAGCGGATCTTAACAACGAAAACCTGGAAGCTCTTGAGAAAGGTCTTCCGAACCTGCTGAAACATGTAAGCAATATCACAAACGTTTACAAACTTCCATGTGTAGTTGCTATCAACGCTTTCCCGACAGATACCAAGGCAGAGCTTGATCTTGTAGAAGCTAAATGTAAAGAACTCGGTGTAAACGTAGCTCTTTCTGAAGTATGGGCAAAAGGCGGCGAAGGCGGAATCAAACTTGCAGAAGAAGTAATTCGTCTTGTAGAAGAGCCAAACAATTTCACATATTCCTATGAGCTGGAAGGCTCCATCGAAGACAAACTGAACCAGATCGTTCAGAAGATCTATGGCGGCAAGAGAGTTGTTCTCACAGCAAATGCTCAGAAACAGGCTAAACAGCTTGAAGATCTTGGATTCGGCAACTGCCCGATCTGTGTTGCCAAGACACAGTACAGCCTCACAGACGACCAGACTAAGCTCGGTGCTCCTACAGACTTTGAGGTAACAGTACGTAACCTTAAGATCTCCGCTGGTGCAGGCTTTATCGTAGCTCTGACAGGCGAGATCATGACCATGCCTGGTCTTCCAAAAGTTCCGGCTGCAGAGAAGATCGATGTAGACGAAAACGGAAAGATCACAGGTCTGTTCTAATCACGGTCACTCATAGATACTCTATAAGTAATATAAGAACCCCCATCCGGAATCAAACCCTTTCCGGATGGGGGTTCTGTTTTTACATAAAAATGTCCCTCATCTCTCCATCATATACAAATCGTTTCTCTACGTTTGTCCCTTCCAGGATCACATGACATTCACGTCCCTTCAGTCCCTGCGCAAAGGTATGCTCTGCCTCGCCTATGCTCAGACAGCGTTCCTTTTCCTTCCAGTTCAGGGAAATCTGATTATACCTGCCCTGCTCATAATCGTATCCGTCTCCGTCATCCTCATACAGAACAAAATTTCCGTCCGCCCCCGGATAAATATGAATCTCAAAGGGCGTCTCCACTACCTCGTCCGCATAGTGCAGTTTCTGCTCCATAGGAATGATAGCTCCGGCCTTTACAAATACCGGAATATGATCCAGAGGAGCATCGGCCTTTATCTCTGTGCCTCCCTCATATTCCTTCCCAGTGTAGAAGTCATACCATTTTGTTCCTGCCGGAAGATAACAATTCCAAAGCTTTTCCCGGTCAATAGCGCAGTTTTCTCTCTCATAATACATAGGTTCTGTCACAGGACACACAAGAAGACTGTCGCCGAACATATACTCATCACCAAGGGCTGCCGCTCGTTTATCCTCTGCAAAATCAAAAAGAAGACTTCTCATCATCGTGTAATCATCCGTCCATACTTTTGCGGCATTCGAGTAAATATAAGGCATCAATTTATATCTCAGTTCAATATTTTTTACAAGAGCATCATAGAAGGGCTCTCCCGGTCTTCCAAAATTCCATACCTCTCTCGGAGTGTCTGTACCATGTGAACGGAACATAGGAAGAAAAACGCCCTGCTCGAACCAGCGCACATAAAGCTCTCTGTAGCCGTAATCATCCACGCCTTCCTCATAGTCCCCTCTCCAGAACCACTTAGGAGTTGGATCTCCGCTGCAGGAACAGCCTCTGTGCCTCCAGTTTTCATTTACTGTAAAGAAGCCTCCGATATCCAGGGTCCAGTAAGGCATACCACTCATGCACATGTTCAGGCCTTCATGGATCTGCTTTTTCATCGTATCCCAGGATGCAAAAATATCTCCTGACCAAAGGACCGTTCCAAACTTCTGGCTGGATGCATAGCCAGAGCGGGTCAAATTCAGCACACGCTTATCTGAATTTGATTTTCTCTGATTTTCATAAATCCCCTGAGCGTGTGCAGCTGCATAAAGATTTGCTCTCTCTGCTCCAAGAAATTTACGATGCTCATCTCCTACCAGCCGGAAACGCTCCCAGGGCTCTCTCTTGAACTCTCCGTTCCAGTCCGGGCCGGAAAAAGGCTCTGTGGAATCGCACCACCAGGAGTCGAAGCCGCCGGAAAACAGTTCCCTTTCCGCCTGCTTCCAGTAGATTTCCCTTGCTTCCTCAGAGAAAGCGTTATAGGTGGCGTAATCATAAAACAAATGACCTGCCTCTTTCATTTCCTCATAATCCTCTGTTCCGGAATTCATATTCGGCCATACAGATACCATAGAATGTACATGCATATCATGCAGCTTCTGATTCATTTCCGTCAGGCTGGGATAACGTTCCTTATCCACACGCTTATTTCCCCATTTGCCCGGAATCCAGGTATTCCAGTCCTGTACCACACAGTCCAGGGGGATATCAAGCTCCCTGTATTTCTTTGCAACGGCAACTACCTCATCCTGGGTCTTATAGGCTTCTTTTGACTGTACATAACCAAAGGCCCATTTTGGTAGCATCACTGCCCGGCCTGTAAGCAGACGAAAGCCTTTTATGATCTCATCCAGGCTGTCTCCTTTGATAAAGTAATAGTCCAGCTGCTCCACCATATCCATATACAGCCAGGAGCCTCTGCAGTCATCGTTAAATGTCATCAGAGAACCGCAGTCCACCAGAATTCCATACCCCTTATCCGATACCAGAAAGGGAATGGGGATACGCATATTGTGTTGGTAAAGATACTGAATATTTCCGCGATAATTGTAAATGCCTTCCTCGCCCTGGCCCAGTCCATGAATCTGCTCGTCCGGCTCCCAAAAGAAATTTAATTTTCCATGATAAGCCATGTGATCCTGTACTGCTTTCAGATTCTGTACAAAATTTCTCTCCCCGTCTACCGTCTGCACTCTTTCTATAATGGGAGCCTCGCCTCCTGTGGAATATACCATAAGAGGGGTTTCTGTCAGTTCCTTACGTCCCTCTTTCAGAAGCACATGTCCGTCTGCCTCATCCTTCCATACAAAACCGCCGTCTTGGTATTTTGCCTCCAGAACCACCTTTTCTGTCTGAAAAACAATCCTGTCCTTCTCCTCACTGACCGTAAGCATACTTTCCGGACAAACATGAATCCCAATAGGGGACTTTTCCTCCCAGCTCTCTTTTTTTGTGTAAGAGCATCTGATAATATTTTCACGGACTGCCTGTACTCTGCAGTTTCCGTCCTTTAAGCGAAATTCCCATTCCTTTTTCTGCATAATTCCCATAATGCTTCTCCTTATTTCAGATTAAGCAGAAAAAGGGCATCAGCCCTTTACTGCTCCGGCGGTCTGTCCGCCTACAATGTGTTTCTGACATGCAATATACATGATAATAACCGGCAGACAGGTCAGAAGAATGTCTGCACAGATCAGGTTCCAGCTCTTGGAGTACTGTCCGAAGAAGTTGTACACAGCCAGAGTCATCGGCCATTTTTCGGAAGAGTTCAGGAAATACAAAGGCATTACAAACTCATTCCAGGTATTCAAAAAACAGAGCACTGCCGCTGTCACCATACTTGATTTCATCATTGGCATAATAATACTGAAAAAAAGTCTCCATGGTCCGCAGCCATCCAATACCGCCGCCTCATCCAGATCTACCGGAACTTTAGACACAAATCCGTAAAGAAGGAATACAGAAAACGGAAGCTGCAGCGCCACATAAAGAAGGATGATACCCAGTCTTGTATCATTTAACTGTGTTACCTGCATTACCTTCATCAGAGATACATAGTTGATGGGGATCACAATACCCAGAACCATATACATATACAGCCTGTTGTCTGCTTTGCCCCGTCTTCTGGCAAGCACATAGGCTGCCATGGAAGAAAGAATTACCGTAATAACAGTTGCGCTGCCTGCATAAAGAAGACTGTTCAGGAAACTGGTTCCCAGCTTTCCTTTTTCAATAACAACAGCAAAATTACTGAACTCCCAGACCTCCGGAAGTTTCAGAGACAGGGTAAGCGCCTCTGAATCCGGTTTAAACGCATTGATCACGATCAGAAGAAGAGGGATCAGCATAATCAGCGAAATGATCCATGCCAGAATATTTTTTAATACAGTCAGGACAGTTTTCTTGGTTTTCGCATTCATTACTCGATCACCTCGTCTTTCGTCAGAATCTTAATCATAAAGTAACCAACGATCACCATAAAGATAAACATTACGGAACTTATGGTGGTACCTGCCGCATACAGTCCCTGAGAGAACTGTTTGAACACAGCGGTATACATAACCTCTGTTCTGTGTCCCGGGCCTCCGTTTGTCAGTGCATATACCATATCAAATACCTTCAGACCGTAAAGCACGTTCAGGACAATCGTAACAGCCAGAGTCTGCTTCAGCATCGGAAGCGTAATGTAAGTAAATTTCTTAAATCCATTAGCGCCGTCAATACTTGCGGCCTCATAATAAACATTGGGAATCGCAAGAATACCAACAATGAGGATCGTCATGATATATCCGGTTCCACGCCAGATATCAACACCCATAACAGACCAGAATGCAATCTGTGGATCTGTAAGCCATTTCTGTGTAAGGCTTTCCAGGCCGATCATACGCAGTCCCTCATTAAGAAGACCATTCTTCGGATTCAGAATGGAGGTAAATACAAGACCAATGATCAAAATGGAAAGAACCGACGGCATATACATAACGCCTCTGTGGAAGTTCTTCGCCTTAATATTTCTGCTGAGGGCAAGGGCAAACAAAAGTCCCAGTCCTGTCTTGGCAGCAGTTGTCACCACTGTAAATAAAAGTGTATTCAGTATGTACTGCAGGTAATCCTGATTGCCGCTGAATACATCAATAAAGTTTTTTAAGCCAACAAAATTCAGCTCCTTTGAATATGCCGACCAGTCTGTGAAAGAATAACCGATTCCAATGATCCCGGGAACAACTGACAGGGCTGTATAGATAAAAATAGCGCCTGCGGCAAAATACCAGGGATAGATCTTTGATTTGTTCACAAAAACCTCCTCCATTTCTCCTTGTTTTTCTTTATTCTAGTGTAAAACGCATAATTTTCCCATGCACTCACCTGTTATTTTTATGTATTTTTTTAACCAGATGTGATACAATGACAAAAGAAAAGATCGGAGGTGTTTCCTATGTTTTCCAAGCATGGAAAAAAGAGCATTCAGACGATCCTGTTTTACCGTTTTTTATGGGTAACAGCAGCGCTGCTTCTTGTAATTTCAGCTATTGTTTATCTGATACAGTACCAGAAATTATATAAAAATATGGAAAATGATATTATACGCACAAGCTCCAGCATTGGCGATTCCATTGACCTGCAGATCAGCCAGATGGATAACGTATGTCTCAATATCATCAATTCTACTTCTGTAAAAAATACTTTTTCCGACTGGATTTCCAATAAGAACCGCTCCGCCTATGAGCGGCGTCAGCAGCAGAACCAGATGAATAATTCCCTTATTTCCATACGAGGTATCGATACCTCCATACGTCAGGTTAATCTTTATTCCATGGAATCCGGCGGATACGGCGTTGGTAATTATTACGGCAGGCTGCCCACAAAAACATCTGATCTTCCCTGGTATCAGGGGACTGTAGAAAAGTACGGATACCGTTTTTTTCAGGCTGACAAGTACCCTCTGCTTTCCCAACACTCCGGAACCAAAACAGACAGACTTTATTTTTCCCTTTATCGCATGTACTTTGATAACTACCATAACCCTGCAGGATTTGTGGAGATCAGTAAATATTATGACAAGCTTTTTGCCATGGCTATTTCTCCCACCACTGCCTTCAATATAGATATTACGGTATATGATGAGGATGGCAGACAGCTTTACCCGGATCCGTCCTCCGGCGGTGAAAACCGCTTCGACTATTTTGCCGAACTTGAGTCAATGAAACTTAAATCAGACAGTACACGTATATACAATGATATCCGGCACCAGAAAGAATTTGTTGCAATATGCCCTTTAAAATACAGTGGATTTACTGTAACTGCCTCCATAAACAGCACAGACTTTTATACCCCCATCCTCATGAGTCTGATGTGGATCCCTCTGCTGGCTTTGGGACTGTTTGTGATCTGCTACTTTGTGTCTCGCTTTTTAAGCCGCAGAATCGCTCAACCGCTGACAGAAATGCACCGGTTCCTGTCCCAGTCTGATTCTGCAGGAAAATTCCGTCAGATCAGTCTGAAGGATTCCGGAGTAGAAGAAATTGATCGTCTCAGAGACTCTCTGAACAGCTCCATCCGCGCCCAGGAGGCTGCCACAAAATCTCTCCTTGTTATGAAGGAGTCAGAGATACAGGCTCAGATGCTTGCACTTCAGGCACAGATGAATCCCCATTTTCTCTATAATTCTCTGAATACTATTGGTGCTATGGCAGAAGAAGGGATGACGGATGAGGTTACTTCCATGTGTCAGGACATCACCTCTATTCTCCGTTACATTTCCTCAGACAGAGAATCTGTATCCACGGTAGAAGAAGAACTGGAACACTGTTCCCTTTATTTAAACTGTATGAAAATGCGGTTTAAAGATAAACTGACTTACGAATTTGACATTGACGACGATCTGTTGGATCGTAAGATCCCCAAGCTGTGTATTCAGCTTCTTATTGAAAACTCGGTCAAGTTTGTATCCAAAACCGCTCCGCCCTGGCATATCCGTATTGAGGGTTATATAGATGCCGGACAGTGGCTGATCTCTGTAAAGGACAATGGTCCCGGCTTTGACCCGGAGATAGATAAGCATCTTCGTTCCCAGATGGATGATATATTAAAATACAGCCGGCTGCCAAGCCTGGAACTGGACGGCATGGGAATTCTCAATATTTTTATACGCTTTTATCTTCTCTTTGGGCACGCCTTTTTGTTCCAGTTTGGAAATCTGCCTGAAGGAGGCGCATTTGTAATCGTAGGAGGACGTTTTCATGAAAAGGATTAAACATTACAATATCATGCTGGTGGAGGACGAAGAGCTTCTGCGCCAGTCACTTGCCAGACACATTGACGCTTTGGGAAACAGCTACAAAGTAGTCTGTCAGGCTATGGACGGTCAGGAAGCCCTGGAAACTCTGAAACGGGAGGATATCCATATAATCATCACCGACATCCGTATGCCGGTAATGGACGGACTTACCCTTGCCCGCAATGTCCATGAGCAGTATCCTCACATCCTTACGGTGATCCTGTCCGGTTACGCAGACTTCCAGTATGCCCAGGAGGCTCTTCGGCAGGGTGTCTTTGACTATCTTCTGAAACCTGTGTCCCGTGAAAACCTGGAAAGTACTCTCGGAAAAGCAAGTCTTGCCCTTCAGAAGCACTATGAGCTGGAAGAGGATACTTCCATAACCGGAAAAGATGCCCAGGAAATTGTAGACTATGTAGTTCTTTATATCCGCAATCACTATATGGATGATATTGATTTCTCTGCTATTTCCTCCCGCATGGGCTTCAGCTCTGCCTACCTGACAAAGCTGTTCAATAAATATGTGGGAAACACACCTTTGAAATATCTTACAGAAGTGCGTATCCACGAAGCCAAGCATCTCCTTTTAAATACTGCCCTTCCGATCCGAGAGGTAGGAGAAAAGGTCGGCTATCCGGATCAGTTTCATTTCAGCAAAACCTTCCGCAAGCTCACTGGGGTAAATCCTACTGCCTATCGCCAAAAACCTCAGAAGAACGAATAACCAACGAAAAAAGCCTGCAGTCAGTTTCTAAAAGCTGATTGCAGGCCTTATTTTATTTACAGTTTTTTACTTGTACTGCTTTTACTTCCAGGCTTCGTCGCCAACTGCTTCCGCCTGAGTTGCACGTCTTTCGTCAATTGCATTCAGAACGTCCTCAGATGTCATGTCGCCGATAAACATAGACACGATATCCTGTGTCAGCTCTGTCCACTGCGGGTTCAGATATTTGATAGTATCCTGGAATACCGTTCCCTGTTTTTCAGCAGATGCAATAAACTCTTTTGTCTCATCGCTGTAAGAAGGTGTCTGTCCTACATCGAAAGGAAGATTCTCAATCTTGTCGCAGTTATCGATCATGTACTGCACGCTGTCAGCAGAAGCAATGTACTCAAGATACTGTTTTGCTTCTTCCTGATGCTCGGAACCGGAATATACGAATCTGGACGGACCAACCGGATGTACGTTAAGAACGTCATTGTCAAGAAGCGGAATTTTGAACATGCCAAAGTCTTCTGCTGTATAAGCTCCTTCAGAAGCTTCTGCGATTGCCGGAATCTGACCTGGTTTTTCCAGGGCCATTGCATACTCGCCTGTTCCAAGGTACATCAAAAGATCTGTGTACTCGTCAGACAGATAATTATCTCCAAAATATCCCTTCTGGGCCATATCGTTAATCTGGTCAAGAGCCTCCTTCAGCTCCGGAACCTCTGCAAATTTAACCTTGTTGCTGTTCAGATCGTCTACGATATTCGGAACAAGATCCTCATATTTTCCACCGATTTCTGTAAACCACATAGTCTGATGCCATCCATCTGCACATGGCTCGTAAATAGGAGTTACATCATTGTCAAGAAGAGTTTGGCATACCTCCTCGAACTCAGCAAATGTAGTAGGAACCTCCAGCTTGTTCTCTTCAAAGATTTTTTTATTATAAATTACATAATAGTCTGTGGAAACATCAAAATAAGTCATTCCGTAAACCTTATCGCCTACAGAGGTCTGTTCTTTTGCAAACTCATCATAGGTTTCCACCCATGACTGGTCAGAAAGGTCTACCGCATTTTCTTCTACGTTATACTGAGAAACAATATCAAAGGCTCCAGCCTGTCCGCCAAAAATATCCGGACCCTCGCCGCTGTTCAGCTTTGTCATCAGCATGTTGTAATACTGGTCGGCCGGAACGATCTGATAATCAACCTTGATTCCTGTTTCTTCCTCAAATTTTTTGCCAAGCTCCATTTCTGCGTCATACACCCAGTCCTGGCTGGCCATTACAGTAATGGTTGTATCGCCTTCAGCATGAGCAGTTTCCGCATATACAGCAACAGAGCTTACTGCCATTGCGCCGCACAGCAGCGCAGCCACTAATTTTTTCTTCATCGTAAAAACCCTCCTGTTTTTTGATGGCTTTATCATACCAGCATAATTACCAAAAGAACATGGAAATTGCGCAGCTCTTTTTGTCATTTTTTAACTTACATCCTTTTATTTTATCTTTTTTTACTTTTTCTCATCTCTTGGAGGCTTTCCTACATGCTTTTTGTATAAACGATAAAAATTAGAGATATTATGGAATCCACATTCCATGGCAATCTCTGTCACGCTTTTATCTGTATCTCTCAAAAGCTCCCTGGCATGGCTGATACGAATGCGAGTCACATATTCACTGAAGCTGATACCTGTTACCTTTCTGAAATAGGATGAAAAATAATTGGAGCTCATATAGGCTGCAGCCGCCACCTCATCCAGGGTGATTTTTTCGCTGTAATGAGTGTCTATATAGGAAATCACCTGTTCTAAACGCTTCATGGCATTCTTTTTTTCCTTCAGCATTTCTTCTGATTTGCTTTCATCCTGATAGGTACGGATCAGCATTGTTAGAATACGCAGAATATTCGCCTTGATCATCAGAGGATATCCCTCTTTCTGCTGCTTCCATTCTGTATAAATCTCCCGGATTCCTTTGCGTATCTCATGGCTTACCGGCTCTTCACTTCCGATTCTGTTTTTAAAATTACTTCCCCGCTCCACAAAAGGTTTCAGATATTCAGAGTCAAAAACACTGAGTTTTTCAGCTACAAACTCCGGTGAAAAAATCATAACCAGAAGCTTCATATCCTCTCCCATCAGCTTCCAGCCATGGGCTTCCACATTATTGAAAATTATAATGTCTCCGGGTTCCATCATATATTCCCGACCATTGACAAAGTAATTTCCCTGACCTTCCTGTACATAGGTAATTTCAAAATAACTGTGCCAGTGAAAGGTGTCCGGACGGCTGTTCTCATGGTTCAGAACCACCTCTGATATCCGAAAAGGAAAATCCTTATCCAGTGTAATATTATCTCTGACAAGCTTCATCTTATCATGTCCTTTCTGTCGCAGTTTCATGGCATCACTCTTCGGACATTATAACAAATCTCATTTGCTGATTCTATCCCTAACTGTATTTTATCCCAGCTAAGGCCTGAGAAATAAGTATGCACAAAACCGCAGCCAGGGCCGTGGAACCCTTTGCTGCGGTTTTCTCTGTGCTGCAGTATATATTTTATAGAAATTCAAAAGTGACCTTTTTTATCTTCCCAGTGATTCGCAGAAAGTACCCTTTACATCACTCCAGTTTTTCTCTGCATAATCAAGAAGATATACGGCCTGCTCCATGGACATTTCCGGGAACAGAAGGAAGAGGCTGTGAGAACCGTATTTTTTTACAAGACGATCTACATTTTTGATCCAGTCTTCAAATTCTCCTGAGTATACCTTTACCCAGATGGATTTCCCTGCTGCAATAGCTTTGTCATAGATCACATCCCAGTCCGGAAGAGTTCCGTCCGGGCCTGCATCACCGCTGGTCCACTGAAGAGCATCGATTCCGTCAATTTCCATCAAAGCATCCATATGCTTGATGGCCTGAGGGCCATCAAGATGGTAGAGGACATGATCTACATTTTCAGACTGTGTTTTCAGTGACGGCTGGATATATCTTCTGAAATCCTCAGGAGACATCATGGCAGAGAAGTCGCACTGAAGCTTCACAGTTCTTCCCGGACCCCAGATCTGGAATACGGTGTAGGCATTTCCGCCCTCTTCATCCTTAATGGCATTATAAAAACGATCATAGTACTGATAGTAAACATCTGTTACTTCCTGAATTCGCTCTCCTACCTTTTCCGGCTCGTCCAGAAGATCAAAAAGAGTTTCCTGAGCTCCTCTTAAAGAAGCAAGGACATCAATATTTTCCATTAAGTCCGGCATATCTACATAGAAATCGTTTCCTGCCAGTTCCCGACAGTCCTTAACAAGATTCATATGTTTTTTAAACCATTTGTTTTCCGGATCAAATTCAAGCTTTGGAACTCCATCCCATCCGTCCAGGCATTTATTAAACCACACCGTATCTTCTTTAAACCCGATCTCCGATCCAAGATATGCTGCCAGAGATCCCGGTCCAAAGTCTACATTCAGGTTAGGGAAGCTCTCTCCAAGGAAAGCATGTGTGTCGCAGAAGAAACGGTAACGGTCTACGATTCTCTGTGGATTCTGATATTTATCCTCCATATCCTTCCACATCAGTTCTTCCGGCATATTGTAATACTTTCCCTGGCAGATCTGTCCAAGATATCCGCCGTCTACCGGAGTTCCGTCCGAATACTGCTCAATTTCCGGACGTCTTGCAATCACACACATCAGAGGACGGCCGGTATTTTTGTGAGCCCAGTAATTGCGGAATTTTTCTTTTGTTTCTTCCCAGTTCAGTTTATATCCTTCTCCCGGTTTCGGAAGACGTACCTTACTGATATCTACTTTTGATTTATCAAATTCTACTTTTACCTGCGCTGAATCCTCTTTTTTCTTTTCTTCAGGCTTTGCTTCTGCCTTTGCTACTTTTTTTGCTTCAAAGTCCGCAAGCTCTTCCTCTGAAAGATCAAATTCTCCTGCAGCTGCTTTTGCACAGAAGCCGGAATCTGCATATTTTTTTGCCTGCTCTGCTGCAGAAGCTGCATCTTCTGTATAAGCGTCCGCACCGATCTCATCTGCAAACTCCTGAGTGATCGGCGCTCCACCTACCATGATTTTGATTCTGCTGCGGAAAGGCTGCTCCAAAAGGGCTGCAACGGTATCTCTTAAGGAAGGCATGGTCGTTGTCAAAAGGGCAGACAAAGCAACGATAGTCGCATCCTTATGTTCGTTTACCGTATCAATAAAAGTCTGGATCGGAACATCCACTCCAAGGTCAAGCACCTCAAAGCCTGCGCTTTCAAACATCATTCCTACAAGGTTCTTTCCGATATCATGAAGATCCCCTGCCACTGTACCGAGAATGATCTTTCCTGCACTTCCTGCCTCTCCTGTTGCCAGATAAGGCTTCAGAACCTCAACTCCTGCCTTCATGGCTCTGGCTGCAGCCAGCATCTGAGGAACAAAGATAATTTCTTTTTTGAAGTTCTCTCCCACAACCGCCATAGCTCCGATCATTCCCTCGTTAAGGATATCTGTAGGATCACAGCCTGCGTCAATGGCCTCCTGAACACATTTTCCAATTTCTTTATTTTTTCCATCCTGCGTAGCCTTAAAGACTGCCTGCATTTTTTCATCAGCCGGAGTTTCAGGGATCTGCATGGTCTCTTCCTGAACCGGTTTTTCCTGAAATTTTGCAATATAGTTCAGACAGTATTCATCTCTTTCCAGAAGAGCGTTTGTAGCGTAAATCATACCGATCATGTTTTTGTTGGTAGGATCTACAATCGCACTGTCCATACCGGCATTCATAGCAAGAACCATAAATGCCTGATTAATATTTTTTCTGACTGGAAGACCAAAGGAAATATTGGAAAGTCCGCTTGTGATATGGATTTCCGGATATTCTGCCTTGATCTGACGGCAGCAGTCTGCAAATACAGTAAGTGCTGTCTCGTCTGTGGAAAGGGTTACAACAAGTGGATCAATATGTAATCTGGATGGGGCAATACCATACTCTTTTGCCTTTTCCATAATCCCGTGGAAAACTTTCATTCTCCGCTCTACAGAATCCGGAATTCCGTCGTTGTCACAAAGAAGCGCCACACATTCCCAGTCTGTATCCGCGATTACCGGAAAAATTGTATCTATCTTATCGCCTTCCAGAGACACTGAATTTACAAGTCCCGGTCTTTTGCAAAATGGGATTGCTGCCACACAGGATTTTGCACTTGGACTATCCACACAAATTGGTGTGTCAGTTACCTCCTGTACCAGATCAATCATCCATTTTAAAGTTTCTACTTCCACGTCTTCCTCAACAGAAGCGCATACGTCCAGAAATGTGGCTCCCGCTTCTGCCTGCTTTCTGGCTCTCTCTTTAATAAGTCCCGCATCCTTATCTGCAATAGCTTTCGCAACTGACGGAATAGATCCGTTCAGTTTTTCTCCAATGATTATCATAACATACCCTCCTGTATGTAATTACTGCTGTAATTTTACTCCAGGAGGGCTTGTATTTTCTTCTGCTATTTTTTTATTTATATGTACTATTTTATGGATTATCTTTTATTTTCCTTAAAACAGTTCTTTCATTGCAGGATAAAGCTTACGGAACTTCTGATAACGTTCTTCATACTTTTCCACCAGTTCCGGATCCGGCTCTACGGTATCTACAACATGAGCCATCTTCCTGCCAATGGTCTCTACATCCGGGTATGCTCCGCAGCCTACTGCCGCCAGCATAGCGCCTCCCATAGACGGACCTTCTTCCACTTCCAGTACGTCTACCTTCAGATTCATAACATTAGCGATAATCTTTTTCCAGAGAGGACTCTTTGCTCCGCCTCCGCAGATTTTTGTGCGCTGAATGTTGATCCCCAGCTTTCTGGCAACCTCCAGAGAATCACGAAGACCAAAAGCCACGCCCTCCAGAACTGCCTGCGTCATATCCGCTCTTGTGGAATCCATGGACATACCAAAGAACACACCTCTTGCGTCCGGGTTATTGTGCGGAGAGCGCTCTCCCATCAGATACGGAAGGAAGAACACACGATTTTCCCCGAGTTTTTCAATGGGAGCCTGTTCCTTTGCAAAATCCGTTGTCTGAAGGATCTCCTCTGCCCACCACTTATTACAGGAAGCAGCGCTTAACATACAGCCCATCAGATGATAGCTGCCGTCTGCATGACAGAACGAATGAAGGGCATTGTTTTCATCCACACCAAATTCTTTACTGGAAATAAAGATTGTCCCGGATGTTCCAAGAGAGATATTACATTGTCCGTCTCCTACGGTTCCCGTTCCTACTGCAGCAGCTGCATTATCTCCGGCACCAGCCACAACTTTTACATTTTCAGAAAATCCAAGCTCCTCTGCAATAGATTTTTTAAGAGTTCCCACAACTTCCCAGCTCTCATAAAGCTTCGGAAGCTGGCTTTCTTTTACATCGCAGATCTCCATCATTTCCTTTGACCAGCAGCGGTTTTTCACATCCAGAAGCAGCATTCCGGAAGCGTCGGAAACATCTGTACAGAAAGCGCCGCTCAAACGGTATGCAAGATAATCCTTTGGCAGCATGATCTTTGCAATACGGGCAAATTTCTCCGGCTCATTCTTTTTCATCCACAGGATCTTCGGAGCGGTAAAACCTGCAAAAGCAATATTTGCAGTATAAGCAGACAATTTATCCTTACCGATCACATGGTTCAGATAGTCTGTTTCCTCCTGTGTACGTCCATCGTTCCAGAGGATAGCCGGACGGATCACCTGATCATTTTCATCCAGCGTTACCAGTCCATGCATCTGTCCGCCAAATCCAATTCCCGCTACTTCTTTGCGGTCAATATCCTTTGTCAGTTCCTTCATTCCCTCCATACTCTGAGCAAACCAGTCTTCCGGATTCTGCTCAGACCAGCCCGGATGCGGGAAGAAAAGAGGATATTCTTTTGATACAATATTACAGATTTTTCCGGATTCCTCCATAAGCAGAAGCTTCACAGCAGAGGTTCCCAGATCGATTCCTATATAATACATAATCTGATTCCTTTCTTTGAAAGCAACATCCCGGGAAAAACCCGGGATGTATATCTGTGATGTCAGAGTTCTATTTTTCTTTTATCCCCATGGATTTTCTGTCGGATATCTTACACCCTTAGGCTGGTTGTAGCCGATTTCTTCAACCGGAACACCGATATATTTAAATACCTCAAACAGAGCTTTTCCATAATGTCCGAACGCAACTGCACCGTGGTGCGGATAGCCGCCCTCAATCAGCACATGACGGTAGAAGCGTCCCATCTCCGGAATAGCAAATACGCCAATTGATCCAAAGGATCTTGTAGCAACCGGAAGAACCTCTCCATGTGCGATATAAGCGCGCAGCTTGTTGTCTGCAGTACTCTGGAGACGGTAGAAGGTAATATCTCCCGGTTTGATATCTCCCTCAAGAGTACCCTGTGTCACTTCCTCCGGAAGTGCTCTCGCCATGATCATCTGATATTTCATCTCACAGGAAACCAGCTTGCCGGAAGCAGTATTTCCACAATGGAATCCCATAAATGTATCTTTCAGAGTATAGTCAAATTTGCCCTTAATGGACTCTTCATACATATCCTTCGGTACAGAGTTATTGATATCAAGAAGAGTCACTGCATCCTGACTTACTACGGTTCCAATAAACTCACTTAAAGTACCGTAAATGTCAACCTCACAGGATACCGGAATTCCCTGAGCTGTCAGACGGCTGTTTACATAGCATGGAACAAAGCCAAACTGTGTCTGGAATGCAGGCCAGCATTTCCCTGCAATAGCCACATACTTGCGATATCCTCTGTGCGCCTCTACCCAGTCTTTCAGAGTCAGTTCATACTGTGCCAGTTTTGCAAGGATCTCCGGTTTTTTATTTCCTTCGCCAAGCTCTTCTTCCATCTCTTTTACAACAGCCGGAATACGCTCGTCTCCTGCATGTTTGTTGTATGCTTCAAAAAGATCCAGCTCAGAGTTTTCCTCGATCTCAACGCCGATATTGTAAAGCTGTTTGATCGGGGCATTGCATGCAAGGAAGTTTAACGGACGCGGCCCAAAGCTGATGATCTTCAGATTGTTCAGTCCTTCAATAGCTCTTGCGATCGGAAGGAACTCATGAATCATATCTGCACAGTCCTCTGCGTCTCCCACCGGGTATTCCGGAATATAAGCTTTTACATTGCGAAGCTGCAGGTTGTAGCTTGCATTCAGCATACCGCAGTATGCATCTCCACGTCCCTGGCAGAGGTCATTCTGAGTTTCTTCTGCTGCGGCAATAAACATTTTCGGTCCGTCAAAATGCTTTGCAAGAAGTGTCTCGGAGATTTCCGGTCCAAAGTTTCCAAGATATACGCAAAGAGCATTGCAGCCTGCTTTTTTGATATCCTCAAGAGCCTGTACCATATGGATCTCGCTCTCTACGATACATACCGGACATTCATAGATATCCTCTGCATTATATTTCTTTGTATAAGCATCTACAAGCGCTTTTCTTCTGTTTACAGAAAGGCTTTCCGGAAAACAGTCTCTGCTGACTGCAACGATTCCAACTTTTACTTCTGGCATGTTATTCATGATTTTTTCCTCCATTTTTCTTCACTGATGTTTCTGCAGTTACCTGTCAGTTTTTTTCATATCTTTTATCAATTTATCTTAATCAATGGTGATGTTTTCACCCTTCAATCCGCAAAAAGCTCCTTCGATCCCTGCTTCTTCATGAGCGATCAGCCATTTATTTTTCGCAGTAAGCAGTGCGTCTTCACCGGTATTTCCCAGCTGGAAATTCGGTTCCGTGTTGGTTCCTTTGGGAAGAACTACCACACACTGAAATCCACTTTCGTTTACATTGCATGGCGCATAATGCAGCGTAGTAGCATATACTTCAATGGCTGTACCTGTCGGAACAAGAAAGGCTTCAATTTTAGCGGTATCATAGGTGAAATCATCCTCGATATCCTTCTGTTCTCCGATCAGCAGAACCAGATCTGTGACTGCTACGTTCACCTCTGAATCTCTGTGATATTCGACTGCATTCAGCTTTTTATTATGGCCGTTGCAGTATCCGATCTGGATAGGAAGTCCGCCATAGGCTCTGTTCTGCAGATCCTTTGCCACATCCAGGGCTTCCAGCTCATCTACAGAAGGAACATAGACAACATCCTCCGGTACCGGCATATGTTTCATTTCTTTCAACAGACCGGTAAAATCATAGCCTTCCAGTACCTTTCCGTATTTTCGGAAGGAACTGCCTGTTACATTCTGAATTTTCATTACGATTCCTCCTTATGCTCCTGAGGAAACTGCATCATCCGCAGTATCCGCTGAACTAAAAAAAGCATACCATAAACAGGTATGCTTTTCGCCTCTTTTTTTATCTGATTCATAGCACTTTTTTGACATTTTTACTTCAATGCAAGATCACACTGAACTCTTCAGATTCTTTTCACTTTTTCCTCTGCGTTCTATCTCACTGGGAAGAATTCCATATCTTTTCCGGAAATCTTTAGCCAGTCCTCTGCTGCTGCAAAAACCGTTGTCCATAGCAATCTGCCCGATGGTGTGGTCTGTATTTAAAAGATCCCGGTAGGCATAAGCTGTCCGGATATCCTGCAGATATGTCTTAAAATTGACCCTGGCATATTCCCGGAACATCCTGGAAAGATAAGCATCCGAATATCCAAACATCTCTGCCAGATCCGAAAGCTTCAGTTCCTCCCGGTAATGCTCTCTCATATATGTTGTGATCCTGGAAAGAGAACTTAAGTGCCGGTTATCCCGCAGCTCCTTTTCCTCCACTTCTGTGACCCGGTACTGCGTGACCATAAGATACAAAAGCTCATAGTACAAAGAAATCGTCCGGAAATCATACCCCTTTCTTCTCTCTGTATATACATTATAAAGTCTCTGCACCAGGGAGATCAGCCGGCGGTCCGAAGGATTTTCACTGTCTTCCTCTCTATGGATCCCTCCCTCGAAACGGATAAACTGCTGGGCAGTAAAGTAGTTCTCAAACTGCCGCAAAGGAATCTGAATCACAGCTGTTTTATTTTCCTTCCATGCATTTACCGAGTGAATCTCATTGGCATTTACGATCAGAAGTTCACCTGCATGAAGGGGATATTGTTCATTATTGATATAAAAAAGCAGTTCCCCCTCCATGACAGCAAAAATCTCAATGGACGTATGCCAGTGTTTTTCTCTGATATAATTTCCTCTCCCTCCCTCAAATAAAAATATCTTAAAGGGAAGCCCCTCATTGGGGATGATCAGTTCGTGTTGAAATTCCATAACCTTACCTTCCTTTCCCCTCCAGAGGTCAGATTCATAACTCACATTTTTTCTCTGTTCATCAAAAGAAATGCTGCGGTCAAAAGTACTGGAGAGACCCAGATTGCAGGCAGTCCCACAGAAACAGACACGATTCCGCCCAGACCGGCTCCTACTGCAAACACAAAAATGATTCCATAATAATGGAGTGCTTTTTTCAGAGCCCCTGCCTGTCTTTCTCTGAAATAAATCGCCAGACTTTCTGTTCCGCTCCTTAAATTTCCGATGCACATGGTACTTGCATATCCATAACCATGCACCTTGCGAAAGGTCTGTACCTGCATGGCACAGGAAAAAGATACCAGCATGGTGGCCGCCATATTCAGGCTTTCAGGAATGAAACCGGCAAGAAGCAAAACTGCAATCTCCAGCGCCACTACGATCTGTCTCCAGTGAAATCTTTTTGACTCCTGATAACGCCAGTGAATTCCTTCTGCTACCAGAACTCCCAGGGCAAACGTCACCACAGGAAAAAGATAGTGAAGTGCGTTTCTCCATTGTCCCATCATAAGATTCTGACTCATGAGCACCACGTTCCCGGTCTGGGCATTGGAAAAAACGCCGTCTCTTACATTATAGGTATACGCGTCCTGAAACCCTCCTGACAGTGCCAGAAGCGCACTGAGCCGAAAGGTTTCTGAGGTTTGATGTCTGTTCTTATCCACCGTATCTTCCTCCTGGATCTTCTGTTTCTCAGCCCCAGTATACTCCACTTTTTCTCTTATGTAAAACAACAAATTTTCTACGGCTGTCCCAGTACTTAAATAAAACTTTTATCTGCTGCAAAACCTGTATATGGCCTTTGCCACTCCGTCCTCTTCATTCGAATCCGTTACAAAAGCTGCCGCATCCTTACATTCACTTGTGCCATTAGCTACCGCGATTCCGTATTTCACAGCTTTCAGCATGGAACTGTCGTTATCCGCATCGCCAAAAGCCATGGCTTCTTCCGGTTTTACGCCAAGCTGCTCCATAAGGTAAAGGAGAGTGTTTCCTTTTCCGGCATTTTTATGTCCGATCTCCAGAAGGTGTCCCACAGAGGAGGTCACATAAATATTGGGAATCTCCTGTTCCAGTCTTTTTGCAAATGCTTTTTTCACCTTCATATCCCGGCAGATAAATGCCAGGCTGTCCAGCTCTTCCTGGTGTTCCCATGCAAATTTTTCTATATTTTTTATGGGAATTCTTGTTTCCTTTACATATCTGGCACCATACTGTGTGGCTCCGTACTTTTCCGGATCTAGCACATACGCCTCTTCTGAATAGGGAATACCACGGATAAAAATCTCCATTACAATATCATCCGGTCTTTCCATTTCCAGAACTGCAGCCACCGATTCTGCTTCCAGAAGGCACTGATAGATTCTTTCTTTTCGGGATACAGAATAAACGGCGCCTCCATTGGAGGTGATCACATACTCCACTCCCGGATAATTCTTTATCATCTCAGGCACTGCTTTAAAAGATCTGCCGGTAGCCGGGATCATATGGATTCCCTTACCGATTGCCATATCAAGAGCCTCTCTTGTGGTCTCTGACAGTTCTTTGTTGTCTGTGAGAAGAGTCCCGTCCAGATCGCTGGCGATCAATTTTATCATCTGTACCCTCTCCCTTCCATAGTTTATTCTTCCTATTAATTTTTATTGTAACCGATTTGAGATAACAAGTACAATACAGATCTTCGCAAAATTTTCCCTCTTCCATAATCCTGCAGATATGATAAAATAATATTCAGAATCACCCGTAAGGGCAACAGGAGGCATTTATGAAATTTATATATCCTGCGGTTTTCCGCAAAACTGAAACCGGCACTTATTATGGATTTTTCCCGGATCTGGAAGACTGCCATGCCGAAGGCGACACACTGGATGAAGCGATCGATAAGGCCAACGAAGCTGCGAACGACTGGATCTCTCTGGAATTATCCGAAGAAGACTGCGATCTCCCTTCTGTTACAGATCCGGAAGATATGGATCTTCAGGAAGGCGATATTGTAAGAAATATTTCTGTAAATATCCGGTTTTACGAAGGCTGGGACGAATAATCGCCCCAGCCTTTTAAAATCCCTCTTTGCGCCGCTGTTTTCTCAGCTTATATCTTTTTTCGCCGCCGATCCACTCAGCTCTTTGTGCCTCTGTTTCTACAATCAGACCCGGCACTTCTATTTTTTTATCATTTTCATCTAATGCCACAAGAACTTCATAGGCTCTGTTGATCATCCTCCTGGTTCCATCCGCATCCTCCGCATAAGTATCTACCCGGACTTCCATAGACGTTTTTCCAACATAAGTCATTCTTCCGATCAATACCACCGTATCTCCCAGATAAGCTCCCGCCTTAAAATTCAGATTATCTACACAGGCAGTCGTCACAATACTGCCCGCATGACGATGCGCCACAATTCCGGCCACCTCGTCGATCCACTGCAGCAAAATCCCGCCAAACAGCCTTCCATACCCGTTAATATGCTTTGGCATGATCAGATATGTATTTTCTGTACGGGAATCCTCCACATGCTTTTGTTTTCGCATTTGTCCACTACTTTCTCTTTCTTTAAATTTTTATTCATGCAGTTCCAGCGGCAGTCCGTCCGGATCTTTAAAAAATGTAAATTTCCCGCCGGAAAACTCATCTATCCGGATCGGTTCCAGCTCAATCCCTTTTGCCCGAAGCTCTGCTGCTGTTTTTTCAATATCCGTTACTGTAAAAGCAAGGTGTCTAAGTCCATATGCTTCAGGAAAATTCGGGCGTTCCGGATGAAGCTTATGCTCCGAATCTTTTTGGGCAGGGGCAAAAATCTCCAGTTCCACTCCATTCAGCTCCAGATCCAGCTTATAATCTCCTCTTTCTTTTCGGAAATTTTCTCTTACAATACGAAATCCCAGTTTATCCACGTAAAATTCTCTTGATTTCTGATAGTCTGATACCAGCAGGGCTATATGATGTACGGCTGTCAATGCCATATCGTTCCTCCCTTTCTCTGCAAAATAGTGTCATATATACAGTTAAATATTCTTCTTACAGATATCTTCCAGACAGCATCTGTCACAGTGAGGCTTTGTTCGTGCTGTGCACACTTCTCTTCCATGAAATACCAGACGATGACAGAAATCGCTGCCCTCTTCCGGTGGGATAATCTTCCATAAAGCCATCTCCACTTTTTTTGGCTCTTTGATATTGTCTACCAGACCGATACGGTTTGTCAGGCGGATACAATGGGTATCTGTTACAATGGCAGGCTTACCAAACACGTCTCCCATAATCAGATTTGCGCTTTTTCTTCCTACCCCCGGAAGTTTCAGAAGTTCTTCAAAGGTTTCCGGTATACGATCCTCATACTGCTCATGAAGAATTCTCATGCATGCGCTGATATCTCTGGCTTTACTTTTTCCAAGACCGCAGGGTTTTACAATTGCTTCGATTTCCTCCGGCTGAGCTGCTGCAAGAGATGCCACATCCGGATATTTTGCATAAAGGTCCTCTACCACTACATTAACTCTGGCGTCTGTACACTGTGCTGCCAGACGAACACTGACCAGGAGCTTCCAGGCCTGATCGTAGTCCAGTGTACAGTCTGCATCCGGGTATTCTTCTTTCAGTCTCTGGATTACTTCCAGAGCGCGTTGTTTCTTTGTCATAGGATACTCCTCTTTTTATGTTCTTTCAGGATTCATTATCTGCTCCTCATATACAGGAAAGCGGATCGTGCCTTTATGTGCACCATCCGCTTTTTATGATTCCTTTTTTATCTGGTTCCGAAGATACGGTCTCCCGCATCGCCAAGTCCCGGGCAGATATATGCATTTTCGTTGAGTTCACGATCCAGATGACCAACATAGATCTGAACATCCGGATGAGCCTTATGCAGACGCTCCAGACCTTCCGGAGCAGCAATGATAAACATGCATTTAATGTTCTTTCCGCCATGCTCTTTGATAAAATCAACCGCAGCTACTGCAGAACCACCGGTTGCCAGCATCGGATCTGTAACAACGATCAGTCTCTGATCAATAGGATCCGGAAGCTTGCAGTAATATTCGTGGGGCTCATGAGTTTCCGGATCCCTGTAAAGACCAATGTGACCGATCTTTGCAGACGGAACCAGAGTTGTGATACCATTGACCATTCCAAGTCCGGCACGAAGTACAGGTACAACCGCAAGCTTCTTACCTGCGATCATAGGTGTCATACAGGTTTCCAGCGGAGTCTCTACCTCCACATCCTCCAGCGGAAGATCTCTCAGAGCCTCAAATCCCATAAGAACCGCAATCTCTTCGATCAGCTTACGAAATTCATTTGTTCCGGTACGCTTATCTCTCAGCAGGGAAATTTTATGCTGGATCAGCGGATGTTCCATAATATATACGTTTTCCATATCAAACCTCCGTTATTTTTCTATAAAAAATGACTTATCGACGGAATATAAATAAATCTTCCTCCGATAAGTCATATTATACCCTATTTTATAATGGACTTCTACCAGAATCTACAGAATCCTGCAAAATACTTCTGTATCGCAGACTGAGATTCTTATCACACTCTTCCCGGAAGCTTACGTACAGCTCTTTTTTCCTGTTCCTGAGCCAAACGGAGTTCATCCATGTACATAACAAAGGACATCAGCATACAAACTCCAACTGCTCCGACCAGAATGTTGGCTGTGGAATACGGAATCCTGGGGGCTGCAAACAAGATCAGTCCTGTTACATAAGAGATCATGGTATTCAGTCTGCCATGCCAGCGAACCATCTGATTTTTGTCCAGATCCAGCATATATTTCCAGCCAAGGACAAGTGTATAACTTTCCTTGATAAAGAAAAGTATCAGGATAACCTTTGCCAGCGAATACCTGGGTACCAGACATGCCAGCAGTACAAACTGCATAACCTTATCTGCCAGTGGATCCAGAAACTTCCCTGCCTCCGTCACACGTCCTGAACTTCTTGCAATCCTGCCATCCAGGATGTCTGTGGCAATAACAGCAAGAAGGATCAATGCCAGGAGAGGTTTCTCACCGCGCATATTGTGCCGCTGGATCATGGCCATAAATGCAAGTGCAAGAACCAGACGTCCTGCGCTGAGGAAGTTCGGAAGCGTTAAAAGCTCTCTTTTGGTAAGCATCTTTTCAAATTTTTTCTGGTTTTCCGGAATGATCTTGTAAAATACCTGATAGCAGCTCATATTCAGGATCAGCGCTGTTACCACATCTTCCACACTATGTTGTTTCAGGAACATGGTAGACAGCACGATGGATACGGTAATGATTATGTTTCCCGCAGTAAAAATCCGGCTCTGTCTGCATTTTTTATTATTAAGAAGAGCCACACAGCAGGCAACTGCATTAAATACATGCATACTTGGAAAAATATTGGTAGGCGTATCGATCAGGTACAGAAACTGCACTGCCTGAATAAACGGGCTTCCCCCTTCCAGAACCGGTCTCAGATCCTGACCATTGGGATACACATAGGAAATAATCAGGAAAAGCGTCATCCCGACACCCAGAGTTCCCATATACTGGTAATATTCCTTCCTGCTTGGACTTCCAAGAGCAAAGTACAGGATACTGCCGATCACTACAAAATACCATAATACATATGGGATAATGAAATACTCGCAGAACGGAATCTTATCGTCCAGAAAAGTATGGATAAGATGCGTTTCCACAGGAATCCTTTCCACAAGCATAAAGGAAATCATATAAAAAATTCCATATGCAGGAATGATCCACAAATGTTTTGATTTCTTTAAATAATCCAAAATATCACCCTTTCACGCGAAACGGCTCACACCGCGAAATCAAACAGATCAACACTTATTTCTGTAGGTAATAGTATAACGTATTATATTATTTAATCAATGCACAAATTGCCGAAAACAGAAGGTTTCATAAAAATTTCATATTTATTTTTCATAGTTTTTATGGATGCATTTTTTCTGCAGAAAAATCAGGTCCTTCTATTAAGGTAAACGAACCAGTTTGGGTGAATGCTTCAATTCCGGAATTATTTTTTTCACCATATCCTCTGTGCGGATCCTGAGGCTTGAAGTATTGATGCATGGATGGCAGCCGATATACTCTTCCTGCAGTACTTCCTCATCGATCAGCAGCTGTACCCTGTTTTCCTTATCATTCATAAGTCCCAGAATGCTCACGGATCCCGGCGTAATATCGAGAAACTGTTCCATATATTCTGGTTTTCCAAACGAAAGTCTGGAAGAACCGATCTGTGCGGAAATATCTTTTGTCTTAAATTTTTTGTTTCCCGGGATCAGAAGCAAATAAAAATCCGTTTCCTGACGGTTGCACAGAAAAAGATTCTTACAGATCACAGCCTCCAGCACCCGGTCGATCTCTTCACATGCCTCTATTGTCATAGCCGGCTCATGGTCGATCCTTTCATATTCAATCCCCAGAGAATCCAGAAGGTCATATACACGGATCTCCTTATCCAGCCTTCCCTCAGTATTTTGGGGTCTTCCCTTTACACGTTCCATAGCTCTGTCCTTTCTGTTCTGCTTCTCTTTTTTCTTTTTAAAATCACCTCTTTATTATACGCATATCTGTTTTTATGGTCAAATAAAAAAAGCTGTGAAGATTTTGTGTAATCTCAAAATCTCCACAGAGCCTTCAGCAGTGTCCTGTTAATGTTCTGTTAATGTCTCTGATCCTTATTTCCATAAGTCTCACAGAAGCGGCAGGCAAAAGATGGTTCCTCATTTCCTGCATACAGATGAGAAATATCCCCCAGACGAAGCCCACGGAAGTATGCGATTCCCTGTTCTCTCTCTTCTGTAACCACCTCCGTCACAGAAGTTGGTGCAAGGGCAAGGCTGTGCCATAAAACAAACGGAGATACATTCCAGAGTCTGGAAAGCAGCACACAGGTGATTCCAAAATGGCAGAATAAGGTAATCGTCTTGTCATTTTCCTGAATTACGCGGTAATGGTTTCCTTCTCTTTCATATCCGTATTTCGCCAGAAGATGATCAAATTCTTCTGCTACATGATCGTACACAGAAACCAGGTCACTATGTTTCGCCACCTGGGATTCTCTCCACTGGACAGGATGACTGTACTCCGGATGTTCTGTCCAATATCCCGGAACCATATCCCAGGCAATCCTTGGAAGAAAATTTCCATCTTTATGTTCCGCATCAGGATACGCTTTTTGAAGAATTTCTGATCCGTTTACATCCACCTGCGCCGGAAATTCTCTAAGCCAGTCCAGAATCTCCGCCTTCTTTCCCACTGCTTCCAGCGAATATGCCGCTGTATCCATAGCTCTTCCAAGAGGCGACATATAACAGTTTCCCAGTCCCAGACGCCCCGCTGCCTTCGCCAGCAGTTCTGCCTCTTTTCTTCCTTTTTCTGTCAGTGTATCATTTACATAATCCGGATCTCCATGGCGGATAAATCGTATTTTCATAAGGTTATTCTCCTTTTGTTTCAGTTTTCTCACACAGTATAGCATGCTTTATTTCTTCCGTAAAGACAGCTCACCGTCTGAAAAAAGGAAGTGCCTTACGCTGCACTTCCTTTCTTTCCTGAACGTCTCCGCCTCATTGCCCGGTCATACTCCTTCAGTTTTTCTGCCGCCTCCGGACTTACTGTCTTCGGCACCTGAATACGGATCGTCACATACTGGTCGCCTCTTACGGAAGGATTTTTCAAAGACGGTGCGCCCTTCCCCCTAAGCCGGATCTTTCCACCGGACTGGGTTCCTGCGGGAATTTTACACATCACGTCTCCATACAAAGTAGAAAATTTCTCCTCGCCTCCCAGTGCTGCGGTAATAAACGGAATTTCTGCCGTAGTGTAAATATCTACGCCCTTTCGCTCCCATCCTGCTTTTGGTTCTACATGAATTTTTAAAAGAAGATCCCCTGCAGGACCGCCTCCATATCCGGGATTTCCTTTTCCCTTCAGGCGGATACTTTTTCCATCCTCAATTCCGGCAGGGATATGAACCTGAAGCTTCTGTATTTTTTCTCCGGATTCTCCTGAAGAAAGCTGAAGCATACGTTCACAGCCAAAAACAGCATCCTCAAAGCTTATGCTGACCTCCGACCGAAGGTCACTGCCTCTTCCTGACCCGGCACTGCGGCCAAATCCATCCTGAAATCCGGATCGCCCGTTTCCAAAACCATTTCCGGAAAATCCGCCGCGAAAGTTTTCTCCGGAATCTCCATGGAACATATTTCCAAAAATGTCCCCGAAAATATCTCCCATATCTCCATTTTCAAAATGATATTCTCTGTATGTTCCATTTCCGTTCTGGCCAAAATCAAAGCCTCCGAATCCGCCATTCCGATTCTGCCCGCCGGCATCTCCATAAAAACCGCTCTGATTTCCATAGGAATTTCCAGATCCAAATCCCTCTTCAAAAGCCGCCATTCCGAACTGATCATATAACTTTTTCTTCTCTGAATCACTGAGCACATTATATGCTTCTGTGACTTCCTTAAATTTCTGTTCTGCCTGCTTATCACCGGGATTTGTATCCGGATGATATTTCTTGGCAAGCTTCCTGTATGCACGTTTGATTTCTTTGGCATCAGCATTTCGTCCGATTCCAAGAACCTCATAAAAATCTCTCTTAGCCATCATTCCACCTCCGGTTTCACAAGACTTACAAAAGGGAGATGCAGATCATAAATTCTTGCATCCCCCATTGGTTTCTCTTTGTTCTATTTGTAATATAACACTTGTTTTACCTGTTGTCAAGACAATTCTGAGAACTTGGCGGCGTAAATTTACTGTAGGAATTATAGTGGCAGAAACTGCCGGATGTGTTTCAGATATATCAGTTCAATTCAATACCTTTTTATACTATACTTCCTTTGTTTTCTTCTTGCAAGTCCTTTGCTTTTATAATCCCCAGATATGCGCATTAAACCATGCATACTTTTTCACTTCTGTACTGA
>Ga0129309_1000150_pt1 | contig 63354 bp, 61 predicted proteins | sample L1105metagenome_FD_94439 | JGI IMG/M metagenome (GOLD analysis project Ga0129309, IMG submission 94439) | Ring-tailed lemur group fecal microbial communities from Wisconsin, USA - L1105 metagenome | ecosystem: Host-associated > Mammals > Digestive system > Large intestine > Fecal | place: USA...
ATTTCATCTGCTACAACTGCAAATCCTCTTCCTGTTTCCCCTGCTCTTGCTGCCTCTATGGCTGCATTTAATGCAAGTAGACTTGTTTGGTCTGTTATCTCTAATATTGCATTTGATAATACACTTATCTTTTCTACTTCCTTGGAGGATTCTATTGCATCTTCAATTTCTTTTCTCGTATTAGCATATATGTCCATAGTATTATCTTTTGCTTCATTGAACTGACTACTTAGTGTATCTGCCTTTGTACTTATTTCATTTGAAGTAGCTGCTCCTTGTTCTACCTTTTCTGCAAAATCTGAAATAGCTCTATCTATTTCATTTGCAGATTCATTTACAGATATAGTTGTTGCTGAGGTTTCTTCCATCCCTGCTGACAATTCTTCTGTAGTTGCTGAAGTATCTTCTGCTTGATTTACTAAGAAGTTTAGTTTCTCTATAGTATTTTCATATACCTGTTGATTAGTACGGATAGATTCTTCCATATCCTTCATAAATATCTTTAGTTTATCAATTATGTTTTGATAAGAATTGTACATTTGACCTATTTCGTCTTTTCTCTTTAGATCTTTTTCATCTATTTTGTCTAATAGATTTAGATTTCCTATGTTTTCAGCTATTGCTACTGTTTTAACTATTGGTTTTGAAATTGAATTAGAAATATACATAGATAAAATAATAGTTACTATCAATACTATTATTGTTGCCAATATGGTATAGTGAATAGCATTGTCAATAGCTCCTACAGTGTGATCTACCGAAACAGCAACTCCTACTTTCCAATCAGATTCTTTAACATCTCCAAAGAAGAAAAATCTATCTATTTTATCATAGTCTTTTACTTTTCTACTTCTTATACTCATGTTTTCTTTTTCCATTATATTACTAAGTTTTCCACCTAGAATATCTTTTGAATTTATAGATGCATCTTCATTAGCTTTAAACTCTTCATTTTGATGGGTAACAATATTACCTTTGTTATCTATTAAAAACGCATAGGAACCTTCTCCTACTTCTACTGAAGAAATTAAGTCCACTAAATAATCAATTTGAATGTCTGCAGCAGCAACACCCTGTCTTCCTTCAATAGTCTTGAACTGCCTAGAAATAGTAATAACCATTCCTCCTGTCAATTTATCTACATAAGGTTCAGATATATAAAAATCTTCATTAGAAATAGCCCCAACATACCAAGGTCTTTGTGTTGGATCATAAGTGGGTTTAAAACCAGTAGCTTCTAGATAATATTGATCTGCAAATGCTAAATAATATGCATTCCCTGGGTTTCTTTTATTAGCTTCTTTTAGATAATTACAGGCAAAATCATATTCAAAATTATTATTAACAATCATATTCTCTGATATTTCATACAGTGAATCTTTTTGTAATCCCATCCACTTATCTATCTCTTTTGATATAGCTATAGCTTCAAGCTGTACTTTTTCATTAACCTCTCCCTCTAACTTCTTAATTGATACCTCATAGTTAATAATAGATACAGATAAAATACTAACAACACATATTAATACTGTGAATAATACTATTTTCCCCTTCAACTTCATTTAATCATCCCCTTAGCTTTTTTATAACCCATAGACAAGTTCTAGTTTTCCTTAATATAAAACTTTCCGAAATGGGTTTCAAAAAAGGCTTCCTTATAATGCTTTGATAAAAGCCTTTTTATAATATACATTACTCTGCATAAAAATATAAGCTCCTCTTATATTAGAGGATATAATACCTTTTAGAACATTTTAATTCGTAAGTACATTCTTAAGATATTTTAATTTTTTCATACGATATGTCCTATATATGTTTTTTTCATAAAATAGTTCAAGTATATTTGTAATATCAGTTAAATCATTGTAATTTTCTTCTTTTATATCTTTTATATATGAATACCTTTCTTCATCTAATGAAATCAACTTCTTTACTAATTCATCTCTAATATCATAACAAAACCAAATCAAATTAAGCTTTCCTATTTTCCCCATACCAATATAGTCACCGCAAGTTAATATAGCAATAATAATTAAATACTCTAATGAAGGAATATATTGGTTCACAGCTAAAAGTATGTATGTTTTAAATTCTTTATTAGTTTTAAAAATATCAATCACATCATAATCTATATCTAATTTTTCTCCTACTTTTGTCACAATATATTCCCAATATAATAAAACTTCCTCTGAAATATCTTGCATTATTCCTCCCCCCTTACCCCCTTTTTTTTTAAAATACGACAACATATCCTATTTTTCAACAAATGTTTTCCAAGTATTATAGTATTGGACATATTGTTGGTTGTCAAGATATTATCTAAATATGAATAAAAAACATGAGGATAGTCCCTTTGCCGTAACATAAGTAAGTCAAAGACCCCATCCTCACAACTAGTTTATAATAACCATCTATTTTGTATTCCTATTTCTTTTAAGATTATCTTTATGAATGGATTTGTTGTACTTTTGTAAACTTTGTTAAATTCATCTTCTTTATCTTTTCTTTTTATGCTCTTATATAGAAATTGACTAAATTCTATCCACTCTTTAGAATTTTCATCTATACCTTTAAGTCCTTCTATACCAGTTATTAAATTTCTTTTGTTCATTGACCATAAATTAAGTTTATTATCTTTTAGTTTGTTTAATGCCCTGTCAAATTCTCTATTATATAAATCTATATAGATAATATCTAAGTCTATATAGTCTGTCTCTGCTCTTTCATAGTATTGTCTACATTTATTGAAATCACCTTTAGTGGCATAGTATCTACCTTTTTCCCAAAGTAAATCATTATTTAAGTCTTCATCAGGTATTATATCAAATACCTTTTCAAATATTTCTAAATGTTTTTCCATCTCATCTCTATCAAAGCTAAATAACAAACGTCCAAGTATATCTTTTTCCTCTATTAGCTCATATAGTCTAAAAGAATACTCTGCTCCTTTAGCCAAATCTTTAGTACCCTTTTTCCATCCTTCAACATACATCCTAGAAAGATACATAAGTGCTTCTTTATTATTCGTATCTTCCTTCAATAATTCTTCATAATATTTAACAGCTTCTTCATATTTCTTATGAAGTATCAGATTTTCTCCTTTTGTCAATTCTCTATCATTAACTTTTATTACAGTAATATCATCGTAGAAAGATTTTATAGGCAATGTACTATTTATAAGATTGCCGTCTTTATCATAAGCCGATATTACTATTGGTACACTACTCTGTGGATAAAAAGTACCTAATATATTCTGAGGACTTGCAATCATTTCCTCTCCTGAATAAGACATCGCTCTACTACTTAATTTTAAAACATCTAAATTTAATGTAGCTTGATTTTCTACTATATCATATTCTCCATACTTATCAGGAATTGCAAAAGTAACACTACTTTCCTTCGAATCTTCAAAGCTTACAGCTTGAACTCTGTAATACCCTACTCCCTCTATTTTCTCCCATTTTAGAGTAATTTCCTTATCCTTTAATACAAATTGACCCTTAGGACTTATCATTTCCATAGGAGAAGTAAAATTAAAATCATATTCAGTGTCCTCATATACATCCAAACGTCTTATATTCTGTTCCATATATACCATATCATAGACTAAAGGTTGGCTAATACCTATACCTATTTCATATTCCCCTTCCTTGAACCCTACCGTTTCAAACTCTCCATTGGAATCTGTAATTGCAACAAATTCATTACCCGCTGAACCATAAATTCCAGATTTAGATATATCTTTTACATATATTTGAGCAAAGGGTATCCCCTTCCCATCAATTACAACCTTACCTCTTATTTTATGTTCTCCCCTATACTTTGAAAATTCATCAATCCATTGGCTTCTATAAAACTTTTTTAGGTTGCCAAACAAAATATTATCTTCTTCATATATATAAGGCATATTGTCTACTAATTTATAAAGCTCATTAGCCTTGTCATATTCTTCCTTGGAAAAGTATATATGTCCTTTTAATACATAAAGTCTGCTATCTTCCTCACCTTTATCTATATAATAATCCACAATACTTAATGCTTTATCATATTCTTTATCCACATAATAATAAAAAGCTCTGAATAAATCGCTAATATATCTTATCTTTTCATTGGAAGATTTCTTTCCCCAGTCCATTAGCTCGTAGGCACTATCAATATCTCCTAATCCAGTGTATATATCCAACAAATTATTATAAGATTTAGCATAATATTTGCTTTTCCCATATTTATCCAATATCTTTTCATAATATCCTATAACTTCATCAACTCTATCTTTGGTTATATTATAGCCTTCTCCTCCTCTCATTCCCATAAATATATTATAAGTATCTATACACGGTACCATAAGAGTAGCCATATTGTATAGTGCTTCATCTTTTTTGCCAAAGGATAGGGTGTTTAAGTATACATTATAAAATTTAATGGCTTTTTCCCTATCCTTATCGCTAATATAGCCAGATATCTTAAACATAACTTGAGGTAAAATAAGTCTAAATATCATAACTACAGAAACCAATACTATTATTAGAGTTTTAACTTTGACCCTAATCCTTTTCATGTAAATCCACATCCTTTACATTCCTAACTATAATCTCAGAATAGCCAACTTTAATTACTTTTCCATCACTATAATTAATATCTTTATTTAACTTAACTAGTGACATTAAATTAATAATCATTACCGCTGCCAATCCTCCTAATATTGCTGGCAAAGGAATCTCTATATACCTATTTAAAAAAACAGATATCTTTTCTTTTAAAATTTTACCTTTGGTGTCTTCCATAATCCTGTTTTTAAGTTCATCTGGCATAAAAACATTTTTAGTTTCTTCATCCATTATAAATTTCAGTTCTAAATCAAATTTATCTTTCAACAAAATCTCCTCCCTTCAATAGAGACTCTTTAAGCTTATTTCTTCCTCTTGATAATTTACTCTTAATAGTGCCTTCCTTTTCACCACTAATTTCACTTATTTCCTTTATGGACAATCCTTCAAAATAAAATAATACTAATACCTCTTTATATATTGGTGATAATTTTAATAGTTCTTGCCTTAACACTTTTCTGTCAATTCTATCAAATATACCATCCTCAACTGATTCTAATGTTTTTATCTCTAGACCATCATCAAATGGAAGATTGAAGGTCCTTTTTCTTAAACTATCTTTACATAGATTAATAGCAATCCTGTAAATCCAAGTATAAAGAGAGGATTTTTCATTAAAACTATGAATGTTTTTAAAAACCCTTAAAAAAGTTTCCTGTACCACATCTTCACATTCTCTTTCATCATTAAGGATTAGATAGCAAGTCTTCATAAGCCTATCTCCATATGTATCTAAGACTATTTGATAGCCTTCTTCTTTACCCATTTTAAGTTTTTTTATTAGCTCTTTTTCTACATACCTCTCCATTTTGCCCTCCCTCTACCCTTTAGACTATTATATTCAAAAAAAGGTTGCAATAAAAACACAAAAACCAGCCAATACATAGCTGGTTTTTGTAATAGTACCTTTTTAAATTTCTTTTTCAATCCACTTTTCACTTTTGATTCTCTTTCTTGAACAAAGCATTCTTAAACTTTGATCAGCCACTAAAGCCATCCAAACTCCATATAATTTAAAATCTAAAGTAAATGTCAATAAATAAGTCAATATTGGCCTAAATATAGTAATCACTAAAAGAGAATACATGGCAACATAACGATTATCTCCTGCTCCTCTAAGTATTCCTGAAGATACTTGTGCTTGTGCCTGTGGAAAAGCACTTATTGCAACCAAAATCATAATCTTTGCTCCTAATTCAATTACCTCTGCGTCTTTAATCAAAAGTCTAAAGATAGGATATCGTAGAGTAATAAAAAGAATAGCTACAATACCAGAAAGAAAAAAGGCAATCTTATGTCCAATTTGAGAAAAAACCTTAGCTAAATCTGGTCTCTTTTCTCCAAGTTTTTGGCCTGTAATGGAAGAACTAGCAACCCCTAATCCCAATCCAATATAATAATAAAGATCACAAACAATCATACATAGATGATGAGTTCCTGTTGCTACATCTCCTAACTCAGCTACCATCCTAGCAAAAAGAAACATTCCTAATCGTTCAAAACATTGTTCCATAAGTCCACTACTTCCTATATCAAACAGTGGTCTCATAGTGTTCTTCTCCAAACGCCACCCATCTCTTCCTCTTAAAGATAACCCTTCTTCATTATTCATTACAGAATAAAGCAAAATGATAAAGTTAATAATATTTCCCATCATTGTTGCCATCCCTGCTCCTGCCATTTCCAATCGTGGAAAATGAAATTTTCCAAAGATTAAAAGATAATTAAAAATAACATTTACAATATTTCCTGCAAAATTAGCATAGAATACTGTTTTAGTATCCCCTACTCCAATTTTAGCAGAACTAATTATCATCCCAATTGCTCTAAAAAATATCCCAATAACAATATAATGATAATAACTCACTGCTAAATCAATATAGGAATCCTTTGCCCCTGCAAACAAAAGAATGTGACGATTAAACTTTAATACTAATAGGGTTAAAAAGAAATAAAGAATAACATCAAAGAGGAGAGCTTGTTTCATACAACGATTTGCTGCTTCAATATTTTTTTCTCCCTTTCTCCTTGCCGTTATAGCTGTTACTGCTATTCCAATAGCTTTCCCTAAAATCAAGAGTATCATCTTTGGTTGACTTACTATTCCAACAGCAGCTACTGCTTCAATTCCCAATTTACCAACCATAAATAAATCAGTTAATATAATTAAATTAATAAAAAGGCCTTCTAATGCTGATGGCCATGCTAATTCAATGTATTCCCTATATAAAGTTTTATTATCTTCTACATTAAAGAACTTCTTCATAAGCATCATAATTTTTCTCCTAAAGCAATATTTAATAAGTTTTTAGTATATTCCTGTGACGGCGAGGAAATAATTTCTTCCGTTTTACCTGATTCAACTAATTGTCCATTTTTAAGAATATATAGAATATCGCAAAAGCAACTTACCAAAGGTAAATTATGAGAAATAAAAAGGATAGACATCTTTTTTTCTTCTCTTAACCTATAAAGTAAGTTTACAATTTGAGCTTGAACACTTACATCTAAAGCACTAGTAGCTTCATCACAGATTAAAATTTTAGGTTTGACCATCAAAGCTCGAGCTATTGCTGCCCTCTGACATTCCCCTCCACTTAACTCATAAGGGTATTTTTCTAGATAGCTAGGCTTTAAACCTACACTCTTCATACTCTCTTCTGCAATTTTCCAAAGCTCTTCCTTGCTTTTTTTGTGCTCTGATAATAGAGAAGCTGACTCCAAAAGAGAAAACTTAATTTTTTTCCTAGGACTAAAAGAGCCATTTGCATCTTGAAATACCATCTGAATTCTCTCATAGATAAATTTTCTTTCTCTTTTCTTTAGTTTAGAAATATCTCTTCCCTCTAATAGAATTTCCCCATCATCTACTTGCTCTAAAGAAGTAATCAACTTAGCTACGGTACTCTTCCCACTTCCACTCTCTCCTACTAAGCCTAAAATTTCACCTTCATTTAAAGTAAAACTCACCTTATCCACTGCTAAAATAGATTCTTTTCCATTATTAAATTTTTTAGAAACATTCTTTAATTCTAACAAAGGTTCCATGAATTCTACCTCTCAATTCTTATATTTTTCACAAGATGACTTAGTTCTACCTCATACATCTCCCACTGTTCAACCCATTTTGTTTCTTCCTTTTCTGTGATACTCTCTAATGCACCATAATCAAATTTTTCATAATCTATCTCCATAGGAATTTTCCCATTTATTTTAGGTACACAATTTAATAAAGCCTGAGTATAAGGGTGAATAGGATTAGACAAAATTTTTCCCTTTTCTCCCCATTCTAAAATATTTCCATCACACATAATAGCAATATTATCTGCCATCTTTTCTACAACACTAAAGTCATGAGTAATAATGATAATAGAAGTATGAAATCTATCTCTAAGCTTCATCATCTCATTTAAAACTTGATCTTGTACCATAGCATCCAATGCACTAGTTGGTTCATCTGCCAATAATAATTCAGGACTAAAAATCATAGCTAATGCTAAAGCTACTCTCTGACTCATTCCCCCACTTAACTCAAAGGGATAACTATTCAAAATTCTCTCAGGATCTTTTAAATGTAAACTTTCAAAGAGCTTAATAATTTCTTTTTTTGCTTCTTTTTTATCCACAGTTTTATGACTTCGAAGTGTTTCGATAAATTGAGGAAGAATTTTTCTTGTAGGATTTAATGAAGAACCTGGATTTTGGAATACTATTCCTAGATGATCTCCCTTCATCTTCCTACTTTCCTCCTTGGTCAAGGTGCTTAAATCCTTTCCTTCTAAAACAATACTTCCCGAAAAAATCTCAATTCCAGTATTAGGTATTTGCATGATAGCTTTTAAAAGAGTAGATTTTCCACTCCCACTTTCTCCTACAATTCCTAAAATTTCTTTTGGTTTCACTGAAAGATTAATATTCGATAAAATTTTCTTTCCTCCATAACCAGCTGATAACTTATCAATATATAATAAGGATTCCATTTTTCCCCTCACTATTCTTTTCTTTAATAAACAGGAACTCACCAATAGGTAAGCCCCTGAATTTCATTATTATTCTATTGTTGTATGTTCATCAATCAATACATATTCTAAAGGTGTAATTCTTAAATCTTTTACCTTACTATTTGATACTATATTTACATTAACATGTCCAACAAATAGATTAGTATAATAATTTAATGCCTCTTGTTGTATTTGTACTGCAATTTCTGATCTCTTCTTAGAATCATATTCTTCTTTCATCTCTTTTAACAATTCTTCTACCTTATCTGATTTGAAATGATTGAAGTTTGATGTTCCCTCAGAACCCCATGTCTTTTCCAAGAAATCATAAGAATCTCCTATTGCAGCAGTAACACAACCATACATTCCTAAATCATATTCATCACCTTTTAAATACTCATAAGTTTCGCCTAATTGCGCATTAACATCTAAACCCAACTCTGTCAATTGAGCTTGTAACTCTGTTGCTACTTGCTCTAAAGCTAATCTCTTATAAAACATCAAATTCAAAGTAAATGGTTTCCCATCCTTTTCTCTAATTCCATCTCCATTTACATCCACATAGCCTGCATTTTCTAAAATCTCTTTTGCTTTTTCAATATCATATTCTGGAACATCTAAATCTGCTCCACCATACTCTAATCCAATTGGGAAAGGTCCTTTAGCTGGAGTTAAAGTCCCTTGTAATAAATCATCTGCAATAGTTTTCTTATCAACTCCATAAGCAATTGCCTTTCTCAATTCTACATCAGGAACATTTTGGGGATTAAAATACACCATAAACACTCTAGAAGTTGGTAGCTGTTCTACCTTGTATTCTTCATTTCCCTTGAATACTTCTGTAACATCACTAGTGATATTTACAGCTACATCAATTTCTCCTGATTGTAATGCCATAGACATTGTACTTGGATCTTGAATATACTTTTCAGTAATCTTATCTAATTGTGGCTCACCATTCCAGTAATTTTCATTAGGAACAACAACTACTAATTTTTTGGGTTCAAATTCACTAATTTTATATGGCCCAGTTAGCACTGGTGCATTCTCAAAATCTGATGTTCCACTAACATCTGCAATAATTGTATTTGGATCACATAAAGTATTAATAAATGCTGCTACTGGCTCATTAGTTTTAACAATTATCTTATATTCCCCTTCTGTAGTGTATTTTGCATCTGCTAAAATATTAGCTCTTTCATTCATTTGTCCTGTTCTCTTTAAGCTTTCCACTACTTTTTCTGCTGTCACCTTTTCTCCATTAGAAAAAGTAACATTTTCTTTTAACTTGATTTTCCAAGTAAGAGGGTCTATATTTTCAAAACCCTCTGCTATCCAAGGTTCTACTTGTAAATCATTGTTTAATCTAAATAAGGTTTCTCCCATTCCAGTTCTAATTTCTCCCCATCCATTCCACTCTGTATGTGGGTCAAGAGATTGGATAGTTGTTTGATTTCCAAACACTAATTCTCTGCTACCAGCTTGTTCAACTTTTTCTGCATTTTTATTTGCCCCTCCCAATTCATCTTTATTGGAGTTTCCACATCCAACAAATAGAGATAAACATAGGCAAATACATAATACTAAAGATAGTTTTTTCTTCATTTTTCATCCTCCTAGTGTCTTTATATATTTTTTCTAGTGTTTAGGATCTAGTAAATCCCTCACCGTATCTCCAAATAAATTGAATATTATAATCGTCAATACCATAATCAAGCTAGGGAAAAAAGTAATCCAAGGAGCAATTTGTAAATATCTCACACCTTCACTGATCATAGAACCCCACTCTGCTTTCGGTAATTGTACTCCTAACCCTAAAAAAGAAAGCCCAGATATGCTAATCATCATAGAGCTAATCTTTAAAGTAGCTGTTACTACAATTATTCCTAAAATATTTGGTAAAATATAGCGAAAGATAATCCCTTTATCTCCTACTCCACTAAGTATTGCAGCCTTAATATAGGTTTCTTCTTTGATTTTCAATGTACTACTTCTAGCAATTCTAGCAAAAGAAGTCCATCCTGAAATAGAAATTGCTATCATTGCATTTTTTAAACCTCCACCTAAAACTCCTGCTATAGCGATAGCTAAAACCATTCCTGGAAAAGCCAAAAAAACATCAGTAATTCTCATCAGGATAATATCGACTATCCCTCCGTAATAACCACTTATTAATCCTATTAAAGTTCCAAAAGTTGAAGTAATCAACACCAATAAAATTGAAGAAAAGATTGAAGTTTTCGCCCCCATCATTACTCGTGAAAATACACATCGACCATAGTTATCTGTTCCAAAAGGGTATTCTCCCTCTGGAACTCTATTTGCCATTCTAGGCATAGTCTTATTTGGATCATTAGGAATTATTTTCTCTGCTGATAAACTAGTTATCATCAAAAAAACTATTAACCCTAATAAAACAAAAAATCGAATTCTTACTCTTTTCCTTTTCTTTTCCTCCATCCTTCTTCCTACTTTCCAGATTTTTTTATTCTAGGATCTAACAAACCATAAGATAAATCCGTCAAAAAATTAATAAACACAAAAATAAAAGCCATCCAAACAACAAAAGCCTGTACACAAAGATAATCTCTTCGCTTTATAGAATCTAGTGCCAACTTCCCCATACCTGGCCAAACAAAAATATTTTCAATAATTGCAGTTCCTCCTAAAAGAGAACCCAAAGAAATTCCTACCAAAGTCACCACTGTTATCATAGTATTCTTTAAAACATTTTTATATAAAATAACAGATTCCTTTACCCCTCTACCCCTTGCTCCTAAAACATAGTCTTTATTGAGTTCCTCCAAAACAGTAGATCTTATTTGACGAATATAACGACTCGACATAGTCAACGCTAAAGATAATGCTGGCAAAATAATTCCTTTTTCATTTCCATAAGATATTACAGGCAATTTCTTCAGCCAAACTCCAAATATAAACATAAGACAAATAGACAACACAAAACTTGGTATCGACGATATAATAAAAGTAAATAATCTAAATATATAGTCTATCCACTTATTATGTTTTGAAGCTGTCAATATCCCTAATGGTATGGAAATAGCCATAGTAAGAAATAGAGATAAAAATGCTAATTCTAAAGTATAAGGCATTGCCTCAACAATCTTGTCCCTAACTGGAATAGAGTCTACATAACTAACACCCATATCTCCACGTAAAAATTTTAAAAGCCAATTTCCATATTGTTGAATAAAAGGCTTATCCAGTCCCATCTCTGCTCTCTTAGCTGCCAATACATCTTCACTCGGTAAAGATTGATTATGAGAAATATAATACATCTCTACTGGATCACTGGGTGCTATATACATCAATCCAAAAGTCAATAATGTTATTCCAAAAAAAACAAAAACAAGCGATAAGCATTTTTGTATAAAAAATTTCTTCAACCTATTCACCTCAAATAAATCCTTCGATAAGGTTTTAGTAAATCTTATCTCCGGTTAACATAAATATACTACAATTCTTATAAAGGATTTTTTCCTTTGCATCACAAACTCTATCATAAATAAAAGTATTATTTACATTTCTAAATCCAATATCATTTAAAGTATTAATATCCCACTTAGGTCTTTCTTCTTTTGCAAGTGGCAAATCTACACGCCATCCACGTGCCATTTCATATTTATTATCGCTATAAGAAACTTGAGGTTCTCCATATTTTTTTACATACTCTTCACGATCCCTTGCTCTCTGTTGTTTTATTTCATCATCCCTACAATCAGCTAGCCAATCTCCATCAAAAACTACTAATCTACCACCCTTTTTTAATGCTCTATACCAGCAACTATAAGCTGATTTTGGTCTATCTAATGTCCATACAACATTTCTATTTACAATCATATCAAAAGTTTCATCTGCAAATGTTAGTCTCTGACTGTCCATAAGTAGAAATTCTGGATTTACATTGACATCACTCGCATTTTTAGTAGCTTCCTTAATCATTTCCTCTGAAGCATCTATTCCAACAACATTATGTCCTGCCATAGATAATAATATGGCAAAAAAACCTGGTCCTGTACCTACATCAAGTATATTTAACTTACCCTCTCTAGGCACTTGTTCCAAAAGAAGCTCATACCATATCTTTTTTTTAGTATTGGATAAATCTTCTGTAATAAAATTGCTAAATCCTTCAGCAGAAATATTCCATCCATGATTTATACGTTTTCTTAAATCCTTTTTTTCTTGTGAAGTCATTTTTATATTCCTCCAAAATGTAATTATTTATATGAACATATAGAAAAAGTCGGCGTTGTCCTTGTAACCAATTGCTCTTCTTTTGAATATATTAAATGATCAATGTTTTCATCAATTTCTACCTTTTTAAATCCACAGCTAAGTAATACTTCCTTATCCCATTCAGGACGTTTTTTATATGTTAAAGGTAGTGTCTTTGCTATATCCTCACATTCACGACTTTGTTTATCAGTAACCCTTTTTTTATACTTATATCCATTTTTCATTGCAAGAGCCAAATCCTTTTTATATTGTTCTTTCATCTCTGGTCTTGTAACCCCTATATACCAGTTAGCATCAAATATCAATAACTTACCATCTTCTTTGAGAAGCTCATGCCAATCCCTATAGGTTTTTATTGGATCCGTTAGCAACCAAGTAACATTTCTATTGATAATCAAATCAAACTCTTCTTTAGGTAAATTTAAATTCTCACCATCATTTAATATAAACCGAATATTTGCTCCTGCAACTTTTGCGTTGTATTTAGCTTCTTCAATCATGCTAATTGAAGAATCAACAGCTGTTACATCATATCCTAATTCACTCATAATAATAGCAAAAAAGCCTGGACCAGTTCCTATATCTAAAGCCTTAATATTATCCTTATCTCCTACTTTATCTCTTATGATTTTTTTCCAAGCATCTCGTTTAAAACTATTTAATTCTTCATTAATACCTTCACTATAAGTTTTTGCCCTATTATTCCAATAATTTTGTATTCTTTCTATGGTTTTTACACTCCTTTCAAAAACAAAAAAACCCAAAAAGGATCCGTTTCTTTCGGCATCCCTTCATGGGTTTCGTCATAATCAAAAAACTTAACATTAAAGCCTTCGTGGCTTTATTTCCGTCATAAATATTATCATATTTTTTTAACAATGTCAAAATAAACTTAGATATCGTATTTACTTCCAAGTACGCTTTAAAAGAAATAGTTCCTGAATATATCCTAACAATGACATTGGACTCATAAGCATTTGATAAGTTAAAACATATAAAATAAAACCAAAATGATTTTTGCGAATTTTTAAATTAAGATTTTTAAATACTTCACTTTGATATCTATAGAGAATGTAATTTTGCAATAATGCAATAGGAATAACAAATAATGTCATTGGACCAACAATCCAAAACTTACCGAAAAACGCAAGAATCAATCCAGGAATCCAGCAAAAAGTGTAAACTATATCTAAATAAGGCATAATAAGATTTACACCTGTTAAATACCGTACATATTTTATTGGCTGATTCCATGGCATAATAATCTTTAAAGCCTCAATCATACCTCTTGCCCACCGGCTTCTCTGTCTATATAGATGCTTTAAAGTAGTTGGCACTTCTGTAAACGCTACGGCAAAAGGCTCAAAATATACCTTCATATCCTCTTTTAAAAAATTCCAAGTCAATATTATATCTTCTCCAATAGAATCAGACCAACCACCAACCCTTTTTAATGCTTCTGTTTTATAAATAGAATAAGCCCCTTGAGCAACTAATGTCCCTTGATATAAGCCTTGCATTCTCTTTATACTTGCAATACCTAAAAAATAGTCCCATTCCTGAAGTCTTGTTACTAAATTTAATCTACCATTTCGTACTAATACTGCACCAGCAACAGCACAAACATCTTTTGGAGAAGATTTAATCCGTGAGACAATATAACGAACAGCTGATTTATGAAGTAAAGTATCTGCATCTAGGGTAATTACATAATCCGTTTTTACATGTTTTAATGCCTTATTTAAAGCATTGTATTTACCAGGTTTGTCCTCATACAATATCTCAAAACTTAAATTCAAATTCCTTCCCGCATCCAATGCTATATCTGAAGTTTTATCAGTTGATCCATTATCTATTATAATAACATGGATTTCTCCTTGATAATCTTGTTTTTTAATATAGTATAATGTATCCGCTATGCTTCTTTCTTCATTTCTACAAGCTATTATAATCGTTATAGAATCCAAAGGATTTAATGTCTTAAAACTAGGTTGACGATCCAAAAGTAAACTTGATAGTGTAAATAAATTTATATATCCAGGTATATACCCTATACCTGTGATAATTAAAAATGAAATAGGTTTACCTACTATATTAGCAAGATCATTTAACCAAGGTATAGATACTATAATAGAAAACATCATCCATAAAAAAGCAAACATATGACTTAACCAAAACTTTTTATTAACACTTATATACTTATTTCTGCACATACCTTTACCAAATATTCCTTCCGTTTTACAGCTTTATATTCAAATAATTCAACACAAATATTATATGTTTTTTTATACTTTGTTTCAATTGGAAAATACTGGTGTCAGCTGTTAAGTTAGTGCTGGGGGAGAATGTTTAGGTAGGAAGAAAACTATTATTGTCATTATAAATAATAAATGATAATATATATTTACATATATGATCTGATAGAAACTCAATTTATAAGTAGGGTGTTTCATATGTCAAATACTGAAGAACTATTAAAACAAACTTTTCAAAATCAAATCAATTTTAGCAAAAATAGATAGATAATAATCATAAAGAAGTTACTTCTCGTGTTAATAGACTTGAACAAAATCTTAAACAAGTCTTCTCTAATTAGTAATAATGCATTATTTAAATGAAAAGTAAAGGGGTGAAAATGCATGGATGATAAGGTGTTAAAATTACTAGAGAATTTGAACGGACAACTAGAACAAATACAAACAAACATGGTTACCAAAGATGAGATTGCCAACTTGGTTACCAAAGATGAAATCGCTAATTTGGTTACTAAAGATGAAATCGCTAATTTGGTTACTAAGGATGATATTACTAATTTAGCTACTAAAGATGAACTCAACCTTTTAGCTGATGAACTTCATGCTGAAATTCAAGTAGTATTAAATGAAGTAAAAGAACTTAGACATGATTTGAATACAATGGAGATAATTACTACCAAAAATGCTTTTGATATAGCTAAACTAAAATCTGTAAAATAGAAAATCTTGTTTTAAAAACCCATCCAAAAGTAATGTTGGCTGGGTTTTGATCACTTACTCCCTCCAAAACACAATTCTAAATTGATTCTTTTCAACTTCATTGAAAAATTCAACAGATACATTTGCTTCATTACAACTCTTTATAATTCTTGAAACTCCCGTACCCATGCCTCTATAAGGTATACCTTTAATATCCTTTATATGAGATAATAATATAGGATTTCTAACTACATGAACTCCCATCTTTATAACTTCAACATCTAATGTATTTGGCAATGTCCCGGGACTAATTATTTCAACTCTATTATCAAAAACTAACAACCTTATATTACTACTAATATAATAGTTTCTGTGTACAATTGCATTCACTAATGCCTCTTCTAATGCAATTTCAGGAATTTCAAGAATTCCTAAACTATTGAAGCTTTGTCCCTTCTGAATTTTTCTAAGTTGCCTTTTTAAAAAGGCCATACCATCCTTATACTGCTTTAAAACATTTCCCTTAATATCTTCACTGTCTCTATATTCAGTTCCACTTAAATCATTTCCGTACCAAGATACGGCGCCAATTCCATATTGAGACAAAATAGGATTGTAGTTTTTCCCAAATAAAAGTAATCCAGCTAATGTACATTTATCATCATGCATTACCTTCATATTATTCAATACTTTATCTAAAGGAATCGAAATTTTTTCAATGTTTTCTCTAAATCTCGTTTCAATAAAACTATTTATCAAATCCATATCTAAATCCTTAATATTTGTAAATTCAACTGGCTGTTCATCAGCAAATAAGTGAGCTGACTCTTGTAATAATCGCTTTAATTCTTCACATTTTGCTCTTCTCTTATCCGAACCCATCTTTATCCATATATCTTTGCCATTAGCCATATAAAACTTATTAGTTCCCATTGGCACATTAATAACAACAACAATTTTCTCTCCGTATCCAATGTTCTCAGTAGTCACAGAAATAGATGGATCTATTTTTTGAGAACATACATTAGATATCATCTGGTTTAACACTTTTACTTCATCAGAAGATAAACCAACAATATCACCATCATCATTTACCCCAATTATTAATTTGCCACCTTTAGTATTGGCAAAAGCTGAAATCTCTGCTGCAAGTGCATCAGAACTATTTATAGATTGCTTAAACTGAGTTTTGCTATCCTCTCCTAGTCGTACAATTGCTTGTAATTCAGCTAAATCCACATTATCACCTCCTGTATTAATATTTAAGTTATATAAATTATATCATATTATGTGTAAATATTCGCCCCCGGCACTAACTTATTAAAAAATAAGCCCTACTTTATGTAGAGCCTATAGCTAAATAGAAATATCAATATTTCCCCCAATATGAGGATTAACTGATTGTTCCATCATATTTGTATTAACTTCTAGCATCTGTGTTAAATCAACACTTTGCCCCTTCATACTATCCATAGCCATTTTTAATACAGATACACTAGCTTCTTGAGCTACTTTCATTTGACTTAAACCCATTGATAATGCTGCTATGTCCATGTGTGAAGCCTCCTTATTACAAATCTATTTCTTTATTTAATTTATAGCATAAATTTTTGAAACTTCATTAAAATCAAAGTAATATTTAAGTTATTATTTATATTTCTTAAATATTAAAAATGATGGAAATTTTGGTGAAAACCATGTTGACTTTGGTGGCATTATGCATTTGTTATTTACACATTCAATAAACTCATTTACTTCTAGAGGATATGTTTCAATTAACACATCTTTTTTTTCTAATTGAAAACCACGTTTTCTTAATTCACAATTTGATATATATCTAAGTTTTCCTGTATCAAAAACACGAAAAGCTTGTGAAATAATTTGGGTATTCAATCTATAAATATCGTTATTCCAAAAAGCATCAGAATTTAACTCTATAAGATTCACTACAAAGCTATATCCATTATATTTTATTTTTATTTTTCCTTTAGACAGAGGGGTTTCAGGCGGTAGCACTTCAAATCTATTATAAATAAAATCTTTAGCCTTCTCAAATAATTGTGCATCCATATTTGGTATTATACGATGAATAGGTAAAATATCTAAATATTCAAAGCTAATTAAACACGATAAAACTGATTTTTTAAAATTAGATAAAGACGTTGTATATAGACGATGATGTCCATCACCAATATACAAACTATTAATTTTGGAAAATTTCTCTATTATGTTCTGTGCTTCTTTTCCACCAAATACATAAATCTCTATATCATCAATTTTATAATATTCAATATACCTCTCATCTTTAATATAAAAAGAATAATCAATATTTGCCTCATGAGCTAATAATATTGGTGCTACTTCACAATTATAGCTATGCAAATTACTCAACATACCTTGAATTATATCTGGTATAACTAATTCATGACATTTAATTTTACCATCATTATACTCCTTAATCGGAACATCACAAACCATGCCATAGACATTTTTATATTTAAAAACATAAACTACATCATCAAAACTTTTAATTTCTTGACTATTCAAAAGTTTTTTCTCTTTATTTGTTAAAAAAAGTGTCCTTTCATCAAATGATACTTTATTATTTTGAACATTGGCAAGATTAATAAACTCGGAATGATATATTTTCCCACTTATATTTATATAAGATTTTTCTATTGCATTAATTTCTATATAATTCACCGCCTTTTATTCATACTTGTTAATTTTAATCACCAATTATGCACACATTAATTTATTTTAAAACATCCTCTAACGCTCTAATAAGCCTATCATTCTCTTCAGGACGTCTAACAGCCACTCTAATAAACTGTCCCTTAAAGCCCTTCTTATTTGATAAGTCCTTAATAAATAAACTATGCTCATCTAATAAGGTTTCCGTTAATTCTTTAGCTGTATGTTGTCCTAAAACTTCACATAATACATAATTCGCTTGTGACGGTACTACTCTTAGGTTCTTAATTTTTGAAAGCTTATTAATATACTCTACTCTAACTTTTTTAAACTCTCTAATTGCATTTTCATAATCACTTTTATATTTCTCAAAAATCTGTAAATAAAACTCAGCAAAAGAATTTATATTCCAAATTGCAACATCTTTTTTTAAAAAGTCAATTAAATTCCTATCATAAGAAGTTAAAATTCCCAAACGAAGTCCAGGCACACCAAAAGATTTTGAAATACTCTTTATAACAATTAAATTAGGATTATTCTCTAATATTTCTTCTTCTAAAAGTGTACCTGATTCTTCTATATCAACAAAATCTACAAATGATTCATCTACAACAAAAGTAATTTCCTTTTCTCTAGCCCATTTAGCAATCTTAAGTACATCTTCTCTTTTTATATAATTTCCAGAAGGATTATCAGGATTAATCAATAATAAAGTTGAAATATTCTTATCATTGTAAAAGTTAATCAAATCAGTAGCTGTATAAGTAAAGTTAATATTATCAGGATAATATACAATAATATCTTCTGGTTTTTTTCTGTTAGGATATTCTTCAAATGTTGGTCGTACCATACCTATCCTTCCAACAAATTTCTCCATTAAAGATTTTATTAACTCAGCAGCACCATTACCAACAACTATATGATCTTTATTTAATCCAAAATATTTAGCAACCAATAAACTGTTAACATTCATTCCTGATGGATATTCACAAATTAAACGTTCGAAATTTACTTTAATTTCATCTAATAATTTTTGACTTGGATAAAAAGGATTAACTAAATAGCAAAAATCAATTAAACCTGGATATCTCCAGTATCCACCATATCTGCTCTGAATTCTTAATAACTTATCTTCAGTAGAACTTGTGAAAATTGATTCAGCAATATCTAAATCCTGAACATCATCTATTTCGTACCAAGACTCATTCCCTAAAATTGTAGCTTTAATTTCTGGCTTGTCTAATAATGTTATAACTTTTAATACTTGTTCATAATACTCATTATTTCCCAATGCCTTACTATAGGCTTCCAAAAAAGGTACATAGTGTGTATTAGAAAACTCTTTGCTAAACTTATATATATTAACAGTTTTAAAGTAACTTTGTATATCCCTAAAGTCAAAATGTTTTTTATCAATAAAACTTTTAATATTATTATCTTCGTCTAAAGTAACTACTGTTCCATCCATCCAACTTTCATATTTTGCTACCAAAGCCAAACTAGGATAAGGATCTTCAACTATTTTATTTAATACAGAATCCTCAAATATTAAATCAGATTCAATTAAAATAGTATCCTCTTGCAATAAATAATTTCTTGCTAAATATAACGAATAAATATTGTTAGTCTTATAATATATTTCATTATTGACATAGATTATAGGTGTTTTTATATTTAAAGTTGAAATATATTCAATTAATTCTTTGCCCTTATAACCAATCACGATGATAATACTAGATAAATTTAACTTATCTAATTGTTTAATCATTCTTTCAATCATAGTTACACCATTAACTTTAACCATACATTTTGTATTATCTTTTGTTAAATATTTTAGTCGTTTCCCCATTCCTGCAGCTAAAATAATTGCTTGCATACTATTCCTCCTGCCTAAGTCTTATTCTACTCTAAATGATTAATATAATATTTTTTATATTACTATGTTAATTGTTAACTATACCAATTTTCTTACCTAATTTTATATATTAGTTTTCTATACATTAAATATAAATTTATTCATGTTTAGAAAGCTGCCCATAAGACAACTCTTTTGTAAAAATTAATATTTCTCCTAATAGTTTGTTTTGCTTTTCTAAATAATAAGAAACTTTCTCATGTTCTTGTTCTCTTGCACTATTTTATCTAATATTGGCATAGTATTTTTAAATAAAATATAGTGATATTCTAATGCACGATTACAAACATCAATAACTTCATCAATTTCTGGATATATAGAAAACTTAACTTATAAAACTATTGGCCCTTTATCGACACTTAATTAGGCTACCTAAAAATCTTTTTATAATCTTAATTGCAAGTTTTCCCTTAGCTAAAATCAAAAACCTTTTTGTAATAGGGTTTTTACATATATAAAAGTATATAATTATATTAACTTATCATTATATACTCTTATATAATCTAAAACATTTGTAGCATCATTTTTGTATGATATATAAACTTCTTCATAGTCTGATAACAAATTAAATTTAATAGAATTGCCTTCTATAATTTCAACTTTATTTACCCTTGGATTTTCCAAAAAAATATTAGCATATTTCTTTTCACAAAAAATTGTTATGTCAGAAAATCTATTATCTAAAAATACTTCGTTAATCGTTCTATTAAATTCTGATACTTCTATGTTTTGTATTATAGCAATCTTCTTTCGCTTAATATTTTTATCTAGTAACAACTTATCTTTATTAACTATTGTTTTGTCTTCAAAGATATTTAATACATATCCTTGTCTTCCTTTTGGAACTTTTATATCAAATATCTCTAACAAGGTCGGATAAAAATCTATAGTTCTCATATCCCTTATACAACCTTTTTTAATTCCTTCACCCGATACAATAAAAGTGCCTTTTATATCATGGATACCACTTAAAAATCCACCTGTTCTAGCTTTTGTTACTATTGCTCCATTTTTTAACCAAATTGAATTATCCCTAAATCCAAAAGCTTCCTTTTGTACATTAATATCATTACTTGGAAGAACTTCTTTAAAAGAGCTAGCACCATGATCTGATAAAACTATAACTGTCTGTGGTTTTAATTCATTTATCATATTACCTATAAATTCATCTATCTTTTTCATTGATTCTAATATTATTTTTTTATTTTCATCATAAAGCTGAAAATGTTGAATAAGATCTAATGCCGCAGTATAAAAAAATATAACATCTACAGGAAATTCTTTCTGTACCCTAATAATATTCTTTTCATAAAAATCCAACTCATTTATTAAATATTCAAATCCCCCTCTATAATAATCTGTATCTTTTAAGATATCATCTACTAGGTCATTGTTAGCAAATAAGTCTTCCCAAGTATATCCATAATCTTCTGGCCTTTTAGGAGGTAATGGTTCTTCTAATTTACCTTCTATTAATTTTTTAATTTTTTCATCTTCTTTGATGAAAACTGGATTTATACTATCATAAAAGTCTTTTCCCATTCCGAAATCAAAATTATATTCTCCACTTACCATGTATCCCAAAATCTTCTTTGGTGGACTAGTTGATAACCCTTTCCACATGCCTACTTTTATATTATTTTCATTTAAAACTTCCCAAAAAGGAATTTTATCACTAAAATCCTGTAGTAGTGGCGTTTTATTTGTTTTTAAACAAACATTATTTATTACTCCATGCTGTTTAGGTTTTAATCCTGTATAAAGAGAAACCCAATTATCATTTGAACCATATCCATATGCATATGCATCATAAGAAGCATGACATCCATTTTCTAATAAAGACTTCATGTTAGGAAATAAATCAATGTTCTTATATAAAATTCTAGGATCCATCGCATCTATTCCTAAAACTAATAATTTCATTCTCAAAGCACATCCTTTTCCCCATATAATAACTTCGCGATACCTTAATTAAATACTCCGTATTAAACTTTTTCTATATCTAAAACAATTTTATAAAATTCTCATTATATACTTTTATCACTACCCATTTTTATCAACAAAATTCTTTCTTCTCTTTAGGATATCAATCAAAAATCTATCTTAATCTTCCTACATACCCTCCATTTATTCCAACAGTTACCTTTCACTAATCTTCAATTTCTCCAATTATATTCTTTTGAAATAAACTAAGCTCTACATAACGTAGAAATCTCTTTTAATACAGATACACTAGCTTCTTGAGCTACTTTCATTTGACTTAAACCCATTGATAATGCTGCTATGCCATGGGTGAAGTCTCCTTTTTATTTCTCTTTCCCACTAGCCACTTCACCGATCACATCATTCTTAATTTCTTTCCCAACAACACGCACTAAATACTCCAAAAATTCTTCTCTCAAATCATCTCTTCTAAGAGCATATTCAACAGTTGCTTCTAGGAATCCTTGTTTATCTCCTACATCATATCTTCTTCCTTCAAAATTATATGCATACATTGCTTCATACTTAGCTAGTTCTTTTAATGCATCTGTTAATTGAATTTCTCCATTTTTCCCTGGTTTGGTGCGTTCTAGTATTTCAAATATTGTTGGATTGATAATATATCTTCCTAGAATAGCTATATTTGATGGTGCATCTTCTACAGAAGGTTTCTCTACCAAATCCTTCACTTTATATACTCTATCCTCTATATGTTTTCCATCTACTATTCCATATTTATTTACATCATCTTCAGGTACTTCTTGTACTCCTAGTATAGATGTCTTGTATTCATCATAAGCTTCAATCATCTGTTTCAAACAAGGTTTCTTTGCATAAACTACATCATCTCCAAGCAATACTGCGAAAGGTTCATTGCCAATAAAGCTTTTAGCACAGTAAATAGCATGTCCTAATCCTAGTGGTTCCTTTTGTCTAATATAATGGATATTAACCATATCTGAAATATTTCGTACTATTTCTAATAAATTGGTTTTTCCCTTGTTTTCAAGTTCAATCTCTAATTCTACTGATTTATCAAAATGATTTTCAATTGATGTTTTATTTCTACCAGTTATGATTAATATTTCTTCTATCCCAGAATCAACAGCCTCTTCTATAATAAATTGTAAAGTAGGCTTATCTACAATAGGAAGCATTTCCTTTGGTTGTGCCTTTGTTGCTGGTAAAAATCTAGTCCCCAATCCTGCCGCTGGAATAACTGCCTTACGTACTTGCATTTAATATTACCTCCTAATTCCTTGTCCTACTCCATAATACTTAAATCCTTGTTTTTCCATATATTCTTTTCTATAAATATTTCTTAAATCAAAGAAATATGGTTGTTTTAAAGATTTCTTAACTCTATCTAAGTCTAATTTTCTAAATTGATTCCATTCAGTGATTATAACTAATGCATCACTATCTTCCATTGCTTCATATTCATTATCACAATAGGTAATTCTATCTTGTATGTTTTCTAATCTCCATCTTGCCTCTTTATAAGCTTCAGGATCATATACTTTGAATTTAGCACCTTTTTTAGCTAGTTCATTTAATATTGTGATAGCTGGAGCTTCTCTCATATCATCTGTATTTGGTTTAAAAGCTAGTCCCAAAATAGCCAATTGTTTATCCTTTAAATCTCCCAATTCTTCTTCAATCTTTTGAGCCATTATTTTCTTTTGATTTTCATTGGCCTCTACTGTTTGTTCTATCAATGTCACTGGGGAATCATATTGCTTTCCTATTTCAGCAAGAGCTAATGTATCTTTAGGAAAACAACTTCCTCCATATCCTGGACCTGGATTTAAGAATTTAGGACTAATTCTTCCGTCCCTACCCATAGCTCTAGCTACATCCTGCACATCTGCTCCTACCTTTTCACAAAGATTAGCAACTTCATTGATAAATGTAATCTTCATAGCTAAAAATGCATTAGACGCATATTTTATCATTTCTGCTGTTTCAATATTTGTTTCAACAAATGGAGTTTCGTTTAAATAAAGTACACTATATACTTGTTTCATAATATCCATTGCTCTTTCAGATTCAGTTCCTATAACTACTCTATCTGGATGTGTAAAATCATGAACAGCTGAACCTTCCCTTAAAAATTCAGGATTAGATACTACATCAAATTCATAGGATACTTTTCTTTTTTCTAATTCTTCTCTAACCCATACTTTAACTCTTTGGCCTGTCCCAATAGGTACTGTACTCTTATCTACTATTACTTTGTATCCGTTCATATGCTTCCCTATATCTCGTGCAACTGCTTCTACATATTGTAAATCTGCGCTACCATCTTCAGTAGGGGGTGTTCCAACTGCAATGAATACAACATCGCATTCCTCTACTGCCTTTTTTACATCTGTAGTAAAGCTCAATCTCTTGTAATAAACATTTCTTTCAACAATTGGTTCTAAGCCTGGTTCATAAATTGGAATAATCCCCTTATGTAATTTATTAATCTTCTCCTTGTTATTATCTACACATGTTATATTTAAACCAAAATCTGATAGACATGATCCTGTAACTAATCCCACATAACCAGTACCTATAATAGCAATTTTGTTCATTGTATCTTCCCCCCTTAAATTTAAAAGTTAAATATTGTAATAATCCTTATACCAATAAACGAACTTTTCTATTCCTTCTTCAATGCTTGTACTAGGTTTGAAATCTATATCCTTTTCTAAATCAGAAACATCTGCATAGGTTCTCAAAACATCCCCTGGTTGCATTTCCATGTAGTTTTTATCTGCCTTTTTACCTAATTTATCTTCGATAACTGAAATAAACCTTTCTAATTTTACTGGTTGGTTATTTCCAATATTGTATATCTTATATGGTGCAAAACTACTACTAATATCATCCTTAGTTTCATCCCAATTAGGATTAGCCTTTGGAGCTAATGGAATAAGCTTATATATTCCTTCAACTATATCATCAATATATGTGAAATCTCTCTCCATCATGCCATGATTAAATACATTGATAGTCTTACCTGCTAATATATTTCTTGTAAATGAAAAATACGCCATATCAGGTCTTCCCCAAGGTCCATATACTGTGAAAAATCTTAGTCCTGTTGTAGGTATCCCATATAAATGACTATATGTATGTGCCATAAGTTCATTAGATTTCTTAGTAGCAGCATAAAGACTGACTGGATGATCTACATTATGATTTGTAGAAAATGGAGCAACTTTATTGCCACCATAAACAGAACTTGAAGAAGCATAAAGTAAATGTTTGACAGGATTGTTTCTACAAGCTTCAAGAATATTTACAAATCCAATCAAATTTGAATCTACATAAGCATATGGATTTTTAATTGAATATCTTACTCCTGCTTGGGCAGCTAGGTTGATAACATAATCAAATTTATGCTTAGCAAATAGAGCCTCTATTTTTTGTTTATCTTTTATATCAATTTTATGAAATGTAAAGTTATCATTTTGTTTTAAAATCTCTAGTCGATCTTCTTTTAGTTTTACATCATAATAGTCATTTAAATTATCTATTCCTATTACTTGATAGCCTTTATTAAGTAAAAAAGAAGATAGATGAAATCCTATGAAACCAGCTGAACCAGTAATTAGTATTTTTTGATTCATTTTTATACCTCTATTCTTAACATAATTTTTGAAACTCATTTCGGAAAGTTTTATATTAAGAAAAACTAAAACTTTCCTATGAGTTATAACATTAAATTAGTAAATAATAATTTATCTTTTTATTTTTTATACTGATTAATAACCTTGCAAACAGTACTTATCACATACTTCACATCTTCTTTACTCATCTTAGGAAATAAAGGTAATGTAATAATACTTTCATATAATTTTTCAGCTTTAGAACATATTCCTTTTTTATAACCTAATTGCTTATAATACGGAAAATAGTAAACAGGTATATAATGCACATTTACCCCTATACCATTTTCTCTTAAAGTATCAAATATTTCTTTTCTTCCGATTGTAAGTTTATCTAATTTTAGCTGTATTACATATAAGTGATAGCTTGATTTTCCATAAGAAGCTTGGTATGGAACAATTATTTCCTCAATTGCTTTAAATTCTTCATTATATTTTTCTGCAATTTCTATTCTCTTATTTACAAAATCATCTAACTTTTTTAATTGACTAATACCTAAAGCACATTGGATATCTGTTATTCTATAATTATAACCTAATTCAAGCTGTTCATAATACCATGGACCTTCATTTTTATTCTCTAATAAATCAATATCCCTACTTATTCCATGGGTTCGAAACAGTAATAATTTTTGATATAATTCCTCATCATTAGTCGTAATCATTCCACCTTCACCTGTAGTTATATGTTTTACAGGATGAAAGCTAAATGTTGTCATATCAGAAATGCTTCCTACCTTTTTACCTTTATATTCTGCTCCTAAAGCATGTGCAGCATCTTCTATTACTATTAAATTATGCTCTTTTGCTATTTTATGAATTTTATCCATATCACAAGGTTGTCCAGTATAATGAACGGGAATAATAGCTTTTGTTTTAGATGTAATCTTTTTTCTAATATCTTCTGGATCGATATTATATGTAATAGGATCAATATCTGCAAAAATAGGTTTACCTCCACAGTATAATATACAATTAGCAGAAGCTGCAAAAGTAATGGGAGTTGTAATAACTTCATCTCCTTGTCCTATACCTGCTGCATAACAAGCAGCGTGAAGTGCTGCAGTTCCATTAGAAATTGCTACTGCGTATTTAGAACCAACACATTCTGCAAACTTTTTTTCAAAATCTTCTATTGTAGGTCCCGTTGTTAAATAATCAGAACGCAATACCCTTACTACTGCTTCAATATCATCTTCTTCTATCCATTGTTGCCCATATGGTATAAAATCATGTTTCAATTCTTCCATCTCCATTCATATCAACTTAAATAAAACTACATTTTCTATAGATTTATATCTTTATAATCATTTATAAAAATATCATGATTAAATAGATTAATGTGGCTATTACTTATTGACATCTTAAACTTTCCATGACCTCTCCAAAATATACTTCCTGTATCATCTGTTTCACTTAAAGAATGATGCACTCTTAACATATATTTCCCATTTATCTCCCTATATTCAATCATAGGAACAGTGTAAAGAATAGAATTATCTCTTTGTATTACAACCTTTTTATCTTTGTCCTCAAATATTAACTTTCCTTCTGTAGCCCCAAGGCAACCATTGGCAGATACATTTAAACTTACCATATCTGTCTGATTAAACTCTTTACCTTTTAAAAGAAATTCTTCTGTTTTTCCACCATTATGTGTTTTATATTTCAGAGTCTCAATATCAAAAAAATTTGGATTAAAAGTCAATATACCAGTTCTGAAAAATATTGGACAAATATCCTTAAATCTAAAATTATATTCTATATCTACTCTACTCTGATTTAAATATATATAATATATTTTCCACAACTCACCAAACTCACCACTTATTTTAAACTTAACAGGTATTCTAATTGTATATTTATCTACCTTATTTGGATATATTATACTACTCATATCTAAATCCGTTATCTGTTTTAGAGAACTTTCCCTTAATATAGTGTGCCCTGAAAAATAATCTGCAGAATATCGTATATCATCATAATAACCATGATTAATATATCCTAAAATACTGCTTTCACTTATATCCTTTAATATTAATTTTTCAATTGTTCCTTTTTTTACTTTTGAAAATTCTATTTTTACCTTTTCTGTTTCTATTATATTGTCATTTATAATCCAATGACTACATTTAGTTTCTGGCATTTCTTTAAATTCACCATAAAGCTTTTGTCCTGATTCTAATCTTGGTAATTCCATTACAACCTTAGAATTTCGAATACTACCATCCCTATAGTACTCTAGATTTTCAAACTGAAAGTTAACAGGAATATCATTTAAAAATAATTTATGTTTTCCCTCAAATACTTGTCCTTGTTTAAACTTGATATCACATTCAAATATAAACCCTTCTTCTATGGCAGAACTTTCGGTATTTGTTAATTGAATTAAAGAATCATTCTTACATGAATTTCTTATATTTATTAATTCTTTCTCTATTAAAGATTCTGTTTTACCAAGCAATGAATAGTATTCAGTAAACTTTGATTCCGTTGTTTTAGTTCTATAATCTGAAGCATAAAGCATAGATAAATTTTCCCAAAGTTCATCACTATCTCTATTAAATTTACTTAAGAAATTTATTTTTTCATAAATTCTATGACACTCAGTATTCATTTTTGTATCTTGGAGCCCACTTACAGCCCATCTCACTACATTATATTTAGATTGCTTTTTACATACTATAGGATATTCTGGAGTAGATATACTCAAAAACTCTCCAGAATTATTATTATTCGCTACCTCTTTCGGAAGTATAAATTCAAATTTAAAACTATCATTTAAAACTTTAAAAATATCATAAAGCCTATCAATTTCTATAGACCCCTTTGGATTGTAGAACCAATCATAATTTCCCGGTTTATAATCAAAAATTTCCAAATCAGAACCATAAATACAAAAAACTCTATCCTCACTTTGATTAAATTGACTATTTAAATAATCTAGATACTCTTCCATAGTAATCTGTCCAAAAGCATATCTTTGAAATTTTTGAAAAGCAATGGAATTATTCCAAACTAAATTCAATTCACCTTCACCAGCAACCATTTTGTGGGATTTGTACTTATAGCTTTTAGGATATCTGTTAAATAAATTTGAATTATCATAATCCATAATTAAATTTTTATAGCCATTAACATAATAAGCTTCTGCTATACCATCAGAATAGCACTGCTCATTGACATAAGCAGTAATAGGTACAAAGCCTAATATATCATTATAAATTTTATTGCCTATTTCTACATTTTTTATATTAGCCTTTTCTGGAATTAAAGGAAATATAGCTTGAGACATACCAGAACCTAAAATTTCACATTTACCTTTATTACACAGTTCTCTTATTTTTTCAACAAAAGTATAATCAATCTCTTTAATCTTTTGAAGAGTGTATGCTGTAAACTCTACTCCAAACTTTATATTATTAAACTTTTCTAATATATCTATCATAGGCCAATAACACCTATCTATCGCAAGAGCATATTGCTCTTGTGGAATAGATGAAAAAGCTAAATTTAAATGAAAAGCTGTATATAATTTTAGTTTTTTCATAATCATCTCTCCTAAAAAGTATAAATTTAAACTCCCTCAAATATAAATTCTACAGAACTTATAGCCTTATTAGCAAATTCCACAGCCTCTTTTTTATCTTTACCAACAGCTATGACATAGCCTACTCTAGTCGTATGATTAGCTTGTTTTTCTATTACATCTCCTTCTTTAACAAAAAAGTCGATTTTCACTATATTCTTCATTTGTCTTACCTTATCAAGACCTTTTACTCTTTTAATTTTCCCTGTCCCTGGAAAAAAATACCTCTGGGCTACACCCTTTTGAAACTTAGCTTCAAAACATCTCACATCGATAGGATTACCTACTGCCATGTCAATATAAGCATCTACTATATCCACACCAGTACCTAAAGGTACTTGATCGTAACAAAAATTTCCTCCACTTAATCTAGCAGCAATTTCAACTACATAGGCTTTTCCATTGCTATAAATCATATCGCCTTTTCCTGGCCCCCAATTTATACCCAAAGCTCTTACAGCCTTTTCAAACTCATCATTAACTAACTTCTTAGCTTCTTTAGATAAATCTGTGGGAAAAGCCCCTCCGTCTTCTATAATATTAGGTGCAAATTCTTCCAATCTATCATAATTTCTATCTGAAAATCCTGTTATATAGAACTTATTTTCGTACATAATACCTTCTGTACTTATTTGGGGTCCTTCCAGAAATTTTTCAACCATTATATCTCCACTTCTAGAATTTCTTTTACTTTCATCAAAAGCCCAATTTAAATCTACTTCTTTAGTTAATCTTAAGACTCCTCTAGCTCCTGAATTATCTATAGGTTTAATAACCACTGGATAATCATATTCGTTTATAAATTCCTCTAATTCATGTAAAGAAACTATTTTTCTAAAAGGAGGTACATTTACATCTGCCTTTTTTAAAGCCTCTTTCATTTTAAATTTATCCACAGCTAAATCTGCGGACCCTATTGATATATGATTTACTCCAAGTTCTTCTGCAACTCTTGATACCATATGCGGTATATCACTAGCTATAGTTATTACACCATCTATTTTTTTATCATAATTTCTCGCAAAATTTATTAGTGCCTTTTTATCTCTTATACTTATAATATAATGTTCATCTGCATACTTGAATCCCTCAGCTTCTGGATTCATATCTAATGCTATAGTATATATACCTTTATTTTTTGCCCTTGTTATCGCTGGCACCTGTTCTTTTCCAGCTCCTAATATAAGTAATGTTTTCATACTAAATAAACCTCTCTTCTAATAATAAACAAGTAAGTGGTATCTTACTTGTTTATTATTGTTTGTTTTTTATTTTATAGACTTTCTGTTTATTACAGTATCTTCATTTAAATCTATTAAAACTTCTTTTCCCAATACTTCTTCAACTTCAAAACCATTAAAATTTTCTCCAAGCTTTCCTAAAGGTTGTTTACATATGATATCTTCTTTCTTAATTACTTCACCTTTTTTAATGTTTCTTTTAGTACATACAGCTACATGATAACTTTCTCTGGAAGCAAGTTCTTCCTTAGCTATTCCTTCAACTACTCCTCTTGACTTCTCTATTGTTCTTATACTATTAACCATGTTTGAAAACTCATCTGGATGCAAACTAAGTCTATGATCTAATCCAACCATAGCTCTATTTAATGTAAAATGTCTTTCTATGATAGATGCTCCAATAACTGAAGCTGCTACAGATATATCTATTCCATTCTCATGTCCACTATATCCAACTACTGTATTATATCTTTTTTTCAATTCAGTAATAGTGTCTAATTTTACTAATGATTCAGGACATGGATATGCACTAACGCAATGTAAAATAGCTAATGGTACATTTTTAAATATATTAAAAGCTTTATCTCTTTCTTCCCAAGTACATCCACCAATACTTAAAATTACAGGTACATTTAATTGTGCTATCTCTTTTAATAATGGTTCATTTGTTGCACTATGACTAGCAATCTTAATAACTTTTAATTCTAATTTTTGTGCTATTTTCAAACTTTCACTATCAAATACTGACATAGAAAATAATAATCCTAGTTGTTCAGCATAATCTTTTAATTCTTTAAGTTGATTATAACTTAACTCTAATTTATTTCTTACTTCACGTTGTGTACTACCAAATAAAGGACATTTTAGAAATGGTTCATCTAAAAAACTTTTTATTGCTAGCTTTTCTGGACATCTCTTTTGAAATTTAACCATATTTGCTCCAGAAAGAGCTGCTGCCTTAATCATTTCCTTTGCTAATTCAACACTTCCATTATGATTAAGTCCTATTTCTGCTATCATAAGTGTTGGTAATCCTTCACCAACTTCAATATTCCCTATTTTTATTCTCGTACTCATATTATTCATCCTTTCCTATATTATTTAACCAAGTTTTAAAGTCACTTATTATTTTATCTGGTAATGGAGGATTTGGTGCTCCAATTATACCTTTATCTATTTTTATTATATTACATATATCTTTATCTATCTTTAATTGTGGTGTATGCTGAGATCCTGTAGTTTCATAAACTCCATTATCTAATATATAATAAACTAAGCCTTCTATAGGTAAATTAACCGTACTTGACAATCCCATAATAGCATTCCCATCACCTTCAACAACTACAACTTCTAAATCTTTTCTAAAAGATTTTAGTCCTATTCCAACAGATAAAGCCTCTCCCATAGCATGTAGCATGTAAAAATTCCCTTTTTTTTCGCTTATATAACTAGCTTCTCGAGAAGTTAAACCATTACTAAATATAATAGCTGAATTAGGATGTTTGTCCATTATAAATTGTATAGCTTCAATTCTATTCATCTATATTCCCCCTATGCATTACTACTGCAACCGGTTCTTCATTTTCAAAAGCATAATTAGCTGCCTCTTTTATACAACTTAATCCTTTTTCCTGTAAGTCATAAACCTTCACTTCAAGAGCATCCAAATACTTCATAGTATTCTTTCCCCATAGTTGATGTTGGCTTTCTTCCCATTCCAACTCACCTCTTAATGTCACAATCATAACTAAACCCTGTTTATATAAATGCTGCAATCCATATAAAGAATCACCTAAAAGCCCCAAGCCACTATTTTGAATTAATATACATGGTTTAGCTCCTCCTAATCTTGCTCCAAAGGCCATTGATACAGCATGATTTTCTGAAGGTGCAGCTATATATGGTTTTAAGCTGGGTATTACTGCTTTAAACATACTATCTGGTACACCTGAAAACCAATTAAAATATTTCATTAATTCTTCATTAAAATCTTTACTATTACAAATTAGCTCATTTAACTTTCTTCCTTTTTTATCTAGTCTCATTTTTACTCACCTATATCATTTTTTAAAATTTTTAAAAATATTTTTCTTAAATCTTCATCCTCAATTTTTCTAGGATTAACATTTGTTAATCCTTTATCTTGCTTTACTCTCTCAACTAGTTTTTCTATTATATCTTCATTTAAATTATATTTTTTTAATCCTTTAGGTATATTTAAATCATATAACCAATCACTTATATGTTTTATAATACTATTTTTATCCTCTTCATTATACCCCATAGCTTTTGCTACTTTGATTAAATTCTCATTATAGTAATTTTTATTAAAATCAAGTACATATGGAGTTATAATGGCATTTAATGTTCCATGAGGTAAATCTACAAATTTAGCCAATGCCACCGACATAGTATGTATTAATCCTGTTCTTACTTGTGATATAACCATACCACCCATAAGTGCAGCCATAGATATATTTTCTCTTAACTGAATATTGCTTTCATCACAAATTACCTTAGGTAAATCTTTTGAGATAATGTTTATACATTCAAATGCTAAAACATTAATTATTCTATTCCCATCATTACTCAAAACCCCTTCTAATGAATGTATCCATGCATCCAATGCCGTTGCAATAGTTATTTCTTTAGGCATAGTAATAGTTAATTGGGGATTTATTATAGCATATCTAGGATATAAATTTTTATGTCCTATTGTAAATTTTCTTCCTGTTTCACTATTGTTTATAACACTATATTGTGTAACTTCACTCCCAGTACCTGCTGTAGTTGGCATAGCTATTACAGGTACACTTAAATTTTTTATAGACTTACCCTGTTCATAATCTGTACACTTTCCACCATTAGTAGCCATCATAGCAACATATTTGGCAACATCTATTACGCTTCCACCACCTATGCATAATATACAATCACAACCAGTATTTATAAAAATATCAACAGCCTTATCTATAAAATCTGATTCAGGTTCTGATTTTACTTTATTAAACAAATAACTTTCTATATTACATTTATTAAAATTGTCTGTAATCAAACTTACAAAATTACTTCTTTTTAAAAAATTTATTCCAGTAATAATAAATACTTTTTTACTATTTAAACATCTAATAATTTCTAAAAGTTGTTTATTATTCTTATCCTCAGTAATAATAGTTGTTGGAATATTAATCACATTCACCTTTTCTCACTTCTTTCTATACTTAATATTTAATAATGTTTTATATATAATGAATTATTTCTTGTCCATACCTATATACTAATATCATTAATGAGCTTGCTAACATATTTTTTATAAAACCTAAAAACATACAGTTCTCTATTTTAAAATGTTTTTATAGTTATATAATTACTTAAATATTATCTATAGGAATATTTCTAAATATAGAAAATATATCATCGCTTTCTATTTCATTAATATTTTCAATACCATATTCGTTCCTAATCTTTTTTATTAAACAATTATCAAATAAAATTGTATAACCATCATTTCCATTATTAATATCAAAACATTCACTGCCTGTATACAAACTTACTATCTCATCAATAAGATTATTCTCTGTATAATAACTCATTAGCTTATCTAATAGATATTCACCTGCTAAATCTAAATGTATTTCAATTAAATATGGTTTATCATTGTTTATTCTATATGATATCCATACTATTGCTGTATTAATTTTCAAAACATCTATAATTTTTTTACTTACATCTGAAATTATGTTCTCTAATTTTGTACTTGTATAAATTGATGGTATAGAAAATCCCAATCCTCTAATACTGAAATTATTATCTTTATCTAGTTCAAATTTATTTAGTTCATCAATGATTGTATACCACTTTATTTTTTTGTTTTTTATAGCTGCGAAAAATGTACAATCATTACCCTCGATATACTCTTCAAATTCATAATCCTCTGCATTAAAAACCCTTGTTTTTTCTATATTGTATAATTCACTCTTATCTTTAGCTAAAAAAATACACTTTTTCCCTCCAGTACCTCCCCTTGGTTTAATAATAATGGGAAATCTTAAACCGTTTTTATCAAAACTTTTTGGACATAAAATTCCTTTTTGCTTCATTTTGTTCATTAGCATGTTTTTATCTAATGTTAATTCACTTGCTTTAACTGAAGGAAATTCTAAATTAAATCTCTCTGCTATTTTTGCTGCAGTTAATACAGGTTTACCGCTTGATTTAACCATAACAGCTTCAAAAATAAATTTGTCCATTATTTTTTCTAATTCATCTATAATACCTTCATGGTCATATGTACTCTTATTAATAAAATAATCACTTTTATATCTTCCAGGACAATTGATATCTTTATCAACTACGATTACACCATATCCCTGTTTTCTTATACTATTAATAAGGGATAATTGCATTTCCCCCCCACCTATACTTATTATATATGTATTTGAATTCATACAACGTCTCCTTCTGTAAACTAGATTTTTTTACTTTTTTGCTGCTACAAACCAGTGTGCTATTTTCCTTTTATTATCTTCAAATACTGTCCTAGTTTTATGACCATACTTTACACTTTGAAAACTTGAAAAAAGTTTTTCTATATCATTTTCATCAAAATACTTGAACAAAATATCTTTGCTTTCAAAAGCATTCGAAGCTTGCATTTTATCCTTATTATTTATATCACATTCTGAATCTTCGCTTGATCTTAGAGTTAATCCTAATATTCCTCCAGGCTTTAAAACCCTGAATAGTTCAGAAAATGCTTTTTCAAATTCTTCGTCTGTTAGATAATGAAGAACTCCCCAGCATATAATACCATCAAATTCTTCATCTTTATATGGTAATTTAACTATATTTCCTTCATTAAAATTAACATTAGCATCTAAATTAAGTACCATATCCTTAGCAATATTTAATGCAGTACTTGATGAATCAATAGCTTCTACTTGAAAACCTTCTCTTAATAAAGCCATAGTATGTCTACCAGAACCGCATCCTACATCAAGTACTTTTTTAGCATTATTGGGTATAAAAAATTTTTTAATAATCCTTATTACTTCTTCATCAGGGTAAATTAAGTGATTTTTATTATCTTTATTCCATTTATAAATTTTTTCCCATAATTCAATGTTTTTTTTCATATTTACTTTCTCCTTTTTATGCACTAATAATTAAGAGTATAATTTTGTTATTTTTTTATTTGGAAACTTATTTGAAAGCATGTCATATATTTCTTTTTCATAAGCTTTAGATGATATAAGTACATGTGAAAATTTATTTATCCTTGCATACAAAATCAACAATCTGTTCATATAGTTTATCTAAATTCAATTTTAAATTACATTTCTTAATGTTAATGTGTTTTAATTTATTAATATCATTTAAATTTTTATAATCAATATCAAAAAGTTCTGCATTAATTTTATTAATGATTTTTTTGTCATTGATATTAATATCTAAATTTATAGTAGGAATCCCCATATATAAAAACTCATAAAAACTTACACCATAAGCTATTATTCCATAGTCGCACCTAATCAACTCATTAGCATAGTTTGGTGGATTTTTTATTATTTCATATTTATATCTAAAATTTCTTAATTCCTCATATAAAGCATCATAACTTTTATAATAAGGTCCTAATACTATCTTAAATTTAGCTTTAAAATCTAAACTTATATTATTTATTTTTTTTACGGTATCAACTGTTAAGTTATTAGGGTCTGAACCTCCAAAGGATATAACTACTTCCTTTTCTTCTGTATTTTTCTTTCTCTTTTCCCTTATCTTTTTAGCTTTTATAAAATCTTCGCTTATAAATACGCAATCTAATCCATATAAAACCTTATTATTACCTTTAACTTTCTCTTCAAACTCATCACTTTGTATACCTTGAAATATCATTAAATCTACAAAATCACTTTCAATATATTTATCTATTAATATTATTTTTTTTATTCCTGTTTGTTTTCTTATATTTTCAAAATTATAATCTGTATTTCCTTCCAACTTCTGAACATCCACTATAAGTATATCTGCTTTATATTCATTAATTAATTGTATTAGTTCTTCTTCCTTTTCTGCATAATTATAGTCATAAATATATCCTTTTTCTTCTAATATGCTTTCAGCTATTTCATCTTTATTGATAGCATAAAAAACTCCATTATTTTTATTTTCGTTTAAATATTGACCTAGTACCATCATTCTTTTTATATGTCCTAAACCTTTTTCTTTAGATGCTTCTGTTTTAATTAAAAATCTATAAGTTCTCTCACCCTTTTTTTTCTTCTCTACATGAGAATTAATTTCTAATAAATCCCTGTCTTTTTCAACTAAATCTAATACATTATCTAAATTAAAAGTTCTATTTTCATCTTTAAGTTTATTATATAATTCATTCATAAATCTTAAATCAGCCATATTATCTACGGATATTCTAAAAATATTTTCTGTATATTCATTCTCTATATCTATAAAACCTACTTTAACAAGATTTAAATTTTCCCTTATAATTACTCCGAAGTTTTCTCTTTCATATAAAGTTTTACTATTTTCATTTAAAAACTTGATACAGTTCATTGAATAAGAATCTATACCTTCATGAACGCATCTTTGATTTGGTCTTACATAATCAAAATCTTGCTGTAAAATATTAAATTGCTGTAAAATAAGTTTTTTATCAATTAATGGACAATCCCCTGATATAACCACTATATAATCTGCATTACTATTTTTAACCGCATTATAATGTCTTCCAACTACATCGTTTACATCACCATCATATCCATAAAAACCTATTCCTTTTTTCTCTGCATACTCCTTTAATGGAATATCAGAAATATCATTAGTCGTAGATATAACTATTTCATCTATTTCTTTTATGTTTTTCAATCTATCCACTACCCAATCTATAAGCATTTTATCACCAATATATCTAAAATGCTTTTTAGGAAGTCTTGTAGATGTACATCTTGCTTGTATTAAAGCTACGATCTTCTTACCATTTAACATTTAATCACTTCCTCATAAAAACTAGGCTAAGTCTTCCCAACGTACTGGGTCATCTTGTTTTATATCTTTGTTAACTTTTCTACCAATAACCTCTTTATAATACTTACTCTCTATTCCATTAACTGGTCTTACATAATCTAAATGTTCTTCTTTTATAACTTGTCCTGCTTTTAAATTGCAAGCAGCAATTATTCCTCTTCTGGCATAATGTCTTTCTGGAAACTCTCTTTGTACTGGACATTTAATCCCTGTACCCATAGCTTTTTCTAACTTTCTTATTTCTGTTATCATCTGTTTTAATTCATTAGGTTCTAAAGCATAAAAATGATCCATTCCTTCTAATTCCCTAGAAATGGTAAAATGCTTTTCTATAATATTTGCTCCCATGGCCACTGCAGCAACCGGAATAGTTATCCCCATGGAATGATCTGATAAACCTACTGGAAAATCAAATTCTTCTTTTAAAGTTAAAATAGATTTAAGATTTATATCTTCAGTTTTAGGTGGATAATTAGAAATACAATGAAGTATAGCTATTTCTTTAGTTTTGCCATTTGTTATTCTATTTACCGCCTCTTTAACTTCATCTATGTACGCCATACCTGTGGCCAAAACTACAGGTTTCCCTGTCTTTGATATATAATCTAGCAAAGGATAGTAGTCCATATCTCCTGAAGCAACTTTGTAAGCAGCAATATCTAGTTCTTCTAATAAATCTACAACATCTTTTTGAAAAGGTGTAGTCATGAAAATAATACCTTTTTCATCACAATATTTTTTAATTTCTTTATGCCACTCTAATTTAAATTCGAATTTTTTTACAATTTCATTTGCAGGATGTTTTTTAGAAAATAATTTATCACCAGTAAAAGTTTGAAATTTTACAGCATTAGCTTTTGCCTCTACTGCTATATCTACAAGTTTCTTAGCTTGATTTATATCTCCGTTATGATTGCTTCCTGCTTCAGCTATAATAAAGCAAGGATATCCATCACCAATAGTATGACCACCTAGTTTCATTTGTTTCAAGTTAATCATCTCCTAAATATAATATTTATATTTTAAAAATTATTCTTTAGTCACTACTGCTTCTTCAATAGGTTGTTTGCTAGTGTAAGATACCTTTCAAAACCTCACCACTATTATGTGTATATATTATATAGTGTTTTCCATATTCATAACTAATTGCTATCTTTTATTTTTAACAAATCTACTTCTATTAATAAGCCTGCAGCATGTTCTATTTCCTTAAATTTAAAATTTGATTTAATAGCTATATCTAATAAAGAATTTTCCCCATCTGAAAAGTTTAATACCCACATTATAGCTTTTTGTATATTAGAAACATTTTTTGTAACTAATTTTCTATATAGTCCTCTTTTACCTAATTGAGGTTCACATTTAGGATTTTGATTTATATAGGTTTCATTATTTTCAATTATATAAATTATATCCATATATTTGTTTAAAGTATCTTGTAATGATTCAGGATTAACAAAATCTAAATTATCTGCAGAAGTGTGATATTCATCAAATCCATATACTGTTCTCATAAGAGATCCGACGGGTAAATTAAATCCAGGTGAACAAAATTGTCTTTCATCGCTACCAGCCGGAAAAAAGTCTAATATTTTATATTTACTATCAGAATCCTTTAAAACCTTCTCAGTAATTATATCAATTTCAGCATTACCTTTTCTACTTCTTTTATAAGTAGAATACCCAGAATCTCCACAACAAGTAACTACCAACCCATATTTTATATTAGAAACCTTATCTTCATTTAAACTTAACCAAGTTATAGAACCTATAGTCTCAGGAATAAAAAGAAACCTATATGAATATTTTGTTTTTTTATTCTTTAATAGTTTAGCTATTTGAGCTAAAACAGAAGGTCCACTTAAGTTATCATTACATAAAGAAGGATGACATACATAGGAAGTTATAAGTACCTCATCTTCTAGCTCTCCTTTTATATAATACTCTCCATAAGTTAAAAAACCTTCTTCAAGTGTCGAATCTATAACAACTTCATAAGTATCTTCTTTTAATTTGTCATAATCATTCTGAGATAAACAAAATCCCCAATTTTCATTATAATAAGATGTTATATAAGGTATCCAATTTGGATACTCTGGAAGAGTATATAAATGTTCTTTAAGTTCATCTAACTGCATTTTTTTATTTATTGGTAAGCTATACCCCATAACATGAAGATTAGAATTTTTAAAATCTATTATTTTTTCACCTTTAGAATTCTTAACATATGCATCTTTAATATTCCATTCTTTTGGTATAATCCAATCAAATACTTTCGTCCCACTAGGTACCTCATGTATCTTCATATCTCCTATGTGCTCTTTTATTATTTTCAAAGTTTCTCTAACTCCATTTCCAGTAATACTTCTACATATTGGGTATAATCTTTCTATTAAATTATACATTTCCATTCCTAAATTTTCTTTATAATCTTTGTCTAATGTCATAACCTTTCCCTCCATACTTACTTCTTAAAAACTAAACTCATCATATTATCCCAGAAAGGTGGTGATTTAAAATCTATTCTTTTGTTTTGTTTTTTTAATTCTATAGCCTTAGCTACTAATAATATATCCTCTTCTACATTAGCATATGGAGTTTCCTTATAAAAATAATGTTCTTCAATTTTTTTTAAATTCATAGTTTTAAAATATTCTATAAAATGTGTTGGAGTAAATCCTGTAAAATCTGTAATAGAAACAGGCAATTTGAATTTCCCCTTAAATAATTTAGAACAATAAGAGTCCATATTTGGAGTACTAGTTATATATATATATCCACCTTCATTTAAAAGTGATATTGCTTTTTCTAAATACTTTTTAGGATTGGGTATATATTGAATAACCCCTCTAAATATTATAAGATCAAATTTTTCTTGAATATCTAAATCTGAAAATACGCCATACCATACTTTGTATTTTTTAGAAGCCTCTTTAGCTGCTTCTTCACCAAACTCAACTCCATAACATTGATATCCATTATCGTTAAATAAATCTAAAAACTTTCCTGAACTACAACCTACATCTAGAATCTTATTCTGTTTATTTTTATCAATCAAATTATCAATTAAATCATATTCCAGTCTATACATATGTTCTCGCTGTTCTGTTAGTATTTCATCTGCCACATGTACTTGCGATAAATAGTTCTTCCAGTATTTTTCTAACCCGGTTTTATTAATCCTTTTTTGAGCAAATAAAACATTGCAGTCTATACATTTTACCACTTCACAATTATAATTTGTTTCATATTCAGTTTTAAATCTATTTGATCCACACCATGGACATCTATCTAACATTTCAAAATCTTTTTCTGCAAATTCCATTTTACTTCACCTTTTTCCCTATTTTAGTTAAGCTATGTGCTTTTTGTGAAAATTCAAAGCGCTAAAACATTATAAATTATTCCTTACTAATTGCCACTTCTTTTAAAACTTTAGAGTTGTCATGATTTATAAATCCTAATTTTGTCAACTCTTCTTTTAACTCATTTACATTTAACCACTCCCTATTAGTTCCAGAATTGTACTCAAATCCTTCTTCAATAGGTTGTCCGCCTTGTGTAAAATACCTTTCTGAACTCCACCAATCAAAATGTGGATATATTATATAATGTTTTTTATATTCATAAGTAGTTCTCGAGTCATCTTTAGTAACCATTACTTCATGTAATTTTTCTCCTTCTCTAATACCTACTTCTTTAAGCTTTATACTTGGAGACATTGCTTTTGCTAAATCGGTTATTTTAAATGATGGTATTTTGGATATATAAGTTTCTCCACCTTTTGCTTCTTCTAACGCCTTAAATACTAATTCTACACCTTGTTCTAAGGTTATCCAAAACCTTGTCATACGAAAATCTGTTATTGGTAATTCTCTTTCTCCATTTTCAATAAGTTGTTTAAAAAATGGTATTACCGAACCTCTACTGCCAGCAACATTTCCGTATCTAACTACTGCAAATCTCGTACTCTTTTCCCCAGAATACGCATTTGCAGATATAAATAATTTATCTGAAACTAATTTTGTTCCACCATATAGATTTATAGGATTTACAGCTTTATCTGTAGATAATGCAATAACCTTCTTAACTCTTCTATCTAAAGCTGCATCTATTACATTTTGTGCTCCATGAATATTAGTTTTTATAGCTTCAAATGGATTATATTCGCAAGCTGGAACTTGCTTCATAGCTGCAGCATGTATAACATAGTCAACACCATAAAAAGCTCTATATAATCTCTCTTTATCTCTAACATCACCTATAAAAAATCTTAAATCCTTTTGATGTTCTTTAAGTCTTTTCTTCATCATATCTTGTTTAAATTCATCTCTTGAATATATGATAACCTTTTTAGGTTTATATTGCTTAAAAACCATTTCTACAAATTTATTTCCAAAAGAACCTGTACCACCTGTAATCAATATAACTTTGTCATCTAGCATTTTCATCCCTCGCTATACTATAAAACTTTTTATTTCTTCCTTCATTTCCTCATATATTGGTTCAATGATCTCTATATCTCTATTGCATAATTCAATAAATCCTCTAAAACTACCAACTATCCTTCTCCCCTTATCAGTTGGATTTTTTTCTGCATTTAAGCTATCTATACTATCTGCCAATATCTTATATTGTACTCTATTCATGGGGAGTATAAAAGTAATAAAAAACTTATTTCTTTCAATTTTTGCAAACACTTTATCTAACTCTACATATTTCTTTTCAACTTCATTGAAATTTCTATTGTTTATTAATTTTTCAATCTTATTCAATATATCATAATACTCATCTATTAGTTTTTTAGCCCTTTTTAAAGCCCTATCCATGTTTTCTGTTTGAGATTTTAAATATTCTCTATCATAATTAGTTTTATTTCCTTCAAGCCAATTTTCTTCTACTACTTTTCCCTTCAAATATTTATTCATTACCTCTTCAAGTTCCATGAAAGTTGTTCCGTCTATATTAGCTCCACCTTTGGTAGTATTTATTACCTCTAAATTTGTAAACTCTTTAATATATAGTTCCATTTGGCTTCGCATACTGTTATATCCTTCATTGGTTAACACTTCCTTACCATATACATCTTTGACCCATATGCCATTTTTTATCTCTTCTTCTGAAACTTCACTACTATAGTATACTCCTTCCGAATGCCTTTTTTTTCCTTTATATGCTAAATTTTGACCAACTAAAATTATTGGTCCAAATCCTAAGTTGTACAATAACTGTAATGTAACAACAGCTATTGAAGGAGCATCTAAAACTATTGCCATATTATCGCTTTCTTCCATTTTTAAAAAATAGTTTGCAACAGTATCTTGGCTTGTAATCATATGATACTTTTTCCCAGGATAATCCTCGATAGTTTCATATCCAACACTAGAACCAAATATCATTGGAATATCCTTAATTCCCTTTTCCTTCACCTTTGCAAATACCTTTTGATTTACTTCTTTAGGATCATATGTAGTTGATGCATCTGGATACATATTATGATAAATAAGCGAATTTATAGCTGAACCTACACTGAATATATAAGCTAGTCCATTTTCCTTTATATATTTTAAGTTCTTAATTTCTTCATTCAATGATGGTCCTGCAGCTACAAGTATTGCAGGCTTACCTTTAAATTGGTCTTTCTTTTCCATGATGATATTTGGAGTAGATATTACATCTCCAAAGTTTTTCATACTATTTATTATCCATCTTTTTTGAAAGGCATAATCAGCATGAATGCCACTTCTCTTATCTTTTATCATATCTTTAAATAGTTTTAGAAATTTTTTATATTCATCAGGGAATATTTGCTTATGTATAGGTAATTCTACTATCTGCACATTACTTCTATTTTTATCTATAAATCTACTTAAAAAAGTAGATATTTCTTGTTCATCTAAACCTACCATTATATCCATTAAGTTTTTTGAAGGTAGCTCTTTTAGTGATTTATTAGATAAATATGCATAAAGAACCTCAGGTATTGGTTCATATATATAGTAATTGACATTTGGATATTTTCTTAGAAATTCATCTATATGATATCCCAATCCAACACCATAGAATATTACATTACCATCTTCTTCTACGTCCTCATAATCATCTACAATAGCATTTGTTTCCCTTATAGGATTGTATTTACTATGCATATATATGATTTTGCCATCTTTATTTACTGACAATGTTTTAAATCCTTTTTTAGTTTCTTCTACTTTTATATAGTTTTCATCTAATTTATCTTCATAGCTTTTAATCTTATCCCAAGTTTTTGGATATCCATCTTTTAATATATTAATATTGTCAACTAAAATCACTTGTATCTACCTCCCTATCAACTAGTACATTTAATTTGTCTAGCATTCCATTAAATAATGGAGCTATTTCATAGGAAAGTATATCAGCTGTAGAAACCAAATCTTCATTTTCAAGAATCTCTTCAAATTCATCTAAAAGTTCTCTTAAAGAATATATATCCTTTGCATAGAGATTCCAAGTTTCATAACTTTTAACTATCTCTTTGATTTCATCGCTTTGATCTATTATTACAAAACTATCCATAATCCATTTAATGCCTTGAATTAAATCTGATAACTTACTCCAAGATTCTCCTGTTGGAGTTTTGTAGAATTCATCTGAAAGTATTTCTATCTCCAGTATTGCATTTTCAAAATATTCCGCAGTGGTATTTAGTATTTCCTCTATAAATCCCTTGAAAGTCTTTACAATAACTTTCACTTCTTCTATGTTACTTATATTGTCTAAAAAATAGTTCTGAAAATCTTCATATACTGTATAGCCGTCTATTTCCAAATGACTAAAAGCATATTTAGATTTTGAAATAATCTCGTCTATTTCATTAAATATATGATTAATTTCATCTTCACTGTTTGGATATTCTAACACTTTGTCAAGTACATATATTTTCATTTTAATACCTCCAAATTTATGGTCTATAAGTATTATCGACAAGAATAGAGATTTTTTAATTCTATTTTATTATGTAGAACTCTTTTTGAATACTTTTCTATAGTTTCTCTTAATGTTAAAACTTCAGTTCCCATTATTCTTGCTCCACCCTCTGTTGCATCTATAAATTTAATGTCTTTTTCTACTTTTATTCTGTTTTGAATCCATCTTAGATAACTATGCAGGTTTTTAGGAGTATACACCTTGTTTCCATAAACATCTTCTACTTCCCTTAACTTATCATTTACAGTTATATCCTCAAAATTAGTAGCTTTAGAATGAGTTTTATTGTTTGTATAAGCTAAATCCTGACCAACAAATATAATTGGATTACAGCCCATATTTATGGCTACGTCTAATGCTGTCGTTGCTACCGAACCTCCAGTTTGAATTAACTTGTTTTTATTTTCTCTAGCATACTTCTCTGCCATTAGATATCCTTCTTGCAATGCTATTAATTTTTGACCTTTGTATTTTAACATTATATTTTTGTCACAGGTGGATAATACTATAATGGGTACATCTATGTGTAAATCTTTTAATTGTCTATCATATACAAATTGCTGAGGATCTGTTATTATAATTAAATTAGGTGCTATGCCTTCTTTTAATAGTGGTCTAACCGCTCTACCCACTGAAAGAATTATACCTTTTACTTTTTTAAGTTCTTTTATATTTTTATCCAATGATGGTCCTGCTGATATAATGTATAATGGTATATTTTTAAATTTATTAAATAAAATATCTACGTTTTTATCATAATTTTCTATATTAACTTTAAAGTTTTGTTCTAATAATGGTGTAAATTTTTCTACTGATTTTTCCTTCATCTTAAATTCTTCTAATAAATGTTTTATTTCTAATAAATGATTGGGAATTATTTTTAAAAATGTATTGTGAAGAACTATTTTCATGTCATCTAACAAAAGTATATTATTAAATATTTTGCTAATTTGTGGAATATCATCTGATACATACAGATGAATCCTATTATTATCAATGATACTAGTTAAATCCACATTATCTACTGCTAATCTAAATATTTCTTTATTGGTTTCTAATATGTAGAAATTTGCATTAGGAGCAATCTTCATTAATTGTTCTACATGGTATCCAAATCCTAACCCGAATATTATATAGTTTTGAACATTTAAATCATAGTTTTCTTCCGCTATATTTTTTGCTTCTCTAGTAGGATTATATTTACTATGTAAGTATATAGATTTGTTTTCCTTTATTATTTGTAGTGTTAATTGATTAGTTTTTGTTTTTATTACTTCGTAAAAATTTTTATTTGGAATTATTTTTATTATATCTTTATAAATTTGGTTATAATTTTTCTTTAATAGTTTTATGTTATTTTCATAATACACTTTATATTCCTCCGTTTTATACATATTGAACCCATATATATCCAAAAAAGAGCCAGAGGAAAAAATCCCCTGACCCTTTGTTAAAACTGATTCACTACTTATCTTAATAATTGAAGTACTGTTTGAGGTGCTTGGTTTGCTTGAGCTAACATAGCTGTTGCTGCTTGTTGAAGAATATTTTGTTTTGTATATTCCATCATTTCTTTTGCCATGTCTACGTCTCTTATTCTTGATTCTGCAGCTTGAATATTTTCAGCAGCATTGTCTAAGTTCTTGATTGTATGTTCTAATCTGTTTTGAACAGCTCCTAATTGTGATCTTTGTTTTGATACTAGCTTAACAGCTTTATCTACTGTTTCTATTGCAGCACTTGCGCCACTGTGGTTGTTAACTTTAATACCACTTACTCCTAAAGTCTTTGCATCCATTTTCCCAATTTTTAATTCCATATTAACGCCTTTATCTGCACCTATTTGGAATTTAACAGCTGCCCCACTAAGACTTCCATCTAATAAATGCTTTTCATTAAATGTAGTTGAAGTTGCTATTCTATCTAATTCTGAATTAAGTTGAGTTATTTCATCTGCTATAGCAGATCTATCAACTGTTACATTAGTATCATTTGCTGCTTGTACTGCTAATTCTCTCATTCTTTGAAGGATAGCATGTGATTCATCTAATGCACCTTCTGCTGTTTGAATCATTGAAATACCATCTTGAGCATTCTTTGAAGCCATGTTAAGTCCTCTTATTTGAGCTCTCATCTTTTCTGATATTGATAGTCCAGCTGCGTCGTCTCCAGCTCTATTTACTCTAAATCCTGATGATAATTTTTCTAATGATTTTGAAACTCCTACGTTGTTGATTCCTAATTGTCTGTTGGCATTCATAGCCATCATGTTGTGATTAATTCTCATTATTATTCCTCCTTGAAATTTTATTGTTTCGGCATCCTTGCCGATTCCCTGTGGGGAAAATTTATGTTCTCCTTTGGCCAAAAGGATTTTTTTGTTCCTTAATATTAATATCGGATGTATAGCATTAAACTTTAGGGTTTTTTAATAATTTTTTTAAATTTTCCATATCTATTTTACTTTGAGATGCTTTTTGGTTTTCTTCTTGGATTTGTACATATATTTCTTTTCTGTGGATATCTATATTTCTTGGGGCATTTATGCCTAGTTTTACTTTTCCATCTTCTACTTCTACTATGGTGATTTCTATGTCATTGCCTATGATAATACTTTCGTCTTTTTTTCTGGAAAGTATGAGCATATTATTCACCCCTACTTTCTTCAGTTTTAAATATATAGTGCTTGGTTGTATATCTTTTGTCTTCTAGTATGACTTGTTTGGCTAGTTTTTCTTTTATATTTATGACAATTGGTCCTGTTAGATTGACTGTCATATCTTCTAACTTTTCTGGTACTACTACTATAGAGTACAATACAGCATCACTTTCATCTTTTATTTTTAACTTTTCTAGGGCAGATTGAGGGATAACTATGTCATAGTCGGGTTTTATGAAAAAAGGATTTATGATTACAAAAGCTAAATCCCCATTATCCACAGATTGAAGCCAATGAAATGGGTTTTCTTCGTCTGGGTTGTTGATAACTATGTATTGTTTTAAGTCTTCAAATCCAGGGATTCCCTCTGGGAAGGTGAGAATATCTTCTTCATTTATTTCAATTTCGCCAAAACTTGAGGCATGTAATTTCATGTTTTTCCCTCCTCTACAGTTCCAAATCTACTAATCCACCCATTGTGGATTTGTATTTGTGTTCTAACATGCTTTCTTTGTAGAAGTTTACTTTTCCCATTTGATATTCTATATTTAGGTGCCCTTCTACTTCTATTTTGGGTCTACTTTTGGGCATAAGGTCTACGTTCCAATCTATTTCTTGTAGCATATTTTCAAAGGCTATATCTGGAATGACATCGAAGTTTCCTGTTTCTATAGCACCCATACTATTGCCTTCTGATACTATCTTATCTATCCCTTCTACTGCCTTTTGATGGTCATATGCTACTAAGTCCACTGCTAAATCAGCATTGTTTTTCAGCCCTGCTTCTGCAAAGCATTGATATTGGTCTATTGTTACTTTTGGAAGTTGTCTGTCTATTTGTACTTTTGGATATGTGGTTTGTATACTTAGTGGTGTTAAACCAATCATGTTTTCTCCCTCCGGTCAAAAAATTTAAAAATTGACTTCTTAAGGTACTACCTTAAGAAGTCTGCTAAACTTGGTTGTATGATTCTTGCTCCCATGGACAGGCTGGCTCTGTATATATTTTCTTCGGTTTTTAATTTCGTCATTACTTCTGCTGGATTTATCCCTTCGTTATTAGTGATTAGTTCTTGGGTGCTTAGATCTTGGGAACTCAATTTTTTCATAGTTAGTTCTAGTCTTTTCATTTTTGCTCCAATTTCTGATCTTACTGTTAATACTTGATCCATACAGGTTTGGATTCTAGTTAAGGATTTGTCTATTTCGCCTTTGTTAGTTACAGGATCTTCTAAAGCTTCTTCAAACTTAGTAAATATTGATATTAAATAACTAGTATCTCCATTTTTTGCTTTCATTTGATTAAATGGGTTTTTTGTAGGATCTTTTAAATCCTTATCATCCACCCAGCCAACACCAAACACCTTCATTCCAACCGTATTTACCTTTACCGTCTCAGAAACTCCTATATTATATTCAACTATTTCACTGTCCTTAAGTTCTAGTTCACCAGTAAATGCTGGATTATACTTCCCTTTTTCATCCAACAGCTTCTGATCTGTCTTATATCCACTAAATAAATGTCTTCCTGCATAGGTGGAATTTGATATTTCTATAAGGCTTTCTTTTAGTTGGGATACCTCTTCTTTTACCTTTAGAAGATCATCCTTTGAATAAGTATCATTTGCCATTTGAACTGCTAGTACATTTGCTCTATGTAGCACTTCTCCTACTTCTACTAATGCTGATTCTGTTTCCTTCATCCACGAATTGGCATCTTCGGCATTTCTTTTATATTGTTCAATTTTAGAAAGGTCAGTGTAATATTTCAAACTTTTACTTACACCTATTGGATCATCAGATGGAACAGAGAATTTCTTCTGTGTGTGCATCTGTTGATTTAGTTTATCAAATCTTAACATATTCTGATTTAAATTAAATAACATATTTGTAATCATCATACCATTTGTAATACGCATATTTTCTCACTCCGTTCTTATACTTCCTCTATGGTTAAAAAGTTTATTCCTATGCTTATCAAAGTTATAAAAATTTAATGACGATTTTTATAACTTTGTAACAATTCACAATAGATAAGCCTATTATCTTCCTACAAGTCCTAATCTATTTATAGTAACATCAAGGATGGTATCAAGAGTTGTTATCATTCTGGCTGAGGCGGTGTATACATGTTGGAATTTAACTATATTTCCCATTTCCTCATTTTCTGATACTCCTGATTCTGATTGTCTTCTTTTAACTATATTGGTTATGATCAATTTTTGAGTGCTATCCATTCTTTGAGCTTGCATACTGTCTACTGCTAAGTTGGATAACATTGATTTGATGAAGTCATCAGGAGTTCCTTTGGACATTCCTCCTGTAAAAAAGTCTTTCTTTTCTCTCAAGGCCAATATAGCTAACATGTTTCTATCGTCTTCTACATCATTCCCATTTTCTTTAGCTACTGCAATATAGCCTACATCATCTAGTATTTTATCTGATATTGAAATAGTCAAAGCTGGATTTTCTCCATCTTTAATATTGAAAAAGTCAATATCTTTTTCATTTTTCTTATACCCATATCCATCTCTATGAACTTCATTTATCCCCTTCGCAAACCCTTCTGCAAACTCGTCTAGCCTCTTCTGATAAAAAGGTATCCCTCTATAACTACCCCCATCTCCATTTCCATCCACCAATTCTATAAGTCCCTTGAGTTCTCCACCTTTTAGATTTAATTTTCCACCATTTGCCCATTGAAGTATTCTTTTGCTATCTGCATTCGTTGGGTCTTCTCTTTTATATTCAATTTCACTTACATAGTCGTGGTCTACTATAGATACTCCGCTTATGATTACTCTGTATTTTCCTTCTGGTGATTCATCTACTTTTATATTGGCTATTTTTGATAAATTGTCTACCAATAGCTCTCTTTTATCTCTTAGGTCATTAGCACTTTTACCATCTATTTCAATGGAATATATTTGTTTGTTTAAACTAGATATTTGATATGCAATATCATTTGCTTGTTTTACTTTTGTATCTATTGAAAACATTGTGTCTTTCTTTAGATTCTCTAGTCTCTTTGCTGTTTCATTTATATGTTTTGTAAGTGCTAAGGCAGTTTCTTTTACTGGCTGCCTATAGGAAAAATTAGATGGATTTTTAGACAGTTCATTTATAGATGAAAAGAAATCATCTAAATATTTCCTAAAACTGCTATTAGAAGGTTCGCCAAATAGCTTTTCTATTTCCATTAATTTGTCTTTTTTTACTTCCCATTCTCCTTTTGGAGCACTTTCGTTCCAATATTTAAAGTCCACATAAGAATCTCTTATTCTTACTACATCATATATTTCTGTTCCTGTTCCTAAAAATCCTATTCCTGGTAAGTTCATAGGATTTGTTGCTCTTTGTTTTGCAACTTGCCTTGAATAGCCTTCTGCAGTCATGTTTTGTATATTATGATTGGTAACGTGTAACGCTCTTTGACTTGCTAGAAGTCCTGAAACTGCTGTATTAAAACCAAACATTTTTACTCAATCCCTTCACAAAATTTTATCTTCCCACGATTCCCATTCTATTTACTATGTTTTCTACCATCTCGTCTATAGCGTTGACCACTCTGGAGTTAGCTATGTAGGAATGTTGGTATTTTAACATGTCTGACATTTCTTCATCTAAGGATACTGCTGAAATAGCACCTTTTCGGTCTTCTATTTGTTTAATGAGTATTTCTTGATTTAGTGTAATACTTCTTGCTTTGTTTCTTTCTACACCAAGACTAGCTATCAAATCCCTATAATAATCATCATAAGTAAAATTCTCTAATGTTTTCCCAGTTTTCTCATCAAGTATTATTTCATGATTAACACTATCTCTAAGTTTCAATATATCTTTAATATTTTCTCCATCTCCCAATGCTCCAGACTTAGATACTGCTATTTTGTTGAAGTTTCCTAGTTCTGGATTGACTCTGATATTCGCTGCATTTATTTCAAGCTTATCTAAATCAGCTTTACCTATCTTAGAATTTCCTACATTATCTACAAAAAAAGCAAGTCCCTCATCACCATCCAAACCTTTACCTTCAACATGTGCCTTATTTATCTCTCCAGCCATAGTCTTAACTAAATCATTCAAGCTATCCCTATATCCTTCCACAGCTTTATCTCGTGCATCTATATATCCACCAAGTTCTCCTTTTCCTCGCAGTTCAATTTTCTCATTAGTGTCAGACCAATGTATGTTTCCATAGCCTCTATTATCTTTAACAATTTTTAATGGATTCATATAGTTTCCGTTGACTAAGTCTCTTCCATTGAGGGAGATTACTACTTCTCCAGTATATTTTTCATAATAGGTAATAGGGAGTTTTTCAGATAGTTTGTCTAACAATTCATTTCTACTATCTCTAAAGTCATTTGCCCTTATATTTTCTCCCTGTCCTTCTCCTAGTTTTATCTTTTCATTAAAAAACATAACATCTTCTAAAATATTGTTTATTTCATCTACTTCATTTAATATCTTTTTATTTAAATTCAGCTGAAGATTGTCTAGCTGAGTATCTATATGATTTACAGTTTCTACAAATGCTACAGCACTTTCATGAACTAGTCCCCTAATTGTAAGACTATCTGGCTTCTGATATAGTTCAGACCAGCTATCCCAAAAGTTTGACATTACCTTTTGTAATCCACTGTTAGTTTGTTCGTTAAATATCATTTCTACCTCATGAAGTACATCACTAGTAGCACTCCAGTATCCATGTTTCTCCATTTCCCTTCTAAGTCTCAAATCAATAAATTCATCACGAATTTGCCTGATTTCTTCTACATGAACACCTGTACCCATTTGCATGTTTCCAACTTGAGTTGTTGAATACCCGTTACTAGCATGCATAGCACTTTGTCTCACATAAGCAGCGTTGTTAGAGTTTGAAATATTATGAGATATTGTATCTAACGCTTTTTTGTTTGCATATAATCCTGATATAGAAATATATAATCCTCCAAATGACATATCTACACCTTCCTATCAAATAAGCTATTATTGCTTTTAAAGTTTTCCTCCCCTTTACCATAAGTAGAAGGAGTTTGTACACTTGTAAGTAGGTTTAAATTGAATTCAACCCACTCTATATTATCTGCTAAAAGTTGACTGTTTAATTTGTTTTTTTCATCTATTATCTCTATGTTTTTATATAGTTCTTCCCCTAGTCTTTTTATATCTTTTGCTTCATCTTCAGAAAGATTGGATATTATATCAGAGAGAGGGGTACTCGGATTTAGTCCCCAGCTGTCAAGAAGCTTTTCCCTTTCCAATTCTAATGTTCCAGCTCTGTTTATTAGCTCTTGTTCATCTCTAGTTATACTCTCTAGAGATTTTAAGTTTTCATCTATTAATACTTGAGTCTTTTCTTCTGTAATATTCTTTATATCCATAAGTATTTTTAGCTGTTCTCTTAGAACAGCTTCCAATTCTTCTTTAAAAGTCAAAATATCACCACCATATTAAGCTTTTTTGTCAAAGCTAATGTTTTCCATCATCTTCTCTACTATTTTTTCACCATCTACTTTGTAAGTCCCTGTTTTTATCTGATGTTTAATCTTTTCAACCTTATCTTCTCTAATATCTGGTATACTTTTTAGGCTATTAACCGCATTTTGAAATTCAACTGCCTTTTTTGATAATTTCAATTCATCCTTTTTCCCTTTGCCTTTTGCAAGTTCTGCTTTCTTTATGTTTTGTGTATTATATACTTGAAGTATTTTATCTACTTTATTTATTTTCATAAAAACACCCCATTTTTCCTTTCTTTTCTCAATATTGTTATCGGAAACAATGGGGTGTTTCTTTAATATTTTATTTTTTTATTATTCATTACGTCTTCTTTCCTTGACTCCAAGCCTTTGTTTTAATTCTCCAGTATGAAGTTCACTTGGGTCTTTTCTGCCTCCTATGGCTTCTTTCATCTCTCTTTGCATCTCTAAAGTACATTTGTCACAAAACCTTCCAGTTTTAATAGGATGTCCACATCTTTCGCAAGATAAAAATATACTACTATCTCCTCTTATTTCTAATCTGCCTTCTTTTAGGAATGTAATAATCTTTTGAGTATCTACTCCTGTTTCTTCAGAGACTTCAGTTATATTTGCATCGGGATATTGGTCTATATATTCTTTTATTGTTTGGAAGTCTTTTTCATCTTCTCTCCTGCATCTTGGACAGATCTTAAAATTATCATATACATAAATATTCCCACAACGTGTACAATTTCTTATATCCATAAAATCACCTTCTTAATTTATTATTATCTATTTTTCCCAGAGGTAATTGCCAAGGCATAGACCTTCTTTCCTCCAGAATCTAACAATACTTTTCCACATTCACTTAGTGTTACTCCTGTAGTAATAATATCGTCAATTAAAAGAACTTCTTTATTGGAAAATTCATCTACATCTTTAATTTTAAAAGCCCCACTAATATTTTGAAATCTTTCACTTCTTGATAATTTGTTTTGGGCTAGTGTGTTTTTAGTTCTCTCTAGGTTTCCCACTGATACTTTGATATCTAGTGATTCTCCTATATATTTAGCCATTAGTTCTGATTGGTCAAATCCTCTCTGTGCCTTTCTTTGCTTATGTATTGGCACAAAGGTGATTATATCTATATTTTGAAAAAGCTCAACTTTTTCAATACTCTCTATTAGGATTTCCCCAAAAGTTTTATATAGATAACTACATCTATAATATTTGTACTTATATATTTTTTCCCTAATGTATTCATTGAAAAATAGCGAATATACTGCACTTTCTAAATAGGGAGAGTCTATATTTACCTCTCTATTTAGAAATTCTAGCTTGTCTATGCAATCTTTACATAGAAAATATGGAGCATCTACTTCTATTTTTTCTCTACAAAAAAGACATATATTATTATCAGGGAAAAGCAAACTATTAAGCCCATCAAATAGTCCCATAACATCCTCCTAAAACATGGTAAATATCTGTCTAAGCTTGTTGTCAAGACCTGAGTATCTCTTTGCAATTCTATTGTTTTTGATCATCATATAAAGATATTTTTCTTGCCCTACAAGTACTACTAATTCTTTTGCTCTTGTGATGGCAGTATAAAGTAGATTCCTTGTAAGAAGCATTGGTGGCCCCCAAGATATCGGCATGATGACTACTGGGAATTCGCTGCCTTGACTTTTGTGAACTGTAGTGGCATAGGCTAGCTTTAATTCATCCAGTTGTTTGAATTCATATTCTACTTCTTTTTCTCCATCAAATAGTACCTTAACTATTCTATCTTCTTCATCTATATTTGTTATAAATCCAAAGTCACCATTATATACCCCTTCTCCTTCTTCTATTACCCTACCATCATTATATATTTTCCACTCAGTAGTATAGTTATTTTTTATCTGCATTACCTTATCTCCTACACGAAATAGCTCATTGCCCATCTTTTTTTCTGCTTTTCCATAGCCCTTGGGATTGAGTATTTCTTGTAGATGCTTATTTAGGGAGTTTATACCCACTTCTCCTTTTTTCATAGGAGTAAGCACTTGAATATCTGCCATTGAGTCATAGTCATTGAAGTTTGGAAGTCTTCTATTGCACAAGTCTAGTATAGTAGAAACTATTTCCTTTGGATCACTTTTAGAAATAAAGTAAAAGTCTTTGTCTTTTACATTTAAAAATGGGGACTCGCCCTTGTTTATCCTATGAGCATTAACTACTATCATGCTTTCTTCTGCCTGTCTAAATATCTCATCTAGCATGACTACTTTCACAATTCCACTGTCTATAATGTCTCTTAGTACATTACCTGGTCCTACAGAGGGAAGTTGATCTATATCTCCTACAAATACCACCCTTGTCCCTGGTATTATTGCCTTCATGAGATGATTCATAAGAATTATATCTACCATGGAAGTTTCATCTATTATGACCACATCTGCCTCTAAGGGTGTGTCTTCATCTCTACCAAAGCCCATTTCCTCTTCCATAAAAGAATACTCTAGTAGTCTGTGAATGGTCTTTGCCTCTCTGTTGGATGCTTGACTCATCCTCTTAGCTGCTCTTCCTGTGGGTGCCGCTAATACTATGGTTAAGTTTTCCCTTTCAAATAGCTGTATTATGGCATTTATAGTAGTGGTTTTTCCTGTGCCAGGACCTCCTGTTATTACTACCATTCCATTTTCTACAGCTTCTTTAATAGCTTCTTTTTGTTTAGCAGCAAAGCTTATTCCCTCTTCTTCTTCAATTTTTTTGATTCCCTTTTCTACATCTATATTTAATGAATCAAGCTCAACTCTAGAGAGTTCTACTATTTTCCTACTAACATTAGCCTCTGCTCTATAAAAAGGCATATAGTATACTAATATTTCTTCTTCTCCATTTTCTAGTTGGATTTCCCCTTTTATAGCTAAATCTCTTATGGATTCTTCTAAAGCGTCTTCTTCTACTTCTAGCATCTCTTTTGACTTGTTTAATAGTTCTGGTTTTGGTACAAAGCTGTGCCCACTGCCTGCGTAGTCCATTAGAATAAATTTTATTCCTGCATTTATTCTATAGGGTGAGCCTTTTTCAATTCCCATACTTTGAGCTATTTTGTCTGCTGTTTTAAATCCTATGCCAAATACATCTTCTGAAAGTCTATATGGGTTTTCTGAGATAATCTTTACTGTTTCATTTCCATATTTCTTATATATTCTCACCCCATAGGATGGGCTAATGTCATATTGTTGCAAGAATATCATTATTTCTCTTAGTTCTCTTTGTTCTTGGAAAGCTTCTAGGATTTTTTCTATTTTTTTGTCTCCAATTCCATTTATCTCTTTTAGCCTTTCTGGATTCATTTCTATAATGTCAAGAGACTCCATGCCGAATCTTTCTACTATCTTTTTAGCTGTTTTTGGTCCTATGTAGGGGATAAGTCCTGATGAGAGATATTTTTCTATACCGTTCAATGTAGCAGGAACTACCGTAGAGATGTTTTCAATTTTTATTTGTTCACCATAGTTGGGATGATTCATCCATTCCCCTTCTACCTTTATGGTTTCTCCTATGTTTACAAAGGGAATATAGCCAACTATGGTTACTACATCATCTGTTGATTCTAATATGGCTACAGTATATCCATTTGACTCGTTTCTAAATATTACTTCTTCTATAGTTCCCTCTATGGTAATCAAAATAATTCCTCCATTATCCTTATCATTATGATAATTATACCATAGAAAAAATCCCTTGACTTATTTTAGCGAATATAAGTCAAGGGATTTTTTTAGTTCATGCTAGCTATTGTTTTAGATAACTCATTTATGCTCTTAGTCAACTCATTAAGTTTTCCTTCTATTCTAACTAGAAGATAGATTGAGATAACTATGGGGAAACCTAAATTGGCTATCTGAGTATATAAGTTTTCCATAATATCCTCCTTTCTATTTTGGTTGACAAAAGGAGCCCTTTTAAGAGCTCCTTTATATACTAAATTTCAAACTTTTCAACTGTAGTTGTCACTCGTCTAGCCCCTATTGCAACAACCATGCCACCTCCATCATAATCAAAAATATTTTTAGCAACTAATACTTCCATGGCTGTTTTTACTTCTAGTTTGGTCAAATCATCTTTGGGTTCATCTACAGATATAGTAATTTTTTTGTCTTCATTATTTTTGAAAATCAATTGCAGTTTTGAACTTTCCATCTAGTCACCTCCTTTTAACTATTTTCGCTGATTACTCTTCTGATAGATACACTTCTTCAAGCTTTTTCACTTTTAGTAGTGGCTTTTCTTGAAGACCTGCTAGGGATGTTCCCACTGCATAAATGTCTTCATTTGCAGCATCAACTTTTACTTTTGAGTAAGTTTTGCTTTTGATTACCTGCTTATCTCCTTTCATTCCTCCGTCTAGTTCTAGTTTTAATTTTCTACCTTCTCTAGTTTCCTTAATTGCCATGTTATCACCTCCTTCTACTTTCTATATAGAAGTAGAAAGAGATTTTTACTATTGGCAATTTTTTTGGCAAAGTTGTAGGGCTCTAGCTTTGGTGTTTACCACTGTTCTGTAGCTTATACCTAATTTTTTTGATATTTCACCTATTGATAGTTCATCTATATAAAATAGTATTAGCACTTCTCTTTGTCTTTCTGTTAGTTTAGACAATGCATCTATTAAAGTTTCTTTTGATTCATTCGTTAGATACTCTTCTAATGGATTTTCTTCTCCTTCTAATAGATCTATTAATTCTACCCCATCTTCTCCTAATTTTTCGTTTAGAGAAAAAGTTTTCTTTTCTTTGTGTTTATTTAGATATAGAAATTTCAGCTGAACTTTTACATATCCTAAAAAATTCACACCTCTATTTTCATCATAGTCAACTATACATTTAAGTATCTCCTCATAGCCTTCTTGCATTAAGTCTTCATATTGGCTGTAGTTATTGTAATACCTCCTTATTGAGCTTATAATTAGGGGGTTTAACTTTAGTAATAAACTTTGTTTTGCTGAATTGTCTCCATTTTTACTTAAAATCCTCAAGTTTTCTATTTCTTTATACATGGTTTTCCTCCATAGGAAAGCTAGCTTTCGTTTATTACCGGTAGTTAAATATTACCTTAGAAAATAGAATAAAAAAAAAGCAGAATGACAGTTTTTCATCATTCTACTTTTAAGGAATTCTTTCTATTCTATTTGTTTTTATTAGAATTGTACTAATTCACCTTATATCTTACTTAAGCCTAGTTATTTTCCTAGTCCTTCACTTCTTAGTATTTCCGCTTTGTCAGTTCTTTCCCATGTAAGATCTAAGTCAAGTCTACCGAAGTGTCCATAGCTTGCAATTTGTTTGTATATAGGTTTTCTTAAGTCTAATTTGTCGATAATAGCTGCAGGTCTTAAGTCAAAGTGTTTTCTAACTAATTCTTCAATTTTATTATCATCAATCTTTCCAGTTCCAAAGGTATCAACGTAGATGGAAAGTGGTTTAGCTACTCCTATGGCATAAGCAAGTCCTACTTCGCATTTGTCAGCTAATCCTGCTGCTACAATGTTTTTAGCTACATATCTTGCAGCATAGCAAGCTGATCTGTCTACTTTTGTTGGGTCTTTTCCTGAAAAAGCTCCCCCACCATGTCTACCATAACCACCATAAGTATCTACTATTATCTTTCTACCTGTAAGTCCAGCATCTCCCATAGGTCCACCTACAACAAATCTTCCTGTTGGATTTACATAGTATTTAGTATTTTCATCTAGCATATCTTCTGGAACTATCTTTAATATTACTTCTCTTACTATGTCTTCTTTGATAGTCTCTAATTCTACATCTGGACAGTGTTGTGATGAAACTACTATGCTTTCAATTCTCACTGGCTTGTTGTCATGGTATTCAACAGTTACTTGAGTCTTACCATCTGGTCTAAGATATGAAAGTGTGCCATTCTTTCTCACTTCTGTAAGTCTTCTAGATAGTCTATGTGCTAAGGATATAGGTAATGGCATAAGTTCTTCTGTTTCGTTGCAAGCATAACCAAACATCATACCTTGGTCTCCAGCACCTATTTTATTGTATTCATCTTCTTTATTTTGTTTGTGTTCTTGAGCTTCGTTAACTCCCATAGCAATATCTGGAGATTGTTCGTTTATTGATGTAAGAACAGCACAAGTTTCTCCGTCAAATCCATATTTTGCCCTAGTATAACCGATTTCTTTTACCGTTTCCCTTACAACATGAGGAATGTCTACATAACAATTTGTAGTGATTTCTCCTGCTACTAATACCATTCCAGTAGTAACTGAAGTCTCACAAGCTACCCTAGCATAAGGATCTTGTGCTATTATGGCGTCTAATATGGCGTCTGAAATTTGATCACAAACTTTATCTGGGTGGCCCTCAGTAACTGATTCTGATGTAAATAACCACTTTTTCATAAAAGTACCTCCTTAAAATTTAAAAGCCTTTTCCAAAAGGAAAAGGCAATTTTTTCATTACCTCATCTTCCAGAATAATATTCTGTGGGATTTAGCACCGTCACAGCTTCACCTGTGGGTTGCCGGGTTTCATAGGGCCCATTCCCTCCACCACTCTTGATAAGGCATCAAGATTTTTATTTATTTAAACTAATTTTAACACAACCTTCGATTTATGTCAACAAAAGATAAAAAAGACAAAGTGGGACAATGAACCTGTCCCCTTGTCCGAGTTAGAATACTGCTATTATATTAGAACTTAGTGTATATACTATGATTCCAGCAGCTATTACCCCTGATATTATGGATGTTAGTGCCTCTTTGAAGTCCATTTTTAGTAGTGTTGCAGCTATACATCCTGTCCAAGCACCTGTAGTTGGAAGGGGTATTGCTACTAGTATGAATAGACCAAATATACTATATTTCTTGATTTTATCTCTACTTCTTTTTAGGGTTCTTCTCTTTACCCATTGAATTGCTTTTGAAAAAAACTTGGTGTTTTCTAAATAGTTCATTATTGGTTCTAATAGTTTGAGTAAGAAAGGTATTGGTATTATATTCCCTATAACACTTAAAACTGTACTTTCCCATGGACTAAAACCCATGGAAATTCCTAGAGGAATTGCTCCCCTCAATTCAGAAAGAGGCATAGCAGCTACTAGCATTACAATTAGTTCTTCCTTTATTCCTTCAAATATTTCAATCACATCTGCATCCCCCCTTTTGGTGTTAGTTAATTATATTCTATATATTATTATAAATACCTTTATCGTTTTAAAAATATTTTTAAAAAAATGAGAAAAAGTTAGATTTGTGTAGGTATCATGAGAATGATTGAATATATTACGATTTTTGAGCTATTTTGATATGTTGCATATTAAGAGAAAATCCCCTATACTATAATAGTCGACGGGATGACGGGGTGTAGCGCAGTTTGGTAGCGCACGTGGTTTGGGACCATGGGGCCGGGGGTTCGAATCCCTCCACCCCGACCATTTGTATCCAAAGACATTAAAACGATAAATCTTTGGAATCGACAAGATTAATCTATAGGTATTTACCTATAGATTTTTTTATTATGTAATAGTTCGTTAAACCCTCGTATTTATCTTGTAATCAGTTTTCATGCGTTACTATACCAATTACATTACCGTATGGGATAAAGCTTGTCTTATGTTAGATATTTAGGTGGTTTTTGTACAAGATTGGAGATTGTAAAATTCATTGGTAAAAAAATAAAAAAGGACCTTGTTAAGGGCCCTAAGAATTTCAATAATTTAAGCAACCATATTAAGTTTAGTTAAAATTTTTTCTTTTAAATATAAAGGAACCGTAGATAAAAATTTATCAACTTGTTTTTTACTAAAATGTTGATTTAACAAGTCTACCATATCATTAATTAATTGTCTTTCAATAATTTCCCTATCCCATTGAATCATTATTTCGCCATTAATTTCTTCTTCTATTCTATATAATACCTTTTCAGTATTATATATGTATCTTAGAAGAGTGGTAGTTTTTATGTTATCTATTTCTTCTTCAAAAGTTAACTCAAATATAATGCAATTATAATTTTTATAAGACGACATTGAATGATAATTTTCTAAATAAATATTATCTGCTAAATCACTAGGTTGTACACCACTTATCATATTAAGCTTAGCTAATTTATTAATTTTATCATTTATCATACTCACAATATCCATATTCAAATCATCCTCCTTAATTCATTCACAACTTCACTCATATATTTTTGAGACATCAATAACATTTCAGGATCTCTTCTTTTAACTGGACCATATCTGTTACATACCCTAGTATTTATATACCTCACAATTATCCCATCATTAGTAGTTCCTGGTTTTAATTTATGGATTAAATTCTTAAACTTATTATATAATGTGCATTCCTTTGGATCAATACCTTTTTCTTCTAGTACATCTTGAGCTGCTTCATTAGCATCTTTATAAAGAATTTCTCTTATTTGTTTTCTAGCTAATTCTGGTCTTTTTTCAATAATTAAGCTATCAAGCTCTCCTTTTTCTCCTGAAATTAACTTTTGCCTATGAATTTTTTCTAATATTTCTACATCTTCATTACTTAAGCCTTTGCTCTTCCATTGCTTTACTTTTTCAGATACGTTTAAACTAATTCTTTCCCTTGCTTCATCAAATAGTTTTCCAAAATCAATATCTTGCAAATATGAATCTAATTTGCCAGTATAGTAACCATTAGCCTCAATATCTGCATACATACTTTCCCTTCTAGTATATTCTTTATCTGTGATTACATATTCTTTTCTCTCCCTGGCTTTACTCCTATCGACTTCATCCGAAAATTCTTTCCACATACCATTCAGGCCAATTTCTTCGTGAAATATCACTATAGCATTATTATCAATTGCATAATCGACTATTTCATCATCTGGTATAGCTCTTAAAATTCGCCCTATTACTTGAGCAAATGCATTTTTACTTCTGTAAGGTCTAAACAAAGCCAATATAGTTAAATACTTATGGTCGTATCCTTCTTTTAACATATCTACTGACACCACAACTTCACATTGATTTTCTTCAATCATTAAAAAGTTATCTTCTAATTCTTCTCTTTTCATATCACTATGAACCAAGATTGCTTTTTTACCTCTTAGTTCATACCATTTAGCAACATCTTCAGCATGCTTTATACTACAAGCTACTGCTAATATTTTATGTGGTACATTAGGTGATAATTCCTTTAACTCTTCAAGTTTTTTTATGCTTTCATCAATAACTTCTAAAGAACATTCTTCCGATAAAGCTACTGATTTTTCTATCCATTCTATATCTTTAAATTCTAACACTTCATCTTTTGTATATTTTTTATCACTATCTGGTAAAGTAAAAAATATTTCACTATGGTTTACCGTCTGCTTTCTTAACCATTTTACATATTTAAGTTGCATTGCCACGGACAATCTAGTTTCATGAATGAGTTCTCCTGGTATTTCAATTCCGTCTCCCCTATATGGAGTGCCCGTTAGATGCAGTTTTTTTGCGCCCTCAAAATAGTCTAAAGCTTCTACCCAGGTATTAGCAACTGAATGATGAGCTTCATCTACTATAATCATATCAAAGAAATTTGGTGGTACTCGTTTAAGTAAAGAATTGTTGCTGTCTTTTTGCAATTTTTGAACATTTGTTATTATAAAATGACATTTCTCTAAACTTGAATCCAACATTTCGGGTTCATACTCTTCAACAATTGGCATGTCAGCTGGATCAAATAAAACATTATATTTAATCCAAAAATTATCCTCCATTGGATGTAGTGTCTTTGCAACACTCTTTTTAGTCACTAACCCTGGTGTGATTACTAAAACCCTTTTATTTGACACCCCATAAGGTGCAATTGATATTAGGCCACTTTTCCCTGTACCAGTTGGTAAAACAACTAGAGCTTCTCCATTGGGATTCTCTCCAAAATATTCTCTGATTTTTATATAAGCCTCAATTTGTGGCTCTCTTAATGCTTTGTTTCCTTCAATATACGGTACCATGTCCATAAAGTATGACATTTATACATCCCCTTTTCATCTTTGTGTATAGTTATCATACTTACATATTTTTTTATTAAATCCTCTATTTAATTTCCGACATTATTCTACAAAAAACAAAAAAAGACCAGGCATCACACCTGGTCTAACTTGACTTATTCAATTTTCCTCTGTAACTCATTAGCAAAATTAACTTTCATATATTCATCAGAGTAACCTAATAGATCCTTATCTTTGGAGAGGTACTCTTTCATATATTGTACTTCATCCTCAATAAGTCTATCTAACTCTTTCTTAGATATAAGCATAGTCA